>JYMV01002478.1_pt1 | contig 26126 bp, 22 predicted proteins | sample 338911 | NCBI WGS metagenome assembly JYMV01 (sample SAMN03354496, study PRJNA234377) | hydrothermal vent metagenome | biome: Deep sea; feature: Hydrothermal plumes at the Eastern Lau Spreading Center, Western Pacific Ocean; material: Seawater | place: Tonga | collected 2009 | depth 2000 m m
AACCACACACTTTTGGAAACTCCAATACACCAATATCTTTACAAATTTTCAAAATCTGAGTGTAGAGCTACCCACCTCCCCCGTTACTGAAGAGCGCTTTCAAAGGAAAATGGGAACCATCAATCATTTAAATCTGATAGTAAACAAGAGAATACACATTGGTATTTTTGAATCAATTATATGGAAAGCATCCGAATCAGACGGGCAGTGGATGTATGAGGACGACTACCTGAACTTTATCAATCCGGTTATGATGTTCAGGTCCTTTCAATTTGGGTTAAATGACAAAAACAATGTTATGGTAGGCATGAACCTGAAAGTGAAACTGGCAGACAAACTTAACCTATATGCTCAGGCAATGCTGGATGATAATCAAAGCGATAAATATGGCTTTCAGGTAGGTTTGAAAGGGTTTGATCTGTTTAAGATCAAGAATCTATACTTTCAGGCAGAGTATAACACCGTTTCGGCATATTCCTATGGCCACATGGATTCAACCCGAAACTATTCGCACTACAATCAGGCATTGGCACATCCCCTAGGGGCAGGGTTTTCTGAATTTATTGGAATAGTTAATTATAAAGTGAAAGATTTCTTTGTTGACGTTAAATTCAATTATGCAACCTATCAGGAGGATTCTTTAAACGTATACCATCTGGGCAAGGATATTTTCAAATCAGACGCTGGCATACCTATATCGGCCTCAGGGCAGACAACAACACTGCTGTATGAAACAATAAAGCTTGGATATATGATCAACCCGCAAACCCATATGCAGCTGCTGGTGGGGTTCTCTAACAGATCAGAAAAAAACAATTTCTGGAACAAGGAAACACAATATTTTTTTATTGGCCTGAGAACGGCACTTAATAATCAATACTTTGACTTTTAACAATCTTTGTACCTTTATTAGATAATATCCGTATCAGGTTCATTCATAGTAAATTATATGCTCGGAAACGAAAAAATACTGCTGGTAGGTTTCATCACGTCATTTCTGATTGTGTTACTGGCAACGCCTGCCTTAATTAAGGTAGCAAACCTCAAGAGGCTCTTTGACGAGCCCGGCGATAAGAGAAAGCTGCACAAGGTGAGTATCCCATCTATTGGCGGGATCATAATTTTTGCCGGAACACTCTTCTCCTATGCTCTTTGGTTTCCGGCTCAATATCATGGCGGGGTGGGGATGATCAGCTCTGATCTAAAGTACATTGTGGCAACGTTACTCATTCTTTTCTTCATTGGAATAAAGGATGATATCACCGGTACTGCGCCCGTTAAAAAACTGTTTGGCCACATGGTAGTGGGCTTAATACTTGTAACCATGGCAGACATAAAACTCACAAGTATGCATGGTTTATTCGGAATGAGGGATATCCCTGATTGGGCAAGCATTTTCCTCTCTTTATTTACATATATAGTAATTTCTAATTCGTTTAACCTGATAGATGGAATTGATGGTCTCGCTTCTGGTATTGGGCTAATCGTCTCACTGGCTTTTGGAATGTGGTTTTATGTTGCCGGTGAGCTAACCTATGCCAGCCTGGCATTTGCGCTTGCGGGCTCGCTTTTGGCCTTTCTAATATTCAATTTCTCGCCCGCCAAGATATTCATGGGTGATTCCGGGGCATTAATTATTGGTCTAATTATTTCGATACTGGCTATTAAGCTCATTGAATTCCCCAAAAGCCATTTACCTCAACCATTGCTCCTGCTGTCGAAGCCCGTATTTGCCATAGCAGTCTTAATTTATCCATTGTTTGATACCCTGAGAATATTTATAAACAGAACGGTAAAAGGCCATTCACCATTTGCGCCGGACAACAAGCACATTCATCATCGTTTGCTCAAGATTGGGATGTCTCATAAACAATGTGCCATTACCTTGTATTCCTTTAATATTCTGATTATTAGCCTGGCAATTTTTTCAGCGGGGATGGAGTCGAGCTATGCGCTCTTGATAGTGTGTGGCTCTGCCGTTTTGATAGGTCAAATCCCATTTATTATTAAGAAAAAATACGATTAGCATTTTGCGATTCAATCATCCGGCCAAATTCGGTATAGTTGCCTTTTGCCTGATACTGTGCAATGTGATCGCAAGCAATAATTGTTATGGTCAGGCGACCTATCTCCCCTTAAATCGTGACCTCAATGGTTTTTTTGATGCTGAATTAAACCGAAACGATTTTACCGCCCATAGTGCGATAAGGCCCTATTTGTATGCTGAGGTGAATGAGGTGATAGATATAGATTCGGTATTCTACCGGGCAAGGTCTCTTTATTCTTACGTAGAGCTAGACTCTGGAAAATATGGGATCGTGTTTCCCGCCCGACATCGCAAAGAATATAACGGTTCTGCTGATATGTGGGATTCAAGAAATATTAGAATTGTAGCCGGGCCCCTCTTATCCGTGAATGGAGGATACGACGTGGCTTCATCCAAGACCATTTCCGGATCATCGCTTGGTGCAATAATAACTGCAGGCTTTGGTAAAAAGTTGGCCGTATCTGGCTCCTGGCAAACGGGAAATTCGGCGTTTTTACCTTATGTGGACGCTGCGATTTCAACCAGTGAGGTTGTACCGGGAAGGGGCTACGCACATTGCTCAAAGGAGGGTTATTTTTACAGCAATTACGCAGGATATATTTCGTATTCACCTGATGAAATATTCAACTTTCAATTGGGCCAGGGCAAAAACTTCTTCGGAAACGGATATAGATCGCTTCTGCTGTCAGACAACACAAATAATTACCCGTATCTTAAGATATCCACGAAAATTTGGAAACTTAAGTATGTGAATCTATATACAATCATGAATGACGTTCATGGCTCGGGAGGAATACCGACAAGGTTCACAAGAAAATATGCCACTTTCCACTATTTGAGCTGGAACATCACCAAAGGTATATCCATTGGCCTTTTTGAATCCATCGTGTGGCAGGGAAAGGACAGCTCCGGCACACGAGGTTATGATGTAAACTATCTAAACCCAATAATTTTTTATCGGCCCGTAGAGTTCGCGCAGGGTTCTTCGGACAATGCACTCATAGGATTGAACCTGAGCATAAGGTTCTTGAAAAATCAACAGTTGTATGGGCAGCTGATCCTTGATGAGTTTCTTTTGAGGGAATTGCGGGCTCAAAGCGGTTGGTGGGCCAATAAGCACGGTTTTCAGCTGGGCCTTAAGAGCTATAACCTATTCAAGGTAAAAGGACTATCACTACAGACAGAGTTTAATTATGTGCGGCCTTTTACCTATTCTCACGGATTGTACAGCCAGAACTATTCGCATTTTAACCAGGCTCTGGCCCATCCCCTTGGTGCTAATTTTTATGAATCAGTTTCATTTTTAAAGTATCAGCAGGGTAGCTTTCTTGTAGAGGGGAAATTCAGTTATGCGTTAAAAGGCAAGGACAGCAACGGATCTAACTGGGGCGGAGATATTTTTCTGGATTACCAAACCGTCAGGTCGAGAGAATTTGAAAACGAAATAGCACAGGGAGATCAAAATCACATCTCGTACATCGATCTCAGGTTCGCTTATATTTTGTTGCCGGAACTAAATTTAAGGCTTGAAGCAGGTATTTCCAATCGTTTGTTAAGGGCTCAGGGGATTACTACGCAAGTCAACTTCATTTATCTGGGATTGAGCACCTCTCTATCCAATGTTTACCACGATTTTTAATTTTCCAGTCTGGGAAATAATTGGTAAAATTGCATGGTGTTTTACAGAGATAAAACAGTTAAGAGATCACATATAAAACTATTTCCATAACCTCGTATTTTACCATGGAGTTTTTATCCTGCAAATTAAAGGACTATGCCCAATTTGTTAAGCTCCGCCTTGCGTCAATTGTGGTGTTTTCAGCCTTTGCGGGTTATATGCTTGCGCCAGGCCAGGCAGATTGGCACAAATTGTCAATTCTTATAATAAGTGGCTTCCTGGTAACCTGTGCTTCTAACGGCTTCAATCAAATAATTGAGAGAGGTTTAGACGCATTGATGGACCGTACGGCTAAACGACCGCTTCCGGATAACAGAATGAGCTTGATGGAAGCCTACACCTTCGCCACCATTTTAGGGGTGGCAGGGCTGGTACTGCTCTTCGTTTTTATTAATCCATTATCATGTTTCCTGGGCCTGCTGGCATTGCTCTCATATACGCTGGCATATACGCCACTTAAAAGGATTACGCCATTCGCCGTATTGGTTGGCGCATTTCCCGGAGCTATTCCGCCCCTGCTCGGATGGGCCGCCGCAACGAATTCAATAGGAATAGGTGGCTTGATACTCTTCGCAATTCAGTTCATGTGGCAGTTTCCTCATTTTTGGGCCATTGCCTGGGTGCTGGACGACGATTATAAAAAAGCGGGATTCAAATTGTTACCATCTCCGGGAGGAAGAGATAAAGCGAGTGCATTTCAGGTACTTGTTTATTCAATTGGCTTATTGCCCATCAGCCTGCTTCCCATTGTTTTTAAAATGTCAGGAACTATAGCGGCTGTTGCAATCATCATTACGGGTGTTTGGTTTCTGGTACTTTCAATTAAGCTTTATCGATCACTGGAGCTCAAGGATTCGCGAAAGCTGATGTTAGCCTCATTCGTGTATTTGCCGGTAGTTCAAATAGCTTTGATATTAGATAAACTTTAATTCATGCAAGAAAATAGCACAGAGATATACGACGATAAGAACAGAAGATTAAAGCCCCTGATGTGGGTCGCCATGGTGAGCATGGTAATGCTCTTTGGTGGATTGACCAGTGGTTACATTGTAACAAAAGCGGATAATTTTTGGGTGAACTTTGACTTACCCGATATGTTCATGGTAAGTACCCTTCTTATCATACTGAGCAGTGTAGCCATATCAATGGCCGTAAAAGCGGCTAAGGCCAGCGAATATGGAAGAGTAAAAGTGGCGGTCTTGTTAACCTTCGTCCTTGGATTGGGATTTGTGGGGTCACAGTACATGGGTTGGACTCAATTGGTGGATGAAGGCCATTTTTTTGTTGGAAGCCTTACAGATATAAAAGGAGAATACGGAGTAGATTACACGATTGCTTACAATGGTGAATCGCTGCTGTACAATGGTAAAGATTTTTACATGCCGCAGGATGATGAATTCAAAGATCCAATCGATCCCAAAATGTTCGGCAGCTTCAATACGTCCAGCTCATTTTTGTACGTTCTAACGGGTGTACACATAGCGCATTTAGGAGGCGGATTGCTCGCCATGCTCGTGGTATTGATAAATGCCTTGAGGATGAAATATAATTCGGAAGACAGTGTAGGGCTGGAGATTTGCGCCACTTACTGGCACTTCCTGGATGGATTGTGGGTTTATTTGTACCTCTTTTTGATGTTTATCGAATAAAAATTCAAGGGGAAAACAATATTGTTAATCTAAAAATTACCAACAATCTTGAAAATATTTAATAAAGTGATTAAACTTGCACAACTTAATCTCGCTGCACATGTCGCATAACACTGAAGTCCTAGATCAAAAGACCCTTTGGGGAGGAGGCGGATCGCCTTTCAAGGTGAGCTATGGTAAGCTGATGATATGGTTTTTCCTAATCTCGGATGCTTTAACTTTTAGCGGACTGCTCTGCTCCTATGGATTTATGCGTCATAAGTTTAGCAGCACATGGCCCTCAGCGAATGAGGTATTTGTCCACTTTCCTTTTATGGGAGATTCCCATGTGCCATTGCTCTATGTAGGACTGATGACCTTTATCCTGATATTGAGCTCAGTAACGATGGTATTGGCGGTTGAGGCAGGACATAGAAGGAGCAAAAAGGAAGTGCAGGTATGGATGGTACTTACCATTGTAGGTGGATTTTTCTTCTTGTTCTCACAGGTTTGGGAGTGGTCACACTTCATTCATGGCACAGAAATAGGGGCGGTTAAAGACATTATTGTTGATGGTGAATGGGTAACGCAGACGGTGCATGGGGCAAACCTGCATTACAATGAATACGGCAATGTGCTATTTGGTGACTTCTTTTTCTTCATCACTGGATTTCACGGTTTCCACGTATTCTCGGGTGTGGTAATAAATATTATCATTCTCATTAAGGTGATGAAGGGGCACATGGATAAAACCGGGCACTATGAGATGGTAGAAAAAACAGGCTTATATTGGCACTTTGTAGATCTGGTTTGGGTCTTTGTATTCACCTTCTTCTACCTGGTTTAATCTATATAACAAGCTAAATAAAATAAATGGAAAGAGACGACATCATAGAATACTCATTAGACATCTCCCATACCGACGAGGAGGGCAAGGTACTGAGGAAAAGACTTTGGAAGGTGTTTTGGATTTTGTTGGCAGTTACCATTTTTGAGGTTGGAATGGGATGGTATTTTGCGGAGCATGCGGGATTTAAGGATATATTGATGTACACGTTCATCTTCCTGACTATTGTTAAAGCGGGATATATTATAATGATATTTATGCATTTGGGAGATGAGCTGTCCTCTCTCAAAAAAATAATACTGGTACCCTATTGTTTCTTCATTGCTTATCTCCTTTTCATAGCGATTACTGAGGCGAACTTTATTTTCGATATTGGATGGGTCTTGGGATAAGGATTCTTCAATGGCAAAAAACAGCTCTTCCCTTTTAACGTACTCTGTTCTCGCGGCTTTACTAATTGCCCCGGCAACCTTTTACTTTCTCTTTGTAACCGCAGGCATGAACTACACTTCCCTGAATTACTATGGGCCAAAAGAAGTTGAAAAATCGATGGTGGACGGTAAAGAGGTCATCGATACAATTTATCACAGCGTCCCTGACTTCAGCTTTACAGATCAAAATGGCAAAATAGTTACCGGTGCCTCTTTTGATTCAAAAGTATATGTGGCAGACTTTTTCTTTACAACCTGCCAATCTATTTGTCCGATAATGACCAGCCAAATGCTCCGGGTGCAGGAAGAGTTTGAAGGTGTTGTAGAATTGGCTTTTCTGTCGCATACAGTCGATCCGGAAACGGATTCTACGGAGGCGCTAAAAGCATACCAGCTGCACAAACAGGCCGACGGGAAGAATTGGAGCTTTGTAACGGGTAACAAGGCAGAGCTGTATGATATAGCACGCAAGGGCTACTTTGTTCCTGTACAGGATGGCGATGGAGGGCCCGATGATTTTATACATAGTCCGATGTTCATGCTCGTTGACAAGGAGAAGCACATTCGGGGCTTCTATGATGGAACAAATACGGAAGAAGTTGATAAGTTGATAGATGACATAAAGAAACTGCTCACGGATTATGTAATGTCCAAAAAGGACTAATCAACGAGAAATGGATCAGTCATCTGCTCGAGACCAACGGGCTACCTATATTATTGCCACGCTTTCTATAGTCGTGCCAATAGTAGTGGCAATACTGATGTTGCTACCTGATACGGGAGCAGCTGAGTCTGTACGAAATTTACCGCTCTTTCACGCCACATTGAATGCGCTGACCGCCGCTGCACTGGTTACCGGGTATTTCTTTATCAAAAATGGTAAGATTATAAATCACCGTTTTTGTATGATCTTGGCATTTGTATTGTCCTCCATATTTCTGGTCTCCTATATCATATACCATTACAATACAGGGCACACTGCTTTTGGAGGAGAGGGCTGGGTTAGGCCTTTCTATTTTACTTTGCTAATCAGCCATATTGTTCTCGCAACGGCCATACTTCCAATGGCGCTGCTATCCATGTATCGCGGCCTTACCAACCAAATCAGCAAGCATAGAAGCATAGCAAAATGGACCTTTCCGATTTGGCTTTACGTGGCAATTTCCGGTGTTTTAGTATATTTGCTGATGAGACCGTATTATCCGTTTTAAGATGCAAAAACTTCTTTTTATAGCATTGATTCTTACGGCTGCAGCGCTGTTAATTGGTACAGATGCAGATGCACAGTGTGCCATGTGTAAAGCTGTAGTAGAGTCGAATCAAAAAAATGGAGGCGGAATAGGCGCAGGATTAAACGCCGGGATTCTGTATCTGATGGCAATTCCTTATGCCATGGTTTTTGGCGGAGGCGTCTACTGGTATCGCCAGTTAAAAGAAAGGGCAAAACTGGAGGGCTAAGCGCTTAGCTATTGCAGCTTTTTCTTGAAGATCAATTTTGGTTTTTTATCCTTTCCTGGTAAAATTGTTTCCAGCCACACTTCCTTATTCCCATAGAAGCTCAGTTTCATCAACCCTTTTTGCGAAGCACCAAAGTCAATTTTCTTGTTCCTTGCCAGGTAGGTCGTTTTGCTACCAGCACCACTGACGATGTGATGCTGCTTTTCGCGTTCAACATACTGAAGGTTGTGCTCATGGCCCGCGGCAAAGATGATATTATCTCTGCCAGCCAATATCCCTTCTATAAGCGCTATGTAAGCTTTGTATGTAGTATTCGTCAGGTCCTGAATATTCCCTATAAAGTGCCGGTATGCCGGATAAATACTTCCTATAAGCGGAAATGGAATGAGCAAGGCCCTGTGCAAAGCGGTCATCGGAAATAGATGTTCCACCAACGGATAACGACCACCGTGATTTCCATTGCTGTAAAGTGGGTGATGCGAAACAATTAGGACCATCTTATCCTTATTCGCATCCAGGATACTGGTAAAATTAGCGGTAAAATCTGCTTCATCTTCAATGCAACCTGATGATGGCCCCGTTGGCTTATCAATGCCATAAAGCCACCATTGTGCATCCAATGCAATAATGCAGATTTGTTCGTTCACCTTTACCTCTTGCGGCCCCGGACAACCGTTATCCGGAATATATGTGTTTCCCCGCCCCAGGTAGGCCTCTATGTACCTCTCCTCTCTACTTACCTGTTGCAGTCCTTCGGCACCGCCTTTTGCCCAATCGTGATTTCCCGGAACAAAATAAATATGGGCACCTGATTCTTTGACCGCATCCAGCTGTGCATTGATTCTCAGCTCCGAGCTCGGCCTCTCGTGATCTAATGAATCTGGTAAGCCTTCACCGTAAATATTATCGCCCAGAAAGACCACGCTTTTTTCGCCATTCGTTTCCGCTAGCAGGTTTTGCAAGAGAGAAAGTACAGAATTGGACTTACTGGGATCTTCTCCTACGTCACCGAGTAAATATATCGTATGATGGGCATCTGTACTTGCCGAATCTTCAGAAGCCTCCCACCCTGAGTGTTTCGGCGCATAATATGGCCTTGTCGAATAGCAAGCCGTGAGCAATACAGAGGCAACTATAAGGATGGAACAGCAGTGGACTTTCATTGGTACAGATGGTCCGCAAAATTACAAACATCTTTAAGGTTCCCTTTAGTTCACATGTATTTTTGCTTTTAGGCGATACTTGCATAACTTTGTACGACAAACGTTCTTTAACAATAACAATTCCCGAGATAAGGGAAGACTTATCAAGAAAGGTGGAGGGAGTTAGCCCGTTGATACCTTGGCAACCGACCCGCACATAAGTTGTACACAAGTTATGTTCAGGTAGCGGTGCCAAATCTAACTTTACACATAAATGAAAACGCTCACTTATGTGCGGAGATAGATGAGTCAGAAAAGATTAATTAACAAGATGTAGAATCTCTTCTGATAAAATTAGAAGGGATTTTTTTTTGCACTGAAATGGAAACATTAAATGACATATTAAATACCAGGATACTGATTCTAGACGGCGCCATGGGAACAATGATCCAACGGCACAAGCTGGAGGAGGAAGATTTCCGCGGTAGCCAGTTCAAAGATCATGGCAGCCCTTTGAAAGGAAATAATGACCTTTTGTCTATTACCCAGCCCGAGATCATTAAAAGTATCCATCGGGAGTATTTCGAAGCGGGTGCTGATATCGTCGAAACAAATAGCTTCGGAGGTACCCGGGCGGCTCAGGCCGATTACCACCTGGAGGATCAAGCCTATAATATTAATTTCGAAGCGGCAAAAATAGCAAGGGAAGTGGCAGATGAAATATCGGCAAAGGAACCAGATAAACCACGATTTGTGGCTGGGTCTATGGGGCCAACAACAAAACTATCGTCCATGTCGCCAGATGTGAATGACCCCGGATTCAGATCCATTACTTTTGAAGAGCTGGAAGAAAATTATCATGAACAGGCTTTGGGATTACTGAAGGGTGGCTCAGACACGTTCCTGGTAGAGACGATTACAGATACACTGAATGCAAAGGCAGCATTATTTGCCATAAACAGGCTGTGTGAAGAGGAAAACGTGGATATTCCCATTATGGTTAGCGGAACAATCACAGATGCCAGTGGAAGAATATTATCTGGCCAAACAACACATGCTTTTTTGATATCAATTTCTCATATGCCTTTGTTAAGCGTTGGTTTAAATTGTGCGTTGGGCGCAAAGGAATTGAGACCCTACCTGCAAGTTCTGGCGAACAAATCAAATTTCTTTGTGAGTGCACATCCAAATGCGGGCTTGCCCAATGAATTTGGCGAGTATGATGAGTCGCCAGAGTTCATGGCTGAGCAGATCAAGGAATTTCTCGATGAGGGGCTTATAAATATTATTGGTGGTTGTTGTGGCACTACCCCGGATCATATTAAGGCAATCGCCTCTCTCGCAGAGAAATATAAACCTAGGGCAACAGAGCAGAAAGCAGAAGCCTGACAAAGCCAGTTTAGAAAAGTACGACTTACATGAGTTTGCATCCAGACTATAGCGGAAAGTATGAGTATAAGTGGGATAATGTGCCGTTTATGCGGCTCAGTGGGCTGGAGCCCTTGGTTGTCACCCCTGAATTGAACTTCATAAATATTGGAGAACGAACCAATGTAACGGGGTCGAGAAAGTTCTTGCGGTTGATAAAAGAGGAAAACTATGAAGAGGCCTTGTCCGTGGCTGCCAACCAGGTTGAAGGGGGTGCCCAGATCATAGACATCAACATGGATGAGGGAATGTTAGACGGTGTATATGCCATGCGATTGTTTCTGAATCTAATAGCTGCTGAGCCAGAAATATGCAAGGTACCTATCATGATCGACTCCTCCAAATGGGATATTATTGAAACGGGCTTGAAATGTGTACAGGGCAAATGCATTGTTAACTCCATAAGTTTAAAAGCAGGCGAAGAGGAATTTCGGCGTCAGGCAAAGCTCATAAAGAGATATGGCGCCGCAATGATCGTCATGGCGTTTGATGAGGATGGCCAGGCCGATAGCTACGAAAGAAGAATAGAAATATGTCAACGATCCTATAAAATTCTGGTGGATGAGCTCGGTTTCCCACCACAGGATATCATATTCGATCCCAACATATTTCCTGTGGCCACCGGCATCGAAGAACACAACAACAACGCCATGGACTTTTTCCTCGCTACCAGATGGATCCGGGAGAACTTGCCCGGGGCACATGTAAGCGGGGGAGTGAGTAATGTTTCATTTTCCTTTCGGGGAAATAACGTGGTAAGAGAGGCAATGCACTCTGCTTTTCTGTATCATGCCATCAACGAAGGCATGGACATGGGTATCGTAAATCCCGCCATGCTGGAGGTGTATGACAACATCCCATCAGATTTGTTGGAACGTGTGGAGGATGTTTTATTGAATAGAAGGGAGGATTCTACAGAAAGGTTGCTGGCATTTGCAGAATCAGTGGTAGACACGGGAGAGAAAGTTCAGAAGGATGAGACATGGAGGAAGGATAGTGTAAATGAGAGGCTTTCCTACGCGCTTATTAAAGGGATTACCGATTATATTGAAGCTGACACCGAAGAGGCCCGGCAACAATTCGACAGGACGCTGGAAGTAATTGAAGGGCCATTAATGGACGGGATGAATGTAGTAGGAGATCTATTTGGTGCGGGAAAAATGTTCTTGCCCCAGGTAGTTAAGAGTGCTCGTGTTATGAAAAAATCTGTAGCATACCTTTTACCTTTTCTAGAAGCGGAAAAAGCCGAAGGTGCCACAAACGGTAAAATCCTGATGGCTACAGTAAAAGGAGATGTGCATGATATCGGTAAGAATATTGTTGGCGTGGTGTTGGGATGTAACAACTACGACATCATCGACATCGGCGTAATGGTACCGAGCCAGACTATTTTGGAGGAAGCCGAAAAACACAATGTAGACATGATCGGCTTAAGCGGACTCATAACCCCTTCCCTGGATGAGATGGTGCACGTAGCGAAGGAGATGGAGCATAAAAAACTGAAAATACCTTTACTGATCGGCGGAGCGACCACATCCAGAATTCACACGGCCGTTAAGATCGAACCCAATTATTCCGGTCCTACTATTCATGTATTGGATGCTTCACGATCTGTCCCGGTAGTGGGAAAATTACTGAACGAGAAGGCGAAAGTGGACTTTGTAGGTGACATTGCGGATGAATACAAAGTGTTGAGGGAGCATCATGAGAGAAAGAAGTCTGCGAAGGCCTACGTTTCAATTAAAGAAGCCAGAAACAATCAATTCAAAATAGAGTGGGGCGGCTTTGAAGCCGAAGAACCCGCTGAATTGGGCACGAAAGCATTTAAAGAATATCCGCTGGAAGAGATCAGGGAATACATAGACTGGACACCATTTTTTACCACTTGGGAAATGGCGGGGAGGTATCCGGCCATTTTAAAGGATAAGGTTGTGGGTGTAGAGGCTACTAAGCTCTTTAATGACGCCCAGGCATTACTCGACCAGATAATAGAGAACAAATGGCTAACCGCAAATGCCGTTTATGGAGTGTGGCAGGCGAATTCTATAGGAGATGATATTGAGGTCTATGCACCTGAGAATCCTGCAAAAGTGATAACGACATTTCACACCCTCAGACAGCAATTGAAAAAGGCAGCGGGCCAACCGAATATAGCGTTGTCGGATTTTATAGCTCCCAAAGAGAGTGGCAAAAAGGATTATGTCGGCGGTTTTGCCGTTACGGCTGGTATTGGCATTGAAGAACACGTGAAGCGTTTTGAGGATGACCACGATGACTATAACAGCATCATGTTGAAAGCATTGGCCGATAGGTTTGCTGAGGCATTTGCCGAGCTGATGCATAAGAAATTTCGGACGGAGCTCTGGGGATACGCACAGGATGAGCCATTTAGCAAAGATGAGTTGATAAAGGAGAAGTACAGAGGCATTAGGCCCGCACCAGGCTACCCAGCTTGTCCTGACCATACCGAAAAAGAAATTCTGTTCGATTTGCTAAATGCAGGGGAAGCTACAGGAGTAAAATTGACAGAGAGTTATGCCATGTATCCAGCCGCTTCAGTTAGCGGACTGTACTATGGCAATCCCGAATCAAAATATTTCGGGCTCGGGAAAATTGGCAAAGATCAACTTGAAGATTATGCCAAGAGAAAGAAGATGGATCTCCAGAAAATGGAAAAATGGTTGTCGCCAAATTTAAATTATGGCAACTAATCGATAAAAGCGCGTTCTACTATTGCGTGGGTCTTAACTTTTTTAGTAATGTTCAGCCATTTATTTGAACAATCCGTATCAGAAAACAAGTGCAAAATTTCTTAGATTTGGCTCTTCACGCATCGAGATGAACAAACACCTCCTCATATTAACGTTGGCTCTGTGTTGCGGCACAGCATGCCTCGCCCAAAAGATGTACTTCCCGCAAGAGAAAAATGCCGATTGCAACGGTGCTATTCTCATGACTGATTCCGTGTTTGGACCTACCGTTCCACCTGAGGGCCACGGACAGAGTTTGGAGATACAGAAAAACAAGATGAGAGATATGTTCACGTTCGAAAGGGAACACAACACATTGTGGTATTCCTTCGAGGCGATGTATTCGACAGAACTTACCTTGGATATTATTGCCATTGATTCAGTTGATGACTTTGACTTTTTGTTGTTTAAGCATGATGGCTCGGAGGATTTTTGCGATAAAATAAAAAGAGGCGAAATCAAACCCGCCAGAACTAATATGGCCAAAAACCGATCGGATCAAAAGGGGTTAACTGGCTTATCAACTGACGCGGAAGTTGAGTATATGCCGTCGGGTCCCGGAAATCCTTATAGCAAATCAATATTTGTGCAGCAAGGCGATAAATTCTTGTTGGTGGTAGACAATTATTCTAAAGGGGGTAAAGGTCATATGCTACACGTGCATTATGCCGGCTACCCAAAGCCGAAAGCCATTTTAAAACTTACGGTTATAGATAAAGTGACAAGGAAACCAGTCAAGAGCGCTGTTGAAGTTTTAATTGTAAATGATGATCAAAATATAAAGGACGAGGTACTGCATTCCGTGTCAGACAGCAGCAAGTATAAGATTGTGCTGGATCCAGGAATAAACTATGACATCAACTGCAATGCAAAAGGTTATTTTTTCTTTTCTCGGCATCTCAACGAGGATAAGGTAAAGAACGACATAAAGATGGTTGCGAAGCTTACCAAAGTAGTTGTTGGAGAGAAGCTAACCCTACAAAACATCAATTTTCACGAGAACAGCTCAAAGCTTCTCAACTCGTCCATAGCTTCGCTTGATAATTTAATAAGCTTCATGGAGCATAACAAAACTGTTACCATTGAAGTTCAAGGTCATGTAAATGCGCCAAACAGGAAGAACAGTAAGGAGATGAACGAAGTGTCAGAATTAAGAGCGAAATCTGTGCATCTCTATCTGATAAAGCGAAATATACAGGAGGCCAGGCTGGTGTACAAAGGGTACGGAAACAAGGAAATGACCTACCCGCAACCAGCCAACGCAACCCAGGAGCTGGCCAACAGAAGAGTTGACATTCTAATTACCGGACTTTAAAAAGATGAAATTCTCAGAGTGGACTGTAATTATTGCACTGATTTTTTGGGTAGGCATCTCAAACGGTCAGGAGGTCAATAGCTGGTCGCTCCAAAAATGTATTGATCATGCAAAGGATAATAATATTCAGCTTAAACAAAGTAAGCTCAATATTGATTTGGCGCGTGAGAATTTGCGGCAGAGCAAAGCAAACACCTTACCCAGTATCAATGCAAGGCTGAGCCATAACTACAATTTTGGCCGGACAGTTGACCCGTTCACGAATTCATTCGTTACAGAGAAGCTTCAGTCGAACAACTTTAGTATTACCGGTAACGTAATGTTGTTTGAGGGCCTGAAGGCCATCAATACAATAAAGAGAAACAAGCTCAACCTTGAAGCCAGCGAATTTGATTGGGCCGAAACAGCAGATGACGTAACCCTGATGGTGGCAGCGGGCTATTTGCAGATACTTTTTAATCAGGAAATCGCGGAAATCGCGGAGAATCAGGTAAAAATAACCGCGGAGCAAACAGATAGAACAAAAAAGCTGGTAGAAGCGGGGAATTTAGCGAGAGGCAGCCTATTGGATATTGAAGCACAATTGGCACTGGATGAATTAAAGCTGGTTGAAGCAACAAATCAGCTGGAGCTAGCCTATTTGAGCCTTCAGCAGCTGCTCTATTTAGAGGTATCCAAAGATTTTGCTATCGTAAAGCCCCTTGTTGAGATACCTGATAATTTGGAAGTTCTGAATACCGTAAATCAGGTTTATGCAACTGCCTTAACTGTGCAGCCACAGATTCATGGAGCCGATTTAAAAGCTGAAGGATTGGGAAAAGATATTGCCATAGCCAGGAGCGGTCTGTTTCCATCACTATCAGTTGGAGGTAGCTATGGAACGGGATATTCTGATGGCCGAAAGTCCATTACAAATTCCACACCGACCTTCGACACATTGGGCTACACTACCACTGGTGATGGAGTGGTTTTTCCAGGTTTTGACTACACTTATGAAACTACCCCTTTTTCAGATCAGGTTAAAGACAATCTTAACCAGACCCTGGGTTTTTATTTAACCATTCCCATATTTAACGGCTTTCAAACAAAGGCAGCAATAGCCAGGGCCAAAATTGCATTTGAGAATCAGCAATATAACGTGCAGCTTGTAAGACTTCATTTGAGGGAGGATATACAGAGGGCTTATTTTGATGCCAAAGCCTCGTTAAAAAAATTCAGGGCATCTAAAATATCGGTTGGCGCTTTGCAGGAATCCTTCAATTATTCAAAGCATCGGCTCGATGCGGGGATGGAGACCGTGGTAGAATTCAATGACTCAAAAAATAAATTGGCCAGGTCAAAATCAGAGCTTGTACAGGCAAAATATGATTTCATTTACAAAACAAAGATTTTAGAATTTTACCAGGGGAAATCGTTGGCATTTTAATTATTGTAAAAACGAATAAATGAACAAAACAATTAAAATTCTAATCGTAGCAGTTCTAGCTCTACTGATTATTGCGGGAATAGGAAAGAAGCTTGAGTGGTTTGGAAAGCATGACCTGCTGGCTGTAGAATCTGAAAAGGTAGAATTGAGAACAATTGTGGAAAAGGTTTCTGCAAACGGAAAAATTCAACCCGAGGTGGAGGTCAAAATAAGCCCGGATGTATCTGGAGAAATTATTGAATTGGCTGTGAAGGAGGGGGATGAGGTGAAGGTTGGGGATTTACTAATAAAGATAAATCGGGATATCTATTTGTCATCTGTTGACAGGATGGATGCGGCACTGAACAGCAGCAAGGCCAATTTGGCAACTACTAACGCCAGGTTCATGGAGGCGGAGGCGACTTTCAATAGAAATAAGAAGCTGTGGAAGGAACAGGTTATTTCAGATGCTGATTTTGAAACGATCAAAGCCAACATGGATGTGGCAAAACAGAATATGATCGCCGCGGAGTTTAATATCAAAAGCGCCAATGCTTCACTGAAAGAAGCCAGAGACAATCTGTCCAAAACAATGATTTTTGCTCCCGTAGCTGGAACGGTATATATGCTAAGGGTAGAGCAGGGGGAAAGAGTGGTTGGTACGTCCCAAATGGCAGGAACCGAATTAATGCGGCTGGCGAACCTCAATGAAATGGAGGTTTCCGTAGAAGTAAATGAAAATGATATCGTGAGCGTTTCTGTAGGCGATACCACCGACATTGAAGTAGATGCCTATTTGAACCGGAAGTTCATGGGTAGGGTTACCGAAGTAGCCAACTCTGCAAATACTGAAGGTGCCGGAGCAGACCAGGTCACCAATTTCACAGTAAAGATTCGAGTACTTCAAAACTCTTATGAGGATTTAATAAGTGACGGTGAAGCTTCGGTGTCGCCTTTCAGGCCTGGGATGTCTGCTACCGTGGAGATTCAGACGGAAACGCAACAGGAAATAATTGCTATACCCATTCAGGCCGTTACCATTCGGGCAGATAGCTCGGCAACGAGTAAAACGGATGGAGATAGTGGTGAAACTGAAAAGAAAGAAGAGGGTAGCGAAAAGACGAAAAAGGCAGAGGAGGAAGAGAGTTATGAATGTGTCTTTGTTATTGCGGAGGGGAAAGCGGTTTTGTACAAAGTTGAAACCGGAATTCAAGACAACGACTACATCGAGATTAAGTCTGGAATTGATGTGGGAATGCGTGTTGTTATTAGTCCCTACACCGCCATTTCCAAGAAATTAAAGGACGGAAAGGATGTTCAAGAAAAAGAGGACGATGATGAGTAGCATCCACATTAATCCCATTGCCCAATGGCCTTATTAATTAGCCTGGAGACAGCCACACAGATGTGTTCTGTTGCGTTGGCAAAAGATGGAGAAGTCCTGGCTGTTAAAGAATCTTCAGAAGATAAATCACATTCCTCCCAGATAACAGTGTTTATTGAGGAGGTGCTGGCAAAAGCAGGGGCCGCTATGAAGGATGTTGAGGGGGTTGCGGTAAGTGAGGGCCCAGGCTCCTATACCGGACTTCGAATAGGTGTTTCAACAGCAAAAGGACTGTGTTATGGACTCGACATACCGCTAATCGCGGTCAATACCCTTCAAACAATGGCCCTGGGAGCTTCAATAGAGCGTGCTAGCGGTGACAATACACTTTACTGTCCGCTTATTGACGCCAGGCGAATGGAGGTCTATTATGCCCTCTATAATGGGGATAATGAGATGGCTGGAGAAGTGAGGGCGGAAATTGTAGATGAATCCTTTTTGCAGCGTCAATTTAAGGACAATAAAATAGTGTTTTTTGGAGATGCCGTAGAGAAATGTCAGAAAGTATTGGGGCAAAACCCCAATGCGGTTTTTCTTCAAAATCATCTGCCAACGGCGTCTAACATGGCCATTCTTGCCGAAAAAAAGTACGGGTCAAATCAGTTTGAAGATGTGGCCTACTTTGAGCCTTTCTATCTAAAGGATTTTGTGGCTGTAAAATCAAAAAAGTTTCAACTCCCATAGAAAAGCACATTTAACAATGGATCATTACGATGTTGCCGTATGTGGTGGAGGGCTTGCAGGATTAACACTGGCTTATCAGCTGAGGAGGGAGCTGCCGGACTTATCCGTTGTAATTATTGAGAAGGCTGAAGGGCCTTTGCCTGATGCTGCCCATAAAGTTGGCGAATCGACTGTAGAGCTCGGCGCACATTATCTGGGTGAGGTGCTGGGTTTGAAAAGCTACTTGATAGAGAAGCAATTTCCTAAACTTGGATTGCGGTATTTCTATGGGGATGGAAGCGGGCCTTTTGAGGAGAGGCCTGAATTGGGTGCAAGTACGTTTTCACCGGTTCCTACTTATCAGCTGGATCGTGGATTACTGGAGAACGATCTTAGAAAATTGGTTGCTGATGCTGGGGTAGGGGTATTGGAAGGAGTCTCAATCAACGATATAGCCATTTCAGGCACAAATGATCCACACGTCATTCAATATGCTGAGGGAGATACTACGCAGACCGTCACAGCCCAATGGGTAGTGGATGCCACGGGACGAAGGCGTTTTCTGCAAAGAAAATTCAATCTCCAGCAGAACAACGGCCATTCGGCCAGCTCTGCCTGGTTTCGGCTCGAAGGAAAAATCAGCGTGAATGATCTGGTACCTCAATCGAATAAAGCATGGCAGAACCGCAACCTCGAAGACAGGTACTTTTCAACCAACCATTTAATGGGCCGCGGCTATTGGGTTTGGCTGATTCCGCTTTCCTCTGGAAATACCAGTATTGGCATTGTTACCGACGAGGGAATTCACCCCTTTGATAGTTATGCCACTTCCTATGAGCAGGCCCTGGAATGGCTGTTGAAACATGAAACAGTATTGGCAAGGCACATAGAAAATAAAAAGCCATTGGATTTTAGAAAAATTAAGAATTACAGCTACAGCTCTTCGCAAGTGTTTTCGGAAAACCGCTGGACCTGCGTCGGTGAAGCTGGTATTTTTTCTGATCCTTTTTACAGCCCAGGTACTGATCTGATCGCTATTACGAATACCTTCACCACCAATCTAATCAAAGCCGATTTTGAAGGTAATTTTAAGAAGGAAGATGTCGAGCTGTTGAATCATACTTTATTGGAAGTTCTGTACCCGGATCAAGTATCATACTTCAGGGAGAGCTACCCAATTTTTGGGAATACCCAGGTTGCATCGGCCAAATTCTATTGGGACACCACCTATTATTGGAGCTTATATGCACATACGTTTAAAAATGGGCATTTCGAAGACTTCGAGTTTATAAAGGAGTACGGGGTTACACTTAAGAAGTTTTCAAAACTGAACAGAAGTGTGCAGGAATTATTCAGGGCCTGGGAAAGAGAAGCTACCAGTAACACTTATTATAAGTTTTGCGATCTTTCCAGAAAACACTTTTTCATTAAAAGCGCAATAAGTCTGTTGACCCTTCAAGAGAAAGGTAAATTCAATGCAATTCTCCTCAGCAAGTATGATCAATTTGAAAAAATGGCAAATGCACTTTTCATCTATGCACAAAAACAAGCTGACTTCAGCGGTGTAGAGCTGCACTCAAAATACGATCAGGATTTGGCTGGTTCAGAGAGCCTGTTGCATAAGTACACCGAAAATGAAGTAGAGCGGGAAATAAACTTTTTTAAGGAGTTTTTTGAGCCCCTGAGCTCTTCGGAGCGCAATAAAGTCCGGTTTATCGATTATGTTTCACGCATTTGGAAAGGTTCCTACCTTTATTTTATGCGTGGATTCTACGTGAGGTATTTTGTGCTCAACAAAGGAAAGGTAAATCTTCAGGGCGTCTTGCGGTTTATTTACGCGGATTAGATGCTTTTGCGACTCGCCCTTCTCAGCTTCATTTTTTGTTGTATCTCTTCAGGATATTGGGAGTGGTCTTCGGCATCATAAATACGCACACTTTGCATTCCATCAGGTTGTATTAAATCATCCTGACTACATTTTAGAATTTTTGCTGCCGCTTGCACACCTGAATAGCTGGCTCCCGCCACTCCATGCGCCATGATACTCGCTCCGCATAAATACAGGTTTTCAATTTCGCCTTCAGCTTTATAGGAGAATGGCCCTGTCTGCCTGAAGCTTTTCTCGGTTCCATACACGCATCCATTGGTAGTGTTTATGTAGAACTCATTGGTCATGGGTGTGCCCAATTCCTTTTGGACAATATTCACACCAATGCCAGGCACTACTTTTTCGAGGCCATTGATCATCTTCTGCATTAAGCGCTCCTTGAACTGTACATACTCAGGCGAATGATCATTGCCTTCATCTTTAAACTTGTTAAATGATTCATAATTGATAAATGTAATAGCCTCCAGTGTGTGATACCGGCCATCAAAGCTGGTTGGGTCTTTAAGCGTGGTACAGCTGATGAACATTCCCGGAAACTCATCGCCCAATGCAATGTCACGCGCTAACATTTCTTCACTGAGGTCATCGAGATCTCTGTTGGGCATCATCCATATATTACCAGAATCCAGCCCCGCTTTGCGAAGATCCATGTCTATCGTCAAAAACAGCATGAGCGAAGTGCATGAATATTTTGTCTTAGAAAGTCGTTTCACCAATTTAGAGCTCAGATTGGAAACACCTACTAACTCAAGATATGTTTTTCCTGGATCGGTGTTGGAGATTACTCTTTTTGCAGAAATCTGTTCTCCATTTTCAAGCTCCACGCCAACCGCGCGCTTTTTCACACTTCCTTCAATCAGAATGCGTTTCACACCAGAGCGCGTCCGTACTTCACCACCATGCCTTTTTACTGCTTTGGTCATAGCTTTTACCAGGCCGGCGCCCCCACCCATGGGATAAAACCCTCCACAGAAATAATGATCCATCAATGCACAGTGTAATGGGAAGCTTGCTTTGCCAGGCGGCAACCCATGATCACCACACTGTACATTGAGTACTTTTTTCAATAAAGGGTCCTTAATATGCCAATCGACGACTTTCTTGAGACTGAATAAACTAAACTTACCCATGTGCCTCGTGCGGTAGGCGATGGTAACATTATCCCAGAAGCCATTCATTTTAGGTATTAGCTGTATTTGTTTGCTCACATTCTGAACCAAAGTCAGGTATTTGGCAAGCCTCTTTTTCTCGGCGGGGAAGCGCGCAGAAAGTACTCGGTACAACTTGTCGACATCGGCGGGCATGTCAATGCGCTCTTCACCAATCCAGCAATGCTCGTATGCATCAGCATTCATTTTGAAGAACACCAGGTCATTCGCAATGCCCAGGCCTTCATACAATTTGCTGGTTGATTGGCCCTTGTCGAGCAGGCCGATATAGTGCACCCCAGGCGAAAAACGATGGCCGTTCAGGTAAAAGCTATGACACCATCCGCCAGGTACATCATGCTGTTCCAGTACCAATACGCTTTGCCCGGCACGAGAAAGACAGATAGCTGCCGAAAGGCCACCTGCACCAGATCCTATTATGATGTTATCCAACTCCATCTTAGGGTATTGCTAAAACAAAATATGTTTAGTCGAAGCTAAGCTACTTTGGCGACTCGGCCGTCTACGAGTTTATATACCTCCTTGCTCTCTTTGCAAGTGGCATTGCCTTCCTTGTCAAAATCCAGGCGGTGGCCGTATTCACTCATCCATCCTACGTGTTTGGCAGGGTTTCCCACCATCAGTGCATAGGGCAATACAGTGCGGGTAATCACGGCACCTGCCCCAATGAAGGAATATTCTCCGATGTCATTTCCGCAGACAATGGTGGCATTCGCTCCAATACTGGCTCCTCTTCTCACGTGAGTTTTTGCGTACTGATCTTTGCGTACAATGGCGCTTCTTGGGTTCATTACATTGGTAAATACCATTGACGGTCCCAAAAAGACGTCATCATCGCAAATAACTCCGGTATAGATGGAAACGTTGTTTTGAACTTTTACATTGTTGCCCAAAATCACATCTGGAGATACCACAACATTCTGTCCTATATTACAATTCTCACCCAGCGTGCAGCCCGTCATCAGATGAGAGAAATGCCAGATTTTAGTTCCAGAACCAATATTGCACGCCTCATCAATTACTGCAGTTTCGTGGGCGAAAAAATCTGTGTTGCTCAACGTGTTAGCTCAGTTTAAATTCTTCCAGGGATTGAAAGTGTTGTAAAGTCAATGCCAAGCCTTCAGACCGGGACACCTTGGGCTCCCAACCCAATATTTTTTTAGCTTTACTAATATCGGGGCGTCTTTGCATGGGGTCGTCAACGGGAAGTTCATTATATATTATCCTGGACTTGGTACCCGTTAGCTTGATTATCTCTTCAGCAAATTCATTAATAGTTACCTCATCAGGATTGCCAATGTTTACGGGTAGGTGATAATCACTCATCAATAACCTGTAAATACCCTCTACCAAATCATCAACATAACAAAAAGATCTGGTTTGCAAGCCATCACCGAACACGGTAATATCTTCCCCTTTTAACGCTTGCGAGAAGAAGGCGGGCAGCGCTCTGCCGTCCTTCAACCTCATTCTGGAACCATAGGTGTTAAATATCCTGATAATTCTGGTTTCGAGGTTATGGTAATTATGATAGGCCATGGTTATGGCTTCCTGAAATCGTTTTGCTTCGTCGTAAACACCACGTGGCCCAACCGGGTTCACGTTGCCCCAGTATTCTTCCGTTTGCGGGTGCACCAGGGGGTCGCCATAAACTTCAGAAGTCGATGCTACTAATATTCGTGCATTTTTGCTCTTGGCCAATCCCAATAAATTATGTGTACCCAATGAGCCGACTTTCAGCGTTTGAATAGGGTTTTTAAGGTAATCAATCGGACTTGCGGGTGATGCAAAATGAAGAATATAATCCAGTGATCCAGCAACATCAACATACTCGGAAACATCGGCATTGATGAATTCGAAGCTCTCACTGTCCATGAGATGTTCGATATTCTTCATGCTACCTGTAAGCAGGTTGTCCATGACCTTCACACGGAATCCTTCATCAATAAAACGATCGCATAGGTGTGAACCTAAAAAACCTGCGCCACCTGTAATTAGAACTTTTTTCATTTCTCTAAATTAGGGTTGTACCAATTCCCGCCCAATACTGTTGTAGTAAAATCCAAGCTTGCTCATTTGATCGATGTCATACAAGTTTCTGCCGTCGAAAATAACTTTCTCCTTCAAACGCTGCGAGACCATGCCAAAATCCGGCGTCCTGAATACCGACCATTCGGTTGTGATCAAAAGGGCATCTGCACCTTCTAATATATCATACGCATTACTTCCATAGTTGATCTTATCACCAATAATAGATTGAGTATTGGGCATGGCTTCAGGGTCAAATGCCGTAATAGTCGCTCCGGCCTCCAACAAGCTATCGATTACAGTCAATGAGGGTGCCTCACGCATGTCGTCGGTATCGGGCTTAAAGGCAAGTCCCCACAGAGCGAAATGCTTACCCTTCAGATCATCTTTGTAGTAAGATTTTATTTTGCCCGCAAGTACGCTTTTTTGATGTTCATTGGCACTGATTACGGATTTAAGTATATCTACTTTGCTCTCTGAATTATCGGCCATATTTACCAATGCCAGTACGTCTTTGGGGAAACAGCTTCCTCCATAACCAATTCCTGGAAAGAGAAATCGTTTGCCTATTCTAGAGTCTGAACCCATTCCTATTCTTACGGCATCCACATCTGCTCCCAGTTTTTCGCAGAGGTTGGCAATTTCATTCATGAAGGTAATTTTGGTGGCGAGGAAGGAATTGGCAGCATACTTTGTCAACTCGGCAGACTTTTCGTCCATGAACAATATTGGGTTGCCTTGTCTCACAAATGGGCGATAGAGCTCCTTCATTATTTTTAGGGCCTTTTCGGAAGATGAGCCAATGATGATTCGTTCGGGTTTCATGAAGTCATCTACGGCAAATCCCTCCCTTAGGAACTCTGGATTTGAAACCACATCTACTTCCACTTCGCAATTCTTCTCCATTATCTTTTTAACCTTATCTGCCGTACCAACGGGCACTGTACTCTTGTCGACGATGATCTTATAATCTGTTATGATCTTACTCAGCGATTCTCCCACATCCATAATAAATGAGAGGTCTGCCGAGCCATCACTTCCGGGTGGAGTAGGTAAGGCTAAAAATATGATTTGAGCTTTATCTATTCCCTCTTTTAGGTCTGTAGTGAATAATAGCCTTCCCTGTCTTATGTTTCGTTCGAAGAGCACGTCAAGATGTGGCTCATAAATCGGAACTTCGCCATTCTTCATTTGAGCTACCTTTTTTTCATCAATGTCAACACATATAACGGCATTGCCTGTCTCTGCGAGGCATGTGCCAGTAACGAGGCCAACATATCCGGTTCCAACAACGGCAATATTCAAATCGTTTTCGTATTAATTATTAAAAAACTCAAGTACAGATTCAGAAATGTATTTCAACTGTTCTTCCGTCAACTCAGTGTGCATGGGAAGAGAGATTACCTTTTCCGTGAGCAAATCAGTGACAGGAAGAACAGGCTCCACATATTCGCTGTTTTTAAATGCCTTCTGCTTATGCAAGGGCACAGGGTAATAGATCATTGCAGGTATATCTTTGTGTGCAAGATGTTCTTTTAAGCCGTCTCTTCCGCCACCCTCAATTTGTAGTGTGTACTGATGAAATGCATGATCTGAGCTGGGATGCCTTTCTGGCGTTTTGATTTGCTCTGATGATTTAAATGCCTCATCATAGTAATTGGCTGCTTCATTGCGCGCCTTTTTGTAGTTGTCCAGACTCCTTAACTTAATTCTGAGCACAGCTGCCTGTAAGTTATCCAGCCTTGAATTAACACCAATAACATCATGGTAGTACTTTACCCTCATACCGTGATTGGCCACTATTCTAAGCTTTTCCGCCAATGCATCGTCATCCGTAAAAATAGCCCCTCCATCCCCAAAGCATCCCAGATTCTTAGAAGGGAAAAAAGATGTGCATCCGATAGTTCCTATGGTTCCCGCTTTTTTGGTTGAGCCATCAGTAAAGGTGTAATCTGCACCGATGGCCTGAGCGGTATCTTCGATTACATAGAGGTTGTTTTCCCTGGCCATGTTCATTATCGACTCCATGTCTGCGCATTGACCGTACAGGTGCACCGGTATAATGGCTTTTGTCTTATCAGTAATGGCCTTCGCCATCTCTTCCGAATCAATGTTAAAGGTATTAGGATCTATATCTACCATTATTGGTACTAAACCCAATAAAGAGATTACCTCTACAGTGGCAATAAAAGTAAAACTAGTTGTAATTACCTCGTCTCCGGGTTTCAGGTCCAGTGCCATCAACGCTATCTGCAGTGCGTCTGTTCCGTTACCGCAGGTGATAACATGCTTCACAGATAAGTACTCCTGAAGTTCTTTTTCCAAACTTTTTACCTCAGGCCCCCTAATAAATGCCGTTGACTGGATCACATTGAGTACCGCAGTATCGACCTCTTCCTTAATTTTCTCGTACTGACCACGCAGGTCAACCATTTGAATCTTATCCATTAGGCGCTGAATAGAAGATTTTGACAATGTGCCTAAACCCACTGCCCGCTGGCGTAAACTCCTTAGTAAACAATAATATCAACAGATAATTGTTTTAATGTTAAAAAAGAGGGTTTATCTGATCGTTGCATTGCGGCGAAGATAATCAATTTTGTGCTACATTTTTAAGATCTACCACCAGCGCCCTCTGTATAAATCTATATCTTTGGATTTGTTATGAAGAAGATTGTAGCGAATACTATTATCCTGATTTCCTTTCTCGTCACTTCTCCGGTAATAGCTCAGGTTAGCATTAAAGACTCTGCCGTTGCTACTTTTATGGTCAGGGTGTCATACTCATACAATTGGCCAGGGGGAGATTTGGTCAATCGTTTTGGTGACAACTCAACTGTTGGAGGAAGTTTTGGCATTAAATTG
>JYMV01037971.1_pt1 | contig 26111 bp, 18 predicted proteins | sample 338911 | NCBI WGS metagenome assembly JYMV01 (sample SAMN03354496, study PRJNA234377) | hydrothermal vent metagenome | biome: Deep sea; feature: Hydrothermal plumes at the Eastern Lau Spreading Center, Western Pacific Ocean; material: Seawater | place: Tonga | collected 2009 | depth 2000 m m
GTTTTCCATGATTCATGTATGACTGGATCTATTTTTGATCCAGCCAACTCAACGTTCTCTTGTGTTGTGTCTTGCATCAATTTGGCGGAAATTTTCTTCTTTGAGAAACGCAATTTTTCTATAGGCCTTAAAGTTAGTATTTATGATAAAGATTTGCTTATAATTGGATATTATTAAGTATTTTTGCCCCCGTTGGAGGGAAAGTCAGTTGCAATAATTAGTAACTATTTTTTGTTTTAGTCGTTCAACACCAATCAGTTCTGTAGATTAAGGTATGGATAGAATAAAAAAAATTGCCTTATTTGTCTTTGCTTGTGTGGTAATCGGAATGGTTGTTACTTCTTGCAGGAGTATGGGGTATTGCCCGGCATATGCAATCGAATTGATCGTAAAATAGGTTGTTAGGATGAAAAAAGTGCTTTATATCGTTTGTGCAGTATTCCTGATCGGAGTTTTTTCTTCTTGTAGAAGTCATGAGCGATGTCCTGCGTATGGAAAAATTGATCAGGAAAAAGCAGAGAAGTCAGTATAGTACATGAACTGGCAAGCGCTGAACGACACCGGGCAGCTAGAAAAGATCAAGACCTCCTCCAATAATCCCGACTTTCTAGGTATTCTCATTTTCAAGCACAGCACACGTTGTGCAACCAGTGCAATGGTGCTTGAGCGTCTTGAACGGGGATGGAGCTATAGTGATTCTCAATTACCTGTTTACTTTCTGGATCTTTTATGTTTTCCCAGTGTATCTGATGAAATTGCATCGGTGTTTGGAGTTCAACATGAATCTCCGCAAGTACTAGTGATAAAAGATGGAATTTGCGTCTACACAGATTCGCACACTGCAATCTCTGTAAAGAGGTTAACAGATTCTATCCAATCAGATAACAAGTAAGCACTTTCTTCGTTAAAGAGTTTGGCTGACGAAAGCAGAACGGAATAGCAAAAATCGTATCTTTGGTTTAATATGAAAGGTTTGATAAAACTCATTTACTGTGCTGTGGTACTTCTATTCTTAGCCCATGGAGCATTTGCACAAGATGACAGGGAGAAGAAAGAAGAAATCATTGGGAATACACCGCTGGTAGAAACCAATGTTGTAGGGGTACTATACGAGCACATGATGTCAGTGGGCTTCTTCTCTCACTCTAACGGGTTTGGTATGAATTATCGGAGGGGCAAGAATACCAGTGGTTATTCCAAACGAATCTTTGAAATTGAGGCCGCGACGATCAAACATTCCAAGGAGTATAAAGTTTATAGTCCAACGCAGGAAAGCAAGGGGTATATATTTGGTAAATCCAATGCACTGCTGGCATTGAGAGGTTCTATCGGGCAGCAGAGGGTGATAGCGAGCAAGACGGATATGGGAGGAATAGAGATTCGCTATATTTATATGGCAGGTGCTTCAATGGGTATTCTAAAGCCGGTGTACTTAAAAATTGAAAAAGATGTACCCCATTCTTCATTGCCTAAAATCAGCATTGAAAAGTATGACCCCGCTAAGCATGGCATCCACAATATTAATGGCAAGGCGCCAACGTTAAGAGGCATTGACGAACTGAAGCTAATACCCGGTGGATTCGCAAAGTTCGGATTGAGTTTTGAATATGGGAATGATCCTACAAGTGTCAGAACTTTGGAAGCAGGAATGATGTTAGATGCCTATTATAAGACTGTTCCTATAATGTATGACATCAACGATTCTGACGGATACAACCCCAATAATCAGTTTTTCTTCGGCTTCTATGTGAGTTTGAACTACGGTAGAAGATGGTAATGCTGAATTCCTATTTTCGGTAATTTCGCACTATTATATAGGCTTTTCAAAGGTGAGTGAAATATTTACAACCGAACGTCCCGTAAGAGCTAAGAAGCCACCCTGGTTGAAGGTGAAGCTTCCAACCGGCAAGGCCTATACGCACCTTAAAGGAGTGGTTGAAAAGAACAACCTTCACACTATATGTCAAAGTGGGAACTGCCCCAATATGGGTGAATGCTGGGGTGCTGGTACGGCAACTTTCATGATTCTTGGAAATATTTGTACCAGATCCTGCGGCTTTTGTTCAGTTGAGACGGGAAGACCATTGCCTGTTGACCGAAATGAACCTGAACGCGTTGCTGAATCCGTGAAACTTATGGATGTAAAGCATTGTGTGATAACCTCGGTTGACCGGGATGAACTGCCTGATGGCGGTTCAATAATATGGGCAGAAACGGTCAACGCGATTCGAAGGGTGAATCCAAACACTACATTGGAAACGTTAATTCCAGATTTTAAAGGTGATCTGGATGCTATCCAGCGCATTATTGATGTGGCACCGGAGGTCGTATCTCACAATATGGAAACGGTTCCCAGATTGACGAAAAAAGTGCGCATACAGGCGAAATATGAGCGCAGCCTTAATGTTCTTAAGGTATTGAAGGAAGGTGGAATGCGAACGAAGTCGGGAATCATGGTTGGTTTAGGGGAAACCGAAGATGAAGTGTTGGGAACTATGGATGACTTGCGCAGGATTGGAGTTGATGTATTGACCGTAGGACAATATTTGCAGCCAACGCCCAAGCACTTACCAGTAGTGGAGTTTGTTGACCTACAGGTTTTTGAACGTTATAAGATTGCGGGATTACAAAAAGGCTTCAGGTTTGTTGAGAGCAGTCCTCTCGTGAGGTCATCCTACCATGCAGAGAGGCATATTCTCTGATTGAGAATATACCCCCACCAAATTCTCCTCGATTCTCACCGTATTCTAAGTGAAACCAGCCGCATAGTAAGTCGCTGTTTCAGATAGCTTCAACAAGTGCGTATTTAGTATAACGAAAGATCAAAGAAACTAGTGTGGCACTTGTTGGCCGGTTTGTATGAGTTTGCCCCATTTTTCTGAGGGCCATATTAACCCGAGAAGAGTCAAACATTCGACATAGTTATAGTATTTTCACATGTTGGTTTCGTATTTTTGTAAATAGTCGTAAATTGTGCCTCCTATTAGAAGGCTCATTACCCGATTAATAGAACAATACAAATTCGCAAAGATGAAATTGAATAAAGTCCTGTTTGGATCCCTAATCGTAGCTGCCTGTGCAGTTCTAATCGGAATTAACTTTTCTTCAACAGATAAGACAGTCCAATATTCTCCTAGGGTAAAGCAAATTGACCAAACGTATTTCAGTAACGTGTATGGAATTGCTGGGGCAATTGAATATTATAACGAGAGGCGAAAAAACATCAAAACCGGTAAGATTGAAATTGCCGACATGTTGAAGGCTGAGAAAGCGGTTTACAATTTTGGAAAGATGAGTAAGCAATCATCACTTAATCTCAATTGGATCGAGATGGGGCCTGATAACGTCGGTGGGAGAACGCGATCTCTCCTGATTGATAATACCAATCCCAATAAGATGTGGGCTGGCTCTGTTGGAGGCGGTCTTTTCGTTACGCATAATGGTGGTTTTACCTGGTCAACAGTTAATGATAAGATGAATAACCTGTCGATTGGATGTATCTGCCAGTCTGGTAATGGTGATATATATGTAGGAACTGGAGAGAGTTTCACTACAGCTGATGGGTTGGGTACACTGACTACTCCAGGGTTTGTTGGCCGTGGAATGTTTAAGTCCACGGACAATGGTTTAACATTCGATTCTCTGGATTTTACCGTACCTACTAACACGAATAGTAGTGGGGCGGCATGGGCATTTATCAACCGATGTGCTGCAGACCCAACTGATGTTACAGGGCAGACCATATATGCTGCCACCAATAACGGGTTGCTTTATACAACAGATGGTGGAACTAGTTGGACGAATGCTATTTGTTTGAATTGTCCTTCAAGCATGCCTATTTTCAATACTGGAAATTTTCAAGATGTGAAGATAGGGTCCAATGGGGTTCTGGTGGCCTCTAACGGAGGTACGACATATATTAAGAAGCCTGGCTCAAGTGATTTTATTAATATTTCTAACAATTTCAATTCTGCCGGCAGGTATGAGTTCGCAATTGCTCCTTCAAATCCGGATTACATCTATGTGGTTTGCGGAAATGGTAGCGGAATGCGAGGCGTATACCAGTCAACAGACGGCGGTGACTCCTGGACACTACAGGTGCCAGCAGGGCCATCAGAGCTGTTCAGGAACCAGGCAGAATATGATATGGCACTTGCAGTATTCCCAGATGATCCTGAGCATATATTGGTTGGTGGTGTTGAACTCTACGCTTGGTCTGGCACGGATAACACATGGGATATTGTGGCCCTTACACAGCCATTCGCCCCGGGATTGTATGTCCATGCTGACAAGCATGCTTTCGCCTTTCATCCAAATTATAATGGCACTTCGATTCAGACGTTTTATGTCGGTACTGATGGGGGTGTTTATGGTTCATTTGATGCGGGCGCATCTTATTTAGAGCTAAATACTGGTTATAACGTAACACAGTTTTATGCAATGGGTGTTTCCAGGGAAGGATGGATAGCAGGTGGCACACAAGATAATGGAAATCCGTTCATTGATTTTAGTGGAAACACTAAAAGATCGGAAGTGAGGAATCTGCCTAGTGGTGATGGGGGATACATGCAATTCTCAATCATCAACCCGGAAGCATTTTTCTGGGAATCACAAGGTGGTGACGCAAAGAGATCTCCTGAGAAAGGTGATGGCGCCGGCTCTTTCTTTGCCAATGTTATGTGTAATGGCCCTTGCGATGAGGATTACAATGAAGGGCCTTGGGTTACACCAATGGTGATTTGGGAGAGCTTTAATGATCTTGCCAGTACAGACTCAGTTCGGTTCATTGCAGATCAGGCTTACAACGCAGGTTCTACGATATTTATAGAATCTTCAAATGACAATTTCCCATTTGAGTATATCACACCGGTTCCACTATCTGTTAATGACACTATGATGATTCAGGATCTTGTTCAGAATAAATTCCTGGTAAGTACAAATTCGGGCACCTGGATGTGTAAGAATGTGTTGGACTTTTCAGTGGATGCGGCCTGGTATAAGCTAACCACTCAGCCTAATCAAGAAGGAGCAACGTGCGCTGCATTTTCGGCAGATGGCGATATAGCATATATTAGCACCGGCAATCAGTTTGGTTCTCTTTTGTTTAGAATCTCTGGTTTATTGGGTATTAATTCCAATGATAATACTACTGAAGATGTGGCAAGTCCGCAGCCGCCTGCGTCGGTAACAACTACGCAACTTTTTTCATCGCCTCAATTTATTACTGGTATTGGGGTAGATCCTAATAATGCAGAAAATGTGGTGATAACGCTTGGCAACTATGGTAATACGAACCATGTATATGTGAGCAGTACTGCTGCATCGGCTACTGGTACAGGCTCCTTTAGCTCTATACAGGGAGATCTGCCTCCTATGCCGTGCTATGACGCGATTATTGAAATGGGTGACTCAAACACGATCATAGTTGCTACGGAGTATGGTGTCTGGGCAACTGACAATCCGTGGAGCGGTAGTCCAACATGGACAAATGAAAACCTGAACTTTCCAAGGGTACCTAGCTTCATGATTGTTCAGCAAACGATGCCAAATAGCAATTGCACAGGCGTGAGTGTCTCAGGTAACATATACGTAGCCACCCATGGAAGAGGAATCTGGAGATGCGAAACCTACAAAGCGCCTCCCGATACCACTAGCTGTTCGTTACCGATTGGAATTGCTGAAGGATCGAGTACGGGTAACTTCCAAATGCGTTTGAACGTCTACCCAAATCCGGTAACAAATGGAAATGCAAAGATTGCGTATACATTAAACGAACATGCTGATATTCAGATAACAGTTTATGACATAAGCGGAAAGCAGGTGCAGTACATGGCTCTGAACAAACAACCGAGCGGAACAAGCACTATAGATTTGGATTTGCGTAACCTTAACGCTGGAACTTACCTGGTTAGCATGACTGCCAATGGTGTTCGTGAGACCAAGCGCCTGGTGGTGCTATAAGATATCCAATTACCTAAATAAAAAACCCCGCTCATCTTTGATGAACGGGGTTTTCTTTTGCTTGTAAATTAGTCTGATTAGAAGCAATATTCATTAACCTCTAGCAGCTCAGTAGCGATACGTCGTCTTGCATCTTTCGTATTGAATGGCTCTACCTTGGTAAATCGCTTCATTCCCATCAGCATTACCCTGAGCTCATCACCTTCAGCAAACGCATTGAGCGCATCCTTTCCATTCTTGTTGATGCGATCAGCAGCGTCGTTGATGAACACCCTGGCTATATCCCACTGACGTGCGCAGGCATCTTCACCATTGATGCCAACCATTTTCTCTACTCTGAGCAAACAAGACTCCGCAGCATATACATCAATGATCATATCAGCAATGTTCATGAGTATCTCTTGTTCATTAGCCAGTTCCATCATCAGCTTCTGCGCCGCTGCTCCAGCAACCATTAGAACTGCTTTCTTGAACTTGGCAACATATTGCTTCTCCTGGGCAAATAGAGAAGTGTCGGGATCATCAAATGATGGAACAGACATCAGCTCATCAGCCACGGCCTTAGCTGGCCCCATGAGATCGAGTTCGTTTTTCATAGCGCGCTTCATGATCATATCCACAATGAGCATCCTATTGATCTCGTTCGTTCCTTCGAAGATTCTATTAATTCTGGAGTCCCTGTAGGCCCTTTCCATAGGCGCATCGGCCGAATAACCCATTCCGCCATAGATCTGTACTCCTTCATCAACAACGTAATCAATCACTTCTGAACCGAAAACTTTGAGCATAGCAGCTTCTATAGCGAATTGCTCAACACCTTTAAGCATTGCTTCCGCTTTCTCCATACCTTCATCTTCATAGCCTTTAATTGCGTCTTCGATATTTTGACCACAACGGTATGTAGCAGTTTCACAGGCGAAGGTTCTAATAGCTTGTTCAGCTAATTTGTACTGGATTGCACCGTATTTGCCGATTTTCTTTCCAAACTGCTCTCTTTCATTGGCATATCTTGTAGCCAGCGTGATTGCATTCTTACAACCGCCCACACATGCCGCAGCAAGCTTAATCCTTCCGATGTTCAGGATGTTCAGGGCAATCTTGAATCCCTGCTCACGATCTCCCAATAAGTTCTCAGCTGGAACTTTGCAGTCGTTAAAGAATACCTGGCGAGTTGAAGATCCCTTAATACCCATCTTATGTTCCTCCGGGTTGAGGTCAATGCCGCCGAAATCCTTCTCTACAATAAATGCAGACAAGTTCTCGTCGTCTTCGATCTTGGCAAAGACAATGAAAACGTAGGCAAATCCACCGTTCGTAATCCACATTTTCTGTCCGTTGATAGAATAGCTTTTGCCGTCACTTGATGGTTTAGCTTGCGTTTTGCCTGAGTTGGCATCAGATCCAGAACCTGGTTCCGTTAGGCAATAAGCCGCTTTCCATTCACCAGAAGCCAATTTTGGAAGGTACTTTTCCTTCTGCTCCTGATTCCCATAATAGTAAATTGGCAAGGTGCCAATTCCTGTATGGGCTGCCATGGATACGGTAAAGGAGTGTCCTGCACCATTGGCTTCAGTAGCCAGCAGAGAGGTCGTAAAGTCCTTGCCAAATCCACCAAATTCTTCCGGTAGAGATATACCCAAGAGACCTAGTTCACCAGCCTTATCGAGTAAAGAAGGTACCAATCCTTCTTCCTGACTGTCTATTCTATCCAGTATAGGCCAGATTTCTTGTTTGATGAAATCTATATTGGTTTGAGCAATCATTTGCTGCTCTTCATCCCATTCTTCTGGAATAAGAATATCGTTTGCATCTGTTTCAGCAATGAGGAATTCTCCTCCTTTAAGTGCTTTTTTAGCTGTTGTTTCTTCAGTTGCCATTGTGATTATTGGTTTTGGTTTTATGAAATCTTAATCAATTGAATATTTCTAATTCAGGAATTCATATATGCCAGCGGCACCTTGTCCTGTTCCTACGCACATGGTTACCATGCCGTACTTTTTCTGCTGGTCACGCATCTCATTGAATAGCTGAACACTCAACTTTGCCCCAGTGCACCCCAGGGGATGACCTAGTGCTATTGCTCCGCCATTTACGTTAACTGTATCAGGATTTACACCTGTTTCACGGATCACCGCCAGCGATTGTGAAGCAAATGCTTCGTTCAATTCAATAAGGTCGATCTGCTCTTTTTTCATTCCGGCTTTTTCCAGGGCTAGCGGAATCGCTTTAACCGGGCCGATACCCATAACTTTGGGTTCAACGCCTGCCACTGCATAGGTGACCATTCTGGCAATTGGCTTCAGGTTTAATTCGTTGACCATCTTTTCCGACATTACCAGGCAGAACGAAGCTCCATCAGACATTTGCGATGAATTTCCAGCTGTTACTGAGCCCTTGTCTGCAAAAACGGGTTTAAGCTTTGACAGTGCCTCTATCGAAGTACCCGCCCTGGGCCCCTCATCTGCATCTACCACATATTCCCTGGATTGTCTCTTCTCATTTTCGTCAAGGTATTCTTCGGTAACCGTAATTGGGACAATGCCCTTTGTAAACTTGCCTGCCTCTGTTGCCGCTAATGCTTTTTCATGGGACTTGAACGCAAATTCGTCCTGGTCCTCACGCTTGATGTCAAATTGTTTAGCCACCTCCTCTGCTGTAAGTCCCATTCCCCAGTACCAATCGGGGTGTATGGCTGAAATGTCTGGATTAGGTACGATCCTCCATCCACCCATGGGTATTGGAGACATGGTCTCTACACCGCCAGCAATGATGCAATCCGAAAGGCCGGCGTGTATTTTTGCAGATGCAATCGCGATAGTTTCCAATCCTGAAGAGCAATAGCGATTTACAGTCATGCCAGGAACCTTCTCTGTATCAAGACTCATTAGCGAGATTATTCGACCCACATTTAGCCCCTGCTCTGCTTCGGGCATTGCATTTCCAACGATTACGTCTTCAATTCTCTCCTTGTCCAATTCTGGTACAGAAGCCACCAAGTGTTTAATCACACTGGTTGCCAAGTCATCAGCGCGGGTGAATCTGAATTTTCCCCTGGGTGCTTTTCCTACTGCTGATCTGAACCCTGCTACGATATATGCGTCCATCAATTTAAGGTTTACGATTTTTGAATTTAGATATTAGTTCCTGAGAACTTTACCCGTTTTAATTATACTCTGTAATCGTTCAAGCGTCTTTCGCTCGCCACATAGCGACAAGAAAGCCTCTCTTTCGAGGTCGAGTAAATATTTTTCGGACACTTTAGTTGGTGCTGAAAGATTACCTCCGCATAAAACACTACCTAGCTTTTGAGAGATCAACTGATCATGCTCGGAGATATAGTTACCCGCTTTCATAGTATCTGAACCTACGTAAACGATTCCCATTCCGGATTTGCCGAGAACTTTAATGTCAGTTCTCTCAATTGGCTGCGTATATCCAGCTTCTGCCATTTGTATAGCGCTTTCTTTCGCATCAACTATCAGTCTATCCCGGCTTACCGTTACCGTATCGTGGCCTTTCTTCAGATGGCCAAGATCGAATGCTTCATAGGCTGATGTACTGACCTTAGCCTGACCTATTGTCAGGAACTTGTCAGTTAGGGTATTTATTTCAACATCACCTTCTTGCAGCTCATCTGAGAACCTTACAGCAAATTCCTTGGTTCCGCCACCTCCCGGGATGAGTCCCACGCCGAATTCTACCAATCCCATGTATGCTTCGGCATGTGCTACTACCTTGTCAGCATGCAGGCAAATTTCGCATCCTCCTCCCAGTGTTAAGTTGTGTGGGGCCGCTACCACTGGTATGGAAGAATATCTCAACCGCATTGTTGTATTTTGGAACATGCGCACTGCCATGTCGAGCTCATCGTATTCTTGCTCTATGGCGAACATAAATATCATTCCGACATTGGCACCGGCTGAAAAGTGTGCTCCGTCGTTGGCTACAACCAAACCACGGAAATCCTTTTCTGCCAGGTCAACGGCTTTTTGGATTCCCTGAATCACCTCACCGCCGATGGTGTTCATCTTGGTGTGAAATTCAACGTTTAGAATACCGTCACCTATATCTGTTATTGTAGAGCCGCTATTTTTCCAAACGGTTTTTGTGGCTTTAACATTTTCAAGGATGATGAAATCTTCTTTTCCTGGAATCGACCCATAGGCTTTCTCCCCAGGCTTGAAGTAGTTCTTAACTCCTGCATCCAACTTATAGAATGAATCAGTGCCTGACTCTACCATGTCATATACCCATTGGGCAGCTTTCATACCCTCGTCTTCCATTGCCTTTAGCGTCTCTTTCACACCAACGGCATCCCAGGCCTCAAAGGGCCCTAGCTCCCATGCAAATCCAGCTTTTAACGCATCGTCTATTTTATAGATGTCATCAGAAATTTCCGGCACTCTGTTGGATACGTATTGAAACAGGCCATAGAAAGCCTTGCGGTAGAAGTCACCAGCTTTGTCCTTGCCGCTTAATAGTACCTTATATCGCTCTTTCAGGTCGTCAATGCTTTTGGTTTGTTCCAACGTGGCGTATTTCACCTTTTGCTTCGGTTCGTATTTGAGTGTCTTGAGGTTTAGCGATAAAATAGTGCTCTTCCCTTTATCGTCCTTTTCCTTTTTATAGAACCCCTGACCTGATTTCGAACCAAGCCAGTCGTTTTCTACCATTTTGGCAATGTAACCCGGCATGGTAAACAAATGATGGGCTTCATCATCTTTGCAATTTTCATCGAGGCCATTGGCTACATGAACCAGTGTATCCAGACCTACCACATCACATGTTCGGAAGGTTGCAGACTTAGGTCGTCCAAGAACGGGCCCCGTGAGCTTGTCAACTTCATCAACGGTCAATTCCATTTCCTCTACCAAATGGAAGAGCGCCATGATACCATAAACTCCTATTCGATTGGCGATAAAAGCTGGAGTATCTTTACATAATACCGTTGTTTTACCCAGATACAGATCACCATAGTGCATCAAGAAATCGATTACTGAAGAATCCGTTTTTGGACTTGGGATAATCTCCAGCAATTTCAGGTAGCGTGGAGGGTTGAAGAAGTGCGTTCCACAAAAGTGCTTTTGGAAATCCTCACTTCTGTCCTTTAGCATTGTGTGAATCGGGATACCTGAGGTATTCGAAGTAATCAAAGTTCCTGGCTTTCTGTATTTCTCAACGTTGGCGAATACCTGTTGTTTAATATCCAATCGCTCTACCACAACTTCAATTACCCAATCACATTCTGAGATCTTTTCAAGGTCATCATCAAAATTTCCCGTTGTTATCCGAGAAACCATGCTTTTCTCATATATAGGAGAGGGGTTTGATTTTAAAGTTGACTGCAGTGCGGCATTTACGATACGATTTCGGACTGCCTTATCTTCCAGGGATTTGCCTGCAGCTTTTTCCTTTTCTTCCAGCTCATTGGGAACAATGTCAAGGAGCAATACCTTCACACCAATATTTGCGAAATGGCATGCGATCCTGGATCCCATTACTCCTGATCCCAATACGGCAACGTTATTTATTGTTCTTCTTCTTGTAAGTGCTTTCTCCATCTTGATAATTATCTGCTATTTTTTTGCTTTTTCCTTAGCCCTTCCATTCTTGTGCAGGGCTTGTTCGTCAAGTAAATGATTGATCTTTTTTATTACCTTAAAGAAGGTCTGTAAGTTTGTTTTGCCAATTTTCTCGTGAATCGCTATATTCAGATTGATCACGGCCTCTTTAGATACTTCTCTCTTTTCCCTTCCTGCTTCAGTAAGATAAATCCTTACCATTCGCTTATCCTTAGCATCTGCCTTCTTGTAGATGAGTCCTTTTTCCTCCATGGATTTGAGAATCCTGGTAAGGCTTCTTGATTCCATTCCCATTTTAGGGCCTAGTTTGGTCGACGGGGTTCCTTCTGCATCAATATTGAGGAGCGTTTGTCCAACCGACATCGTCGTGTCGTATTTGGCCGCTTCGATGTTGTACATTCTGGCAATTCCGTGCCATGCCCATCGTATGTGAAAATCAATTGTTTCTTCTGGTTTCATGACTTGTTAGATGTTAACCCTCCTTCGTGTTCTGCCCTGCCTGCCGGCGGGCAGGAAGGAATTGCTGTAGCCTGTGTTTGCAATCCACTTTTCTGGTTTTGGAGCAGGACTTTGTGCCCATATCCTAGATTACGACAAATATATAAAAATATTATGCACGCATAACAAACACACAGAAATTTTTATGAACTGGGAGAGGGATTGCACTTAATGGCATTGATTAACTTAAAGTGCATTTATTTGTCATTAGTTGTCGAAAAGATGCAAAAAAATGTCAAAAACTGCATTTTTATATCATTTATGTCTGAATGGACACATTGATGAGCTATGGTGCTTAAATGACTTTTAGACAAAGGGATATTTTACTTCCACTGCTATCGACGCACCAAATTAGTACTTATTACTCAAACATTAGCGATTCCGACCAAATTGTTCGTGGCTTGAGACCCAGTCAGAGGATGAGATAGCAGATGCGAGTGAAACTTCTCCTGCCAGCACAACCCCGGCAACGATCTCCGCAAGTTTCTTAACGGTTCCTTTTCCGTAGCAACCCATTAGCTTGAGACACTCTTGCTGTGTCGCTAAACCCGTACCTCCACCGTACGTGGCAACGATAAGTGAAGGAATGGTGATGGAGATATATAAATCACCTTCCGGAGTCATTTCCGTATATACTATCCCAGCCGATGATTCTGATACGTTGGCGACATCCTGGCCGGTAGCTATGAACATAGCCGTAATAGCATTTGGTGAATGTGCCCCATTGTTATTTGCCCCGGACATAAATGAGCCTATGTCTGAAATATTGGAATGGTGGTACAAACTCTCCGGTTCGACACGCATATGCTGTAGCAGTACGTCTCTTTTCAAGACCGCTTCTGCAACGACTCTCTTACCTCGGGTACGCATGATGTTGATCTGAGATGCCTTTTTATCTGTTGCAAAATTTGATTCCAGGTAAAAGTGCTTCACTCCCTTATAGTTGTCCAGGATCCAGCTGCACGCCCTGAAAGTGGCTTTCCCCACCATGTTCTGACCGGCTGCATCTCCTGTAAAATAGTTAAATCTCAGGAAGGCAAATTTGTTAGATAGAAATGGATCTATGTATTGAAGTTTGGCAATACTTGATGTTTGCTCTGCTTCCTCACGAATTTTATCAAGATTGTCATTAATCCAGTAAATAAAATCCCTGCATTCTCTCGCATTGCTAAATTCAAACACGGGTGCACGTTGCATTGCGTCACCGACAACGGAACAGGTGGCTCCTCCTGATAAGTTCAAGACCTTTATCCCTCTGTTATAGGAGGCCACAAGGGTGCCTTCTGTTGTCGCGAGCGGAACCAGAAAATCTCCCTTGGCATGTTCACCGTTGATTGTGATCGGCCCGGCAAAGCCAATTGGTATTTGCGCCACTCCGGTGAAATTCTCAATATTACCCTGCAAAATCTCCGCATCAAAAGAATAATTCCTGATGTGTTTTAGTTCTGTCTTTGTTTCTTTAGCTATATAATCTTGCCGCTCTTTAATAATAGCTTCAGAATAATCATCTTCCTCTGACCTTGGAATGCGTATTACTTTTTGCTTCTCGTCTACAATAGAGTCATCAACTTTAATTTTTAGCTTTCCAAAAGAGGAAGCGTTGAAGGCAATCTCGATCTCGTGCTTTCCAACTGGAAGGCGGTCGGTATCTGCCAGTATATCAAGTGTTTTTCTAAGTGGGAATGGTATAGAGTTCTCTTTTGAGATCGAAGTTGCATCTATAATGTTCCCATCACCTAAGTCAAGTTTTATTCCGGAGAGGGGCACATCCTTACCTGCTACCTTCACGTGTCTCAATTCTGTCAGCGTGGAATCTTTCAACCTGTTTTTCAAACTAAATTTTACGCCAGATTCCAGATTGGTCAGGCTTCCGTTGGTATAGAGTTGCTTTAATACGAGACTAGGTATCAGCATTTTCTGGTGATTTTGATTAGACCTGCAAATTTCTTAAAAATAATCGGGAAAAAGGAAAAATTGAGCCTAACAGACTGAAAAAAGTTGGAATGTATTTATCTTCGGCCTGTGGCTGGAAATTATCTCATATATACGCTACCCTTTGTGGCTGCTATAATCGGCTGGTTCACTAATTTCCTGGCAGTAAAAATGTTGTTTCACCCTCGGGAACCGGTGAAGATCCTGTTTTTTACAATTCAAGGGATCTTTCCCAAGAAAAAAGAGGTTCTTGCTGAAAGGATAGGCAAACTGGTAGCAGATGATCTGCTATCGATGAAGGATATTGAAGAAATCCTTAATCAACCGGATAATGTATCTCAGATCAATAAAACGATAGATGAGAAAGTAGGATTTTATTTGGCTAATACGTTTCCTGAGAAATATCCTATGCTGGCCTTTTTTGTTGGGGATAAATCAAGGGATAAGATTAAGAAGGCAATGATGGAAGAAATGGAGACGATGGGGCCCCAGGTTATGCAACAAGCATTCACGAATTTGGAAAGTTCATTGGATATAGAGCAGTTCATCAAAGAACGTGTTTCGAATTTTTCTACCAGTGAAATAGAAAAACTCATCCAAGGAATCCTTGCAACCGAATTTGCCTTTATCGAGTGGGTGGGGGCAATTGTGGGTTTTATAGTTGGGGTTGTACAGGTGCTCATTATTGTATTTGGGACCTGAATTAACCAACCAAAATGTCGATGTTAGGGAGGGGGCAGCAGCAAAGTTGCTGATTCAGTCCCTGTCTTTTTTCATGGTAGATCTCAGCAAGAGGAAGCTAAGCACCGCGGCGGCTGAGAATCCAATAACACTTAACGTAGGGATATCCCCGTCGTGCCTTTGAGCCGCATTCATTACAATTGCTGATGCGATCATCAAAGAAGAGATTAAAAAAGAGAGTACCAACCGATTGGCTGACTGGTCAATTTTTTTTGTGAGTTTCTTTGTCTCCCAATCTTCAACTTCTATCTTCAGTTTTCCTTCACGGACATTCTTGAGAATCTCATTTATTTCATAAGGGAAAGTGCGTATGAAGGAGTTCATCTGGGTCATGCGATGAAATATCTCATCCGCAATGTTCTCAACGGAGTATTGTTCCTTTAAGATCTTAATACCATACGGCTTCAGCTGATCGTAGATGTTCATATCAGGAGATATCTGTTTGCCAATGCCTTCCAATATGGCCAGCGCCCTTAGAATGAGAAAAATACTGCCAGGCAGCCTCATTTTATAATCGTACACCAGTTTTTGCAATCTTGGGACCAGATCGGCCATACTGCCTTCGCTCACATCGAGCGTAGCAAAGTCTTCAATGATCTCATTTACATCATTTTCAAATATCCTCCGGTCTTGAATATCGTGTTGGTAAGATAACTTTATCAGGTTGTTGGCCATCTTCTCAGCATTTTGCTGGGCCATGCCAATGAATATGCCTGCTATGGCGTATTTGTCGCGTTTTACCAGCTTGCCAACCATACCAAAGTCTATCAGGCAGATTACACCATCTTTCCGGATTATGATATTACCGGGGTGGGGGTCTGCATGGAAGAATCCGTGCTCAAATATCTGGCTAAGGTAAATGTGCATTCCTCTTTCGGCGAGTTTTGCCGGATCAATCTTCCATTCTATGAGCTGCCTGGTATTGGTAATCTTACAACCTTCCGCATATTCGATGACCATTACTTTCTCTGACGTATGCTCCTTGTAGGCTTTTGGTACGTAGAACGTCTTGTCCTTTTTATAATACAATCGGAATTGCTCTATATTTCTTGCTTCATGATTATAATCCAATTCCTTCTCCATGGTTTTTCTAAATGTTTCCACAACATCTAAAACATTGATTACCCCATGTTTCTCGAAATATGCTTCACCTCTTTTGGCTACTTCTGTTAGAATTCGAAGATCTGTCGCCACCAGCTCCTGCACACCTGGTCGCTGCACCTTCACCACCACTTCTTCACCCGTTTTGAGTTTGGCTCGGTAGACCTGACCTATTGAGGCAGACCCTATGGTCGTTTGCTCAAAGCTCTCGAATGTATCTTCTAATCTCTTACCCGTTTCCTCTTCAATTATCTCTACTGCCTTTTCATATTCAAAGGGCAGAACATCAGCCTGTAGTTTTTGGAATTCTTTAATTAACGGTTCAGGAAGCAGGTCGGGACGGTCGCTGAGCACCTGCGCCAGCTTAATAAAAGTAGCTCCAAGCTCTTCAAAGCACATTCGAATACGTTCCCAGCGGGAGTATTCAAGCACGGGCTTGTCCTGTCTTTGCCAGGATACACGCTTACCTTTAGGTATTAGCTTAAGGAGAGCAGTATGTGCCACAACATCTTCAAATCCGTATTTACCCAGTATCTGGATAACATCTCGGATTCTTCTAATGTTTTTTATGGTTTTGTCAAGTATCATTCAGTCATAAGCAATAACATACCAGGAACAATTTAGGCTATTATTCATGCCAAAACCCATTTGGTCCTGATAGACATATACCAAAAACCGGGTATGGATATATCCAAAACCCGGCTTTTGTACATGATTTTTACCTAAAAGGTTACTTAGCAGTAGCAGTCTTCTTAGTCTTGCTCTTCGCCAATTCGCTTTCCAGGTCCTTAACTCGCTTCTGCAAGTTCTCGTAATCTTCTCTCTTAACGTAGTCGAGTTTTTCAGCTACGTTCTTAATAACGCCGCTTAACTTGTCTTCGAAGTCTTCTCTTTTACCGTTAAGGTTAGCGATCACATCTTCAGCTACTTTTTTAGCTTCAGAATCTGAGATCTTACCTTTTTCTACCAATTCGTCCAACGTAGATTGAACTTTTTCAGTAGTTAATGCTGCAAGGCCTATTCCTGCATACAGAAATTGCTTTAGTGGATTTTCCATGATTTTAATTATTTGTGCCTGATAACAGGCGGTTAAAAATACTTTTTATTGTTATGCGTGCATAATACCAATCCCGTGCCAAGGCAATATCTTTGGTTTTTTTGTCAAACTCCGGCAATTATGGCACAATTTGCAGGAAAGTTGCTGTAATTCTGTCAGACTGCCTGGAAATTCTTGTATGGTTTTGAGAGAGACCAATACATTCTTCCACAGTTAGTTTCGCATAGACCGCAATACAATTGGAATCCAACCGATGATTGGAATGAAGAACCATATTGCTCTCGGGTTTTTAAACAGCCACCCGATCCAGGAGAAACAACCGAACTGCATCTTGAGCGGTTTGCCATTCCCTTTTTTCCACTGTCGTTCGTGTTCAAGAAACATCAGCGGCCAGCCCCAGGGAAAGATATAAGGCCATTTTGATGGGTTTGAAAGTGTATTCTTGAAGAACTCCCCCCAATTATACGGCCGTTTGCCATATTTCTCTACGGCTGCATCCAACTCCTGTTGCATTTTATCTTTGACTTTCTCCGCAACCTCATTCAAGTCCTCCCTGGTCAGCTGTTCAAACGGCTTGTCCACCATTTCATAAGGTTTTATTCGTGCACCGCGAACATAGGTAAGATTGGCTGGGAAAGCCATATAGAAGGACCACGGTTGCAAAGGGACCAATAAGAGCGATAAACCCAGGGGCAAGAAAGGCATCCCCACCTTATTTACTGCCTTGCTGATAAACTCAAGGTTATAGCTGAATGGGTTGATGTATTCAGCATTGACAGTGGACACGGGAATAACATCTGTTTTGTACTTTATGGACATCCTGATAAAGGAGGTCGAGAACCGCTGTAGTTTGTATTTCTTGTTGAAGCCCTTACCAATTCCAGGTACGCCTTCAGGATAAATTAAAAGATCTGAACCCTGATAAGACATCATCGTTTCAAAATTGAGTGTGGTGGCATCAACTCCGCCACTGCGCTTCCAGAGGTCGTCAATGAGGTAAGGCTGCATCAGTTTGGTTTGCGAAAGCATAGGTGCTGCCAGGCCCCTGACCGATTTTTTCATATCAAAGTCATTCATACGAAGAAATCCTGCTCCAAACATCATCGCATCCCATGGAAATGCCATCCCGGAATGGTTGCTGGCGTAAATCAGTGGCCTTTCAGGATTGTTGCGTTCAAGGCGTTCATCAAATCCGATGAACCTTACACGGAAGTAGTGCTTATCGAAGAACTTGCAAATATTGTGGATGATGCTGTTTAGGTAGTCGGGATCAAAAAACTCCGAATAGATCTTTCTGTTCTCATCGACTAATTGCTGTAATTCAGCCTCTGAAACGTTACGTGTGTCTCTTTTTTGAAAAGGTGTTAAAAACATTTTGCCTTTATGGTTGCAAAAGTAGTCTATATTCTCCAATTTTATTCTGCATGCCTACTATAGACAAGTACACAAACAAGCAATCCAGATTCATGCAAATGAATCGGATGATGGTACATTATCGGGACGAAGGTGAGGGGCAGGTGATCTTATTGCTTCACGGAACTTTTGCCTCTTTGCATACTTTTGACAGGTGGACCAACTCCTTAAAGAAGAAGTACAGGGTGATTAGACTGGATTTACCTGGCTTTGGCCTTACCGGGCCGAGTAGAAATGGGAAGTATACGGTTAACTCTTATATGGGCTTTCTGACAAAGTTTTTGGACAATTTAGACGTCCACAAGTGTCACATTGCGGGAAGTTCTCTTGGCGGGTGGCTGGCCTGGGAGTTTACAGCATTATATCCGAAGCGCATTGATAAAATGATACTAATTGGTGCGGCGGGGTATTTTATTGATCAAAAATTGCCACTACCGTTTCTTATGGCACAATCACAGCTGCTCAGCAGGTTCATGAAGCATATTACGCCGAAGAACCTGGTAGCAAGGTTTGTCAGGGAGGTCTTTGGCGACCCAGATAAAGTGACTGATGAGCTAATTGATCGCTACTATGATATGTTGACTAGAAGAGGGAATCGGGATGCCTTTGTTGCCCTGGCAAATACCAAATACGTGATGCATGCAGATAAGATTAAGGGCATAAAGGCACCTACGCTAATTATGTGGGGTAGTAAAGACGCTTGGGTTTCGGTAAAGAACGCTGAGGCATTTGAAAACGACTTGCCCCGATCGAAGAAAGTGATTTATGAAGGAGTAGGTCATATTCCCATGGAGGAAATTCCAGGTAAATCTGTACGTGATGTACACAAGTTTCTTTTGAACGGTAAGTCTAAGAAGGAGTAGATTTTGCCTTCTTCCTCCCTTCAAATTGGTCCATGGCAGTGGACACGCCCAGAAAAGCCGAGATCCAGTCAAACACGGAAACAGGCAAATAGCGCATCATCCAGGAAGCATAAACAAGACCCGGCATAATCAAACGCGGACGGTTACTCTTGATCGCCTTTACAATTTTCTTTGCGACTTCCTTCTCCTCCAGTATAGGGAGTAGCCAGCTGAACCTTGATTTAACACCTTTGAACATGCCCGTGTTGATGAAATAAGGACATACGATTGTTGTCCGAATATTCATCTTATTCTTTTTGAATTCCATTCGAAGAGATTCGTCAAACCCGAAAGCAGCGAATTTACTGGCGTTGTAGTCCGTCAGTTTAGTAGCACCAACGATCCCGGCAGCTGACGATATGGTCACTATATGTCCTGAATTGGCCTCTATCATATCGGGAAGAACAGCCTTGACAGTCCAAAACATGGCCATCATATTCACGTCCATGGTAGTCTGAATGTCCTCATCGGTAAGCTCCCAAAATGGTTTCCCTGATACGATCCCGGCGTTATTGATCAAAATGTCAACGTTGCCACAGTCTCTCTTAACCTTCTCTATTTTCTTGTAAACAGCTTTGCGATCCGTGACATCACATACGTGCGTGTAGACCCGACCGCCTTTGTCTTTTATAGACTTAGCAGCTTTCTTCAGTTTGTCTTTATCCAAATCCCAAAGAACAACGGTAGCTCCGGCTTCGGCCATACCCTCTGCCACCAGGTGGCCTATCCCACCTGCACCACCGGTAATAAGAACATTCTTGTATTTGAGGAGTGTCATCTACAAAGGTGATTCATGAAATACTACTGCCAAATGACTTTACCTTCTTTCTCGTACCACTCTTCGTAGTTGCCCTCATGGATTTTTTCCAAAGCAGGCCGCTTCACTTTCATGGTAGGAGTAATCAAGCCATTCTCGACAGTCCAATCATCCTTAAGGATTACGAACTTAGCCACATTTTCATGGTGGTCTAGTTGTGGATTCACCACGCTCAACGTTTCCGCTAAGCTAGAGTCAATTTCCTCAGTGGTCTTCTTCTTGCCCTCTTCAGACAATACGGCAAGTGCAATTGGTTGCGGTACGTTGGTACCTACTACGCAAATCTGCTCTAAATTGGTGTTAACCGACAATTTCATCTCAATAGGAGAAGGCGCTACATACTTGGCTTTAGATGTCTTGAAGAGATCTTTGACCCTGCCAGTAATCTTCAAAAAGCCGTCATTGTCAATCTCTCCTTTGTCACCGGTCTTAAGATAACCATCTACAATAGTCTCTGCAGTTAACTCAGGTTCTTTATAGTATCCAGTCATTAACGCCTCGTGCTTAATCAGGATCTCTCCCTCGTCACTGAGCTTAACGTCGCAATAAGGCAAAGGTGCACCGACATAACCGATCTTTATATTGTCCCTGAATGTGACATGAGAGTAACAACAGTTTTCAGTCATGGCATATGCTTCCTGAATATAGATTCCCAACTTTTCAAACCACATAATTAAAGCTGCAGGTGTAGGAGCAGCTCCCGTGAATACTTGTCTTGCATCATTCAGTCCAAGACCTTTTCTTACCTTCTTCTTTATTAGGCCACCTAAAATTGGGATTCCGAGTAACTTATCAAGTTTAGCCTGAGGGAGCTTACCTAAAACTCCCTGTTGGAACTTTGTCCAAATACGAGGAACCCCCAAGAAAACGGTGGGTGATGCTGCAGATAAATTAGCTGCAAACGTGTCAAGAGATTCAGCAAAATCTACTTTTCCACCTGAGTATATACTTCCCATCTCAACCAATAGTTTTTCAGCTATGTGACACAGTGGCAAGTAAGAGAAGAACGAATCAGTATTGTTTAATCCAACCTTATTAATCGCATGAGTAGCTGCAAAATTGATATTGTGAAATGTGTGCATTACCCCTTTAGGCATGCCAGTTGTTCCTGATGTATAAATAATCGTGTACAAATCATCAGTCGGCCTAACCACATCCTCTGAAATTGGTTCAACGCCCTCTGTAAGATCGTCCCATGTCTCATATCCAGCTTCAGAATAAAATGGATAGGTAATGCATCTTACTCCATCTGGCACACCGGGTTTCATTGAGGCCCAGTCATCCAACTTACCAACAAATAGAACCTTCGCTTCACTATGCTCCATAATTTGTCGCACGGAAGATTCATTTAAATTCGGATACATCGGAATAGATATGTGTCCGGACATCATGATCGCCAGATCATTCATGATCCAGTGTGCACAGTTTTTGGAAACGATCCCGATCTTGCTGTTCGGTTCAAGGTCCATTCCCCTAAGTACTGCTGCCATTTTTCTTACCTCGGTGGCAGTTTCTTTCCAGGTCCATTCCTTATAGGCTCCGTCAATAGGCTGACGCAGATAAACTTTATTTGGATTTTCGCTCTCCCATTTGTAGAGCATTTCAAGTGGTGATTTCAGACTCATGATTGTGTTTTTGGGTGATGCTTGATTTTTCCAGGGAAGCCTGCCTGTCGGCAAAGGCAGGGCGAAGATAGTACAAATCTGATAGATTATGAAGGCTAATTCGTATGCATGCAGAGCAAATCTGTGATCTCTTAATTCAGGCGCCCCTGCTGAGTTGAATTGGTTATTTTCTTTGGGATGCTGTTCGATTAAACATCAGGTCTAACGCATGAAAAGTCCATGGTCAGCAGCATCACTTAGTTTCATCTTCATAATCCTCCATTATAAACTTCTTCACCATTGATAAATGTACTCAATACCCGAATAGACTGAATATTGTCTAAATTTTCTGTCATTATATCTGTATCCAGTATCACTAAGTCCGCGTCTTTTCCTACTTCCAGTGTTCCCTTCGCATCTTCCTCGAAGTTTGCAATTGCCGACCAAATGGTCATCGACTTCAATGCTTGCTGTCTGCTAATTGCATTGCTCATTTGAAATCCTCCTTCTGGGTAACCTTCCAGGTCTTTTCGTTCAACGGCTGCATAAAACCCTAACAATGGGTTAATACCTTCTACTGGAAAGTCACTACCCCCGGCAATCATGCCGTTTTGTTCCATTAGTTCCTTGTAAGCATACGCTCCTGTCATCCTGGCCTCTCCCAACCGGTCTTCTGCCCAATACATATCAGAAGTGCAATGTGTTGCTTGAACGGAGGGTATTATACTATGTTCACCAAACTTAGATATATCATTGAAATCTATGATCTGTGCATGTTCAATCCTCCAGCGTTTGTCGTTCGCGCCTTGCAGGACTTTGCCGTACAAATCGAGAATTAGCTTGTTGCCAGAATCTCCTATGCAATGGGTGTTCATTTGAAAATCCATTGCGTATATGATCGCTGCCTTTTCAGCCAGGAACTCCACATCAGTCAATAGGAGTCCTGTGTTCTCAGGGTCATCGCTATACGGTTGTTTCAGGGCTGCCCCCCTGGACCCTAGAGCACCGTCCGCATAAAACTTAAATGATCTTACGGTTAATCGCTCTTTCAGTATGGGTCCCATTTCTCCAAAGTGTCCAAAATTTTCTTTGCTTGGATTTAGCATTGCATAGACCTTCATTTTCAATGTACCTTCTTTATGCATTTTATCCAGAAGGGTTACCACATCGAGATCCAGGCCTGCATCATCTACTGTTGTAAGACCCACTGCAAAACATCTTTGCTCAGCAGCTTGAATAGCCGCGGAATATTCCTCCCTGGTTGGGTCAGGAATTACATCCAAAACCAGATCGATCGCATTATCTATCAGAAGACCGGTCAGTGTTCCGTCTTTTACTTCAATGGTGCCCCCGGCAACTGATGATTTAATGGATAGGTTGGCTAAATCCAGGGCGATTTTGTTGGCTAAGGCGGCATGACCGTCAATTCGCTTTATCAGCACGGGTCGGTCAGGAAACAGGGAATCCAAGGCAGTCCGCGTAGGGAATTCCTTTACTTCCCAATCATTTTGGTCCCACCCTCTTCCTGTAATCCAGCCACTATTTTGAGCGGCATACTCCTCCATTCGCGCTAATACATTCTCAAATGACTTGGTCCCCGTCAGATCAACTTGCTTTAGACTCAGCCCATAGCCAACAAAATGGCAATGCGCATCAATAAATCCCGGGTAAATTGGTTTTGCCTTTACATCAATAATCCGGGCAGCAGTATAGTCATCCAATACATCTCTGGTGCCCCCTATCGCTAGTATCTTACCGTCTTTGATGGCAATCGCTTCGGCAATAGAAAAGGTTTCGTCAACCGTATATATCTTTGCATTCCTGAGGATTATGTCGGCTTCATTTTTCATTGAGCATCCGGTAAGTAATGCGAAACATAGCAATAGCCTTTCTGGCTTCATCTTTCTAAAAATTTAAATCTGGGGAAACGCGTGATGAATCTCTCCTGATCAAATAATACAAGAAATATAATCAGAAGAAATGGCAATGCTGGAATTTTGTATCTCACAACTGCACCAAGTATGGGCGTGATCATTCCTATTAACGCATATAGCATTACAACAAACCCAATGCTAAAGAACATGAAATTCCAATCTGGGCTTTTCTTTTTCACAAAAACCAGGAACAGGAATATAAGGAACAATATCATGAGGTTTTCAAGAGCGGCAAGCGCCATCATTATTGAATCTACCTCTCCCAAATGCGGCCTGAACAATACGTTAGCAACACCAATGGGAATTGATTTCACAATGCTCCATACATTAGGCTCAAGAACCGGTATCGCATAAACGCTATTTGCGTTGGTCATGACAGCCACGTCCATGAAGTTTGCCTGCTTCTGGGAGAGCACTCTCATTACTTCCAAGTCGGGATATATCCTATGGATATTCAAAATAACTACCAATCCACCTATCACAACGATCCCGTATCTAAGGATTATCGTACGAAATCTAGCGTTATAGCTCCAACAATATGCGAGAACAAGAGGTGCTGCAACGATAATGATGTATATTTTAGAAATCAGCAAGAGACCCACAGAGAATAGAATGCTCAATATGATTTTGGTATTCAATCCGTTTGATCGAGCCTGATCACATGCATAGAGAAAAATGCCAAGCGAAAAAAGTAAAATCCCCTCTTTTAATAAACCTGATCCCCAAAACAGTACAGAGGGGAGAAGAAATACAACAAATATCAATGTCTTCTCTTTGCCTTTCGCGTATTTGACTGCAAATTTATACAGCGCAAGAAGGCCTACATAAGAGATAAAGCACATGATCACTGTATGTACCCCAATAGACCCAAAAGAGAACAGCCGAGCCAGGATGTTGAATCTGATGAGAGTCCTGTTGTCATTATAAAGTGGGGACTCAAAGGGTTTATACCAATAGTTCAATTGATCCAATATTTCGAGTACATGAGGGGACTCCGAATTGATTCCCAGGAGTATTTGCAAGTAAGACCATGGGTCTACAAATAGCAGCTCATGAATGATCAAGCTATCATCGAAGTACTTGTAGATGTCAGCTGTCGCCCGATCAGTGTAGTAAAATGTATAAATTAACAAAAGAGTAAAGCCCGCAAGTAATTTGAGGCTGAATATTGCAAGAGATGTCCTGGCATTTATTCCTGGAGCACGGAAAATCCTGCTTTTATATACCAAAGCGCAGAAAAGTGTAGCATAAATGAGGGTGAGAGTTGCTTCCAAAGGGTATATTTGAGAACAAAGTTATTATAAAAACACTTTAGTTATGTACCTTTGTTTTCTTCTCAGAAACTATTGAAAAACCGTATGGAAGCGACCGTGGAAGACACTAAATCCAATCTGGAAACAGCTGAAAACCTGGGGTTATTGCCTTCGGAATTTGAAAAAATAAAAGAGATACTTGGAAGGACACCCAATTTCACTGAGCTCAGCATCTTTTCCGTGATGTGGTCGGAACACTGTTGCTACAAAAACTCTATCAAGTTGCTGAAGACGTTGCCACGAGAAGGCTCAAGGATGTTGGTAGAAGCTGGCGAGGAAAATGCCGGGTTGGTTGATATTGGAGACGATTTGGCCTGCTGTTTTAAGATTGAATCTCACAACCACCCTTCGGCAATTGAACCATACCAGGGCGCAGCTACTGGTGTTGGAGGAATTAACAGAGATATATTCACCATGGGGGCACGGCCTGTGGCGCAATTGAACTCTCTAAGGTTCGGCAACATCGCACGTGATCGAACAAAATGGCACGTGAAAGGTGTCGTTAAAGGCATTGGAGACTATGGAAATGCATTTGGTATTCCAGTACTTGGAGGAGAAGTGTTTTTTGATGATTGCTTCAACACCAACCCCCTTGTCAATGCCATGTCCGTAGGAATAGTGGCGAAAGGGGATACGATCTCAGCGATTTCCAAGGGTCCGGGTAATACGGTATATATTGTTGGCTCATCCACAGGGAAGGACGGGATACACGGTGCGACTTTTGCTTCTGGAGATATAACGGCAGAGTCAGCTGATGACCTGCCTTCTGTTCAGGTTGGTGATCCGTTTCAGGAGAAATTATTATTGGAGGCCACCCAGGATTTATTGAAGATTAGTGGAGTTGTCGGAATGCAGGATATGGGCGCAGCTGGAATTACTTGCTCCACTTTGGAAATGTCAGATAAAGGCGGATGTGGAATGAACATCTACCTCGATAAGGTACCAATGCGTCAGGCCAATATGAAACCATTTGAAATTTTACTCTCAGAGTCCCAGGAGCGAATGCTCGTTGTTGTTGAACGAGGTAAAGAGAAAGGAGTCAACGCAATATTTGAAAAATGGGATTTGAATTGTGTGGAGATAGGAGAGGTCACTGAAGGAGGGCTATGTAAGTATTACATGCATGGTGAATTGGTAGCCGAGGTGCCAGCTTACGATCTGGTCCTCGGAGGAGGTGCACCGGTTTACGATAGAGTTTCTAAAGTGCCGAATTATTACGAGGAGTCTAAGAAGTTCAGTATTGAACAGGTTGCAGA
>JYMV01008456.1_pt1 | contig 26099 bp, 23 predicted proteins | sample 338911 | NCBI WGS metagenome assembly JYMV01 (sample SAMN03354496, study PRJNA234377) | hydrothermal vent metagenome | biome: Deep sea; feature: Hydrothermal plumes at the Eastern Lau Spreading Center, Western Pacific Ocean; material: Seawater | place: Tonga | collected 2009 | depth 2000 m m
AGAATTCTGGTTTTCAATCCGCCTTCACTTTTTTCGTAGGTGGAAAGGGCACGTTGTCCATCTCGAGCATGATCTTTCGTACGCTGAAAGGCTGCCAGGAAAACGACACCCCAAATTTCTGCTCAACTTCTTTGAGGCGCGTAACTGAAAGATAGGTGTATGTGCTGCCGATTGAAAACCAGAATTCTATTTCTTTCATGGATCAATTTATGAATAAATGTTGATGGTTTATCATAATAAGTTGGTTCAAAGAATAATTAAGCTCAACCATAACACTCGAAAAATGAGGTGTCAACAGATTATCCCCTGGTATTATGATCTCTTTACAAGCTGTTAATCCGAAAAAGTTCCCACGATTTGTGGTTGGCCGCGCAAAAAGGAATCGGCATCCATTTCCTGTTTGCCTTCCGGTTTAAGGCGTAAGATCCGTAACCCTCCGGAACGTGTTCCCACGGTAAATTCCGGATAAATTTTTCCTGGACCAAAGTTTCCATTTACTACTTCAACTTTTGTAAACTGAAGTCTGCGCTTGTTTTCATGTTTTCCGGAAAAGTTATAATAACTGAATATTCCCGGCCACGGCACGAAGGCCCGTAATTTCCTTTCGATTTCGACGGCCGTTTCTTCTGACCAGTTTACTTGACCTTCTTCTTTTTTGATTATCCGGCAGTAAGTTGCTTCGTCCTCGTTTTGCTCAGTTAAAGTAAAATTTCCAACAAGTAATTTTGGCAAAGTCTCACGAATCAGTTGTCCGCCGATTTCTGCTAAACGGTTTCCCAGCGACGATGTTGTGTCATACGGAAAAATTTTTTCCTTTCCGGAAACGGCAACCAGATGTCCCGCGTCCAGGCGCAAAACCATTTTTTGTATAGAAACTCCGGAATTTTCGAATCCGGAAGCAATAGCCTTTTGTACCGGTGAGGCTCCACGCAGTTTTGGCAAAAAAGAAAAATGCAGATTGAAACAGCCGATCCTGGGAATTTCCAAAAACGACTGTGTTAAAATCTGTCCATAGGCGCAAACTAAAATCAGTTCCGGAACCATGGAGCGTATTAACTCCAGGGATTCCGGACTTCCCGCTTTTTCCGGAGTGTAAACTATCAGCTGTTGTTCTTGCGCGAATTGTTTTAAAGGTGACGGTATTAACTCCCGCTTGCGTCCAAAGGGACGATCCGGCTGAGATATAACGGAGCTGACTTCACATCCGGAATCTAAAACTGCCTGTAAAGAAGGGATCGCCCACTCCGGGGTTCCCATGAAAATGATGCTCATTTTTTTAAATCCTGGAAATGACAAATTATATTTTGGCTGACAGCGCTATAGTTTAACTTGCTTTGCAAACAATTTGGGATTAAAGTTTTCTTTGTCCGATTTTTATCTGAATGTCTAATTTTTCCGGAGTTGACCTGTGGAAGAGCTAAGCCTCGAAAATCCATTTGACCCAAAAATCGCTGAAACGGCATTTGTTGAAGAAAGCCCGGAAATGCTTTATGACAAGATGCTCGCGCGCGGCGAAGAGCTGCTGAAAAAACCTCTGCAGGGTGGAGGTGAATCCCGGGTGAGAGTCCAGCACAGCAAGAGTCGGATGACGGTTTGGGAGCGCATCAAAGTTTTAACTTCCGCGGAAGCACACATTACTTTTCAAAACTGGGGCTCTGAACTCGACGGTGCCGGAATTGTTACCGGAATTCTTAACATTGACGGACGAGATGTTGCGGTTTATGGTCATGATTTTACGGTTCGTGCCGGTTCGATGGACGCGACAAATGGAAGCAAAATTGCGCGCCAGATTTTGATGGCGGGAGAACACGGAATTCCATTGATCGGCATGAACGATTCCGCCGGAGCGTTTGTTCCCGCAGGTGTAGGAGGGCTTGATGGATATTCCGAAGCTTTTGCGGCAATGCGTAAAATCAGCGGTGTAGTGCCTTCTATCATGCTGATGTTCGGTTACAACGCAGGAGGCGGGGCGTACCTGCCGAGGCAGGGTTCTTTCGTGATTCAACCGGAAAATACTTTTTTTGGTTTAACCGGACCGAATGTGGTGCGCGAGGCTCTTGGTGAAGACATTACTGCCGATGATTTGGGGGGGCCGAAAGTTCACAGTAAAAGTGGAGTGGTCGATCTTATTGCTCCGGATGAGTTGGGTGCATTGCGTTCGGCTTTGCGGCTTTTGCGTTATCTTCCGGATAATAATCACTCCGCTCCTCCGTTTCGTTCAACCGCTTTATCATTGGACGATTACGTTGAAGAGGAGGCAATTCTGCTTCACAAAACATTCACCAATCCAGTCACAGGTTTTAACACGCCTTTTGATATGCGATTGTTATTACAGCAAATTGTGGATTATGGAGACTATTTTGAAATTCAGCAAGTTCGGGCAAAACAGTTGACCACCGCATTTGGAAGAATGGGAGGAAATGTGGTTGGTTTCATTGCCAACAACAGTGCTTTTGCGTCCGGAAACATTGACACGGATGCCTCTAGAAAAGGCACGAAATTTATTCGTTTTTGTAATCTGTTCAATATTCCGGTAATTTTCCTTGAAGATGTCAGCGGGTATGCACCGGGCTCAGAACAGGAACGTGCCGGAGTCGTTCAGGCAGGGCGTGAACTGCTTGATTCAATCGTGGATTTACGTGTGCCACGGCTGACTATGATTGTCCGGAATGCTTTCGGTGGCGCATACTGCGCCTGGAACAGTTACCACGTCGGCGGTGATTTTGTTTTTGCTTTGCCAAGTGCCAGAATCGCAGTGATGGGTCCGGCTGGAAGGCAGTTCGTTTACAAAGATGAATTCCGGGAGATTCTGAAGATTTTTCAGCAGAGTCTGGATTCCGGAACCGATGAACACGAAGCAGCGGTTGTTCGTGATAAGGCTATGTCAAAATTGACTACACGTTATGAAAGGGAGTTGCTCAATCCGGAAGAAGCCCTGCGGCTCGGTTCTGTTTCCAGGATAGTAATGCCCGGACACAGCCGGAAAGTTTTGGGAAACACGCTTTGCTATCTGCTGAGGCATTATCAGCCGCGCGCAATGGGTGGTCCACAGAGGGAATAGCCGAAATAGCTTGAAAAATCCATAAAAAAGACTATCCTTGTTTGTCTTATGACAGTCTTTTAGCGACTGTAGAAATCTCATAAAATTATACAATGCTTAAATTTCTCGGCCACCGCGGCCGGATACTGGTTATACTAATTTTACTTGCCACACTGCTGGGGATAGTTTTGTTTTTAAACACAATTCTCTTTCCCTTTCTGCTGGCCAGTTTTCTGGCTTACGTGCTTGCTCCATTGATTGAAAATCTTCACCACAGAAAAATCCGCTCGTACAGCATTTCGCGTGGACTCGCGGTACTGCTGGTTTATTTCGTGATTTTACTTGTACTGATCGGCGGCGGCAGCTATGTGGTACCGAATGTCTCCACTGAAATGGGACATATGATACAGGAACTTCCAAAAGCAGTTACGAAAATATCCAAAGAATGGGGGCCGGTTTTAGATGAAAAAATAAAAGACATTACATCTTTGTTTCCGGACCCCCCAAAAGTGGAGCCTTTGCCCGAAATTGAAAAAAATGAAAAGCAACTTAAAACTGAAGTTGTAACGACAGAAAAAGGAGAATTACTGAAAATTCTGGACGGTTATACTTATGAAATTCGTGGGTTGGATTCCGATAGAATTGAGGTGGTTCCGCATCGAAAAATCGGTAGAGAAAGTGGAATTGAAGAGAATCCGCAAGTTCCTCTTGATATGCACACTCAGTTATCGCTTTTGGCTGAGGAAGGTATAAACCGCTTGAAAGCAGATATGGTTCGTTTTCTGGGGCTTGGGCGTAAACTGATTTCGAAAGTGGTCGGCTCTGTTTTTACCTTGTTTTTAACACTCATGGTTGCGGCATTTATTCTGATTGACACAGAACGGATTTTAGCTTTCTGGCGTTCGCTTGTGCCAAAGCAGTATCATGCACGTTATAATGATTTGCTGAAAAGTCTGGATAAAGGCTTGAATGGAGTGGTGCGCGGACAATTGATTATTTGTTTGATTAATGGGATTTTGACCTTTATCGGCTTACTGCTGATTGGTGTTCCGTTTGCCTTCACACTTGGAATTGTAGCCATGGTTTTTTCATTGATCCCCATCTTTGGCACTATTCTCTCGAGCATTCCTATTGTGATTATGGGACTGACGATTTCATTAAGCACAGGATTGCTCGCGCTGGGCTGGATATTGTTGATTCACTTTATTGAAGGAAATTTTCTCAATCCAAAAATCATGGGCACGTCGGCACATATTCATCCTGCCTTGATTGTGTTTGTGCTGGTAACAGGAGAACACATGGCAGGAATCGCAGGCGCTCTGTTGGCGGTTCCGGTTTATTCCATCCTGCAGACATTTTTCTTCTTTCTCAAATCGATGGTTGATGAACTGGAAAAAGATGCCGCCTTAGCAGTGGAATCCGCAAACTAAAATATTTTCAAATTTGTTCGTTTCAGAAACCTGATGTCCGAATATGTGAAATTTGCCCACGAATTGGCCGACGCGTCCGGAAAAGTTATTCGTAAATATTTTCGTTCAAAAATGACTGTCGAAGACAAAGCAGATGACAGCCCGGTCACGATTGCAGACCGTCTGACAGAAACAGTTTTGCGGAAAATGATTTCAGAAAAATATCCGGATCATGATATTTTGGGTGAAGAACACGGTTATGAACCAACCGGAAGCAGGTGGAAATGGGTGCTGGATCCAATCGACGGCACACGCAGTTTTGTCGCCGGAATGCCGATATTTGGGACACTGATTTCCCTGCTTGAAAAGGAAATTCCGCAATTCGGAATTATTGATATACCGATTCTGCAAGAGCGCTGGTGTGGGTTGCGCAACAAAGAATGTTTTTATTATTCCAGTCAGTTGGAGAACAAAACCGTTTCCTGCAAAGTTACCAAACTGCAAAAAATCGAAAAGGCCATTCTTTACTGCGCGGATCCGGCAATGTTCAACAGCTCACAAAAACCGTGCTTTGACAAGATTGCGGCTCAGGCAAAACTGGTCCGTTACGGCGGAGATTGCTACAGTTACGGCTTGTTGGCATCCGGACACATAGATTTGGTAGTTGAGGCTGATCTCAAAATTTACGATGTGATGGCGCTTGTTCCGGTGGTAGAAGCAGCAGGCGGAATGATCAGCGACTGGCAGGGCAAAAGCTCTTTTGATGCAGCTTGGGATGGCTGCCTGGTTGCTACCGCTTCTACGGAACTACACGAGCAGGCACTCAGTCTGCTGCAGACTGTTTAACTTATGATAGGTTCGTAATAGTCTGAAATATTCAAAGTCACTTCGACTGTAGGTGTTGTCTTCCCGAGCGTATGTGAGGGATCTTTATGAGATTCGTGCAGCAGTTTATGCAAGATTTCTCGTTACACTCGAAATGACACCGTTTTGGACTATTTACAGGTTCATCAACTTAAACTCAAAAAAATATTATGCACATCTCACGATTTCCACGACTCCATTTTGCGCACCTGCCGACACCGCTCGAACCACTCAATAATTTGAGTAAACTACTTGGCGGACCAAAGCTTTTTATTAAACGTGACGACTGTACCGGACTTGCCACTGGTGGCAACAAAACCCGTAAACTCGAATTCCTGCTGGGTGAAGCTCAGCAAAAAAACGCGGATACAATCATAACTCAGGGTGCGACACAATCCAATCATGTACGGCAGACTGTCGCGATTTCAGCCAAACTTGGTTTGCGCTGTGAAGTTTTACTGGAACACCGTACAGGCAGCGAAGATCCGGACTATCTTGAAAACGGTAACGTTTTGCTGGACAGGCTTTTTGGCGCAAATATCCACTCGGTTCCCGGCGGAACTGACATGGATGCGGCCATGCAGGAAGTGGCTGATGAAATTAGTAAAGACGGCGGTAAACCCTACATTATTCCCGGAGGAGGTTCTAATCCGACCGGTGCGCTGGGTTATGTGAATTGTGCCATGGAACTCGTGGGACAACTAAATGATCGCAGTTTGAAAATTGATCACCTCGTTACTGCTACCGGAAGTGCGGGGACTCAGTCCGGACTCGTAGTGGGTATGGAAGGAACCCGTAGTGGAATTCCGGTTTTGGGAATTTGTGTGGGCGCAGACAAAGAAACGCAGGAGGAAAAAGTGTTTGCACTGGTCGAAAAAACCGCGGAATTTCTCGGAATTCCAGGCAGTATCAAACGTGAAGCAGTCGTGGCAAATGGTGACTATGTCGGGCCGGGTTACGGATTGCCGACAGACGGAATGATCGAAGCCATCGAATTGCTGGCTCGTGAAGAAGGTATTTTGCTGGATCCGGTTTACTCCGGAAAAGGAATGGCCGGCCTGATCGATCTCATCCGCAAAGGTGACTTCCGTAAAGATGAAAACGTGGTTTTTCTTCACACCGGTGGCTCCGCTGGTTTGTTTGCCTACCGTAAAACTTTTACTTCTTGAAAAAATCATTGTGACTTCATATCACGACTTTGTCATTCCCGCGAAGCTTGTCCGCAATCAAGTTGGGGGTAGGCTCTCGGCTTGATCGGGGAGTGGTAATCCTTTAAAATTTCTTCAAATATTGTAGTCATCATATTGGAAATCTGTATCCAGAATTAAGTCAGGGATGACAAAAGAAAAAGATTTATTTATACCTTAATAAAAACTATCTTCACCTGAAGATAGAGATTTTGTGAGTACAAAGAACGAGTGTCTAAAGATTTTTGTCGAATTAACAATTAGGTGCCCATGAAAAAAGAAACTGCAATTAAATTATTTGAACAAAAACTAATCCGTACCCATTGGGACGATGAAAAAGAGAAATGATTTTTTTCAATTATAGACGTGGTGGCAATTTTGACTGAAAGTGAAAATCCAAGAAAATACTGGAGCGTATTAAAGACTCGTTTAAAGAAGGAAGGAAGTCAGTTGGCTACAAATTGTAGTCAACTGAAAATGCAGTCTGCCGATGGCAAATTTTACAAAACCGATGTTGCTGATACTGAACAACTTTTACGCTTAATTCAATCCGTTCCATCGCCAAAGGCAGAGCCGTTTAAGATGTGGCTTGCAAAAGTAGGCTATGAGAGAATTGAAGAAACAGAAGATCCTGAACTTGCTTTTGACCGTGCGATGGAGACCTATCTGAAAAAGGGCTACTCAAAAGAGTGGATCAATCAACGCTTAAAAAGTATCGAAGTCCGCAAAGAACTAACGGACGAATGGGACACAAGAGGTGTGAAAAAAGGATTGGAATATGCGATTTTAACCAATGAAATAACGGATGCGTGGAGCGGTTATTCTGTAAAAAATTATAAAAATTTCAAAGGATTGAAAAAAGAAAATCTGCGAGATAACATGAGCAATTTAGAGTTGGTGCTAAACATGTTGGCCGAAGCGACTACTACTGAAATAAGTAAGGAAAAACAACCAATTACTTTTGATGAAAATAAAGTGATTGCCAAACAGGATGGTACTATTGCCGGTAATACAAGGAAAGAGATAGAGGTGAAAACAGGAAAAAAAGTGGTTAGTAAGTTAGTTGCTGAAAATGTCATTGGTCAATAAAGACAACCAACTAACAAATTCATTCCCGCTCTCCGTTCATGCCTAGTACAAGGTTTGAACAACTACCCCTGGATTCCAGCATCCGCGGGAATGGCAGTTTCGTCTTAAGAAGTAGCAAAAAATAAAGGATTAAGTTATCTGTGCTCTCTGTGACTCTGTGGTGAAACTCTTTAATACAGTTTTTGACTCTTTGCTGGTTCATCACTATACAGATCATTCGAACCTTAGAGATAACACTACTCGCTTTCTTTTTCAAGAGTGATTTGGAGGTTTGTGACCAGAGTGTGACCGGTGATGGTTTCAGAGGGATTCGTGATCAAGGCGGTTCATGCCGTTAAAAGCTGCAACACGGTAAGCTTCATCAAGTGTGGGGGAGTTAAAAACTGTATTCATAAAATATTTTATTGTTCCTTCATAAAACATTACTGAATGGCCCAGGTGAATCAATTCTGAAGCATGTGGACCAATGATGTGGATACCCAGTATTTTGAGTGTTTCCGGATCAAAGAGGAGCTTGAGAATCCCTTCATTTTCTCCCATGATATGTGCCCTGGAAATTTCTTTAAAATGAGCAATGCCGATTTCATATGGAATGCGGGCATCAGTCAATTCTTCTTCCGTTTTTCCTACCATTGAAACTGCCGGAATAGTCCAGATTCCAAGAGGTAAATCCCGGGGCATTTTTTCAGATTCAAGTTGGCCGAAGGCATGTAAAACCGCAATACGGGCCTGTGCCATAGAGGTGGATGCCAGTCCAGGAAAACCGATTACATCTCCAACAGCATAAATATTTGGCCGGGCTGTTTGAAAATTTGCGTCAGTTTTGATCAGTCCGTTATTTCCCAACTCCACTCCTACTTTATCCAGATTCAATCCACCGGAATTGGCAAAACGTCCGGCTGCCACCATCACTGTTGAACAGGGCAGAATTTTCTGGCTTTCCAGTTTTACATGGATTTCATCTGCATTGATTTTTTCAATGTCTTCCACGTTTTCTCCCAGACGCAAAGTAACACGCTGGTTACGCATTTGGTACATTAAATTTTCTGCAATTTGTCGATCGATAAAGGGCAGTACATTACGGTCACGCGCGATGAGATTTACACGGATGCCCATTTTTGAAAAAATTGAAGCATATTCGCAGCCGATTACGCCGGCACCGATGATGGTTACTTTTTTCGGTAGATGCTTGATGTTCAGAATAGTGTCAGAATCAAAAACACATTCGTTATCAAAAGGTGCCCATTTTGGCCTTCGAGGTGATGACCCTGTTGCGATAATAAAATAATTTGCTGTAATTTCAAATACTTCACTGTTATCAGCAGGAGTGATTTTCAACGTCGTGGCTGACTGGAATCGAGGTGTTCCCTCGATAACGTTAATGTTATTTTTCTCAAAATTTCGACGCAGGGAATTTTCCTGATCCAGGATCACCATTTCTTTACGATACATCAACTCCTGGGTTGTCAGATTTTCTTTAAATTTAATCTCAATCCCGTGAGTTTGCTGACGCAATAGCGCCAAATGCATCACAGTTTCCCGCAGTGATTTGGAGGGAATTGTGCCGGTGTGAAGTGAAGCTCCGCCGAGACGCGGCAATTTTTCAATGAGAGCGACCTGCTTTTTAAGCTTGCTGGCCTGCATGGCGGCCTTTTCACCTGCCGGACCGGAGCCGATTACAATAATGTCATAATGATGAATTTCCTGCATTTATTTCCTTTTATTGTTTTGGATATATAAAAAATAATCGTAACTGAAATGTTCTAATAAGCTGATCTATTCCAGTATGAGTCCGGTACAAAAACAACAAGTCACAATAATATTATCACGCTGAAGTCAAATCCGGACGTTCTATCAAAAACTTATCAAGTCCGGAAAGATCTTCGCTGGCTGCTCTTAATCGACGGACACCTTCTTCAAGCACAGCTTGATCAGCGGCAATTGAAAGACGCAGAAAGTGTTTCCCCTCAGTTCCGATTTTACCAAAAGAATTACGGTCCAAAACGGCAACCTGGTGTTCATAGAGCGCAAACATCTGGAAAATGTTGGCCGGAGAACTCTGCTGTTCTTTGGGGAGATACTCGTGTTTTTCGATGAGATCAAGATTTTCACATACGCCTGAAATATTTGGAAATAAGTAAAATGCACCACCAGGTTTTTGGCAAGTAATTTCCGGAATTTCGTTAATTTGCCGCCAAATCAAATTTCGGCGGTTTTCAAAGGTTTCCACCATTTTTTTAACAGCTATTTTGGAAAGAGGATTTTCCAGAGCTGCCCTGGCAGCTTCCTGATTGTAAGGTGGAACGCAGGAAAAATAATTGATGTTCAGTTTTTTAAAAACGTCAGCTTCTTCCACAGTCGGAAAAACCGCGTAACCGATTCGCCCGCCGGTCCAGGCATAAGTTTTTGAAAAACCGCTGGAAATAATCGTGCGTTCGGCCATTTCGGGTATTGAGGATATCGAATTGTGTGACTGTCCGTCAAAAATGATGTTCTCATAAATTTCATCTGAATAAATGCGAACGTTTGGATGACAGCGTTCCAAAATAACTTTTGCAGTTTCTTCGAGTAATTCCAGGCCGGCGACTCCTCCTGTTGGATTGGACGGGAAATTTAGGAAAATTAGTTTCGTTTTTGGCGTTATCAAGTTTTCCAATTGTTCCGGAGAAAAAGTAAAATTTGCGGATTCTTCAAGATGCAACGGTACCGGAATAGCTTGGACATAACGAATGAATGATTCGTAAATTGGAAATCCCGGACTGGGGTAAATTACTTCATCCCCTGGTTCACAGTATACCTGCTGAGCAAAACCAATGGACGGTTTTCCTCCCGGAAAGACAACCACATGTTCCGGATTAGTTCTCAATCCACGTGTTTCATTGATCTGATTGCTGATTGACTTGCGCAGGGAAAGCAAGCCCTTTGGATCACAATAATGAGTATTGTCCAGATCCAGCTGCCGCCGGATTTCATCCTTTATATGTTCCGCAACCGAAAAATCCGGCTCTCCCAAATTCAATTTTATCACTAACCCTTTTTGCTGCTCTACAAGCACAATATGCGGTCCGACTTTGAATGCGTTTTCGGTATCAATGCGGGAATTTCGTTCTGCAAATAAATTCATTTTTTGCTTTGCTCTTGAGTTGGTTTGGATTGGTTAGTGAAAACTTTTCTGTAATTCTTATTTTTTATTCCGGCCAAAACAAAAAACGGTTCCGGTCACAAAGAGGAAATGCAAACAAAAACCGATGAAAACCTGATCGACAAGCAGCAGAGGCTCAATGCGTTGAAAATTTGCAAAAGCTGGAGAAAAAACTGCCACAACAAAAGACAGTGATCCGAAAACCACTATCAGTTCTACCTTTTCACGAAAAAAAAACAGGAATAAAGGCAGCAGTATCAGCGTGTTGAGTATACCTTGTCCCCAGAGCAAGAGGACTTTTTCCTGCGTAGAAATTGGCGGCAAATCTAATAATTCCTGTAAGCGTCCAGTCCAGAAAGGTGAGGCAAAACTTTCGTCAAAGGTGCTTTGTAAAATCAAAAATAGCATCGCGTAAAGCAAACCGCATCCAGATAATTTAAGTAAAGCGGGCATATTTATCTCTTTTTGAACTCTTCTCCAAAGCATTCCCGGAGTGATGACTTGCTGCGGAGAAGGAAGCAGGATAGTTGCTAAAATACTGACAAAAACTACAGCAATGATTTCAGGAATCAACAGCAGCCAGAAAGTATTATCAAATGGAATGCCCCAAATAAGACGTCTCAAGATTTGCCCAACTGGACCAAGTATCAGCAAAAATGATGAGAAAAATAAAATTGAGGTCGTCCGTTTCCAATATATTTGATTGGTAACAGGACGGAGCGCGAAACCGAGAAGAATTCCGGCAAGAAACTGGTAAGTAAAATCCTGAGCGATTGCCAACTCTGTATCCATCACACGCAGCGAAAGCATTTTGGAGATCGCGTATCCGGCCCCGAGTGCTGTCGGCGCTATATATTTTCCAATTCCGGAAGATAACATCAGTAAAAGTTCAGCTTTTGAGTTGAGTTTTTTGGCAAACTGGCTCTGTAATGGATGATCATTTTTTCTTTATTTCAATAAATTACGCACAACGACAGATGATTTCCGCACCATTTGAATTACCGTCACGTACTCTGTATTCCAGAGGAAAAAAATTAAAGCTTGATCGTCCGTGCCTGATGGGAATTCTGAATTCGACTCCGGATTCATTTTCTGACGGCTCCAGCTTTTTCAAATTGGAAGATGCTCTGTCACAGGCCAGAAAAATGATTGATGAAGGTGCAGACTGGCTCGACTTTGGCGGCGAATCTTCCGGACCTGAAAGTGCGGATGTATCGCTGGACGAAGAGCTTCAGCGTGTAATTCCTCTAATTCAATCAATTCGCGGAGAAAGCGACATTTGGATTTCTGTGGACACCTGGAAAGCAGAAGTTGCACGTCAATCACTGGAAGCCGGTGCAGATGCCGTCAACGATGTTACCGCCCTGCGCGGTGATGCGAAAATGGCAAAAGTGATTTCGGAATATCAAGTTCCTGTGATTTTGATGTTTTCCAAAGACGACACTGCACGTACAACCAGACTGCAATCAGATTACGAGGATGTGCTGGACACCCTCAAGAGTTTTTTCCGGGAACGTTTGAGATATGCCGAGTCACAAGGAATTAGTAAAAAACAAATTGTACTTGATCCGGGCATGGGATTATTTATCAGCGGAAAAGCAAAATACAGCTTTGAGGTTATACGGAGAATTTCTGAACTGCATTCATTTAATTTGCCGTTGTTGCTCGGACCTTCCAGAAAATCGTTTCTTGCCGAAGTTACTCAAGCACGCAGCTTAAATTTGTCGGAACGTGACATTCCGGGTGCTGCCGTTTCCAGTATTGCGCTCTGGCAAGGAATAGCAGTTCTCCGTTTTCATGAAGTGGAACAGGGACGCTTGCTTATCGATACAATTGAGGCTTTAAAAAGCGGTGCAGTTTATAAAAATAGTAGATAAAGTTATATTAAGGAGAATTATGAAAACAGTTGGAGACGGTGCTTTTAGGCGAGATGATTTATATGGCCGCTCAAACGATATGGGATATTCCGGCGCGCTCAGTTTTTTACGCCGCAAATACACTCGTGACTTGACTGGTGTTGATGTAGCCGTAACGGGGATTCCTTTTGACAGTGCCACCAGCAATCGCCCGGGAGCCCGTTTTGGACCGAGAGGTATTCGTACGGCATCGACTGAAGTTGCCTCACTGGATGGCTATCCGTTTAATTTCAATCCTTTTGACCATTTGGCAGTCGTGGATTATGGCGACGTTTGGCTGGATTACGGCTATCCGCAAAATATTGTGGAGAAGGTTGAGAAACACGCAGACACTATTTTAAAGCAAGGAACATCGCTACTCAGTTTTGGCGGAGATCACTTTGTCACCTACCCCTTGTTGCGTGCACACCACAAGATTCATGGACCAATTTCACTAATTCATTTCGATGCGCATTCTGACACCTGGGACGATGATGGCGAGCGGCTGGATCACGGTTCCATGTTTTTGCGTGCCGCCCGTGAAGGTATCGTGGTTCCGGAAAGTTCGGTGCAAATCGGAATTCGTACACAAAACAACTGTACTCACGGATTTAATATTTTGCCTTCACCCTGGATTCATACTCATGGTATGCAGGATGTGATTGAATACATACACGACATAGTGAAACTAAGTGACCCTGTTTACATCACTTTTGACATTGACTGTCTTGATCCCGCTTTCGCGCCGGGTACAGGTACACCAGTTGTGGGTGGATTGAGCACAGCCCAGGCACTGTCTATTCTGCATTCGCTGGGGGATCTGAATTTAATTGGAATGGATATTGTGGAAGTCGCGCCAGCTTACGATCACTCCGAAATCACCTCACTGGCGGCAGCCACACTCGGGCATGATTACCTTTGTCTGTTGGCGCAAAAAAAAGGGGCAAGGGCACGAAAGATTGGAACTCGGCTCGATAGAAAATCCCAAAGTAAAGGTTCCTGATAAATTAAAAACCGGCTTTGATTCCGCGCATGGCCGCCAATGTGTCGGGGCAAATAGCCCATGCCGTTGCAGTGCGGTACTTGATAAAAGCGATTGCGGGCTGTTACCGGGCCAATCTGTAATGGTTAAAAGAGGATATCATAACGAGGGTCGCGCTCAGGCATTTTGAGTTATCCTTTCCATAAGCCTTCTTGGCGCAAATCCTCTGTTGCCAGGATGATGCCTTGTTCAAGGATGTTGAACATTTCGTCGATTTGTTTCGGAGTAATTATCAGCGGTGGTGAGAACACGCACATGTTCCAGAGTGGACGCACAATCAATCCTAGTTGCTGGCAATGTTTGTCAATGCGTGAACCCATTGCAATATCCATTTCAAGTGCATCCGGATCATCCGGATCGACAATCCTGCATTCTACACAACCCACCAAGCCGACACCGCGCGTGTCTGCTACGAGCGGTAGTTTGCTCAGTTCCTTCAGTCGTTGCTGAAAATATGGAGCGATTTCACGGACGTGTTCCAGCAAGCCCTCGTTTTCAATAATTTCAATGTTTTTGAGTGCGGCAGCAGAACTCACCGGATGCCCCGAATAAGTGTAGCCGTTTGAGAAAGTTGCGTCTTGAGATTTCTCACCGGAGATTTGGCTGAAGATCCGGTCGGAAATAATGCAGGCTCCCATCGGTATATATCCGGAGGTCAAACCCTTGGCACAGGTGATGATGTCCGGCTCAATTCCGAAAACATCCTTCGAGGCGAACCAATGTCCTAAACGGCCAAATGCGGTTACAACCTCATCGGAAATATACAGCACATCATGTCGGCGGCATACTTCCAGACAGCGTTTATGGTAACCTTCCGGTGGAATAATCACCCCTCCGGAAGCCAGCACCGGTTCGGCAATGAAGGCACCAACATTCTCAGCGCCAAGTGTCTGGATTGCGGTTTCAAGGTCTGCGATTTTCTCATCAAGAAAATCTTCTAAACTCATACTTTCTGGACGACGGCTGGGGTTGACATCCGGAATAATATGAACCAGCTCGTTTGCGGTGTCCATCCAATCTTTGTCGCGTTCCTTTCCGCACATGGTCGCGCTGAGGTACGTACTGCCGTGATATGACTTTTCACGCGAAATCACTTTCTTTTTTTGCGGACGACCCAGCACATTGTTATAGAAATGGACAAAACGGACGGCACTGTCCACAGCAGTTGAGCCGCAAGTCGTGAAGAAGACATGGTTCAAGTCTCCCGGAGTGAGTTCGGCAATCTTTTTTGCCAGCAAAGCACTGGGTGCGGCACTCATATTCCACGGAGAGTAATACGGAATTTTGAGGATTTGTCCGGAAATCGCTTCCGCCATTTCTTGGCGACGATAACCAATCTGCACGCACCACATTCCTCCGGGACCATCGATCAGTTTCTGACCATTTTCGTCGTAGAGATAAATCCCTTCTGCGCTTTCGGCAAACATCCGTTTGTTGCTTCCCACATCTTTCATGCTTTCCCAGGGGTGCACAAAATTTTCGTTATCAAAATTCTGAATTTGTTTAAGATTTTTCATTTTTATTTTCATTCTGTGTTAGATTTTTGTGAGTCTATTTTTTGTCAGCTAGAAAATCTGTTGATAAGAGATATTTCCGCCATCCCAAAAATCGTTGAAAAAATCATCCATATTCCAACTGGTGGTTATCATAAAGGCAGACTTATTACTCACATCCTGGAATTCCCAGCTCACACGTAGTTTGACTTCTGTTTTGCGACGTGTTTTATCCTGCTGCTCCGCACTCAGATAATTCGTTACTTTGTCGGTATCGCCCGCATACAAGCCATATTCCCAAAATCTGTCCGGCGCGGTTTGTTGACGCAAAATTCCATAAATCTGCGCGGTCCACAAATGGAAATCGTAATTGTCGAGAGCAAGATCAAGTTGACGCAAGATATTTCGAAACCGATCTTCACGCAGTCCAAGGGTTCCATGAAGCTTTTCGCTTAAGGGATGGAGCCAATATAAATCCGTAGAGTTATAAAGCAGTTGCTGGTCACGATTGTCCGGCGATGCAGTTTCTGTGTAAGTTGTTGTTTCACGACGTTTGCGTATATCAAAGCTGCGCCAGCTGAGACCGGCCAGTCGTTGCTGTCCATAATGATAATCCAGCACCGCAATGCTGTCCTGCCCTTTGTATGTGAAAGTCAAATCCTGTTTTGGAAAAACTTGTTTGAATGGTTTATCAAGCAAATGACTGAATCGTGTCCGCCAATTATTCCAGCGAAACGCCCCTTCCAGATAATTCTCCTTTGGATGCGGAGAATAGTACGAGACATCGTAAAAATTTTTTTCGTTATAATACAGATCCTGAAGCAAATGCTGGAAACGCAGAAAATTCCAAGGACGTTTACCCAGCGTGACACTTACGCCCTGATCCGCTTTCCGCTTGTCATATTCCGGCATTCCAAGCAGAGAAAATGCCGCCCAGTCATGTGGACGCCATTCTACTTCCACCAGATAACGAAAGGGTTTTATTTCATAAAATTCTTCCTGTTTTGCACTGAAAATAACGGTAGTTTCTTCTGCAAGAGCATGGGGCAATCGTACTTCAAACCGAGAATAAAGCAGATCTAAACCAAGACTTCCGCCGGTAAGACGCCATCCTCCCGTGCTTTCATACCATTCTTCTTCACGCAATTTGTTAAATTGGTAGGATTTTAGATCAAGAAAATTTTCCTGATTCAGGTAGGAGTGATTTATTTCAGAAGCATCATCAAATGCCAAAAGTTTTGTGGCTAATGGACCGAAAATTAAACTGAAAAAGACGACGCAGAAAAGAGTGATTATTGAAATTCGATGCAATGTGGGTGACCATCTTGTCATGACCCTCAGTTCTGTGGATTTTTTTCCTGTTCCAGCTTGGCCCATGTATCCCGCAGGGTTACTGTCCGGTTAAAAACCAATGCCTCCGGACGCGATTTTTTTGAATCCACACAAAAATAACCGACACGTTCAAATTGAAAAACATCTTCCGGTTTTGCTTCCAGCAATGCGGGTTCGACTTTGCATTTGGAAATTATTTCAACGGATTCCGGATTTAAGTCCTTGAGAAAATCTCTTTCCGGATCATCACGTCCGGGATAGGGGGCAGCGAAGAGGCGGTCATACAAACGAACTTCGGCTGAGACAGAATGCTGAATTGAAACCCAGTGGATAATGCCTTTAACCTTGCGTCCTTCTGCTTTTACGCCGGAACGAGTCGCTTTGTCGTAAGTGCAGCGGAGTTCGATTATCTTGCCGTTTTCATAAATAACCTCATTGCAGCGAATGACGTATGCGAAACGCAGCCGAACTTCTTTTCCCGGAGCAAGCCGGAAATATTTGGGAGGCGGATCTTCACGAAAATCGTCCCGGTCGATGTAAATTTCCCTTGAAAATGGCAAAGTTCGCGTTCCCATTTCCGGATTTTTCGGATGACGCGCCGGTTCAAATTCTTCGGTTTCATTTTTCGGATAATCTGTGATGACTACTTTTAAGGGCCGTAAAACTGCCATCACACGGGGCGCGGTTTTGTCGAGCTCTTCTCGGGCGCAATCCTCGAGTACGTTCATCTCAATATTGTTTTCGCTTTTTGAAATACCGATGCGTTCGCAAAATAAACGAATCGCAGCAGCCGGATATCCGCGCCGTCTTAAACCTGAAAGGGTTAACATGCGTGGATCGTCCCAGCCCTCAACGTGTTCCTCTTCAACCAGTTGAATCAGTCTTCGTTTGCTCAAGACGCTGTACCGTAAGTTGAGCCGCGAAAATTCAATTTGCCGAGGAAGGCAAGGTGCGCTTACCTCTTCCAGAATCCAATTATACAAAGGCCGATGGTCCTCAAATTCCAGAGTGCAAAGCGAATGAGTTACGCCTTCCAGCGCATCTGATAAACCATGAGTAAAATCATAGAGTGGATAAACACACCACTGATTTGCTGTTCGTTGATGTGAAACTTTTCGGATTCGGTAGAGAACAGGGTCACGCAGATTTATATTTGGCGAAGACATGTCTATTTTAGCCCGCAAAACATGGGAGCCGTCTTCAAACTCACCTCCGCGCATTTTCCTGAAGAGTGTCATATTTTCTTCAACACTTCGCACGCGGTACGGACTGTCTTTTCCAGGCTCCGTCAGAGTTCCACGAAGTTCCCTTATTTCTTCTGCATTAAGGCTTTCAACATAAGCTTTGCCTTTTTGAATCATTTCTTCCGCAAATTCATAAAGCCGTTCAAAATAATCTGATGCATGAGTCAGGCGCTCACCCCAGTCATATCCCAGCCAGCGTACATCGTTTAAAATTCCCTCCACATATTGCTCATCCTCTTTGACAGGATTGGTGTCATCAAAGCGCATGAAACAATATCCGTCAAATTCGTTTGCAACACCAAAATTCAAGTGAATTGATTTTGCGTGCCCAATGTGTAAATGACCATTTGGTTCTGGAGGAAAACGGGTTACGATTTGCTGATGTTTTCCGGAAGCCAAGTCTTCACGGATAATTTTACGGATAAAATCAGTTGCAGATTTGTGAGAAAACTCTATATCTGACATTATTTGATAATAATTATTTTTTATGTTTTGATGGATTTACTGAATTTTAATCAAACTGTATATCCCACAGCCTTTCCGGCCAGTCCGTCGTGCAGGTCAAGCATTTTTTCGCGCCACCCACAGATGGGATCGTCTGCAGTCAGCAGTGAAAAATCTGAAATACAGCGTGCCCACTGAAACGCCCCAAAAACAATGTAATCTGAAAATCCCGGTGTTTCTCCAGCGATATATTCCTGTTTTTTGAGAGTTAACCTTAAAGGGGTTAACAATTTTTGCAGGTTTGGCAAACGTTCTTCACGTCCTTTGACTACTTCTTCAAGTGGTTTACCGAGGAGTTTTTCACGGCTTTCACGGAAATAGCTTTGGTCTTTCGCAGCTAAACCTTTGTAAATGTCCAGTACTAAAAGTTTCATTAATTCCGGATGCAATACAGTCTCAGTCCAAAATTTTATAAAAAACACTTCACCATTTTCAAGTTGTAATGAAGGAGAATCCGGATATTCCGTTTCCAGATATTTTGCTATTTCCCATGAATCTGAAACAGTCTTTTCGCCATCAACCAGTACAGGAACTCTCTCCTGTCCGGAAAACCCGATTTTCTCTTTTTCAGTAAAATGCCACGGCAGGCAATCGACAGCCAACCCCTTGTGTGCAAGTGACATGCGGATCCTCCAGCAATAAGGACTGAATCTTCTATTTTCATCTGCACCTGCCAATTCATATAATTTTCTCATAATGTTTCTTGATTAAAATTTGTATTTCTTATACAGTATTGTGTTTTTTTGTGGCCATTTGTAAATCAAAAACAATCAACAATGATGCTGTCATCAAAGGTCCTAAAACCGCGTCATTTCGAACGAAGCGAGAAATCTTGCAAAATCTACTACATTATCAGAAAGATATCTTTCTACGCTCTAGAGGACAGGACATACAGTCGCAAGGACTGTGTAGATTTCGGTCTTTTGCCGGACCGTCAATGATGAAAGAGCCGTATTCCGGAAAATAGCATCACCATTCCATATTCGTCAGTTGCAGATATGACTTCTTCGTCACGATTGCTGCCGCCCGGCTGAACAACATAGTATACTCCGCGTTTAGATGCTTGGTCAATATTATCGCGGAAGGGGAAAAAAGCATCTGAGGACAAACTGACCCCCTCAAGTTTAGTTAGCCATTTTTCTTTTTCTACCACGGAAAGTGCTTCAGCAGTAACACTTAACAGACTTTTCCAGGAGCGTTGTTCCGGCGCGGTCATGCCTCCTTCAATGCAAAGGATACGTGCATTTGTCCTTTCAACACTTCCAATTTTTTCATGAAAAGGCAAATTCCGAACTCTAGGATGCTGTCGCAAAAACCACGTTTCAGTCTTGCGTCCCGCCAGTTTGGTGCAGTCCACGCGACTTTGCTGACCGGCGCCAATACCGATCATTTGACCATCCAGGGCATATGCCACTGAATTCGATTGAGTATATTTTAAGGTAATTGAGGCCAGCACCAAATCACGTCGAGCTGCATTCGGCAAAGCTGTGTTTTTAGTGACAACTTTTTTCAATAAAGATTTTTCGTTGATTTTTATTGTGTTACGCAGTTGTGAAAAGACTACTCCGGCAACTTCCCGGAATTCATGTTCTGGAGATTTAAATTCCGAATCGGCTTGCAAAATTATGTATTTCCCGCCTTTTTTTTCTTTTAATATTTTTAGTGCATCCTCATCATATCCGGGTGCAATTATTCCATCTGACACTACTTTCCGGATAAACTCTGCGGTGTAAACATCAACAATTCGACTGAGTGCGATAAAATCTCCAAAAGATGACAAAGGGTCCGCTCCACGGGCCCTTATGTATGCTGTTGCCAGTGGCGAAAGTTCCTTGTTTTGACAGTCATAAACTTCGCGCAAAGTTTCATCCAGAGGCACATTTACTGCGGCACCCGCAGGGCTGACGTGTTTGAAAGAAGTTGCTGCCGGAAGTCCCAGAGCTTCGTCAAGCTCCAGTACCAGCTGCCACGCATTGAGAGCATCCAGCAAATTGATGTATCCCGGTTGACCGTTCAGTACAGAAAAGGGTAAATCATCTCCATTCAAAGAATAAATCGTGGCAGGTTTTTGGTGAGGATTGCTCCCATATTTAAGCTCAAATTGATGAAGATAATTTTTCTGTATTGTTGACATTAATTCTGATGTACTTAAAGTTTCAGGAGGGCAGCAAGTACTAAGTCCCTAATGGTAGCTCTTCAAACTCAAAGACTCAAGGAATCAATTTGTTGAGCAGTGCGGAAAGAAATCGGTATGGAATTGCAGCAGGGTGCTTTGTGGCGAACTTCAGGAAAGTTGAATTAAATTAGACAGAGCCTACTGTGGTAGGTTCTACGCTCATTCCCAATTGGGAACTTCTGATTTACCTTGACGGGTATTATTTTTGGAGCTGGATTTATTTTTCGACCCGGTAGAACTTCTTTTTATTACTTTTTGTTTGGAATCAGACTCAGCAATACGGGCTTCTCTTTCTTGCTCCTTTCGGACTTCGACCAAGCGTTCCTGAGCTTTTTTCAAGCTCAACATGTCCTGGTAGCGATTGTAGTAAATGTCTGCCAAACGGCTGTTGGACATTTTATAGTGCGCAAGTGCGAGATTGTAATATGTGTCTGATTGGCTGGGGACAAGTAATTCTACACGTTTGAAGGAATCAATAGACTCGCTGTAGTTTCCTATTTCATAGTAGGTTAAGCCAAGATTGTAATGAAAATTTGGGGATTCACTGTCTAAACTGATAGCCTTCTGGTAGTTCCAAATTGCAACTTGGTAATCCCGATGCTTAAGAGCCGAGTTGCCTTCATTGAAATAGCGTAATGCAGATTTTTGAATTTGCACATCATCAGTGCAAGCCACAAAAATCACTGGAAAAAGGAGCAACAGTAAAAATCTAGATTGAAGAATTATTGATTTAAGATACACTGAAAATTCGATAGAAATGGTGACAAGCAGTAAAATTCTGTAAAAAGTTAAACTTAAATAGCAGACTCAGAGAGTGGGCTGGGTAGCCAAGATCAATTTTGCTCAGGGATTGCATGATAATCCAAGAAGGTTTTGCGTTTCCTCTTTACCGGAAAACAATCATGCATAATTCATACTCAAAATCATTGTGATGCAACGAATTTTGTTCCCGTTTTTAATTCTGTCAGCCTTTATATTCTGTCAGTATACTGTCTTTTCACTTCAGCAAGTCTCAGCCCAGAATTACAACCAAGAAGATGAGAAAGCTATCAAAGCAGAAAAAGAGAGGCAAAAGTTTTTAGCAGAAATGAAAACCTTACTGGATGCAGCCTCGAAATCCGGTTTTACTGAAAAAGAAATACGGGAGATTACGGTTACTCGCAAGGGTAAGGTGGTGCATGTTTGGGATTTTCTGGAACAGGAAAAGTTGCGGCAGAAAAAAAATGCCTTAGCCAAAAAAAGATTGAAACCGCTTGAGCGATATCTAACTGTAATGGATATTGCAGAAGAATTGGAAAGTGGTGAAACCAGCGATTTAGACGCCTTGAAAAATAAAAGTACCTTTATAGGAGCAGAAGAAAAATGAAAATCATTGCCGTAACCGGCGGCTCTGGCTGTGGGAAAACATTTTTTGCCAATTTGCTGGTTGAGCGTTTATCCAAAACAGTGGTGCTGCCATTGGACAGTTACTACTTCGACCGCCCTGATAATATTCCCTCAGATCAATATGATTTTGACGGCCCCCAGGCTTTCGATTTTGATCTGTATCATGAGCATCTGGAATGTTTAATTTCAGGAAAATCAGTACATATGCCACATTTTGGTTACGTATCAGGAAAAAGAAAGACGAGTTTTTCTGAGATTGATCCAGAGGAGTATTTGATTATTGAAGGTTTGCATGTTTTACTGCATTCAAGAATCCGGAAATTATTGTCGTATTCCTTCTACATGGAGTCACCTTTGGATGTGGCAATTTGCCGAATGTGTTTGAGAGATATTAAAAATTTCGATGTAACGGCAGAGTACCGCCTGAAGCAATACCTGAAGTTTGTAAGACCAGCCTATTTTGAACATATTGAGCCTACAAAACAGTATGCGAATATAATTGTCAAAAATAATTACGATAGTCCTCTTGATGAATTTGTAGATGATTTTTTGCTTAATAAAAAGCTGTAAATTATCATATTGCTTTTGTTTGTAATTGGAAATTTTTTTCGAGCTATCTTACCTTCCATACTATTATCAACAACCTGAATGGAATTTCTTAAACGATATTCAATCTCTTTTGCAATAGCAGGTTTCCTGCTCTATTATTTTACTATCTGGGTTGAAGAAAAGTATGAAGGTAGAACTCCACATAATTTATCCACAAAAAATGAAGAAAAAGCGGCTATAACTCTGTTGCCGAAACGCTATTATGAAAAGTGTGTTGATCTTAGTCCCGCACAACAACTTCAATATGGTTTTAATTCAAATGCTGCTTTGGCGTTTAATATCCACTATCACGAGGAAGGTGAACAATATTATCCTGTGAAGGAAGATTCAATCACTGAAATGGAAAATACATTCCAGTCTGAAAAGAGGGCATATTATTGTTTGAAGTGGGGAAATTCCAGAGGTGAAGGCGTTAAAATGGACTTTCATTTCAAGATACTAAATCGCGGCTCGGACAACGATTAACCGTTGCTAAATATCGACATTAATGAGTTAAAGTGTTAGTATATACTCTCCGCGAGAGTGGTGGAATTGGTAGACACGCCAGATTTAGGATCTGGTGCCGAAAGGTGTGGGGGTTCGAGTCCCCCTTCTCGCACCACGATTTAAAACAGAAGATGCAAAAAAAATTACTTGTTTTCCTGACTCTGATCATGTGGAATACAGGTATTTCGGGACAGGAACTCAAAACCAACATCCCGCTAGTGTTAGCCCACAGAGGTGCCTCGGGCTACCTTCCTGAACACACGCTGGCTGCTGTTGCTCTCGCGCACGGTCAAGGAGCAGATTTCATTGAGCAGGACGTAATTCTCAGCAGTGACAATCAGCCTGTGGTTCTGCATGATCTTACTCTTGATGCCACCACCAACGTTCATGATCTTTTTCCCGGACGAAACCGTAAAAACGGAAAATATTATGCCATTGATTTCACACTTGCAGAGCTTAAAAAGCTTAGTGTCCATGAGCGCAGCAAATCCTCCGGTTCTATAGCCAAATACCCTCTGCGCTTCCCCAGGAAGTCAGTACTTTTTAAAATAATCAGCCTGCAGGAGGAAATAGAACTTATCCAGGGTATGAACAAAAGTACAGGGCGTAATGTTGGTTTATTTGTTGAACTCAAGGCTCCGGAATGGCATCGTCAGCAAGGAAAAGATCTTACAGCAGTTGTGATGAAAATTCTTGAACGCTTTGGTTATAAAACTGTAGAAGACCGGATTTACGTACAATCATTCAGTGCAAAGGAGCTGAAAAGACTTCGTTTAGAATTCCAGACCAAGCTCAAACTGGTCCAATTAATCGGAGAAAACCGCTGGAGACTTTCTGAAGCAGATTTTAAGCAACTGCGTACTGTAGAAGGTCTGGCGGAAATTGCCACTTATGCCGAAGGTATTGGTCCCTGGATTGAGCATATAGTCGGTACTGACGGCTTTTTTGCCGATCCAGAACTTACTTCACTTGTTTCCGATGCACATAGCCTGGGAATGAAGGTTTTTCCATATACCATTCGGGCGGATGCCTTACCTGGTTTCAGTAGTTCTTTTGCCGAACTGCTGGAGATAATGTTCATGCAGGCAAAAGTAGATGGAGTTTTCACGGATTTTCCGGATCAGGTTCGTGCATTTCTTCAACACAGATATTAGTCTGTTTGCAGATGACAAAGATGAGTAAATCCGCAAAAATAATTGTCATCGGAGGATCTTCCCTTGATACCCTCACTGTTAACGGAATTGACTATTCTTCTCCTGGAGGAGCCGGATTATATACCGCACTTGCGGCGGCGAAAAGCGGTGCAGATGTTACACTGTTTGCACCAGTTCCGTCTCCACTGCCAGCAGCTCTTCTTGAATTTTCAACACATGTTAAATGGATTGGTCCGCGGGTAAATCCTTCAGAACTGCCAAGTTTCCATATCGTCCATGCAAATGGTGAAACCCAGTATAAGCGGTCATTTTTTGGCGCGGAAGGAGCTATGGTTGCAGATGATTTGCCGGATGATTTCTCTGAATATGACCTGGTCCATATTGTTCCTTTGGGTAACACAATTAAGCAGCTGGAGTTTATAAATATTTGTCGTCAGCGGAAAGCAAAACTCATTTCGGCAGGAACTGGAAAACCACTGATTAAACAGGGTCCGGAATTGATAAAAGAGGTTATTGCGGCCACAAGTATTTTTTTCATGAATGAGGAAGAAGAAAGCGCAGTTTTTCCAAACGATACTGAAATCGAGGTTGCAACAGGCAAACATATGTTTGTCACAAAAGGAAAAAACGGAGCTTCTGTTTTTCTTGGCAAATATGAATATCAACTGGATCCTCAAAAAGTAAAGGTGCAGGACCCAACAGGTGCCGGAGATGCTTTTTGCGGAGCTACGATAGCTGGAATTGCACATGGTGAACATCCTGTAAAAGCTGCAATGACAGCCTCAGTTTTGGCTTCCGAAGTAATCACAGGTGTTGGTCCTGAAAAACTATATATAAAATCAAAAATTACTGAAAAGCAGTCTGATGACAATGTATTTATCAATCATGATCAGGTTCAGCAGACAGCAAAATTGATTTCCGGATTTGGGTCAGACAGCCATTACAATTTTATTGACAACACGTTGCCTTTACTCAATCATCCTTTGACAGTTGAATATTTCTTTGTCACGATTCTGCAGCAGTTTAGTTTTTGGTCCAGCAGAGGAGAGCGTTACCATTTGCCGTTGATCAGCAATATTGGTGGAAACAGACTGAAAGGTGCTTTTTATCTTTTTATGGCCTATAAACAAAAGCTGGACGTGGAGCCAGAATTTTTTTTAGCAGAACGGCAGGCCAGTTTGAGTTTAGATGATATGCGGGAGTTGTTTCTTTCTGATGAAAAAGAGGATGTTATGCCTGCTCTGGAGCTTCATCTCGATGCAGCAAAGCGTTACGGAAAAACAATGCTTGAACTCGGCTGGACACCTAAAAGTATTTTAACCTCAGCCTCTAAATCAAGTAGTCCCCTGGCAACTTTGTTGTCAATGCTGGATCACGTTGGAGGTTACCGTGAAGATCCTTTACGCAAAAAGAGTGCATTGCTGGCAATGGTTCTCAACAATCGTCCTGAAAAATATTTTGAATTTGGAAACATGGAATCGCTGCCGCCGATCGTTGATTACCACTGTATGAGATCAAATTTGCGTATGGGATTGCTGGATGTGAAAGATGAACAATTACGCAAAAAACTCGAAAACAGAGAGTTGGTTACTGAAAATGAAGAGTGGAAAATTCGTTTTGCTGTATATCAGGCAGTAGAAAAACTTCCTGAACTTTCAGCACGTACGATGGCCACTGTAGATGAATATTTCTTTTTTTCGCGTAAACGCTGTCCGGAAATGAGTGATCCTGATTGTTCTTCCTGTAGTGCGGACCCAGTTTGTGCCCACCGAAAGGAATTATTTCAGCCGGTTTTCCGGACAGATTATTGGGCATCTCTAAAAACCCATTTTAATTAAATTTTCTTAAATAATGTTTTACTATTGTCCAGTTATAGAGTATGATAATTAATAATATCAGTAACTAACACAAACATATAGAGGCATTATGTTGGGTTTTTTTGATTTAGAATTTAAGTTGGATGACATTAACAAACATGAACCTCCTTTGCAAAAACTCGATAAGGTCATAAATTGGGAGATATTTCGTCCCATTTTAGAATCAGAGT
>JYMV01024104.1_pt1 | contig 26078 bp, 19 predicted proteins | sample 338911 | NCBI WGS metagenome assembly JYMV01 (sample SAMN03354496, study PRJNA234377) | hydrothermal vent metagenome | biome: Deep sea; feature: Hydrothermal plumes at the Eastern Lau Spreading Center, Western Pacific Ocean; material: Seawater | place: Tonga | collected 2009 | depth 2000 m m
CGTTTTCAAGCTCAACAGATGATTTAAGCTAGGGGTATATGCCAACGGCAGAGCTTGGCTGATTAGATGGGTAATAAGAATAACTAACGTCAACAAAACAAGGCCGCCGAAGCCGGTCACTACATAGCGTGACCACCTGTCGCTTCGCTGGCGTTTTTTGTTTGTGCTGTTGCTGTCGAAAGTCATGCGGCTGTTTAGTAATTCTTATTTTCGAAATTCTTCATTTTTAAGAAGAATAACCCTAAATTGCACTGGTGAGCAGTGTAAGTTTTGTTATGCTAATAGCAAGTGAAAGTTTAAAGCATTACCTTCGCGCAACCTACTCTGCGCCTATGGTATTACCCAACAGGAAGACGATCAAAGTTTTTCTCTACACGCCCAATAAGGAGCATCGTATGCAATCATTGGTTATAAGCATTATGGGTAAAGACAAGCCTGGTTTAGTAGACGCACTGGCTAAGTGTGTATACAAACATGAGGGCAACTGGCAAGGATCTAGCTTTGCGCATATGGCGGGAATGTTCACCGGTTTTGTAGAAGTACATGTTGCCGATGAGAACAAACAGGGCTTAATCGATGCGCTAGACGCCATTAAAGATTTGTCGGTGCAATCTGTAGCGGTAGCGAGCAGTGAAAATAACAACACCACCAAGTTGACGGTTGATGTAATGGGCAATGACAAAACCGGTATTGTCCAAGAGCTCACCTCTGTTTTAAACCAGTTCAATTTGAATATTCTCACCTTTGCTTCACACTGTGAAAGCGCGCCTAACTGGGGCAGCCTGATTTTCAAAGCAAAAGCAGAAATTGCGGTGCCAGAAGATTTTGACGACGGTGCACTGCAAGACTCACTGGAGTCGTTGGCTAACGATTTGGTGGTGGATATTACCGCGAAGCGATAAAAACAAAGGCGTATTTGTGGTGCCATACACTATCCGCGCATCACAATTACGAACTCATCATATTGAAAGTTAATGGAATAACCACAACGCAATGCGTGCGCACTTGCACCAGAATACGTGTTGTCACAGTAGTGTCACTGACTGATGGCAGTCTTTGACCATTTTTATGAACGTGAATTGAGACATTATGGATAACGACGTTTTATATTATCCCAAAGAATTAAGCTGGCTTGCGTTTAACGAACGCGTATTGCAAGAAGCCGCAGATAAAAACAATCCCGCCGTGGAGCGAATTCGTTTTCTTGGTATTTACTCAAATAACCTAGATGAGTTTTATCGCGTGCGCGCCGCTGACGTGAAACGACAAATTACCATTGCGCAAAATGACGGCAATGAAGAGGAAGCTGAACGCCAAACCGCTCTTATGGCGCTTATTCAGAAAAAGGTAGTCCAGCTATCTGAAAAGTTCGACCAAATTCATAAGGATGTGGTTAAGTCCCTAGCTCGCTACAACATACATATTCTTCGAAAAGACGATTTAGACGATTATCAAAAGCAGTGGGTACGCAACTTCTTCGTCAACAAAGCACTGCGTCACATTGCACCTATTTTAATAGATAAGAAGACCGACCTACTTAGCCGTTTGAACGGTACGTCGGTGTATTTATATGTGGCGCTTAGAAGAAAGGACCGCAATCCTAAATTTGCGGTTATTCAGGTTCCTACCTCTGAAATGTCGCGCTTTATGCTGATCCCACCGCAAAAAAGCCGCAAGAAGAAGAGCATTATTATGCTCGATGACATGATTCAGCTGTGTATCGAAGACATTTTCCGCGGTTTCGTGAAGTTCGACGAAATTGAAGCATTCTCGTTTAAAATGACGCGTGATGCGGAATATTCTATCAACGAAGAAATTGACGAAAGCTTCGTTGAAAAGATGTCTGAAAGTATGAAGCAGCGCCTTATCGCTGAGCCTGTACGTGTTATCTACGACACGAACATGCCTGAGGACATGAAATCTGACTTGCGCAAGCGACTTAAGATTACGAAGCTAGATACCATGCACGCTGCTGGGCACTATCGTAACTTTAAAGACTTTATTGGCTTCCCTAATGTGGGTCGAGAATATTTAGAGCATACGCCGCTGCCTGCTATCGACAGCAAGGCATTCTCCAAGTACAACACCGTTTTCGATGCCATTACTGCACGAGACATACTACTGTACTACCCGTACCACCGCTTCCTACACTTCACCGAGTTTTTGCGTCAGGCGGCTTTCGACCCGAATGTTAAGACCATACGTATTAATATTTATCGTGTTGCCAGTAATTCACGCATTGTAAACTCGTTGATTGACGCAGTAGACAACGGCAAAAAAGTAACCGTCGTGGTAGAACTTCGCGCCCGTTTTGACGAAGAGGCAAATATCGAATGGTCTAAGCGCATGACTGATGCAGGTATACGCGTTGTACTTGGCGTGCCTACTCTTAAAATTCACTCTAAACTTTGTATTGTGACCCGTGAAGAACGGGGCAGTTTGGTGAACTATGCGCATTTCGGTACGGGTAACTTCAACGAGAAAACAGCAAAGATTTATACCGACTACAGCTTATTCACCCGTAATCAAGAACTCGCCGATGAAGGCGTGGCGGTATTCGATCTTATTCAATACCCTTACCGACGCTACAAGTTCCAGCATCTTCAAATATCGCCATTAAACGCTAGAACCAAAATTCAGTCGTTAATTCGTCAAGAAATTCAGCATTTGAACCAAGGCCAAAAGGCACAAATCACTTTCAAAATTAACAACCTTGTTGATAAAGAACTCATTGATGATTTGTACCGGGCTAGCCAGGCGGGGGTTAAGATCCGCGGTATAGTGCGCGGTATGTGCTCACTTAATCCGGGGATAAAAGGAATAAGCGAAAACATCGAAATTATCTCTATTGTTGATAGATTTCTCGAACACCCTCGCGTGATGATTTTTGAAGGTGGCGGCGATAGAAAAGTGTATATCTCTTCTGCTGACTGGATGACCCGTAACATGGACAACCGCATTGAAGTAGGTTGTCCAGTGTATGATAAAGGTCTTCAACAGCGCATTGTTGATATAATGGAGCTACAATTTAAAGATACCCTGAAGGCTCGAGTGATTGACAAGGATCAGAGCAACAAGTACGTTCGCAGGGGAAATCGTAAAAAACTTCGTTCTCAGATAGAAATTTATGACTATTTGAAGAAGCTAGAAGACACTTTGTAGGATAGAAAATTAGTACATGACCCAGCACGAATCAGTTTTTAATGACGTGGAAACCCGCGAAGTCAATAAAGTCGCAGCACTAGACATTGGCTCAAATAGTTTTCACTTAGTAGTAGCACGCATTGTTGCTGGGTCTGTGCAGATTCTGCATAGAGTTAAACAAAAAGTACGCTTGGCCGAAGGTCTCAACGACGACGATATCTTGTCTGATGAAGCGATGGAGCGTGGGCTTGCTATGCTAAAAGTAGTAGCAGAGAGCCTTAAAGGTTTTGAGCCCGACTCCGTGAGAATTGTCGCCACTCATACGTTGCGCAGAGCGCGTAACGCCCGCGATTTTATCAGCGCAGCAAAAGATATCCTTCCCTACCCTATCGAAGTCATTTCTGGTGTAGAAGAAGCGCGACTTATTTATTCAGGCGTTGCACATACTAACCACTCCGACGGCCAACAGCTGGTTATTGATATAGGCGGTGGCTCTACTGAGTTCGTTATTGGCGAAGGTTTTACGCCTTTACTTTGCCGCAGCCTTCAAATGGGCTGCGTAAGCTATACCAAACGGTTTTTCCCTGACGGTGAGCTAAAGCCAAAAGCCTTTGATCGTGCTATCACGGCTGCACAGCAAGAGCTTGAGTTAATAGATAATAAATATCGCAGACTGGGCTGGGTCCAGTGTATCGGTACGTCTGGTACCATTCGTTCGCTGTTTACACTTTGTCAGCAAGACAGACCCAATGGCCACGATATTCCGGTGACACTTAAAAGTTTGCGCAATTTAATGAAGCAATTCATAAGCGCAGGGCATATAGACAAATTAAGCTACCCAGATTTAAGTGAAGATCGTCGTGTGGTTATTGCTGGCGGCCTCGCTATTCTTATCGCCGTTTTCAAAGCCCTAGAGATTGAAGGCTTGGTGTACTCGCCTGCCGCCTTGCGCGAAGGCGTACTTTATCAGATGGAAGATGAGCTTCATCACGCTGATATTCGCGGCAGAACCGCGAGTAGTTTGGCAACCCGCTACGATGTAGATACGTCCCAAGCCACTATGGTGCTCAATACAACCCTTTCACTTTTCAACGATGTTGAAAAAGCATGGAAACTTAAAGGGCGTGACTTTAAAAGCATGCTCGGCTGGGCAGCTTTACTTCACGAAGTCGGCATGCAAATTAACTCTCGAGGCATACAAAAACACAGCGCCTATATTCTTGGTAATGTGGACATGCCTGGGTTTACGCAGGAACAACAATTACTGCTAGCTACGCTCGTGCGATTCCATAGAAAGAAAATTCGAACCAATGAATTGCCCGCATTTAATCTTTTCGATGAGCAGTCGGTTAAGCATTTAATCGCGTTACTGCGTTTGGGTGTACTGCTTAATATTAAACGCCAAGAGGGTTTTGTACCTGACCTCGTTGTTAATGTAGAAAAGAACGAACTGACCATTACCTTCCCCGATGGCTGGTTAGATGAAAAACCTATTATCTCAGCTGACCTGCTACGAGAAAGCCACTACTGGAAAGCGCTTGATTTAAAACTCACAGTTGTTCCTGATATCGAGCAATTACATCCCGCGGTGGAATAGACAAACAGCGCCACTCACAATCGCGCTTTCGATTTTAAAAGCGAATGGCGAATATACTCGAATACTAAAAAAATGGGGCCTTGAACCGATTGAGTCGGCGCATTAGCCCCACTTAGTCTCAGCACACTAATTATTGAGCTTCAACTTGCGTACTTTGTGACTGCACGCTGTCGTATTTTTTAAACCACGCCAAGATATTTTCAACTTTACCAATCATTCTAGATGGCTTAGAAGCAATCCCGTGGGGCGATCCAGGTACTTTTACCAGCACGCTATCAACCTTTTGAATCTTTAACGCTTGATAGAACTGCTCGGTCTCAGACATTGGCGTGCGCTTGTCCTCCACTCCCGTGATCAGCATGGTGGGGGTCGTTACATTGCCTACTAGCGATAGCGGTGAGCGCTTCCAGTAGTGCTCTACATTATCCCAAGGCATACCCGGAAATTGGAAAGGGATTTGATATAGACCTGAATCGGCAGTCAGCACTTTCGATAACCAGTTGATAACGGGTTTAGCGACTACGGCTGCTTTAAATCGGTTAGTAAGGCCAATGGCATAGGCTGATGCAATGCCGCCTGCTGAACCACCAGTAATAAACAGTCGCTCTGGATCAGCGATGCCTTTTTCAATAAGCGCATCTACGCCCGACATATGGTCTGAGAAGTCATATTCCGAACTGTATTTCCCTTGAAGTAGCAATGCAAAGCGTTCTCCATAACCTGTACTGCCTCTGTGATTATCATAAAACACCACATAGCCCTCTGCAGCCATGCGCTGCAGTTCGGCCGTGAAGACAGGACCATAAGCGAGATTAGGTCCGCCGTGAATTTCTAAGATAAGCGGATACGTTTTCGAGCTGTCATAGTTTGGCGGTAGAATGTACCACCCCTGGATTTCTTCGCCATCTATAGAAGACGGATAGACAATTTCTTTTACTTCGCCAAGCTGCTTATGACCTAGAACGTCTTCATTGAGCGCTGTTAGCTGTCGCTCGTTTCGCGTAGTGACATATAAATCAGCGGGGCGATCGGTACGTCCTTTGGTATACGCCACTACATCATCAACAGCGTGATAGGTGCCAAACACATAAGGTCGTCCTAACGTAGTACCGCCCAGCCCCTTAGCTACGGCTTTTACGCTGCCCGATAGCGATACCACATCCACCTGCGCTAAACCGCGAACCGACTGCTGAAAATAAACGTGCTTATTATCTTTCCAGTGAAAGTTAGACACTGAATTATCAACGTCTTTTGTTAAGTTTTTGGCATCTGTACCGTCACTTTTCATCACGTACAAATAGCTATTTTTGTACATCACTTTTTCGTCATCGCGGCGTGCGTAAGCAATGTGCTTTCCGTCAGGCGATACGACAGGCGATGATTCAAGGCCTTTGTCGTTGGTAAGCTGTGCGATATTACCCATCATATCCACAGAAAAGATGTCCCCCTCAACAGGCTCATACTCCCAATTGTCACTGCGGTTGGCAGAGAAATAGATTTTGTCGCTATCAGGAGAGAAACTTAAGCGCCCATTGTGGTGATAGTTCCCTGAAGTAAGCTGTCGTGCTGTGCCTCCGTCAGCAGGAACAATAAAAATATGGGTGTAAGCAGGTTCAAGAATGCCTCGGCCATCGGCTTGATAGCGCGCTTTGGTAATATATTGAAAGCTAGGAGACCACTTTGCACCGTCAGGCTTTTTAGGCATTTTAATGTCTAGCGGCTTTTCCTTGGCATCAACGCTCATAGTGAAAGCAATGTGCTTACCATCTGGCGACCAAGTGATGTTACTTGGGTTTGAGGTGACATTTGTTACGAGTGCCGTTTGCCCTGTATCCATCCAACGCACATACAATTGCGGTTTACCTTCTTCATTAGAAAGGTAAGCCAATCGGCTACCGTCTGGTGACCAGCGAATAGAATAGTAACTCTTTTTCGACGACAGTAAGGGGCGGTGTGACTTTCCATCAACCGACGCTAGCCAAACGTTCGCTCGACTGCTATCCGACATAATGTCGTTTGAACGGCGCACATACGCAACATATTTACCGTTTGGCGACACCTGAACTTCGCTCACGTATTCCAAATTAAAAATATCTTCCGATTTAAAATAGCGTTCAGAGTCGGTAGTAAGAGATTCTCTCTCATTGCTTGCAAGCGCTGTGGATGGCATAGCTAGCGTGCCTACGCTAAATAGTGCAGCCCATATAGCAAACCGTTTTTTGACTGACGGGTACCTGTGATTTCTCGTAAAAGACATATCTCACCTTAATCTATTTGTTCTTTTCCGTTCTTTTTATGGGGTGATCACGTTGTAGTGATGCATTTATCGTCTCCATATTACTGAATATATTCAGCCAATAAAGATTAAACGTTGAGCGACATCGCGAGGCGATTAAGCGCAGTACACAGGGGCGTTGGCTTTAGCCGAATGGTTAGTTGCGTGATAGCAGTAAAGTGCTAACTTCTATATAAGGCTTAAAGGAAATGCCCATGAATAATCCACACGGCGAGTTTGAATGTAGCGTAAGCGGTCAGTTGCTGCTCTTCTCAGCGCGCGGACCGTGGAATGACGAAACCATGAGAAATGGCGTAGTTAAGATGTCTTCTGACATTTCAAAATTCGAAAAGGGCGCTAAATGGGCACAAGTAAGCTGTCTTTACGGTGAAAGTCTGATGCCCCCTTCCACCTTTGATATTTTTGTAAAACAAACTCGGGTAAGAAAAACCCGCGGCCTGTCGTTTCTTGCCGTGGTGATATTAGATACCGACATTATGCTGACAACTAAGCATCAGATTTCTCAGTGCTACGACGCTGCCGAAGTTCCTTATGGCTTTTACGAAACGGTAGAAGATGCTTTGGAAGCGATGACGAATAATGGCTATGATTTTGATAGTGACGAAGCTGAGCGCTTTTTTGCCCGCTTTAACTTTACGCGTTAACATTTAACGCCGCACGTGTTCTGCTTTTGTCACACGTTGAGTCTGAAATTCACCGCCAGCTTTTGATAAAGGCGAAAAAAAGGAGAGCGAGCGCTCTCCTTTTGATTTTAAGACTGCCATCCGCCTCCGAGTGCCTGATACAAATCGACCAGTGCGGCCATTTGCTGCTGACGAGTTTCTATAAACTCGCTACGCGCTTCCAGTGCTTCTCGTTGCGCAAGCAGCACCTCTAAATACTCACCATGAGCTGACGAAAAAAGCCTATTGGCAATATCAATCGACTGTTCCAGTGAAGCAATTTGATGACGCCTTGCTTCAGCACTTTTCTCCAAATTATCGAGCTTCGACAAACTGTTTGTTACTTCAGCTACCGCCGTTAAAATGGTGAGTTCATATTCGTAAGCCGCTTCAATTTGTTCGGCGCTGGCATTTTGATAAACCGCCTCAATCGCCCTGCGGTTTATTAATGGCGCAAAAACATCACCAGATAAAGAATATGCCAATGACTCAGGCACATTAAACAAGTAGCGACTATCAAACGCCGATAAACCTAACCCTGCTTTTAGCTCAAAAGAAGGGTAGAAGTTAGCTTTAGCCACATCGATATTTAACTCTGCTGCTTGGAGCGTGAGTGCAGCTTGTTTTATATCAGGGCGATTGTCTAATAGCGTAGAGGGTACACCCACCTGCGGGCTTTTTAGCTCGGCGCTGAGCAACACGTTACTGTCCCTTTGAATGGGCTGTGGAGTGCGTCCTAATAACAGATTGAGCGTGTTCTCTTTCTCTAGGATTTCCTGCTCAATCAAGTAACGCTCGCTCTCGTTTTTCTTCACTTCCGCGTTAAATCGCGCAACGGGTAGCGATGACGCCCGCCCGTATTCTTTCAACGCATTAATAGTGTGAATAACATTGCGCTGTAGCGAAATGGTTGAGTCAAGATTCTCTAGCTTGTTATCTAGCGCCAGCAGTTCATAGTAAGTACGCGCAACTTCAGATACTAACTGGGTAACGAAAAAGTTCTTACTTTCAACCGACGCCAAGTATTCAAGCGAGGCCACTTTAGACGCATCTCTCAGCTTATGCCAAACGTCAATTTCCCACGACGCATTAAGGCCTAGCTTTAAGTTTGCCAGCGGGTCGGGAAATTCTTTATCCTCCTTGATATTTAACTGTTCTTCTACTGCGCCTTCCCGGGTATATTCGCCTACCTTTTCGGTTTCAGCGGCTCCCCCCGCAGAGAGTCGAGGCAAATATTCCCCTTCCCGTGCGTACACTTCATTCGACGCCATATTAATGCGTTGAATTAATATAGACACCTCTTGGTTGTTCTTAACCGCCGTTTCCACCAGCGCAGAAAGTGTAGGGTCGTTAAACCACTCACTCCATTGAATATTTGCTTGTGTACTCTGGTTAATCCCTTGACCAGCCTGAGTATCCACTTGCGAAACTTTCGCGTTAAACTGCTCTGGCAAATCTAGATTAGGGTTTCGCGTTTCAATGGTAGGGATGGCACATGCCTGTACTAACAACGCACTACTAAGCGCTAACCACAGCGGCTTATAAGTAAATCGCTTTTTATTTGTCATCGCTTAGCACCTCATCGTTATAGTGGTAAGTTTCAGTAAGAGGGACATGATCTTCGTTTTTGATTAATGACTTACCTTCTTCAAGTTTGGCGAACAAGTAGTAAAGCCCAGGAATAACCAGCACACCAAAAATAGTGCCGAACAAAGTACCGCCTAAGGCAGAAGCACCAATGGTTCTATTACCCACTGCGCCTGCCCCCGTTGCAATAACAAGCGGAATTAGCCCTGCTACAAACGAGAACGATGTCATTAGGATTGGACGAAAGCGCTGTTTGGCCGCTTCAACTGCCGCGTCAGCAATCGATAAGCCCTGCTGATTTTTTTGCACTGCGTATTCCACAATAAGCACGGCATTTTTGCCGAGTAACCCAACCAGCATAACTAAGCCAAGCTGCGCATAAACGTCGTTGGCCAGCCCCATTCCTTTTAGAAACAGGAATGAGCCGAGAATACCGGTAGGTAGTGAAAGAATGACTGCAAAAGGTAGAAGCAGACTTTCGTATTGTGATGCCAGCACGATATATACAAACAACAATACTACGGCAAAGATAACGATGGCTTCATTGCCTCGTTTAGCCTCGTCAAATGACAGGCCTTCCCAACCTATGTCATATCCTTTTGGCAGGGTTGCAGCCGCTACTTCCTCAACTGCTTTTATCGCTTGCGCCGAGGTATACCCTGCTGCAGGCTCTGCACGAATTGCTGCCGAGGTATAAAGGTTGTAGCGTGTAATTTCATTAGGGCCTTGGGTTTTAATCAGCTTCATAAAGGCCGAGTAAGGCACCATTTCACCCTCTTCGTTTTTCACGTAGTAATCCAATAAGTCACTGGGATAACGACGATATTCCGGTGCACTTTGTGTGTACACTTTGAAGAAGTTATTAAAGCGCGTGAAGCCTTGCTCATAAGTACTACCAATAAGAATATTCAAATTCTCCATGGCCGCGCCAATAGATACCCCTTTCTGCATTGCAGCTTGGTTATCTATCTCAATTTTGTATTGAGGATAATCGGCCGCGTAAAACGTGAATAAACCTTTTAGCTCATCACGTTTACCGAGTTCTTCCATGAAGGCTTTGTTGATTTGGTCGAACTCTTGATAGTCGGTCGTGTTGGTTTTATCGAGTAAACGAAATGATAACCCCGACGACGCGCCATAACCCGGCACAACAGGCGGTTCGAAATACTCAATCACTGCACCTAAGTGGTGTGTTTTGGCTTCTAGTTCTTCAATAATGTCACGTACCGACTGTTCGCGATTAGCCCAATCTTCAAGGTTAATCAAGCAGGTACCCGCGTTTGAACCTCGACCTTCTGTAAGGATTTCATAGCCAGCAAGCGAGGACACCGAGGAGACGCCTTCAACGTCCAGCGCCAAGCTTTGCAGCTCTCGCGCTACTGTATTCGTCGCTTCAAGGGTACTACCTGGCGGTGTTTGAATGATGGCATAGATTTGCCCTTGGTCTTCACCGGGAATAAAGCCTGTAGGTAATGCCTGATTAACGCCAAAGGTACTTACCACAAAGCCCGCAAGCAGCACTACAGTAACACTGCGGCGTGTAACGATAGCTTTAATAATGCCTGTATAACGACCGGTTAACTTATTGAAATAATGGTTAAATCCATCAATAAACTTGCTTAATGGCGTTGCCTTTCTTGTGTGTGAATGAGGGTTTTTAAGCAACATCGCACACAGCACTGGCGTTAATGAAAGCGCCACAATACACGAGATGATAATTGACGATGACATGGTAATAGAGAACTGGCGATAGAAGACACCTACCGGGCCCGTCATAAAAATAAGGGGCACAAAAACCGCCGTCATCACCAGTGTAATTGCGATAATAGCTCCCCCCATTTCACCCAGTACTTGTTGGGTCGCCATATAAGGGGTTAGGCTGCTGCTTTCTTCCATCTTCGCGTGAACGGCCTCCACGATAACAATAGCGTTATCTACCACAATCCCTATCGCTAATACGAGAGCGAACAGAGTAATAAGATTTATGTTCACCCCTGTGGCCTGCATGCAGAAAAACGTTCCAACCAGTGAAACCGGCACAGCAAGAAGCGGGATAAGTGTGGAACGCCAGTCACCCAGAAAGATGAACACCACCAAGGAAACCAAAATAAAGGCTTCAAACAGGGTATGCAGCACTTGTTCAATAGAGGCATCTAGAAACTTAGAAACATCGTAGTTGATTTCGTACTTCATGCCTTCTGGAAACGTTTTTTCTAGTTCAGCCATAGTGGCTTTCACCTGAGAAATAACCTCGTTGGCACTGCTTCCATAGTTCTGCTTTAGCACTATCGCAGCGGAAGGATACCCGTCTTTGTTTGAGTAAATATCGAAGAATTCACTACTTAACTCAACATCGGCAATATCACCTAATTTGAGCAAGCGACCGTCGGAATCGGCGCGAATAATGATATTTTTATATTCTTCAGGCTCGTCGTAACGTCCTTCGTAAATAAGCACGTATTCTTTGGACTGAGCAGTAATGCCTGAGCTTCTGCCAAGTCGTCCAGGGCGTCCAATCAAGCTTTGCTCGTCTATCGATTCCATGATCTCATCTACAGAAACATTGTAAGCACGCATGCGATCAGGCTTTAACCAAATTCGCATGGCGTACTGGCGACTTCCCAATATTTTTGCACTGGCAATACCGTTTACCCGCTGTATCTCGGGGATAAGGTTGATATTGGAATAGTTGTACAGAAACTTTTCATCAGCCGTTTCGTCCGTGCTATAAACGTTTATGTACATCAACATGCTAGGCTGAACCCGCTCTAGTACCACCCCTTCTAACTGCACGAGCTGGGGCAGCCGGTTCATGATCTGGTCAAGCCGCGTTTTCACATTAATGAGCGCCTGATTCGGATCTACATCTAAATCGAAGATAACTTGAATGGTGGCTTCACCCGCGCTGGTCGCATCAGACACGATGTACTTCATGCCCGGCACACCGTTGATTGAACGCTCAATGGTAACCAGCGATGACTTCACCAATACATCAGCGCTCGAACCGGGATATGCCAGAGAAATAAGCACTCGCGGCGGAGCAATATCTGGAAACTGTGACGTGGGTAGGCTAAACACCGACAACACGCCCAAAAATATAATCATCAGCGATAACATGATGGCCATCACTGGACGTTTAATAAAAACTCCAAACATAGCGCCCCCTTATTCTGCGTGCAATGACAGTTCAGCTAATGTGTCGCTGGCTGAAATAAGTTCAGGCTCTATCTCATCGCCGTTCGAAACTCTTCGCAGTCCTTCAATCAAAATAGTGTCGTCCGGCGCTAGTCCGTCTGAAACCAGATAGATGTTAGGGAGTTCTGCAGCGATGTTAATGTGGCGGGTTGCTAACTTGTTCTCGCTATCCAGCACATATACAAAGCTTTGATCGAGAATTTCGAATGTGGCTTTCTGAGGAATAACTAAAGCATCCGGATAGGCAATATCCACCATGACATTACCGGTTTGCCCATGTCTTAGCAGTTGGTCTGGGTTAGGGAAAGACGCACGCATTTCAATGGTACCGGTATGATTATCAAAATCAGCTTCAATGGCATCTATCACGCCTTGATGCGCGTAAATACTGCCATCGGCAAGCTTTAATCGCACTGACGTTTGATCATTTGATGCGCTGTTCTGCGCGTACTTTAAATACTCTGATTCAGGCACATTGAAATACACCCACATTGTGCTGATATCAGACAATGTGGTGAGCAGTTCGCCCTCATCAAGCAAACTTCCCGTTCGAGCTTCCAGTCGGTCCATTTTGCCTGTGAACGGCGCTTTGATATCTGTGAATGCTAAGTGAGTCTTTGCCAGTTCAACTTCAGCCTGAGCTTTTTGAAGCTGTGCTTCTATGACGGCAAGTTCGTTAGGAGAAACAATGTTTTGTTCAACAAGCGACTTTGTATTTTTGTACTCCATCTCGACCGCTTTAGCCTCGGCTTCAGCGCGGTGTAGTTCAGCTTCATATACGTTCGGCATTATTTTGAACATGGGCTGACCACGTTCTACCGTTTGTCCCTCATCAACAAAGGTCGATTGAAGATAGCCTTTTTCCATAGCTCTAACTTCAATATGTTGAATGGCACGTATCTGACTGACGTACTCTTTTACCAGCGTTGTGTCTTGTACGATAGGATGAGTAACGTTGAATTGAAGTTTTTCGTGATGCGCAGCATGTTCTTCATGTCCACAACCACCTAAAAGTGCGGAAACAATGCTTACTGCAAGAAGTGCTTTTTTGCTCATAATGTAAATTCGTAATAAAAAGGCTAATCGTGACATGCCTTATAAAAAGACAGCATGCCACTAGCGCGCTTTCAGCAAATAGGTTCACCGCTGATAATTAAGCACGCAAAAACATCCAGCAAAGCGCTGGTGCGTTGTTAGGAATATCGAATTAACGTGTTTTTTAGGTAGCCAATAACCGCTAAACCTAAAAAACTAAGCAATAGGCGGCGCTCGGGTTAACGGCGTTGCGTAGTTAAGGGATGTTTTGAAAAGCCCACGCGGACGTGGTTTTGCGGTATCCGTGAAGGAGTCCGTAATGTAATCCAGCACAACATTTTGTGGCGGGACGGGCTCTTCCGGCGCACTTTCCTCTGTATCAAACTCGAAGGAATATTCGGAAATAGAAGCATCAAAATGATGCTTGAACGTGATCGGCTTGTAATCCTGTTTAAGTCCAGATAAGCAAGTAAACAACAACGCAATTAATGCGTATATGGTGTACTGCTTCATGTACTGATGATTATTCACCGATGATTATTCCAGAAATTCAATTATATAAGGAAAATTGCGGCGTTATGCTACACAGGCGATTACGCTTTTACAAGAAACATTCTTGCTAGTAAACGCAGGCAATAAACGGTTGCACGTATTTGTCACAAACAAACTCAGAATTCCTGAGTGAGGCAGTGTACGTCATATTTTTTTACTGCAAGCAATAGCGCATTTTAACAGCACGCGTTTTTAAGAGGCCTTTTTGAAAGTCACAGAAAAAGAGATGTGGTTGTGGTCCAACTTATCTACCGTCACGGCTGCCCCAATTGCTCCGCACAATGCACTTACTATTGATAGCCCTAGGCCAAAGTTGTCTTCTGACGTACGTGATGCATCCTTTTGCCACAAGGGTTCAAACATATGTCTCAAATCACTTTCATCAATTTCAGTGTGTGTTGTATTTGTCACTTCTATTTGGGCCTGCCCTGATGGTGTTTTACCTATATACACGCTAATCGGCTCACAATGCTTTCCATGCTCGATAGCGTTGTCTAACAAGTTGCTAAATATAGACTCTACCGCAATTCGGTTAGAGTGAATAACCACGTCGCTCCTTTCTTTCGCAACCACATTAATATTATCTACCGCTTTGCTTGCAACAACTTGGGCGACGAGCTCTTCAATATTAATAAGGTCGTTTAATTGAGTCTGCTTGGCACTGTGCTTTTGGATTAACATCAAACCGGAAATGATGTTTTTCATTCGCATACCAATGCGAAGAATCTGCGGTTTAAAATCTTTTTCGAGTCGCTCCTCTCCTGGAAACTTCATGGCAACTTCCGCCAGATTGATAAGTTCGGAAACCGGCGTTTTAAGTTCGTGAGCAATGTCAGAGGTAAGTCTTTTCTCTCTAAGGTATAGTGCGTAGTTATCGTTTATAAAATGGTTCAAGCTGCTGACGATTGGTTCTAGTTCTGAAACGTTTGTAGAGAATGCTTCGTGCTTGTCTGTGGCAGTAAACCTTAGAGTTCTTATATTGTTGTTCAATGCATCAAGTGGTGCCAAGGCGTAAGACACCGTGTTGCGCACGACGAACCTTACCATTAACGGAATTACAATAAGCGCCACTAAAAACGCGATATCGATAAACCAAAGAGTGAAATTCAACAGCTCAGTGGAGGTTGCATATGCGATAACCATGGGGTCGCGCTGCACTTCGCCTCTGACGCTATAGAATGCTTCGCGGTCTTCAGAGTCAATTTGAGGCACGTATTTGGTGTGAATAATACGCCCAGAGCGACCGTCTGGCAGCGTTATGTCGTTAATCACCGCCTCGTTTAAACTTAAGTTTTCAAACGGCAGCTCGTCGACAGTGTACAGTGCAAGGGATTCCGACTTTTCGAAAATCTGCCCTTTGTACCACAATTGAAAGTATTCTGGAGAAGAGGCACCCTCGAACTCAGGGAAATACTCGCCGGCGAACTCAAACTCAACGCCGTCTAAATCTTCATTAACTAAGCTTTGAAGCATGCCAACTTTGGCTTTTAAACCTTGGTTAAACTCTCTTTGGACCCAGGTATCAACTCCGATATCTGCAGCGAGTAAAACGACAATCACCAGCAAAGAAATAGTGATAGAAAGGCGCCGCGTTAAGGTTTTACGTATTGACTTCATCGCCTTCCACCACTACGTAGCCAAATCCTCGCTTACTTTTGATGGGGAGTGTAGCGCCACATGCCCTTACTTTTTTTCGCGCTGAAGAGAGGTGCGCTTCAATTGCATTTTTTGAGATATAGTCATAACTACCGGAAATAAATTCACTTAATTTTTCTGATGTGACGACCTTGCCTTTGTTTAGGAACATGCACTCTACTATGCGATATTCATTCGGCGTTAAACTAATCGCCTGCTCTCCAAATAAAAAAGACTTGGCCTGAATATCCAATATCAATCCATTAATAGTAATTTGATCGTTAATACAGTTTGTTACGCCCCGTCTCATCAAACTGAGAAGTCGCGCTGACAACTCTTCAAATGAAAAAGGCTTAGATAGATAATCATCAGCGCCTGCTAACAAGCCTTCAACTTTCTCTTCAGGTTCGGCACGTGCAGACAAAATGAGCACCTTGGTCTCTACCCGTCTTTTTCTTAGCGTTTTCAAGATAGCCATCCCGTCGAGTTCTGGCAGCATGCGGTCTAATACAATAATGTCGTAGCTACCAAGAAGCGCCATACTCAAACCATCGGGCCCTGTGGCAGCTAAATCAACTGAATGGCCAAGTTTTTCTAGACCTAAGCTCAGGCTATTTCTCAAAGACAATGAATCTTCTATAAGGAGTATTCTCATGTTTCATTGGTCGATTTTTATTCCTCGCTAAGGTTATGATCTCAATCTTAAGATAAACTGAAGGCGAGAATAATATTGAATTAATTAACGATAGAAAGTGACGGCCTAGGAAGCTTTTTGTACAACTTCACGCCGTTTCTCTATGTATAACAAGTGGTTGCAATGGGAAACCATCTGGAATTGTTGGTTCTATATAAAAATTCCCATTAACGCTAATCCCAAAGTTTTGCTTAAGCTTTATTTAAGTTTTGAAAGTTATCTTGTGCTGCAAGTAGTACACAAGAGAACTGACTTTGAAATTTCCACGTTCGTTAAATTTAAACCCTTCATTAGCCAATTTTGTTTTTATAGCATCAGTCTTAATAACGCTGGTTTTCAACTACCCTTTTATTTCAAATGTCTATCACGCTGTGTCGCCAACTTCAGTAGGCCAGTGGATATTTTTTCTGTCCGTTCCATTGTTGCTTACCTTTTTCAATATCATCGCCCTTAGCCTATTAGGCGCCATTCTTTTGCCAAGATTGACCGTGGCAGTGACGCTGTTAGTCAGTTCACTTCTTTTATACGGTACGGTCGCTTACGGCGTGATATTTGATAAGAGTATGATTCAAAATGTGATGGAGACCAATTCTGGTGAAGCATTTGCCTATCTAAACTCAACGCTTTTACTCTTTTTCTTCTTGTTAGGATTGGTGCCCGTTGTTGCCGTCTTTAATCAGGAAATTAATGGAAAATTAGTTGCTAGAGTTAAGCACTTACTTAAGCTCAACGTATTAGCAGTGGTTGGAATAATCGTTATCGCTGCTGGCCTTTATAAAGACTATGCTGCGGTGGGTAGAAATAACAAAGATTTGGCCAAGTATATTATCCCTTATGCATTTTACGATTCTGGCTACAAATATCTCAGAGATACCTACTTTTATCCACCACTTCCTTACAAGGTACTGGACAAGACACCTTCTATAATAAATAGAAATAACGCTTTGCCTTCTACGACTGTACTGGTTGTTGGAGAAACAGCAAGGGCAGACAAATTTGCCAGTAATGGCTATAGCAGAAACACTACGCCCTTTATGAACGACATAGGCGCGGTAAGTTTCAACGACGTGACCTCATGCGGGACCGCTACTGCGGTGTCAGTACCCTGTATGTTTTCTCGACTTTCAAGGCAAAGCTATGATGTTCGCATTGCGGAAAGTCAGGATAATGTGCTTGATATCATACATCGGGCTGGCGCTGACGTGACATGGATAGACAATAATAGTAGCTGCAAGGGGGTGTGCAAAAGAGTTGAAACTATTGCATTTGACCCATCCCGAGACTCTAGTTTATGTGACGGTGATTTTTGCTACGATGTTTTACTCAACGAGCTTTTGAAGGACGTTTTGTCATCACCTGCGACAACTAACAGGGTTATTGTTCTTCATATGATAGGCTCTCACGGCCCTACCTACTATCGAAGATACCCCGCTGAATTTGCCAAATTCTCTCCCGACTGTCCTAGAAGTGATATTCAAAACTGTGATTCGCAGGCGCTTATCAACACGTATGACAATACCATTGCGTACACTGACTATGTACTTGGAGAGATTGTTAATACATTAAAAAATGTGCCAAACGCTTCCATGCTATACCTGTCTGATCACGGTGAATCTTTGGGTGAAAAAGGACTCTACCTGCATGGATTCCCTTATCAAATTGCACCGCAAGAACAAACTCACATTCCTATGCTTTTTTGGGCGTCGAAGTTTGAAGATTCAGGCTACCGAAATTGTATTAAAAACCTGGCCAACCACCCTTACTCTCAAGACAACTTGTTTGACACGTTACTTGGTTTATCAAGTGTAAAGAGTATTACTTACCAACCTACTATGGATATCTTTAAACAATGCGAAGCCTAAATGAATCAAACCCCGTGGTTAGTACCACCTCGCACTTCGACCCAAGTAACAAACCAAAAGGCCTGCGTCGAGTATTTAAGGCTCTAAAGAATTCACTTCGAGCGTTTAGCTGGCTTACTAAGAACGAAGCTGCATTTAAACAAGAACTCAGTCTAGCCGCTGTGGCATTCGTGGTTCTTGCTTTTTGGTCAATTCCTTTTCTTGAACGTGCAATTTTAATGTCTTCCATTTTTTTCATTTTATTTGCGGAAATCATCAATACGGCAATTGAAGTCACCATCGACAGAATAGGTACAGAGTTTCATGCCCTATCAGGGTTAGCAAAAGACTTGGCATCAGCAGGCGTTTTTCTATCCATCGTTATTGCCTGTGTGTTGTGGGCGGGCGTATTTTATAGCCACATATAAAAGTATTAGTAAAGACCTTAAATCCCCAGAGGCATCCATTTAGCAAGGTTGTAAAGATGAGCTTATTAAGTTGAAGGTGTCACAATACTTCAAAAGAACTCGTAACGAAAAAGAGCGCCATTAGGCGCTCTTTAGAAGTGCTGACAAAAGGGAAGATTACGCCTTAGAGGCTTGGTAAATATCTTCAATCGCTTTATCTAGCGTTGCCTCGAATTCTTCTTGAGACTGCTTTGCAGAAACGCCTTCAGTCAATGCGCGAGAGAAGCTCGCAATCATACCTTGGTTTTCTGCCAGTTTCGCATTTGCTTCTTCACGGCTATAGCCGCCAGATAGCGCCACTACTTTAAGTACACGAGGGTGATCGACAAGCTCTTTGTAGAAATTAGCTTCTGTTGGAAGCGTTAGCTTGAGCATAACTTCCTGGCCTTCGTTTAGAAGGTTTAGCTGCGTTAGGATCTCTAATTTAAGAAGAGCTTCAGCTTCCGCTTTTTGTGGGCTGTGGATGTCTACTTCTGGCTCGATAATCGGAACAAGGCCTGCGGCTAAGATTTGTTTACCCACTTCAAATTGCTGAGCAACAACATCTTTAATACCTTGGTGATTCGCAAGCTTAACAACACTTCGCATCTTAGTGCCAAACACGTCTTGCGCTACCGCTTTAGCTAGCAGTGCATCAAGACCAGGCATTGGCTTCATTACTTGAACGCCATTGCTTTCTTCAGCTAGTCCTTTATCTACCTTTAAGAAAGGAATAACACGCTTTTTCTGCCACAGGTAGTGTGCAGAAGACATGCCTTCAATTTCTCTATCAAGGGTGTTTTCAAACAAGATTGCGCCAAGAACGCGCTCGCCGCTAAAAGGGGTGCTGGTGATAATGCGTGTACGCATTTCGTGAACAAGATTAAACATCTCTTCGTCTGAGCTGTACTCTGACTCTTCGATGCCATATAAGCGCAACGCTTTAGGGGTACTACCGCCGCTTTGATCTAACGCTGCAATAAAACCGGTTTGCGTCTTCAGTTTATCCAGCATTGCCTGCTGAGCTTGTGATGCCATTGAAACACTCCTTTTGTATATTACTGCCTTAATAGACAGGTGTAGGGTTTATTGTTATACCAATTCTATTAAAGATCTGTTTGTCTCAGACACGGCACGCCGACACCTTAAGTAAACACATCTGTAATAAGATTGGTATTTATATCTGCGTACTTCACTGTTTCGCAGATGTAATCGTTTCCGATTAAATGGTCACGCTCAAAATGCTGTTACTGAGCGTGACACATAGTGGGGCAACATTTGTACTAGGCCTTAGCTTTTAGGAGCTTCTATGAACTCTCTAGCGCTATAAAACGCTGCTTTAATGTGCAGCGTTGAGGCTTATTTATTTTTTTCTTCTAGTACTGCTACCGCTGGTAGTGTTTTTCCTTCCAAGAATTCTAGGAACGCGCCACCACCTGTTGAAATATAAGAGACCTTATCGGCAATCCCGTATTTATCAACTGCTGCTAGTGTATCACCACCACCTGCGATTGAGAATGCGTCGCTTGCCGCAATCGCTTCAGACAGCGCTTTTGTTCCAGCACTGAACTGTTCAAATTCAAATACGCCTACAGGGCCATTCCATACAATGGTTCCCGCGTTCTTGATAATGTCCTCTAACGCCTTTGAAGAGTCTGGACCAATATCAAAAATCATATCGTCGTCGGCAACGTCACTGACTACTTTTAGCGTCGCTTCGGTATTCTCATCAAACGCTTTGCCCACGACCACATCTGTAGGTACTGGAATATTACCGCCATTCGCCTGTGCTTCATTCATAAGCTGCGTGGCTTGCTCGGTAAGGTCCATCTCTACTAGTGACTTACCTACATTATGGCCTTGAGCAGCAATGAAAGTGTTGGCAATACCGCCACCAACAATCAGCTGGTCAACTTTTTCAGCAAGTGTTTTGAGTACCGTTAACTTGGTAGATACTTTAGAGCCCCCCACAATAGCAACCATTGGACGCTTAGGGTTGTCTAGCGCTTTGCCAAGTGCGTCTAATTCTGCAGCAAGTAATGGGCCAGCACAGGCTTTTGGTGCAAATTTAGCAACGCCATGAGTAGACGCTTGTGCGCGGTGAGCAGTACCGAACGCATCCATAACAAAGATATCGCAAAGTGCTGCGTACTGTTTTGCTAACGTTTCGTCGTCCTTCTTTTCGCCGTTATTAAAACGTACGTTTTCAAGGATAACCAGTTCGCCTTCGCTAAGCTCAACACCATCTAGGTAATCTTTTACAAGCTTAACCGGTACGTCTAGGGCGTCATTAAGATAATCAACAACAGGTTGAAGAGAGAATTCGTCTGCAGGCTCGCCTTCAGTAGGACGACCAAGGTGAGACATCACCATAACTGCCGCACCTGCGTCTAGGGCTGCTTTAATCGTAGGGATTGATGCTTTGATACGCGCATCAGAAGTTACTTTGCCGTCTTTTACCGGCACGTTTAAATCTTGTCTAATTAATACGCGCTGACCTTTTAGGGCCATATCGCTCATGCTTGGAATTGCCATCGTCTTTCCTATGTTAATTTAAATTCAGTAGAGCGTGTTTGAAGGTAAGACACGCTCAAATTAACTGTGAAAGCTGCGCGGGCTGGTGCTACCAACCCTTGGCAGCATCAATGCTTTATTTTGCGTCGAACATCACTTTTGCGGTATCGAGCATACGGTTTGCAAAACCCCATTCGTTGTCACACCACACCAGTGTTTTAACCAGTTGTTTGTGACTGACTCTTGTTTGTGTGCCATCTACAATACACGAGTGAGGGTCGTGATTGAAATCTACCGACACCAAAGGCTCTTCGGTGTAGTCCAAAATACCCTGTAAACGCCCCGCTTTTGCATTGCGAAGGGCTTGGTTCACTTGCTCAATCGTTACCTTAGATTGAAGCGTTACACTTAAATCCATGGCAGTAACATTGATAGTTGGCACTCGAACCGCAATGGCTTCGAATTTTCCCGCAAACTTAGGCAGAATGCGCTCTATACCGGCAGCAAGTCGGGTATCAACGGGAATAATCGACTGACTTGCAGCACGGGTTCTGCGCAAATCTTCGTGATAGGCGTCGATAACTTGCTGGTCGTGCATAGACGCGTGAATGGTTGTGATCGTACCACTTTCAACACCGAACGCAGCGTCTAGCGCTTGGATAACAGGAACAATGCAGTTTGTGGTGCAAGAGCCATTGGAGACTAATTTTTGTTCACTGGTCAACGTGTCTTCATTGGTTCCGAAAATGACCGTATTGTCTAAATCTGGTGACCCGGGTGACGAGAAAAGCACTTTGCCAGCGCCGGCATCTAAATGTGCTTGCCCCGATGCTCTGTCATCAAACTTGCCCGTACACTCAAGCACAATATCAACGCCCAAGTCTTTCCAGGGTAGGTCTTTAATATCGCTTATCGCGAGCAGTGTAATATCGTCGCCTGCGACATTTAGCGTGTTATTTTCTAAGGCCACATCAAAACGGAACCGCCCGTGGGCGGTATCGTATTTAAGTAAATGTGCTATGCCTTCGGGTTTAGCAATGTCGTTAATGGCCACCACGTTAAATTCGTTGTTGCGCCCACTTTCATACAGCGCGCGCAACACGTTACGACCAATACGACCAAACCCATTTATGGCAATATTTACCATAGGCTTATCTATTACCTCTTACAGAGACAGTGCTGCCTCTACTACAGCGTCAGTGGTAATGTTGAAGTGCTTAAACAGGTCGCCAGCAGGTGCAGATTCACCAAAGGTGTCCATGCCCACGATAGCGCCATTAAAGCCAACGTACTTGTACCAGCTATCTTTAGACAGCGCTTCAACCGCTACGCGTTTAACAACGCTAGAAGGTAGTACACTTTCACGGTAATCAGCAGACTGACGGTCGAATACGTCAGTTGATGGCATAGACACTACGCGAACGGCCTTACCTTGCTCGGTTAGTTTCGCTGCGGCTTCAACGGCTAGCTGAACCTCAGAACCGGTAGCAATAAGAATAAGCTCTGGCGTACCTTCGCAGTCTTTAAGTACGTAACCACCTTTCGCGATATCAGCAACTTGTTGAGCCGTTCTTTCTTGCTGCGCTAAGCCTTGACGCGTGAAGATCAGCGTTGTTGGGCCGTCAGTGCGCTCAATAGCAGACTTCCACGACACAGCAGACTCAACCTGATCACAAGGGCGCCAGTTATCAAGGTTAGGCGTTGCTCGTAGCGCAACCACCTGCTCCACCGGCTGGTGAGTTGGGCCGTCTTCACCTAGACCAATTGAATCGTGGGTGTAAACGAAAATTGCAGGCTGCTTCATTAGCGCTGCCATACGTACCGCGTTGCGTGCATATTCCATAAACATTAGGAAGGTTGCACCGTATGCCTTAAAGCCACCGTGAAGGGCAATACCATTCATCATGGCCGACATACCAAACTCACGTACACCGTAATAAATGTAGTTACCTGAGGCATCGTTCGCTTCAACACCTTTGCTGCCTTCCCAAATAGTAAGGTTAGAACCTGCAAGGTCAGCAGAGCCGCCTAATAGTTCAGGAAGTAGCGGACCAAACGCATTCAGTGCATTTTGTGACGCTTTACGTGACGCGATATTTTGTGGGTTAGCTTGAAGTTCAGCGATGATAGCGTCTGCTTTGTCGCTGAAATCTGCTGGCAACTCGCCATTTACACGGCGTTTGAATTCTGCTGCAAGCTCTGGGTAGGCGGCTTCGTATGCTGCGAAAGCGTCATTCCACGCGCTTTCCGCGTTTGAACCTTTCTCTTTAGCATCCCAACCAGCGTAAATATCGTCTGGAATTTCGAACGCGCCATGGCTCCAGCCAAGCTTCTCGCGAGTAGCGACAATTTCGTCCTCACCTAGTGGTGCACCGTGACAAGACTCGGTACCTTCTTTATTAGGCGAGCCGAAACCAATGGTGGTTTTACAACAAATAAGCGTAGGTTGCGCAGTATTCGCCTGTGCCTTTTCAATAGCGGCTTTTACTTGCTCTGCATCGTGACCGTCAACTCCATCGATCACTTCCCAACCATAGCTCTTGAAGCGTGCTGGTGTATCGTCGGTGAACCAACCTTCCACTTCGCCATCAATTGAAATGCCGTTGTCATCCCAAAACGCGATAAGCTTACCAAGGCCTAGTGTACCGGCTAGTGAACAGGTCTCGTGTGAGATACCTTCCATCAAGCAGCCGTCACCTAGGAATGCGTAGGTGTGGTGGTCAACAATAGTGTGACCATCTTTGTTAAATTGTGCCGCTAGTACTTTTTCGGCAAGCGCCATGCCCACAGCATTACTGATACCCTGGCCTAGTGGGCCAGTGGTCGTTTCAACACCTGGCGCATAACCGTACTCTGGGTGACCTGGCGTTTTTGAATGCAATTGGCGGAAGTTCTTTAACTCTTCAATTGGCAGTTCGTAGCCTGAAAGGTGAAGAAGAGAGTACAACAGCATCGAGCCGTGACCATTTGAAAGCACAAAGCGATCGCGGTTAGCCCAAGATGGGTTTGCAGGGTTGTGTGATAAGAAATCACCCCATAGTACCTGTGCGATATCAGCCATCCCCATTGGGGCACCTGGGTGACCAGATTTAGCTTGTTGAACGGCATCCATGCTTAATGCACGGATTGCATTGGCGAGTTCACGACGAGAGGGCATGTTGTCTCCTGATTTATTTTGTATCTTTTGTTTCGTATCTTAGCGGGCTAGGCAAGCTAGACGAGCGTAGAGGTAAGGCGTTCGCTCTACTTCTTTATACGAATGAATGTGGCGTTATTCTTACCTATGCCACCTTACAGTTCAATGGGTTTTGATTGCCAATAGTGAAAGTCATAGTAAAAAATGGTCTATACCCTGACCATCACGTATTCCCATTACAGCAAAAACAGTTATATCTGACGCCTAGTTTTACAAATACATCATTAACTTCGACAATTACGACCTGAATAACCCTATAAGTGATCGGGTTGTGTCAACTATTCGTAACGAAGAGACTTTTAGACGTCTAGAAGTAAAGACTGGTATTTATAACTTGTTTTAGTACAATATACGACTATTTTGATAATTTAACGCTTACGGAGCATTTATGGCCACGCATTTATTCACATCCGAGTCAGTGTCTGAAGGACATCCGGACAAAATTGCTGATCAGATCTCAGATGCGGTTCTTGACGCTATTTTAGAACAAGATCCTCGCGCTCGGGTGGCCTGCGAAACGTATGTAAAAACCGGTATGGTTTTAGTGGGTGGTGAAGTAACTACCTCTGCATGGGTAGATATTGAAGAGCTTACCCGAAAAACAGTTAAAGAAATTGGCTACACGCACTCAGATATGGGCTTCGACGCTGATTCATGTGCGGTATTAAATGCTATTGGCAAACAGTCACCTGACATCAATCAAGGTGTTGATCGCGCAAGCCTTGAAGAACAAGGTGCTGGTGACCAAGGTCTAATGTTTGGCTACGCTAGCGACGAAACTGACGTACTAATGCCTGCGCCAATCACGTACTCTCACCGCCTTGTTCAAAAACAAGCTGAAGTGCGTAAATCTGGTAAGCTAGACTGGTTACGCCCAGATGCTAAAAGCCAAATTACTTTCAAATATGAAAACGACAAGCCTGTTGGCATCGACGCAGTTGTGCTTTCAACCCAGCACTGTGATTCAGTGAGCACTGAAACAGTTCGCGAAGCGGTAATGGAAGAAATTATTAAGCCAGTGCTGCCTAGTGAATGGATTGATGGAAATACACGCTTTCACATTAACCCAACGGGACGATTCGTTATCGGTGGTCCAATGGGCGACTGGGTGGTATGGCCCGTCACGGTGGTGGCGCGTTCTCTGGTAAAGATCCATCAAAAGTAGACCGCAGTGCAGCATACGCGGGTCGTTACGTTGCTAAGAACATTGTTGCAGCAGGACTTGCTAAGCGCTGTGAAATCCAAGTGTCTTATGCAATCGGTGTGGCAGAGCCAACGTCTATCAGCATCGATACCTTCGGTACAGGTGTGGTAGATGAGAAAACGTTAGTAGCACTGGTCCGTGAACATTTCGACCTACGCCCTTATGGACTTATTCAAATGCTAGACCTTGAGCGCCCTATTTATCGCCCAACGGCTGCGTACGGTCACTTTGGTCGTGACGAATTCCCTTGGGAAGCAACAGATAAAGCAGAAGCGTTAAAAGCATCGATTTAATTCGATAACCAAATAACGCTTTTAAATGCGCCGCTCAGTTTATATAACGCTTTGCAAAAAAGTGTTTGTATAAACTAGCGGCGTTTTTTATTTGGATAGCAAAATCAACGAAACAAATAAAAAACAGCAAAGAATATTTTCATCATTTATTTTTTGCAGCTATGCTTAAATAACGAACACACTATCG
>JYMV01052681.1_pt1 | contig 26073 bp, 22 predicted proteins | sample 338911 | NCBI WGS metagenome assembly JYMV01 (sample SAMN03354496, study PRJNA234377) | hydrothermal vent metagenome | biome: Deep sea; feature: Hydrothermal plumes at the Eastern Lau Spreading Center, Western Pacific Ocean; material: Seawater | place: Tonga | collected 2009 | depth 2000 m m
TTTCTTGAAGAAATAATTCTCATCCGTCAATCCTCAACGATCCCCACTTTACGCTCGCCAGACCGTCAAGATCACTACTCTCTTGCTCTAACCGTTCGCGTTCAGAGTCAGAGCAATAAAAGGTATAAACTGAAGCAGCCTCCTTACCCGGAGCCGGCCTTAACACCCGCCCAAGCCTCTGAATCCTTTGGCGGGTACTCCTGGTTGAAAACGCGATGATGCCCACCGAAACCTGAGGAACATTCAGCCCTTCGTCTAGAGCACGACAAGTCACCAACCTCTTTGTTTGCCCACTCCTGAAGAGTTGCAAATTAAACCTTCTGGTCCTATCGCCTAGCCTCGAATGATATTCCAGAGCTGACAACTTATGCGTCCTCAGCGCTCGACAAATACCTTCTAACAAACTGATTCTCTCATTGAAGATAATGACATTTTCCAGAACATGTTTCTTCACCACCGATACCGCTGCCATTACTTTCATTGCATTTACGATGCGTCGATAATCTGCGGCATCTGTGATTTGACCCTCCGGAGTATTACATTGCCCTAGCTTCGCAGCAATTTGCGCATCTGCTTCAACAAACACATTGATCAGCTGAAAGGGGCAAATCACCTGATCTCGAAGCGCTTCTCGAAACGAGTACTGAAAAATTACGGGTCCCAGATTAGGCTCGATCAAGTCTTCAAATCCGTCGTCGAATTCTCGCTCTGGAGTAGCAGACAGGCCTAGTGTCGATTTGGGTTCAATATCGATTGCTTTGACATTCTCCTCTGTACCGGAGCGATGACATTCATCAACAACAAGTAGTATCGATTTTTCTGCGGCGATTCGCCGTGCAGCTGATCTCGCCGTATTCAATACCATCAGAGATATTCGGTGACCATTGCCTCCCGAGTTTCCTCCACCGAACAAACCGATGTCTTCCGCTTGAAAACTGGTGTGTTCCATTACTTCCAAATACCACTGATCTAATAGAGCGATTGTGGGAACAAGAATTACTACATGCCCCTCCGGGTTCTTCTCGAAAAATTCCCTGATGCAAAATAACGCGAATATTGTTTTTCCACCGCCTGTGACAACCTGAACGATCCCTCTTTGGTTTTGGAGCCAGGCAGACAATGCGTCGGCTTGCCATTGCCTGAGACTGAGTTGTGGACTCAGTTCCATTATTGGATCCACTCAAATGAGCGTCGTCTAATCACTCTCAACCCCTGCCATGAATTGTTTCAGTATCGATGCTTGCATTCAGATTGGTCCAGCCACCAGCCTCTTTCAAGATTTTTTCGATGGACCAGTATCCTCGCTGGTAATTCCCCATCACCTCTTCCATCACTTCCTTTTTTCTTGCTCCAAATTTCTTTCCATCTGCGAACGCCTTCAAGATCTCACTGCGCTCTACATCGGAAATTGGCTTCCCTTGATTTAGCGGCTTATCGTTGACTCCGATCGGAACCAGAGGTGGGTTCAATAGGCAACCTGCTTCGGTCTCCTGGAACACCCCAACACCGTGCTGATAGGCATCTTCGCTGATCTCGAAGCCACAGGAATCACGGTTCAATCCCTTCGCAACAATAGCTGTGGAAAACCCCCCTAGGAAAAAGTCCAGTATCAAGTCGTCAGGATTTGAAGAATACTGAATCATCTTGGCCAACAGTTGGGTCGGTAACTCGTTCTTATTCTTTTTCTTTCCTGGCTTGAACTCTTTATTGATTGTCCACACATCTTCGAGGTCTTGGTATTGCCTAGACGCTCCTGTATCCGTTTTATCAAGTTGCCCATATCTGCAGTATTGGTTCCATGTAACCTCTCCGCCTGGCTTTGTGTAGTAAAGAACATGGTAGTGGGAGGTAACAAATTTCTTTGTAGCCGACACGCCAAACTGGAATTTCCAGATGAGGTGATTCCTCTCTTTCAACGACGATTCGTCCAGAGCATTCAGTATCTCTCTGAGATGGGTATAGCCACTCACTACGTAGATGGATCCTCCTGGCCTCAGAATCCGTTCCGCTTCTCGAACCCAGCAACGTGTCTTAGCGAAATAGGAATCGGCAGACCATTCCACATAGCCATCGATGACATGAGATTCGTCTCTGTGGTAATGCTTGTCGAGGGATTGCGCATTTATCGCAAACGGAGGATCCGTAATAATCAGATCAATTTGGTCGTTCTTGATGATTTCATTGCTGCATTTTAAGGAGTCTTTATGGAAAAATTTGTTTCGGAGCTGTTCTATTCCCAGTTGTTTCATTTACGCCTCATCAACAGAACGGAAAGTGCATTCGATCAAGTTTTGTAGAATTCGACGTAGTCAGAATATCGTCTGGTGACATCCTTATCGAATAGTATTTTCTCTCATGCACAGCCTGTACACATTTTTCAGGAAGGCCCGTTTCCGAATCCGTGCTGCGGAGCCATCCGCTGTCTCGGCAGTCCAGCCACTTCGCGCAGCACCGCATCGACATACTTCTCGATCATCTTGCCGCGCCATTGCGGCAAGAAGTCGGTGTTGTCGAGGGGATTGGCACCGGCACCCTTTCGAGCGAGGGTGGCGGCTTCTGCGATGGTTTCATCGTCGATGGGCCGTCCGATGAGGGCAGCGATGCTCTCGTCACATCGCACCGGCATGCTGCCGACGGAGCCGAGCCAGATCTCGATGCGGTCGGTGGTGTTGCCGTTGCACCAGCCGGCGATGGCAACGCTCAGCACGCCGTAATCGATGGACCCGCGTCGGCGTAGTTTCCAGAAGGCGGATCTTTCGCCGGAAGGCGCCGGGATGGATAGGGTTGTGAGGATCTCATCGGGCCGCTTGGAGAGATATTCGATCCCGTCGTCGCGGAACAGTTGTGCCAGCGGCAGGGTTCTCTCCCCCTCGCTGGAGACGAGCGTGATCTCGGCACCGAGTGCACACAGCATCGGTACCGAATCGCCGCTGGAGACCGCCCAGCACCGGGGGCTACTGGGAGCGACCCAGCAGATCTCGCCCTCCTCCTTCATGCAGTAATCGATACTGCGACGCCACTCCTCATTCTGGTTGTAGTAGGTACAGCGCGTGTCGAGGCACAGGTTGCCACCGATGGTGCCGGCGTTTCTGAGCACCGGGCTGGAGATGCTGGCCACTGCAGTGGTCAGGCCGGGGTAACACTTCTGCACCCTCTCATCACGGGTGATGCTATCGAGAGTGGTGGTCGCCCCGATGATCAGCCCGCCGTCATCGGCTTCAGTGATCCCACGCAGAGCATCGATCCCTCTCAAGGACACCACCGACCCGGCACCCTGGTGACGACGCTTCATGTTGGGAAACAGATCGGTGCCCCCGGCAACCACTCTCGTGTTGGCGGGATCGGTGGCGAGCAAGGCGACCGCCTCCTCGATGGTCGAGGGCTGATGAAAGGTGAACGCGGGCAGTCTCAGCATCAGTTCTCCCCCTTCACCGCATCCTTGCGCTCGGTCATGGTTCCGGTTCCTGCCCGCACGCCGGCATCATCGACATTGGTGGCCTTACCGTCGCCGCCCTCCGCAGGAGTGGGGACCCTGAGCGGCACGCCAAACTCGATCTCCGGGAAGGACTTCGGCCCGAATCGACCCGGCTTGCCCTTCTCTCTCGCCTCGATCGCCTGTCGAATCATGTGGGGTGCAATCGGGACCTGATCGACTCGTACCCCCACCGCATCGAAGATGGCGTTGGCGACCGCTGGCATCATCGGGAGCAACGGACCCTGCCCCACCTCCTTGGCGCCGAATGGACCATTGGGATCAGGATCTTCGATGATGTAACTGGTCACTGGCGGCATATCGGCAAAGGTCGGCGACTTGTACTCCAGCATCGACGGATGCTTGTGCACCAGCGCACCCGATCGTTTCTTTGGCAAGCGGCGAAACACCTGTTCCTCCATCATCGCCTCGCCCAGTCCCATGTAGACAGATCCCTCGATCTGCCCCATCACCAGTGCCGGATTGATGCACTTGCCGACATCGTGCGCCATCCAGACATGTTCGATGCGGTAGATACCGGTCGCCGGATCGACCTCGGCTTCCACCACCGCCGCGCTGTAACTGTATGCTGGAGAAGGGCCAACTCCTGCGCCGCGATAGCGGCCAGGAGAGCGTGGAGGGGTGTAACTTCCGGTGGTTCCGAGGGTACCGAAACGCGATTCCGCCTCGACCACGGCCTCCTGGAAGGTCATTCCATGGTCCGGATTCTCGCCATGGAAGACGCGGCCCTCGGCAAACACCAGTTCCCTTGCCGGCACATCCAATTTTTCCGCAGCTCCTCTGGCGACCAGGGTTCGCGCTCGCTCGGCGGCCTGGATCGCGGCATTGCCAGCCATCAAGGTGACTCTCGACGAGTAACTGCCGAGATCGACCGGGGTCAGGTCGGTATCTGCGACGCAGAGTCGAATATCGTGCAGATCGATACCGAGGATCTCCGCCGTGATGGCAGCGATCACCGAATCGGAACCCTGGCCGATCTCCGTCTCGCCGCAGAAGAGCGCCACCCCTCCTGAACGATCGAGTTGCAATTGCACTCCCGACTGCGGCATGTGGTTCCAGTAGATGGGAAGACCTGCGCCGCTGAGGTAGGAGCCGCAGGCGAGGCCGAGCCCCCTGCCCTCTGGCAACTTTCCATGACGCTGGTGCCAGCCGCTGCCTTCCACCACCGCTTCGATGCACTTGCCCAGTCCCATCGAACCGACCTTCAACCAGTTGGAAGTGACACTGTCGGCAGCGACGAGTTGTTGCAGACGCAGCTGGGCGGGATCGATCGCCAGTTCGTGGGCGATCTTGTCGAGGTGGACCTCGAAGGCAAATCGTGGCTGGGGGGTTCCGTGGCCCCGCTTGGGTCCACAGGGAGGCTTGTTGGTGAAGGCGCGAATACTCTCGAAGCGATACTTCGGAAGCTCGTAGGTGACCGTTTGCAGAGCACCGGTGTAATAGGTGCTCGCGACGCCGTAACTTCCGTATGCGCCGCCATCGAGAGCGGTCTGCAGGTGCTGGGCGGTGAGAGTGCCGTCCTTCTTGACCCCGGTTCGGATCTTCATCAGCACCGGGTGTCTGCCCCGGTGACAGTAGAAGACCTCTTCTCGGGTGAGACAGATCTTGACCGGTCGACCGAGGGTCAGGGCCATCTTTGCGGCACAGATCTCGTGACTGAAGGGATCGCTCTTGCCGCCGAATCCTCCGCCGTTGGGGCAGGCGATGACTCGAATCCTCGCGGCAGGCAGTCCCAGTACCTTGGCCAGTGAGCGATGCAGGTAGTGAGGTGTCTGGGTCGAGGAGTACACGGTGACCCGATCGGTTTCCTCGGTCAGGGCTACGGTTGCATGTTGTTCCAACGGCAGGTGAGTATTGCCCTCGAAGTACAGGATGTCCTCGAAGATCTGATCCGCTTCGTCGAAACCACCGTCGACATCCCCGAACTCCATCGACAGTTTCTTGTGAAGGTTGCCTTCATCGCCGTAGTCGTGGATTCGTGGCTCGGGAGTGGAGATCGCCTCCTCGACGGTGGCGATCGTCTCGAGTGGTTCGTACTCGACTTCCACGGCGAGGGCTGCCTCGTGTGCCTGGTCCTCGGTGAGTGCTGCCACCGCCACCACCGGATCCCCGACAAAACGGACCTTGTCGATGCAGAGCGCGTGCTCGTCCTGACTCACCGGCAGGATTCCAAAGGGCTCCGGCATCGATTCACCGGTCAGGAAACCGACCACCCCGGGCATCTCACTCGCCTTCTTGCTATCGATGCCGACGATCTTTGCGTGCGGCACCGTGGAGCGCACCAGTTTCATGTGGACCATGCGAGGAAATGACAGATCGTCGGCAAAACGCGTCTGGCCGGTCACCTTGGCGCGACCGTCGACTCGCCGAAACGGTGTCCCGATCAGCCGCAGCTGGTCGCTGGTGACGGGCCCCTCTTGCTCCTCGGGATGCTCGGCGCTACCCATCGGAGGCCTTTTCCACCTCGACAGGGGCGCCGTAGATGGCGCTCTCGGGTGGGCGATATTTCTCGTCGCCTCTCATCCGTGCTGCAGCCCACTCGATCGCCTCGAGGATCTTGTGGTATCCAGTGCACCGGCACAGATTTCCTGACAGGGCAGAAACGATCTGATCACGAGTCGGAGACGGATTCTCTGCCAGTAACGCCTGAGCGGCCAGCAGTATCCCCGGTGTGCAGTATCCACACTGAGCGGCTCCGAGGTCGGCGAAACAATCCTGTAACGGGTGCAACTCGTTGCCCTGCATCATCCCCTCGACCGTCTCGATCTGCCGCCCCTCGCATTCTGCCGCCAGTTCCAGGCAACTGAGAATCGGCTTGCCATCGATCAGCACGGTACAGGTGCCGCACTCTCCCAGTTCACAGCCATGTTTGGTTCCGGTCAGCCCCAGTTCCTCACGCAATACCTCCAGCAGACTGTGGTGGACCGAGAATGACACGTGATGATCTTCACCGTTGACCTGAAAGGCCCGGGTGGTTCGTTCCTCAGACATATCCCCCCGCTCGACGGTTACTGCTCGAAGGTGGGCACCCCGGAGTCTGCGGGGTTCGAAGGTCCTGGGATCTCCTGCCAGGTGCCGGTGATTCGGTTACTGGAATCGACCCGGACCACCTTCGGCTCGTGCTCGGAGATCCTCGATTCTTCCAGTTCGACCCAGCTGGCGATGATCACGAGATCTCCGGGAGAGTTCTGATGCGCCGCCGCACCATTGATACAGACCGTTCCCGATGCAGCGGGCCCGGGCAGGGCGTAGGTGACGATGCGGCTACCACGGGTGACATTCCAGATGTGAACCTGTTGCCCCGGCAAGATGTCGGCAGCCTCGAGGAGATCGGTGTCGATCGTCACGCTGCCCTCGTAATCGAGGTCAGCACTCGTGACGGTCGCTCTGTGTATCTTTGAGTGCAGCATCGTCCGCCGCATGACCGGGCACCGACCTTCCTGTCCTGGAGTAGGGATCCTCCCATGAACCGGAGATCATATCCGATCGAATCGCTGTGGGACCAGTGAATCGTCCCGATCCAGCGCCCGGAGCAGCTTCCTGGGTTCCGGATCGGTTGCCCCATCCGCCTCGATACTGCAGGATGATCGGGATGCCGGGCCGTTGAACGCACCCATGCCAGATTCTTGCATCCCGGTGCACTACCCGTCGAAGGGAGCAACTGATGGAACCGATCTCCTTCCAGGTAGATTCCTCTCGATATCGTCACTGGGAAGTGAACAAGGACGGCCAGCGGATGCGGATCCACATGAGTGTGGACCCCGCTTTCCCGCTTCGGGAAGGCTACGACCTGAAGTTGAACTCCTATGATCTGGGAGTGGATATAGAACTGGCCGACATCGTCAGACGACTCAGATTCGAACACCCGGAAATCACCTCCCTTGTGATCAGCAGCAGCCATGAGCAGGTTTTCTGCTCCGGCGCAAACATCCACATGCTCGGGATCTCCAGCCATTCCTGGAAGGTGAACTTCTGCAAATTCACCAATGAGACTCGATGCGAGCTGGAGGATTGGGCTGCCCAGGCAGATGTCCGATCCATCTGTGCGGTGACCGGTCCCTGCGCAGGAGGAGGATACGAACTGGCGCTCGCCTGCGACGAGATCTGGCTGATCGATGATGGCAACAGCGCTGTCAGTCTGCCCGAGACACCGCTACTGGGCGTACTTCCTGGCACCGGAGGACTGACCCGTCTCGTCGACAAGCGCAAGGTTCGTCGTGACCGGGCGGATGTCTTTTGCACCCTGGCGGAGGGATTCAAGGGCAAACGAGCTCTGGAATGGGGCCTCGTCGATACCGTGGCTCCTCGATCTCGCTTCGATGACCAGTTGAAACAGCACCTCGACCAGATCGAAGCCGATCGGCCCGGTCGTCTCGAGCGCAAGGGCATCTCGCTCGGCCCCATCGAGGTCTCCGAGGTCGATGGAGTCCGCAGTAGTTCGACCCTGTCGGTAGCCTACAAACCGGAGCAACGCACCGCAGAGATCACCATCGATGTACCACCAGTAGCCGATGCCCCGACGACTCTGGAGCAGATTCATGAGGCAGGGGATTGCTTCTGGCCACTGCGTTTCACTCGTGAACTGGAAGACGCCCTTCTCGATCTACGAGTCAATCGCAACGGGATCGGGTTGGCACTGATCAGGACCACTGGAAATCTCGATGACATCCAGGGCTGGGACCAGATCCTCGTCGAAAATAAAGGGGACTGGTTTGTCGATCAGATCCTGCACCTGATGAGCCACGTGATTCAGCGGCTCGAGCGCACCTCTTGCAGTTTCTTCGCACTCATCGAACAGGGCTCCTGCTTTGGCGGATCGATGCTGGAAATCGCCCTTGCTTGCGACCGGATCTACATCCTCGACGAGCAGGGTGTCGAGGTTCAACGATCGAAGATGAACGAGGGATTGCTGCCGATGACCACTGATATCACTCGTTGTCAGTGCCGTCTGCTCGGGGAACCAAACCTGCTGGAACAGACGATGGGAAACTACGACCGTCTGGATGCCAGCAGTGCCGAGAAGTTTGGCCTGGTTACCGAAGCCCTTGATGAGTTTGATTACGAAGACATGGTGCCAGTAGCCATCGAGGAGCGAGTGAGCCTCTCTCCGGATTCATTGACCGGAATGGAAGCAAACCTCCGTTTCGCCGGGCCCGAAAACCTGAAGAGCAAGGTATTCGGGCGTCTCAGTGCCTGGCAGAACTGGATTTTCATCCGACCCAACGCCACTGGACCGAATGGAGCCTTGACTCTGTACGGACGACCGGAACGACCAGACTTCGCGTGGGATCGGGTTTGAGAGCGGGGAAAGGAGAACTCGATGGGTAACGTTGATCAGAACGGAAAAATTCCCAACAACGTCGATCTCGCCGGAGACAAACGACTCCAGAGAGCTCTTGAGCACTGGCTGCCCCTCTACATGGAGTGGTGGAATGACATGGGGCCTGCGGGGTTCCAGACCAACGACATCTACCTGCGAACCGCTGTCTCGGTCGAAGCGGGCGGCTGGGCCAACTTCGACTACGTCAAGATGCCCGAGTATCGCTGGGGCATCTTCATGACTCCTACCGAATCGGAAAACAGCATCGGATTCGGTGATCATCTCGGGAAACCTGTTTGGCAAGAAATCCCTGGCGAGTACCGGGGAAATTTACGCCGCATCATCGTCACTCAGGCGGATACAGAGCCTGCGTCGGTCGAGCAACAACGGTTTCTCGGCACCATCGCTCCCTCGCTGTATGACATGCGGAATCTCTTCCAGGTCAATGTGGAGGAGGGCAGACACCTGTGGGCGATGGTCTACCTGTTGTTTCGTTTCTTCGGCAAAGATGGTCGTGACGAGGCAGAGGAACTTCTCTGCAGACGCAGCGGGGATGAGGACAAACCTAGAATCCTCAATGCCTTCAACGAGGCCTGTGACCACTGGCTCTCATTCTTCTGCTTCACCCACTTCACCGACCGCGATGGCAAGTTCCAGCTCGCCTCGCTGGCTGAAAGTGGCTTCGAGCCGCTCGCAAGGACCTGCAAATTCATGCTCACCGAGGAGGCCCATCACCTGTTCGTGGGAGAATCTGGCCTCGATCGAATCATCAAGCGCAGTGCAGAGTTGACCAAGGAGACTGACGGAGACCCGATCAGCGCAGGCGGGATCTCCCTCGAGATGATCCAGAGGTCGATCAACTACTGGTTCACCTTCAGTCTCGACCTGTTTGGAGGCGAGATCTCCTCCAACGCCGCCAACTTCTTCGGTGAGGGCTTGAAGGGCCGATTCAAGGAACACTCTCGCTACGAGGACCATGTCATGAAAGATGGCATCAAGATCATTCCCCAGGTCGTCGATGGCTCCGTGGTCGAAGAGGAGGTCCCCTACCGCAACGCCATCAACGAGGTTCTCCGCGACGAATACATCGATGACTGTCAACGCGCTCTCAGGAAGTGGAACAGGACCCTCGAAAAGGCGGGGCTAGAGACGAGGCTCACCCTGCCGAGTCGACGCTTTCACCGTCATCAGGGACTCTACTCCGAGCACAGTTTCGACCCCGAAGGCAACGTCATCACCAAGGACCGCTACGAGGCGAATTCAGGCCGCTGGCTACTCAACAGCGATGACAATGACTACCTCGTCTCCATCATGAACCAGGTGATTGAACCGGGGAAGATGGCCAACTGGATCTCTGCGCCTGCTCGCGGGATCAACGGTCAACCGCTCGAGTTCGAATATGTGCGTCTCTGATCGCGAGGATCCTCAGTGGGAAGTGTCCAGCGGCTGACGGTCACCCCATCGGAGAGCGATCGGAGGGTGTAATTCGCCCACGCAGGACATCGGCGATCGCCTGCTGATGGACCGGTCTGTAGCCATGGGCAGTGATCACCGAGATCCCCGCTCCAGCGGGAATCGCCACCAGATCTCGCGGATCTTCCAGCAACACGATGATCAGACGATCCTGCTGGGACGCCACCGCTTCGACCAGCCCTCGAGCCGACGAACTGTGGCGAAATCCCTTCAGCACCAGGATCGTCTCCCCTACCCCTCGTGCTCTGGTGAGTACCCGCTCGATCTGTTGTCGGCTCGGTTCCGAATCGATCGACAGGGTCTCCACAGCATCGGCCAACTCATCTACCAGGAGATTCAACTCCAACCCTTGAAGAGGATCCTCAACCGGGCTGGTGGTGTGCAACTGAGGCAACACCAGTAACCCCTTTGTGGATCCTGATAGTGTCGCCGCTGGCCCCGCCAGCAGAGTCGTTCCGCAGCGGGCGATCTCCAGTGCCACCGACTCACCGTGGAGAGTGGTCAACGGATCCCCCACTGGAATCCTCGACAGCGAGTCGAGTCGAGAGAGACTCTGTTGATGTTGCACCTGACTGCCCTGGTCCGCATCGATGAGGCGTTCGAGTACCCGCAGAGCTTCCAGCTGCCGAGCCGGAGTGTGGCTGACCAGTAGAACATCGTGGCCCGCATCCGCCGCCCCTCGGATCACCTTCTCGAAATCAAATCCAGCGACACCACCCATCTCCAGGCAATCGGTGATGACCACCCCCCGATAACCAAGATCCTCTCGCAGGTAACTCACCGCAGCAGCGGATGTCGTGACCGGATGGATCGGGTCGAGACGCTCTGCAACCACGTGAGTCGTCATCACCATCGATGCTCCGGCAGCGCTCGCTCCCGCGAAGGGAAGCAGGTGAGTCTCGCTGACCTGACTGTCCATTCGGGGCAGACCATGGTGAGGATCGACCTTGATGGGTCCGATCCCTGGAAAGTGTTTCCAGCAATCGTGCACCCCTTGCTGCCTGTGACCCCTACCGATCTCGGTCGCCAGTGCCAGCGCCAGTGCAGCGTCCGATCCAAAGGAGCGAGATCCGATTCCACGAGCTTCACTGCGCTCGATCAGATCGACACAGGGCGAGAGGTTCACATCGATGCCGATCTGGTGCAGTTCCTGGCCGGAGATCTGGCCCTGAAGCCTGGCCAGTTCGAGAGCACGGCTCCGATTCCTGCAGGCCGCCGCTCCCAGCGACAGATTGCCGGGAAAGATGGTGACCCCCTCGGGGATCCGCACCACTCTGCCACCTTCCTGATCGATGCAGATGCGCAGATGGGATCCCAGCAACTCTCTCAGTTCAGTCACCAGGTCGGTCAACCGGGCATGAGACGTGATGTTTCTTCCGAACAGGATCACCCCACCCGGATCGATCTTCTGGAGGTGGCGGGAGGTCTCCGGTGAGATTTCAGGGTCGGGAATGCCGATCCATAATCGCCTGCCGATCATCGCTTCTCCCTCGGCTCGATGGCGCAGATCCCGGCAGTCAATGGCGCGCTAAGGACGATCCACCAGGGCCAAGCAATCCACACATCTTCGATCCCCAGTAACGGTTTCTGAAAAAACAGTGCCAGTCCAACTACGGTTCCCACGATCAGACCCGCCACTGCACTGCGCCCACTGCCGCGTCGTGGAAGAAACGCGGCACACAGAAACACACCGAGCAGCGCACCGTAGATGATGGTCATCGAGGAGAGTGCCAGTGTGACCAGATCCTCCGTGGCAGACCAGCCCCGTTGTTGAAACCAGGAAAACCCCATCGCCGTCAGCGCCAGCAATGCAGTGATGATCACTGCGATGATTCGAATCGACCGCGGCTGATTTTTGGTCTGCTTCTGCAGCACATCGACACTCCAGGTCGCGGAGATGGCACAGATGGCAGAATCGAGACTCGACATCGCAGCCGCCAGTAGCCCTGCTAGAAAGAGTCCCAGCAAACCTGACGGCAAGTGGTCCCTGGCAAAGAGCGGCACCACATCCTGCGAATCGATGAGGGTCGCCGATGGAGTGAAGGAACTGGAGCACGCCAGCGCCGTTCCCAGCAGCAGGAACAGCACCGTCAGGGGAATGTTGAGGATCCCGGAGAACACCAGAGCCCGTCCTGCAGAGCGGCCATCCTTGCAGGTCAGCAGTCGCTGAACCATGTCGTGGTCGGTCCCATGAGTCGCCATCGTGAGAAAGAATCCTCCGATCAGCGCCACCGGCAACGATTTGCCGTCGGACCACCAGCCAAGGAAGCCACTCCCCCCCTGGTGGGCCACCTCCGAGGGCCAGAAGATGATCTGCGTGGAATCGGTCTGACTCATCCAGTCGAGAAAGGTCTCCACTCCTCCGGGAATCGACGCCACTGCCACCGACAGCAGCGCCAGCGCAGAGACGATGAACACCCCACCCTGGATCACATCGGTCGCAATCACCGAGCGGATCCCACCGATTCCCGCGTAGGTTCCCGCGATCGATGCGCAGATCAGAACAGAGAACTCCATCGAGAACTGGGTCAGCGCAGAGAATGCGATGGCTGCGAGATAGAGCCGAACGCCACTGGCGAGAATCCTCCCGACCACGAACGCCAGAGCGGTGCCCCTCCAGGCCACCGGGCCGAAGCTGTGTTCGATCAACCCGTATACCGTCTTGACGCCGAGTCGATGGTAGAGCGGAACCAGGGTTCGTGAGAGAAGAACCTTGGCGATCAGCGCCCCGAAGGCGAACTGCAGGTAGTACCAACTCATCTGATCAAAAGAATTCTGCGGAACGCCGATGAAGGTGGCCGCCGAGAGTTCGGTAGCGATCAGAGAAAGCATCACCGCAGTCGGGCCGAGACCACGGCCCGCCAGCAGCAGATCATCGGCGCTGTCGCTACGACGAGACACACGAAGTCCGATGCCGATGACGAGCCAATCGAGCGAGGACATGGCAGGAGGATAAGGCCTACTCCCTTCCTCGACAGCCCCGGATCGGCTGGAATTCTGACTCCCAGAGGGAGCCATCAGGGAATGTTGGATTCCACATGGCCACAGCGAAACCCGAGGGCGCCATGCAGACAATTTCTTATATCACGGACCAGCAGACTTCATCGAGGGTCAGGGCTGTTTCCTCACGCAACCGGCATGGACACGGGTGCGGCCACGGTGGATCACTGAATACTCTGGAAATGAGTAGATACAGGTGCCTATCGCTAGCACTGTGGATTTCTGTGTCTAACTGTTCAGTGCGAGCCCGAAGACTGGGAGATGAAGAGTGGAAGCAAAAAATAGAACCTGGGTACCCCTTGTGCTGTTACTCCTTGCTTTAGGATTTATTACTTTTTCTGGAGACCAATTCAATCAACGCATGAACGAGGATATCGATAGAGTATTCGAGAGAATCAAGGAGACAGGAGCCGACCCCCAGCTGGCGAGCGCAATACTAAGCGGTTTGCTCAGTGTTAAGAGTAATGTTCTTGCCTACGTTGGATCGGTTGAATTTACGTTGATCTTTGTGCTCATTGTACCCCTGTTTTCGATGGTGCGGGGAGCAAAGGTGAAGGAGTAACCTGTCGGCTCACCAGAGCGATGCCCCTCCAGGCGACCGGGCCCATCGAGCGAGGAGGTGGCAGGAGGATATCTCCAACTACCTTCCTCTATAGCCCAGGATCGGCTGGAATTCTGACTCCCAGCCGGGACAATCGGGGAATGTCTGAACCAATAATACGACAACGAGACCCTCGCCTTGACCCGCTCTTCGATGACGACAGCCACACCGTGATGGAGGCGTGCCTCGATCTGGTGAAAGTCGTCTTTGACGACCCGGAGCTGGAGCAGGAGTTGATCGAACTTCTTGAAACCACCCTCGACGAGGGTGAGGGTTACTCCTCTGGAGTGATCTGCTCGGTTCTCCTTCTCGGTGAGGTTCGCAGCACCGTTGCCACCCCGGTGATTCTACGTTGCCTCCAGCAGGATGATGAGGTCTTGCAGAGAGCATCCATCCGGACGATGCGACGAATCGGCTCTCCTGCTTTCGATGCCGTCATCGAACTTCTCGACGATATCGAACTCGACGGTGAACTCGCAGCGCTCGCCATCGAGTGCCTCGAAGGAGTCTCACTGCATGACCTACCGCAGAGCAGGGAGGCCATCGAGGAGTGCCTGAGGGCTGATCTGATGCGACCTCAGATGCCGGTACAGAGAACAGAAGCCACCGCTCTGGCTCTGGCTCATCTGGGAGTTGTCGAGGCGATCGAGATCATCGAACGAGTTCTGGATCGAGATTTCCCGGACGGGAACGCCTTCATCACCGACGCACTGGACCTGCTCAGGGACCATCCTCAGGGGCTATCTGGATTTGCAGAGGATCCCATTGAAAATGTACTGCGCTGGCTCAGCGCTGAGATTCTTCCAGGTGCAGAACTTGAACAGGCCATCCTGCTGGATCCGGAAGAGGACTCCACCACGGCCATGTTGCTATACTTCCTCGAAGAACCACGGCTTGAGTGCCTGCAATCTATCTTCGTATCCATCTGGATCCAGTAGCCAGCAGGAACTCGCCACCGATGACAGCAGACTGTTGCCGTCCTGCGGCGTGAAACAAAATCCCGTGATCGAGGTACCGTTAACCACGGACAGTGTCTCGTGAGGGATCACGGTCTGATTGAGGATCCTGCCGAAGAAACCATGATCTCTGCCGAAGCTGAACACCTGGTTCGCCGATTTCTTGTAGGTCAGAGCCAGGCGGTCATTGACCCGGACCCGCTCCAGTATTTGCTCGGTGGATGTGGGTTCCTCCACTTCGAGCCGGAACCTGAGGATGTGCATGTACTGAGAATTCAACTTCACTGCACTGGAGAACAGGCGCGGGTAATCCAGATTCTGGGTCTGGAACAGGTGATAAGCATCTCTCGCGTGATGGGTGCCGAATCGCTCGTCCTTGTGCTTACAAACCTGAGGAGAGGGGGAAAATCCAGCATCCTGGCTCACATCATTTGCCCGTCTCATGCAAACGAAGTCGGCAGAAACCAGGTTGTCAGGCATCTCTCCATTCCCGAGCGCCATCGTCTTGATGATGGCCGCCAGATTGTGCGTGTTACAGGAGACCACATGAAGATATCGATCCAGCCCAGGAACCAGAGCATCGTCATTGATACCGCGCGCATACATCTTTCCGAAACCGAATTCTGATCCCTGCGCAATAAAGCCCTTCACGTCGTTGGCGCTGCTGAAATATTCTTCCTTGTTCGCAAGGCCCGAACCGGATGGCGTACAGTCGATCACAACCGAGGAACGCTCGATCGCATCTCTGGTCGTGAACGAAGGGCGCATTCCGAGTTTCTCGAATCCAGACATTGTTTCCTCGGCAGTTGAAAGTAATGCTCCTCTTTCGAGCAGCGTCCGAACCTTGGAGCGGTCGGTATAGAGGGGTGTGCGCTTGTTGAAGGTCACCTCGTCGATGCCGAGTTGATCCTTGAGGTGACAGAGCAGTCCGATCAGCGGCTCGCCGATGGTCCCGGTTCCGATGACATGAACAATTCTTGACATGACAGATCCCCCACGATATCTGGTCTCCCATCTCAACCACTGGGCCAACATGGCACCGGGGAAGATAACAGGCTTACCGCTTCCGAGATTAGGGGATAATCGATGCCTGTGCGACCGATCCCTGTCGTAATTGAGCCGCCAGTCGTTCCGAGAAAAAACCCTCCCGGTGTGTCCCGGGAGGGCCAAAATTCGATCAGAACTGCCTGATACGACATCAAGGTGTCGGTGGTGCCTCATCGAATCCGATGGATACCGAGTCCACTTGCGGGGTAAATCCGATGTTCCCGGGATCCAGGTAAAGAAAGAACCTCACCACGATCGACTGGGGATTCAGGAGCTGTTCCGGATCCGCCACGATTCCCAGCAGCGGACCTATCTGCCCCGACGCGACATCGCTGACCCCATAGCCCTCATAGAGGATCTGAATGTTGGCAGGGCTGCCAGACAGAAGCGTCGTGGTAGAAGTTTGCACCACCAGATTCGTGTAGGAACTTCCATCGTCACTGACCAGGTTGTATGGCGTGGAAGCTGCCGAACTCAGTGAACTTCCGAACAACGAGAAAGTACCTATGCTCGGAGCAGGGACCACATCGATTCCGGTGTCCGAGAAGCCGAGAGGAGTTTCCACTCTCACCCAGCCTTCGGCACCACTGCCTCCAGTGTTGGAACCATCCGTCGGGTAAGGGCTCCCTGGAATCGGCTGATTGGCAAACCCGCCGCTCGCATCGAGTTGCGCACCAGCAGCAACATTGACGACACTTCTCCCTCGCACCCGGATCGCACCTCCAGCACCGGCACCACCAGCCGCAGCTCCGATGGGAGCGCGGTAAGCACTGCCTCCCACCGCGAAGATGCCGGCTGTGGAATTGATGTTCATCGGCCCGTTGGCAGTGATCTCGATGTACCCACCACCACCTCCTCCTCCGGTACCCGGAATCGAGGTCGATGTGTCAGTATCGAAGAGCGCACCGCCGCCGCCTCCACCGAGGCCGCCGACATGCAACGGAAGGCTAGCTCCGGGGGTGGTTGGATCAGGAACGATGAAGGATGCCGCACCGTAGGCGCTGCCTCCCTGACCCGCAGCCGGAAATTCCGGATCGGTGCAGGCTCCTGCTCCACTTCCATCGCTTCCCTCGTCGGCGTAGCCGCCGCCTCCGCCGCCTCCAACGGTACAACTGATGGGGCCTTCAGCGGCCTCTCCTCCCGTCGCTGCAGCAATCATGTCGGGAGGAATGGTCCCGCCCGGGTCGCCCCCGGGTGGTACTCCGGTATAAATCAATTCAGGCGGCACACCGGCGGGGATACTGCCGTCCTCGCCATCGTTGAGAGCGCCCAGTTGAGCCAGCCCCCCGCCTCCTCCGGCACCTCCTCCGGCACCTGCGTCACCTCCGGCGGCTGGCACTGGATTGACTGGATCGGAAAGATCAGGGATTCCACCCGAGAGGCCACTGACATCGATGACTCCAGAAATTTCGGCGCCACCCGAGGAGCGAAAAAACAATGAGTTGCTTCCCACACCTATCAACAGCGCCAGTTCGTCGATCTGGATCGATCCGAACTCGAACACTCCATCCACACCGTTGTCGTAGATCAGACTTCCGCTGCCGTTGGTGATGGTTCCTGCATCCGTGTCCGCAAGATATGGACTGTCCCCTGCGGTCAGCAGCATCGCAATGATTCCGTTTCCTACCTCGATGGTTCCGGATGAGACCCCGTACGATGTTCCCATACCGACCCCGACCGGAGGCAGTAGTGCAGATTCATCCAGCGTGCCAGGAAACACCATCGATCCATTGGCTTCAAAGCGGACCAATCCGTCGCCACCGGTGCCACCCTTCTGGATCTGCGATCCATTGGGAGATTCGAGCTGGATTCCACCGAAACCTCCGATCGCCTGGATGGAGGCCGTGGCTCCCACTTCCAGGTCGCCGCTGGCTCGAACGACGATGCTTCCACCGCCGCCACCACCTCCGGCACCTGCCGTGGTCCCCTGAACACCGCGCTGGCCATTTCCACCATTGAGCACAATCGTGCCGGTGATACGAACCGAACCATCGGCGACGATGCCGAGGGCACCACCGCCACCACCACCACCACCGCCATTGTTGACGACAGGAGAGGCGGTCGTGGTCGGGCGCCGCGTACCGGCACCACCACCTCCACCGCCGCCACCGCCGTTGAGCTGGATGCCCAGCGAATCGGTGGTCGGGAAACCACCCGATCCGTTCTCGGCCCGGTTGGAGAGGTTGAAGGAGAAGGTGTTGATCCCGTCGCCACCTCTGACCCCACCGCCCCCGCCACCGGCATTGCCAGCTCGGGTCCCGTAGATCGCAGCAGGGATGATCAGATCCAGTGAAGCACCTCCACCGCCACCGAACTCACCCGATGTCGATGGCGTGACGGAATCGATGGTCTGGGTTCCGGCATTGACTTCCATCGTGGCGCCAGTTCCTCCGGCGCCTCCGCCGGGTCCGGCGGAACCGCCATCCCCGCCCATGGCAGAAACTCCCTCGAATCCATCTGCTCCTGACAGATCGAGAGTACCCGCCAGCAGGCACACAATATCATCTGGATTGCCAGTTCCGGAGCAGCGCAGGACGATCGGGAGATCGACGGGTCCCGACAGTTGCACGATCGCCCCCGCCTCCATGGCAAAGGTCCTCATCTGAAACTCTCCCGGGACCGGACCCGCTGGAAGGATCTCGAGGGGTGGATCATCGGTCACATCGTAGATCGAGCCATTGAGGGAATTCATGTCGTAGGTGCGATCGGCCTGGAGGATCACATCGTAACAGAATGGATCGGTGCAGGAACCTACCGAGAGCGCGCCACTCACCTCGGGCGCTACGGCATTGAACTCGAGCAGCCCACCGCCCCAGACCGCACCCCCTGCGGTAGGATCGTAATTGGTGAGAGATTCAAAATCCTCGTCAATGGAACCCGCTGCATTTCCGCCGAGGGTGTTGTTGACGACCATCGGGCCAGAGGTCCAGACTCCCGGCTCGCTTTGGGCCGCAGTCGCAGGCACCGGATCTCCCAGTTGCAGTCGAATCTTCGTGATGGTCATGCCATCCGGAAGATCTGCGGAACTATCCCACTGGTAGGTCATCTTCTGACCAGGAGCAACGGCGAAGGGGGCTGCTCCGACAAACCCGAACCCCGTTGGCACCATTCCTTGCCCATCGAAAGTATCCTCGATAGCGGTGCAAGGTTCCCAGTTGTCGGACCCGATCGGATTCTCAAACTCGGGAATCGCATCGAAGCGGCCGCGAACCGGATCACCGACGATCACGAACTGGAGCGGGATGTTTCCGGCACGGATACCTCCCGGCATCAGCCCCGCGACCGTGTAAGGAGGAATCGCAGACCACTCTCCTGGGCCCTGGGGCGTCGCAGCAGGAAGTTGGATCTCTGAACTCACCAGCGGCAGAGCCGCTGTTGCCGCAGTCAATGAGATCCCGAGCGGAGAGGTGTCTCCCGAGAGAGCAAAAGGAGTCAATTCGACACGGACTGCCTCCATGTCACCGGGTAGGTCATAATTCACATTTCCCGCGCCACTTTGCACACTCGGTGAAGGCGTGACCGTACTGCCATCATCGATGTTAGCACTGGTCACATTACTCAGGTTGTAGCCATAGATGACAACCACGTCTGTAGGCAAGAAAACTGCTCCATCACTGACCAGCACACTGTCTCCATCTTCACCCACGGCAAATCCGACAATCTCGGGAGCTGCGGTGAACACATCTGCACCGGCAAAGACCCCGGAGACGAACAATTCAATGGTTCCACTGCGGACCCCACTCGGGACAACCACGGTCAGAAACGAAGGGTTTCCGCAGGCTCCGGTGGGTGGTGTGGTGTCGACATTGATGTTGGAGATGTAGCCCTCAAGGATCGTCTGATTGCTGAAGCTCCGGAACAGGACACGGTTCCCTTCGAGCACCGGATTGAAGTTGACCCCATCGAGAGTCAATGTCGATCCTGCAGCCCCCTGAACGGGAACCGGTACAACATTATTCAGCACAGGCGAGATGCAATCGGGTTCCGGCGGCGGCGGAGGTGGCTCCGTGACCGGCGGATCCCCGAACTGGCCACCAAAACGGTGACCCGAGTTGCAGCCTCCCGCGGTGACGGCAAAAACGAGGGTGAACAGGAGCAAGAGGCTGGTCGAACGCATCGACATCTCCGAGTGGAGCACGCTGGCTCTCCTTTCCCCCATGCACCTCCGGGTGGGCACTCCGGAGCCGGGGTATGACTGCTTCATTTCAAGACGAGCGAAACTATCCGGATCCCATGACAAACGGGACAAAGCCCCCCTCAGGGCGGGGCGTCGGTTTCAACTCGTTCCATTTCCTAAAAGAGACACGCAAATCACCGGCCATAACAATAACAACACCTCTGCTGGTGAGGAAACTGGCTTCCACTGTGCTCTGAAAGATCACATGGAACCAATTGCCGTCAAGGGAACTTGACGCTTCACCCCCTCACTGTGCCACAAGTGACACTCCCCGGCTTGCGATTTGCTCCCCCCAGGATCACCCCGGAAGAGTGCAAATCACCACGGCAACCTGGCAGCCGGAGGGGCCACGGTTCCCACCGAAGATCCCCGTGAGGGGACAGCGAGACATCGTATTCCCCCCGCCGAGAAGAGTCAATATTCGCAAGGGTGGCATCCCACTCTTCTCGCCTCCAGGATGGGACCAGACACACCGTCATGCAGACCCCCAGGAGAGCGAAAGGGGCCCCTGTGGCTCGATTCCTGCGCCAAATCTTTCAAAAGGAGCTGGAGTGGCTCCGATTGCGGCTCCGGTCCCTGTTCGGAAAACGGCGTCATTCCGCGCCTCCTGCTGCTTCCGTGCCTCGCCGGAGTTCTCGCCGGGACCAGCCCCCGACCGAGCGACTGCCAGTGGATGGTCCCGAGACACGGAAAATCAGCAGCCAGCACAAGTCGAGTCCGCGTCGCAGGAGGGTCACCGCCAGCGATCCGCGAGTCCCTGCTGCTGCCACGCCGAAGCGACCGACCATCTCCCCCGACCGGGCCAGACCGTTGCCGAGGGAAATCGCTCCCACGCCGTCCGATCCCTTCTCGTCGGTGGTCGCATCGATGGTTCTACACGGTGCCCTGCTACTGATACTGATCCCGCTGTTGATTCCCGAACCCGAACCTGCAGCCAGATCATGGGACGTGGTGATCCGGCTCGAGCCCAGGGAGATCAAGGTGATCGAGGAACCAGATCAGCCTCCGATGGTCGAACCGGAACCCGAGCCTCAACCTGAACCTGAACCAGATCCAGATCCACAGGACACTGCAGACTCGACCCTCTCGCCCGGCATCGAAGTCGAGGTCGAAGTCAGCGGGATCGGAGCAGATCAGGGTTCACAGGGAAGTCGTAGAAAAGGGCAACTGCGAAGCGAGGCTCTCGCAAACCATGGCGGCAACCCCTCGACCGAGAGCGCAGTCAGGGCAGGACTCGACTGGCTCGCCCGCCATCAAGATCCTGACGGAAGCTGGTCTCCAGATCATTTCGATGCTCGCTGCCTCGGCACCGAGCAGACCTGCCAGGGCCCTGGCTATCCTGAACATCGAGCAGGGATCACGGCCCTTGCGTTGCTGGCATTACTCGGTGACGGACATCTTCCCGACTCCTCCGACGACCCTCTCGACTCGGCAACGACACGATCTCTGCAGTGGCTCCTCGATCATCAGGATTCACAGGGCTGCATCCGCACCGATTTGGAAACCGGATCACGCAACATGTACGATCACGGCATCGCCGCCTTCGCACTGTGCGAAGCGGCGCAACTGACCGCAGATCCGAAGATTGAAGAAGCGGCGCGCAAGGCGATCATGTTCCTGGAATCGAGCCAGCAAGCTGGCGGGGGCTGGGACTACACCCCATCCCTCTCGCTTCGTAACGATCTCTCCATTACCGGCTGGCAAGTGCTCGCGATTCATGCCGGAATCGAGGCGGGAATCTTTCCACAGAAAAGCACCATGACTGCCATCGGGAGATACCTGGACCGGGCCATCGGTGATGGTGGGCATTCCACCTATGCCGACCGAGGTAGGGGACGCGGGCGAGGTGGTTTTGGCATCGATGCGGTCGGGTTGATCACCTTGCTGGCGCTCGGACACTCTCCAGTAGCAGAGCGCAATCTCATCTGTGCACGCCGTATCGCGGAACACGGGCCACGGCCAGAAGACCGTCGAGATTGGGATCAACACCCCCAATCGATGTATTACTGGTACACCGGTACGCTCGCCTTGTTTCACATCGGAGGGGAGCCCTGGAGTCGCTGGAATCGCCAGCTCCAGGAGAAGGTGCTGCCACTGCAGAACACCTCCGGAGACGCATTGGGCTCCTGGGACCCCGACCCGAACTGGATCGGAGCTGCGGGTGGACGTGTCGCACAGACAGCACTCGGAGTCCTCACCTTTGAAACCTACTTTCGATACACTCCATTGCATATGCGAGTAGGAATCTCACGCACGCCACGAGATCGCTGAAGGGATACGATGTTCAATCGAGAACACTGCACCAGGACAGCGATCGAGGATATCGATCGGAGGGCGACGGGAGACTTCGGGATTCCTGGTCTGATCCTGATGGAACACGCTTCGATCGGAATCGCCCGACGAGCCGAGCAGATGCTGGCCGATTCAGGGGTCGCCAGTGGAATGGGCCGGATCACCATCTGCTGCGGTCCCGGCGGAAATGGAGGTGATGGATTTGCCGCCGCCCGCCACCTGGCGTCACTCGGTCACTCCATCCATCTGATCGACCTCACCCCCACCTCGGCCCACCCGGACCGTCGAACGAACCGGGAAATCTGTAACCGACTCGGCATACAGATGCAGCATCATGCACCTGAACCTACAGAAACTGCCCCCAGCGACCTCATCATCGATGCAATACTCGGCAGCGGAATGAACAGCCCGCCTCGAGAGCCACTGTCGAACTGCATCGACTGGATCGAGCAACAAGAGGAGTTGGTGCTGTCGGTAGACCTGCCTTCCGGGCTGGTGGCAGACTCGGGCGAAACTCCCGGGGCGGCGGTCACGGCAAACTCGACCGTTGCCCTGTGCATACCCCACATGGGGTTACTGCTGAACGAGGGACCAGCCCGCGCCGGAGAGGTGTGGATCTGCCCCATCGGTGCACCCAGGACCTTGCTACCGCGAGGAGCCCCCATCTTTCCACCGGAACCACATCGTCTGCCGTTCAATTCGATCTCACCTCTGCAGTGACGATGAAGAAATCGATTCGATCCGGTATGATAGAGACGCAAGGCGCATCCCCTCGACCCGAATTGCTGGGGGGGTTGTCAGGCCTGAGATCTGAACTGCGGTCGAGCCATCGAACTGGAGGGAGATGGGATGAATCCCATCGAAAAAATACTCTGGGGTTTGTTCATCCTGATGTCCCTGGGAGCACTGGGCTGGGGAATTGTGATCGGTCTGCCGAGTACCTACCCGGCCAGCGCCATGCATTCCGAGAAGATTCCAGAGCAGCAGTGGCGGGCGCAACTCACCATCGAGCAGCGCACAGAACTGGATCAGATGCTGGTCTCGGGCGGATCCGGTGGCTCTACCGGGGGATCGACGCGACGACCCCAATCGGAGATCTATCGCATCAACAAGCCATTGCTCGAGCGGATGGGAAACCTGAACGAATGCCGAAGAGAACTGATGAACGCCTCCAGTGAGGTTCAGGAAGACGGTTCACTCAAGATATTCGGCATCCTTCCTGAGAGTCTCCTGGCAAAGGTGGGCCTGAGAGAAAATGATGTGCTTCGGGCGGTGAATGGTGTCCCGCTTGACTTCGGCGCGCTCGGAGATTGCCTCGATGCACACGGCAATAGCCTGGAAAAGCTACGCGCGGGGGATCCGGTTGTGATCCTGATCGAGCGCAGGGGGACCCCGGTGGCACTCACCATCGATCCCCCCGGACTTTGATCATCAAGTTCCCTTTGCCTCGCTCACTGCTCGCTGGACCCTTCGACCTTCTTGTTGGCAACCGTGCGGTTGTAGATGGTCTTCACATTCACACCTAGATCCCTGGCCGCACGTGTCTTGTTGCCTCCATGGTGGGAGAGCACCTTGGCGATGTGGGCGTCTTCCACTTCCTTCAGCGACATCTCCACAGAATATCCTGCGGAATTCGAGCTGATGTTGCGGGTCTCAACAGAGGCACCCATCGGAGTCGTGGCAATTTGCTCACGTATCATCTCACCGTTCACCTCTTCACCACCACTGAGGAGGACCGCTCTTTCCAGGACATTCTCGAGTTCGCGAATATTTCCAGGCCAACTGTGCTGAGTGAGCACCTCGACAGCACTCGATGTCAGCGACGGAACGGAGATCTCGCGTGCTCGGAGTCGATCCAGGATCGATTCCACTATGTGAGGCAATTCTGCGTGACGCTCTCTGAGCGGAGCCAGTTCGACATGAACAACATGAACCCGGTAGAAGAGATCAAGACGGAATCTTCCGGCAGCAACCTCTTCACGCAGATCTCGATTGGTGGCAGCGATGATGCGGACATCTACGGCCCGATCATCGGTCGATCCGACGGCACGGATTCGCCCCGTCTGGAGGACCCTCAGCAACTTCGCCTGCGATTCAATCGGTAGTTCACCGATCTCATCGAGAAACAGCGTGCCGCCAGAAGCGTGCTCGATCAGGCCCTTCTTGTCTCGATCGATCCCGGTGTAGGACCCCTTCAGCGCTCCGAACAGTTCGCTCTCGATCAATGACCCCGGAATCGAGCTGCAGTCGACAGCAACCCACGGACCATCTCGGCGAGGACTGGTCTGGTGGACCAGGCGCGCGATGAGATCCTTTCCCGTGCCACTTTCACCGCCCACCAGGATCGTGGAGTCGGTGGGAGCTACCGCTGAAAGTGTCCGGAGCACACGAAGTGTTCTCGGATCATTTCCAGCAACAAAGATATCCTTGCCTCCGGACTCATTGAAGACCGGCAGGTGCAGAACTGACTTCTTTTGGGACATGCCCGATTCGGCCAGTGGAGTACTCATCAGATCACTTCCTCTCCCTCGAGGATCTCGTGCTTGTGTTGTTCAAAAAGTTGTGCGATTCGAGGATCGAATTGGCTGCCACTTCCGGCACGGATCCGCTCGACGGCTTGTGCTTCAGAGAGTGCTCCTCGATAAGAGCGATCACTCGTCATTGCATCGAAAGCGTCAACAACAGCGATGATTCGTGCCATCAGAGGAATCTGCTCCCCCGAAAGTCCATCCGGGTAGCCAGTCCCATCCCAATTTTCATGATGATGAAGAACACCCTTGAGACTCGGGTTCAAAAATGGAACCGGTGCAATGATGTCAGCAGACATCTGAGGGTGTTTCTTGATGATCTCATACTCATCGTCTGTCAGTGCCCCTGCCTTGTTGAGGATATCCTCGTGAACACCGATCTTTCCGATGTCATGGAGCAGCGCAGCGTGAGACAGCGAGCGAAGTTGGCCTCGATCAAGGCCCGAAATTTCTCCAAGCTTGATCGCCATATCTCTCACCCTTGCAGAGTGCCCATTGAGATAACGATCCTTGCTTTCCAGGGCGACCAGCAGGGCTTCCACCGTCTGCCTCATCCCTTTCACCTCATGGATTCCGAGCGCACGAGTCTTGGCTCGTTCCATCGAGGCCAGAAAGTCATCGACGTCGTATGGTTTTGGAATGAAGTCAGTGGCACCCTTCTTGATCAGGTCCACTGCATTCCCCACCGTCCCGTCACCTGTTGTCACGACAATGCTGAGATCTGGATCTTCTTCGAGCGCTTGCACGACCAGTTCGTCACCGCGCATGCGTGGCATGTCGAGATCTGTCACCAGGATGTCCCAGTGTTCTCGCCCTATATGCCTGAGAGCCTCCTCGCCATCCTCTACGGTGGTCGGTGTTGGCCACCCTTCGGCATCCAGGATGGCTGAGATCAGTTCCCTTGCGCCGGCGTCGTCGTCTGCGACCAGGATGCGGAGATCTTCTTTGCTCATCGGAGTGACCTCCGAGCATCCCCTGCTTCTCCACCATGAAGCGAATCTTCAAATCCCCATCGCTCCAACAGGTTTTCATGCATCCTGTCGATCTGTTCCTGCAACCAGTGTGCAGACACCGATTCCGTGAGATTTCCCAGCAACGCTGTCCCCGATCTCTTCGATTCGCTCGAACAGAACGCAGTGACTGCTTCAAGTAGTTCCGGGACATTTCCATGCCACGGCCTCGCCAG
>JYMV01008400.1_pt1 | contig 26046 bp, 29 predicted proteins | sample 338911 | NCBI WGS metagenome assembly JYMV01 (sample SAMN03354496, study PRJNA234377) | hydrothermal vent metagenome | biome: Deep sea; feature: Hydrothermal plumes at the Eastern Lau Spreading Center, Western Pacific Ocean; material: Seawater | place: Tonga | collected 2009 | depth 2000 m m
AGAAGTTTCTGTATTATCAGAAGTTTCTGTATTATCAGAAGTTTCTGTATTATCAGAAGTTTCTGTATTATCAGAAGTTTCTGTCGAAACATTATCCTGTGCTATTTTTTTTACGTTAGTAGCACTAGGTCCTTTTGGTCCTTCACCGACCTCGAATTCGATCTTATCGCCTTCATCTAAGAATCCGTCAACATTTGATTTGTGAACAAACAAATCTTCTTTGCCTTCTCTTTCAATAAAGCCGAAGCCTTTCCTTCGGTTGAACCATTTTACGGTACCATTTTCCATGTATTAATTTTCCAAGAATTATGGTCTATATAATTGAACAGCTTTATTAAAAATTAAATTATTTTGTAATTTCACAGTATTTGTTATTCCCTTCGTATAACTTAACGCCTGAAATTGGAATCTTGTCTTTGAGATGCTCAAAAATCCACATTGCTATATTTTCTGATGTGGGAAAATCAAACATATTGTCAAGGTCTGTGTGATCCAATTGTTGGATTGTCTGCCAGCAAATTTTTTTCATCTCATCAAATTCTATTACCATATTATCCTCATAAGTCGAACCTTTTTTTGATTCACCAGATGCCTCTACAATTATCCTAGATGTGTGTCCATGTGGCTTACCGCACTTTGGATGACCCTTTAACGTATGTGCAAAATCTATCTCAAACTCAACACCAATTTTTGTTAGCATGTTTTTCAGTATAGTGGGGGTTTCAAATACCTAGCTAATTTTTCTCTCTAAAACCACTGTTCAAGCGTATGGCTTCTCTTTTCAAGGTTATGTTTTAAACGGTTTAATGAAGATTGTATTCTTTCCCGTGAGAAATCTCTCTCATTGGAAAGATAATCTATAATTCCTGAATAATCTGTGTCTTTGAATTCAATTTTATCTACTTCTATCATATCATCTTGCAGGAAAATATTTCTTATCTGATTGTATTCAATTTGTTTTAGTTGCTCCTGTATTTGTGGTATATTTTCTAGATTACCATATTTTTTAATCAGTTTTAGTGCAGTCTTAGAACCTATTCTTTCAAAACCATCAGGATTAAAGTCAGTTCCAACAAGTATACCCACATCTATAACCTGCTCTCTGGTAATGCCAAGTGCATCCAAGTTTTTTTGGTGGTTTATGATTTCTGGCTCTATGTCAATGTAGGTATTCCTGTTTGGGAGCTTTCTTCGACCTGAACTAGTAAAGTTACGGATAAGTTTTTTTGCACCAAATAGAACACAATCAAAGTCCTGACTTGCAACTGCGTCAGCTTGACCAGTTTTGTTTAGATACGAAGCAAGAGCTTCACCATCCGCCTGAGCTTGGATATGTGGTATTCCAAATAAATCAAGAAGGTGTTTGGAATCTTGAACCATTGTATCCTGCATTGATGTTGTCTGTTGTGCATACTTTCTTGCAGATTCTAAATCTCCTTCTGCTTTTGCTTTTTCATATTTTATTGTGGCTTCCTTTTTACCTAACTTTCGTCGTTCAATCTCAGCTGTTTTTAGTGATGGCGGTTTACCATCAAATACGTAGATTGGTTTTATTCCCATAGATAGAAAATTGATATTTCGATATAGTAGACCAGTGAGGTGACTGGTCACTCTTCCCTTACTATCTGTAAGGTGTAATCCTTCTGGCCCCCTAATTGTTGCCAAAAACTGATAAATTGCATTGTATGCATCAATTGCTATTATCTTTGATGAAAATGATTCAAGTTTAGTTTTTTCACGTATCAGAATATCTTTGATATTTACGCCCATACTTTAGCATCTTTTCTCCTCTTTTTTTGTTTAGTGTTTTAATCGATTCACTATTTTAGGGCATAATGATTTTGTAAGATGTCGGGATAGCCAAGCTTGGTTAAGGCGGACGCCTCGAAATCTTACAACAGGATAGCGTCTGTGCATCCGCACGCGGGGGTTCAAATCCCTCTCCCGGCGCTATCTTTCTAGTATAACATAAAAGTGAGATAATAATTGATAATTAACAATGGCAGACATAGATACAACAAAAAATGTTTATCTATTTACACATGGCCGTGAGGATCTTATAGAAAAATCAACAAACGCCCTAGTTTCTAATGGTTTTTCAAAAGACAAAATCATAATGGCTGACCCAGCCAAGGCTGGAGAAGTGGATGATTATATGGCAATGTTATGGATGCCTCCAAATCCTGATCATATTAAAATTCAGAAAATAACGAAAGTTGAGCCAGCGGAGCCAACTGGAATGATAGGAGTTTGGGCTGGTGTTTCAAAAGAAGATGTTTTTGAAATTAAAATTTAAAAAATAATTAATCATTCTTATCTGTTTTATCAGAATCCTTGGGTTCATCTCGCGTATCAAAAGAGCTCCCAGGTCCTACCATGTCTTCAGGTTTCACATCTTGATCCCAGGTACCTCTTATTCCTTTTATCATTGCAATAATTCCACATATAATTAGCATTACAACAAGTGCAAAAAAGATCATTTTATCTTGAAAAGCAATATCACAATCAATTTCTGTAGGCGGACCATCATCATGATATTCATAACAGTCACCAAATTCAGCTTGGAGAGTAATATCAACATGGTCAGAACCAAAAACTGACAGAATAATAATTCCTGCAAAGATCAACCCTGCACCAATTATAATAAAGCGTATGTCACTCACACACTAGCTAAAAATATTAAATATTTTAGGCTATTCCAACGAATCTTTTAATGCTTTTAGCGAATTTTCATAGAACAGTTCAATAAATGAACAAAACTCATCAAATTGATTTTTTGTCATCAGTTCACTGTTAAAATAAGATTTCCATGTGATTCTAACTGATTTTTTTGTAAGAGGCATTAATGAAATTGTTGCATGGTACGCACGTAATGGTAAACCACTAGTAGCTATGTAAGAAAAGTATTGTTCATCATTCCATCCGACTACATATTCATTAATTACACTACCATCCTGAAATTCCAGTTTTCGCCCAGCACCAACGCCAACCCTTTTCTCGGTGATATATGTTGTTTTTTTTATCTCCTTTAACCAATCCAGATTAATTATATTACTAATCTTCCTCCACGCAATTTGTTTTGATACATTAATGGTAGTAGATGTATTAGCGGCACCATTATGATAACTTGTAGAGATAAGTTTGTTCATACTATGATATAAAATCTTATTTTTTAAATATTGGTTTTAGATCGAACATATTTAAAATTGTGATATTATCTTAAATTATGGTATTTGGCTGGGGCAAGAAAAAACCAGAGCAGCAAGAAGCTGATATTGTGGCTCGAGAAAAACAAATCACACTTAACGAAATACCTGATATTATTAGTGAAATACGTTCTATCAGGGAAAGAACGATAATAGCTGAAGTGAAATCCTTTAGAAATAAAATCAATTTAAATCGTAATACCATACAGAATATTGCCACTGATCTTGAAAGCGATTCGCTGAATCTTGATGATATGGATACTCATTTAAGCAGGATAGTAAAACGCGGAAAAAATGATGTCATATCTGCCATCAAAAAAGAATGCAATGCTACTCTACCGGAAATCGATTCATTTGAAGATGTTAAAGCTTTTAACCTGATAACTTCTAGGTTGCTCAAAAAAATTGGGGACGCATTGGGAAGACAGTCTAATGTAATTCACATATTTGCAAAAAAGTATGCGAAGAAACTAAAATCTGATCTTACCATAATGACTGATGGCAACGATGAAATCAATACTGTCATCACGAATTATTCTGAATTAGAGGACAATGCTAAACAAATTCTTGATAATATATCTAAACGTGAGGCTTCAGCAAAATCTATTATTGAATTACATCAGCAACAAGAAAAAACTGAAAAAAACATGCAAGATCTTAAATCAATAATAGAAGACAATATTAAAAATATCAAAAACATCAAAGATGGTAAACAATATGTTGAATTTTTAGAAAATAAGAAAAAAATTGATTCCTTATCTTCAGAGAAAAGTAAAATTAAAAATGAAATTGGATTACAATTTGTTAAAATTTCGAGACCATTAAACAAGTATGTTTATGTTTCAGCTCTTGACAAGCCTCAAAAAAAATTATTAGCAGGTTTAATCGATAACCCATATGATGTTTTAACTGAAACTAACAAAAATGATATAGCACAAATATTAGAATCTGTACGTAAGGGCATTGAATCAGGTTCAGTATCAGTAAAAGATGTTAGTAAATCAATATCTCAGATTGATGAGACATTGCCCAAGCTTGATAATTTTATCAAGCAGATTATAACGTATGATAAATCTAAAAATGATATTGAAGTTAAATTGTCAAATTTTGATGATGAGCAATTAAGACTAGAAGAATCAAACTTAGCAAGAAGTCAGCGAGACAAGTTAGGTGCTGAATCAAAAATCAAACTACTAGACAGTGAAATTACTAAAACAGTTGAATCAATTCCAAGATATATCAAATCTATAGAATCAATTTTAAACCAAATCTCTGCCGTGCAATATAAAATAAAGCAATAATGAATTTGTTTTCAAAAAAGAAAAAGTTTGAGCGTAAAGTGTCATTAAAGCAGGAGACAAGAGATGGTATATTGTCTTATTGTAAGATGAGCCATCCTGATGAAGGAATTTTGATTTTGCGTGGAAAATCAAAACATGGAAATGTACTAATAGACGGTTTGGTCATACCACCATTCTCTGAAACAGGTGCAGATTTTGCAGGATTTCCTCACAACCCCTTACCTTTAGATCCTAGCTATATTGGAATTGTTCACTCTCATCCTGTGGGCTCTGCCGAGCCTTCTCTTACTGATTTGAACAGCTTTTTTGGTTTGGTGTCAATAATTGTAAAGTCACCTTATGAAGACGAAGATATTTTTGCTTGGGATAGTAGCGGAAATAAAATTCCACTTGATATTGTTTGATTGTAAAAAAGTCAAAAACTCTACAAAACTTTATATGGTTTTTAGGACTAATTTTTTCAAATTGATCAACTACAAACTATATTTAATATTCTTATTTGCATCTTTAGCTATTAGTATTGGTTTACAACTAGTTCTACCATTCCCTTATGGTCTTGGTGCTGCACTGGCAATATTCATAATCTTCCCATTAATTTTACGAAAAAAGTATATGGCAAGAATGGGTGGTTCTGGCGGTTCAGGGTTTGGTCTTGGTAAAGGATTGTTTGGTCAGGGTCAGGGTACTAGTATAAGATATGTTTGCCTAACCTGTAATCACAGATTCAAAAGTGGTGATTGTCCTCGCTGTGGCTCTAAAATGAAGCGTGCAGATTTTTAGTATTGTGTGATTAGATGTCAATTCTTGCACTTGATGAGATCAGAAAAAAAGTAATTTATCAGAACACTGTTGATATTTGGATCGCAGTATGTCAAGAACATGGTACTGACTGGAATGACACTGAAAAGTATAAAAAATTCATTGCAGATTTGTTGAAAAGCAACCTACAGATGAAAAAATTTCCTTTATGTATTAAGGAGTCAGGTGGTAATTTTGAACGTGGGAAAGATAAGACAGAGTTTGGTGAAAAACTTTCCGAATCAAATGATGAAAATAGCGCAGTCTATACAATAAAACTAAATGATATTGTAGTGAATATGATCAGAAAATTTGAATTTTAATATTACACTATCTTTTTAGTTTTGGATTAACTATAGTATCTAGTGCATTTCCAATAAATACAAAAGCAAGACCTGTAATTGCAATCATCACACCCGGTGGAACTATCCACCACCATAAGCCTCTAGCTGCAGCACCAAAAACATTTGCATCATGCAAGATTTGCCCCCACGTAGGGAATGTTGGGTCACCTAAGCCCAGAAAACTTAGACCTGCTTCTGTTGTAATTGCCGCAGGAACTGAAATTGCAATGCTTGCAAAAGCATATGGTAGCAACTGAGGAATAATATGTTTAAAAATTATTTTAGAATCTTTTTGCCCCATAATTTTTGATGCTTCAACATACTGTTTTGTTTTAATTTGGAGTGACATGCTTCGTGAAACCTTTGCAATCCCAACCCAGCTGAAGATCATTAGGAACCCAATCATCATAAATATACTATTGCTGATGGTTACTGCCAGTATTATCAAAAAGGGAAGTGCAGGAAGTGCATATATTATATCATTAAACCTCATCATAGTTTCATCAGTTTTTCTTCCCTTAAAGCCAGAATATACTCCGTAGATCAATCCTACTACTACAGATCCTACTGCTACAGAAATTCCAATTAACAATGCCAATGGTGTTCCCCATAGAAGACCAACTATTAGATCTCTGCGTAGTTCATCAGTTCCCATTATTCCGAATGCTTTCCCACCAAGAATTAATTTGGAATCAATAATTTTTGCATGGTTTTCAATACCGTAAAGATTTACTAAAAACAAATAATTTCCTTTCAGGACGTGACCATACTTATCAGCAAAGACCAAATCTTCGCTTGATGTACTCTCTCTGAATAGTTTCATTTTAGCAGATTCTATTTGAGCATTTTTTCTAATACTGTCATCAGTTGAAAAGATTCTTTGATGATGGGTAATTTTTTCATCAGAATATGGCAATGAAGTAGATAAGAGAAGCATTTTGTTTTGGTCTGGCCTGATTACAGAAATCTGTAGTAGTGGAGAATCAGAGTATTCTGCACTAAACTCATAAATAAAATCATTTGGAAAATCATCATACGTATATTCTATGGCAAATTGATGAGATGTTACTGATATAACATCTTTTTTAGTCATTGTTGATGGGTTTTCAATTATAATATGTTCAGGAATTTTATCTTCTAGAAAATAGTTTACCCATATAGGCATTGCTGCTTTTGGATATGAAATCCAGCTGTTAGGATTATTCCATTGTTTGAAAGTATCAATCGGAATTGTTGTAGCAGCTATTAATGACACAATAACAAGACTAGACAAAATTCCAATGCCAATTAGACCAGTTTTGCTTTTCATAAACTCTCGCTTGAGTTCTGATGAATCTATACTACTCATTCTGTTTTCACCCTTGGGTCAAAGTAGCCATAAAGTAAATCTGCAACAAAAATGCTGATTAAAAATAACACAGTCAGCACATAGGTTGCACCAATGATTACTGGTAAATCCATAACGCTAATTGCTTCGAAATAAAGACGTCCCATCCCTGGCCAATCAAATACTGCCTCAGTAATTATTGCACCACCCAATGATCCTGAAAGGCTTAGTGCTAGAATGGTGATAATTGGGGGTGCAGCATTTTTTAAGGCATGTTTGTATACAATCTTATTTTTATCGATGCCTATTGTCTTCTTTGCAGATATGAAATCTTCTTGCATGGTTCCTACCATAAAATTGCGTACAAGATATGCCCATGCTCCAAACCCAATCATTACAATTGTAATCAATGGTAGTGTCATATGGTAAAGTAACGCAATGATATAACCTGGTTCAGTCGGAAGTATGGATGGAGTTGCCCTTGCAGGAAATACATGATACGTAAATGCAAACAAAAAGATCATGAGCATGCCTATCCACCACACAGGAAAACTACTGCTAACTACTGCAAACATTGAGGTTATTCGATCAACCGCCGAACCAACTTTACTAGCTGATAATGCACCCAAAAATATTCCAATTATAGATATAATGATTGTAGCTGTAGTGAAAAGTAAAACAGTCCTTGGAATTTTTTCTAGTAATATATCACCTACAGCAGAAGAACCAGAATCACTTGTAAGAAACGTAGCATGCCCAAAGTCAAGAATCAGTATTTTATACATAGAAAATCCAATTCTTTGAGGAGAATACCATGGGGCATCAAGACCAAGCGTCTTTATTCTTTGGTCTATCTGTTCTCCAACAAATTTTTCAAATTCATCAACACTTGCAAAGCTTTCAGCGATTGCAGTATTTTCAGTTATTTCTGACCTTACTTGGTAGATTACTCCTTGTTTTAAAATGACATCCATATTGGACCCAACTATTGCTATTGTTAATAGTAGAGTTACCATCAAAACGCCAAACATTGTAAGACCTCTTTTAGCTATGTATCTTTTCAGACTCACTGTTTCATTTTAGGAAATTTACCTTATAACTTGTTTCTTAAAAAATCGATTCTAAACCTTGTTATTAATGATTTTAACATCTAGCAAAAACTTTTCTAATACCAATCCTAAATTATTACATGAGATGTGCAAATTGTGAAAATCACAAGCATTACGAATGTATTGATTGCTTAAACGATCATAAAACACATCTTTGTAATTGTGATTGCCATGAAGTAGAACACAAGCATGATTAATGATGACTAATACCGTTAAAAATTCCGTTTAATTACAGCTAAATAGATTTGTTCCTACATATATTTACATAATTTGTCAATCTAAGCAAAAAATCAAGATTCATAAACAACCAAAACTACTGCGTGAAATCACGAATAACTATGAAAAACTTTGGAACTCTTGAATATGTGCTAGACAAGTATTCTGGGACATGGACTTGGAAGATAACTGGTGTTAGGGCAATAATGATGGTATCAAAGTTAATTCCTAAGTTATGGTACGGTGATGGTCCTAACGAAGCAATAATACCTGATGATGCAAACAGCATAAAACAAATCAAATGGATTTCTGAAAAATACCCATTAGAAATTTTATCAAAATCCATATGGCAGCGAAAAATGTCTGCTAAATTAATAAAAAAACCAAGATCTACGAAAACTGAAAAACTCTCAAAAGCAACACCAGGAAAACAGTTTCAAGGAAAATTACTAAACTTTCAAAAAGAGGGTTTAGATTTTCTTTTAAAATCATCTGGTAACGCGCTCCTAGCTGATGAGATGGGTCTTGGGAAAACAGTTCAAACATTGGCGTATATTGCATCAGAAAAACAGGCATTACCGGTTCTTGTAGTAGCGCCACTTGTCACACTAACTAATTGGAAGCGTGAAATAGAGAGGTTCTTGAGTAAAAAAAGTAGAAACGGACGAATCGTGACGGACCAAGCACCAAGTATCACAATGATACGTATGGGCAAATCAGAAAATATTGGAACATTTGATTTCTATATCATAAATTATGAATTACTTCATAAGCGATTGTTGGATTTATCAAAGCTAAATATCAGAACACTTGTTTGTGACGAAGTTCAGCATCTTCGTTCTAAAACAACCCAAAAGTATGCTGCTGTAAAAAAACTTGCAGCAATAAAATCAATAAACTATAGAGTTGGACTTTCTGGTACTCCAATCTATAATCATGGCTCCGAAATATGGCCTATTATTGATATACTAAAGCCAGGTCTTCTAGGTAATTTTAAGGAATTCTGCGAGTATTTCTGCTATCTTAATGATAAAGGAACCGCAATTGTACTTGAAAGTAAGCGTGAGAGCTTACGTTGTGAGTTAGAAAAACATGTAATGCTTCGTAGAAAAAAATCTGATGTACTAAAGGATCTAAAAGAAAAAGTTAGGTATAGGGAAATAATAGACGCAGACGTAAATTATTATAAAAATGAATTAAACAAGATCTGGGAAAAATTAGAAGAGGAACAAAAAAATGCAAAAACCGAATTTGACAGGTCGGCATCATATAACAGAGCAATACAAAGTGAAAGACAGGTAGCAGGTATAGCCAAATTACCACATGTTATTAATTTTGTTAAAAATATTATGGAAATTGAAGAGAGCGTTGTGGTTTTTTGTCATCATAAATATATCCACAAATTATTACATGAAAGCTTGGCAGAATTTTCTCCTGCTGCAATTATTGGTGGTCAAACTGATAAAATCAGGCAGAAAAGCATTGATGACTTTCAAAACGGTGATACAAAATTAATGATTGCTGGTCTACGTGCGGGCAATCTTGGGATAAATCTTACACGTGCAAAATATATCATTTTTGCCGAATTAGATTGGAGCCCTGCAATACACCTTCAGGCTGAAGATAGATTACATAGAATCGGCCAAAAAAATACAGTTTTTGCTTATTATTTAATCGGTAATGGAACGTTAGATAACCATGTGGCTGATATCTTGGTTGACAAAAGTTATGAAATTGATAGTATTATGGATGAAAAGCACGAGTCATTTGAAAACAAGGAAAAAGCCAAACTAATACTTGCACAAATTCAGGATAAAATCACTTCAAAATAATTGCTTGCCAGCAATAAAGAAAAAAAAGAAGTTGTTCCTAGACTTTACCTATTCGGAACATAGTTGTAGTACACGTAGGACAGGTACCCTTTGTGGCAGGTTTGCCATTTTTCAGGGTTACGGAAGATGTACCTTTCATCTCTCTTTTCGTTCTACATTTTACGCAATAACCTTCTGTCATACTAAAACTGGGCGCTATTCTAGTATTAGCGAAATATTGTGAAAGACATTTCACATTTTTGTGACTATGATTTACGCACAAATGAATGATCTTGTACATTTTTCATCATTTTAGCCTATTTTTACTAGTTACTCAAATAAAACCCAAGTATATATGACGAATATTAAATGAGACACAAATTTTGCCTTTATTTTTTGATACCTTTTTTATTATTTCTGCCACTTGATGTATTGGCAGATTCTGTAAGTATTTCTGTGGATCTTCCAATTTACACTAATGCTGATATGGTTACAATTTATGGAAATATTTCTAATGAAACACTACTTCAGATTATTATTATTAGTCCTGAAAAAATTATAGTAGTAGATGAAGAAATTGTAATTATAGCAGGTGACTTTACACATAATGTTGTTCTAGGAAATTATATTCTAGACAAAAATGGAATGTACAACATATCTGTTTCATACGGAAATTCCGTTGTAGAAAATGAATTCTTTTACCATACAGGCCAAAATGTAAATCCTGTTGATGTTAGCAATGGAAACTATGGTTTTAGTGAACAGGATCAAGTGATCATATTCTCAATCGCTGCTGCTGTAATAGTAGGTGTATTAGTTTTTCTTGCACGAGGTACAATATTCAGAAAGAAAACTGAATATGACAAGGAAGATTGGGCTTCTAAAAAAAATCGGGATTATGAAAAATACCATTCGGAATGGATGAGTGATGAGATAAAGCCAGGACGTAAGGAAAAAACAAAATTTAGTGATGAAGAATTTAGAAAATCATTACTTGAAGATAATGTTCCTGATTACTATTCAATTTTAGAGGTTCAAAAAACTGCAAATCAAGCTGAGATAAAAAACCAATTTAGGGCACTTGCCAAAAAATGGCACCCAGATAAAAAACATGATGCGTATGCAGAGAAGAGGATGGCTCAAATAAACATAGCATACGAAGTTTTGTCAAACCCAACGCATAGAAAAATGTATGATCTTTATTATCAGAAAAAGTAGTAGTTTATTTCTGAATTATTTTTATAATATTCATGGTTAATTCAACTCTGGATTTTTTTTGAACACTATTAATCAAATTAACCACTAATAACACTGAGTTCAAATTGTCTGTTGCATTGTCAATACGTATTTCGAGTTCTTCGAATTTATAATTTGGACCTAGCATTACGCTAGATAATGTTTTTGCTAATCTTGGATCATGAATCACAGCTTTAATCTGATACACAAAACTATCTGAAACATTTTCATCACTCTTAACTATTTTTTCCCTAATTGGCAGATTTTTTTTGAAAATTATTACATCATTTAACCTATACTGGTTTTTTTTAACCATTAATGAAAATTGTATATCTATAGATTTTTTAAGAAGAATTAATTCTGCCAACAAATTTTCAGTATGATTCAATTAAATTTAAAATAATTTTATCCAAGTATAGCCATTTCTATTCGTAATTATACTGAAAATATGTTTACAGAGTAAAATAATTTAAAAACAAGAAATTAGATGAAAATTTTATTGACTTCAATTGCTACACCATCAATTCTTAGAAAGAAAATCATGGACATGGGTAAAAAAAATGGATTAACCCAACCATGTTTTGAAAAAATGCTTGATTATACAATAGATATTTTTGAATCCAATGGGTTAGGTACTGCTTATTATGGCTATCATAACATTGACCACGAATTAGAAGTCACACTCGGAACTTTATTAGTTTGTGGCGGGGAAAAAAGCATACCAGAACTTTCAAAGGATGATTTGAAATATCTATATGTTTCAGCACTTTTCCATGATTTTGATCCTGAAAAAAGTGTTGATAAACCACACGAAGAAAACGTTTTGAAATCTATTTCACTAGATCCAACCATAAAGGATCTTATAATTAAAGCAGGAATCGACTTTGAAATTATTAAAGTATTGATTCTTAGAACCGTGTATCCTTGGGAGGGTGATTTAAGAGAAAGAGCAGAAAAAGAGATTGAAAAATGTTTTCAAATTTCAGAAATTACAAAAGACAATCCTGAAAAGCAGAAACATTATCTCTGGTTAGGGTGGTTACTTTCTATAATTGACCGTGTTATTGGTTATGCACTTGGTGATTTTTCAAAGGCATTACATTTAGCAAAAATGAATTCTCACGCATCTGCTTGGAATCCAGCACTGATGATCAAACGTTCTGTAATGTATTTTGAGGGACTTATCGGTGGCGAGTCGAACATGTGTGAGATGGTATTACGATGTTTACCAAAACATATGCGTAAAAACTTTATGCAAAATGTTCAAGAATTTATGAAACTACGCCAAAAGGAAATTCAGATCCAAAGTGATTTTCTTTACGATAATCTAAAACTTGTATCCAAAATAGAATCAATGCCAATTAGAAAAGATAAAACATTTGTGGATGCACTACATTCTATTTATCTTGAACTTCCAAGACCGCTACGTTTAGAAGAAAAAGATTTTGGGGAATCAATAAACGATAGTGATGTACTTTTGAACACTGTTCGTTTAGGCAATACAGGTGGGCCAATTATCGGATTTGCAAAGGGAGGTCCATTAGAGAATTACAAATTTAGGGTTGAAGTTAGGGATGAGAATTATGGCAAGCGAAATACTATATTTTCAGAACCAATTGCTCTTAAAATGGGGTATTGGGGTCTTGGTGGTGGACATATGATGAGGCAGTTATTTTTGATGCAGGCTCATACAATGAAGTATGAGTTTCTTACTAGTTTTGCATTAAGGGATGTAATAGAAAAACGTACTAAAAGCTTTGAGAGAGCTGAATTTGTTACTAAATTTGACCCTGAACGATGGGATTATTATCGCATCAAATTATAGTAAATTTTTCTATATTTTAGAAATTTAGATCAGCATTATATTCATTGAGTGCGTATAGATATTGTGATATCAGAAAAAACATTCAATCCTGATATGTTGTATAGTCATATTGTTCATTATTACATTGACAAAAAAGGCTGCACTATGGAAGAGGCCAATGAAATTGCTCAAAAAGTAATAATGCGAGAAGCTCAGCGTCGAATTTGTAAAGATAGTAGATGCACCCATTCATCTAATAATCATGTTGATAGTAATGGTACATGCTTGATACTTGATTGTTCATGTACAAAATTTTTAAAATAAATAGTAAAAGTACCTTAATTGTTTGGGTGTTATAAAATTAAGTCTGTTGAAACTTTGATAATATTGGGAAAATCTAAACTTGAAGAAGGAGATTTTGATGGGGCATTAGATTTATTTCAACAGGCTATTTTGCTTGATCAAAAAGATCCTGATTTGTGGAATCTTACAGGCACAACATTACGAAGTATGGGACGCTATAATGAGGCGGTTGAGTGTTTTAACAAATCATTGAGTCTTGATCCACGAGATAAAGATTCTTCTTAATAAAAAACTACAAAAATTCAAAGGCGGCATTTCCAAAATAATATCCAATAAAAATTAAAGTAATACTCCAACCACATGAACCCAGAACAGTATACGTGAGAAATTTTGCAAATTTCATTTTCAATAATCCAGCTGGTATGGAAATCATTTCTCTAAAAACTGGAACCATTCTTCCAAATAATACTGCCTTATCACCATATCTTTGAAACCAATTTTCAACCCTAGTTAATTTTTTTTCAGAAACTTTAACATATTTTAGGTACTTCAATAATGCTTTTCTACCTAATTTTAATGCAATTAGATATATCACTGTTGAACCAATGGAGGCACCAAGTCCTCCAATAATTCCTAATAAAATAACTTGGTATATTTCAAGACCATTTTGGTATGCAAGAAATCCAGCAGTTGGAAATACTGCCATTGTAGGAATTGGAGGAATTATTGTTTCAATTAGCGCGGCAAAAAAGACACCTGCATAAAGATGTTCTGCAATAAGAGAAGTCATCCATTCAATAAAAGCCTCAAAAACCAATATAGTCATAGTAATTCAAATTTTGGTTTAGTTTATACTTTCTGAAGTAATTGTCAACTAAAAGCTAAATTGAAAATATATTATTGCAGTTTTTTAACTAACTCTAGTGCAGAAAAAATTGCAAAAGCTACTAGAACAGGCATATGAGCTGTGTGAGGATGGCAATTATGTAAGGGCGTTAGAATATTATGATATAGCTTTGGATATAGAGCCTGATAATCTGAATGTCATGGTTGACAAAGGTGTCACATTACAAAATTTAGGGCGCTTTAATGAGGCATTACAGATGTATGAAAAAGCATTATCTATCGAGGCAGAAAATCTGGATGCCCTAATTAACAAAGGTTCAGTGTTACATATCTTGAAAAAATATTCTGAAGCTATTTCTTGTTATGATGCTGTACTTGATCATGATAAGAGAAATGCGATGGCTCTTGCGTACAAAGGCCTTACTATTGGGGAGATGGGCAATATACCATCAGCTATCAAGTATTTCAAAAAGGCCTTATGTATGGAACAAGACTATGATCTGGCACAAATCAGTCTCCTTACTGCAAAAAACATTTTAAAAAATGCGTCATAATTATTTTGCGCCTGTTAGGATTGCTGATGCACCATAGGTAAGATATTGGTGGTTAACTTTCAACCCATTTTTTCCCATTACATCAGAATAACTATCCAGCCATTTGCTTCTTCGAATCAGCTTTGGTAGTCCGATTAGCGCATCCTTCCAACTTGGAATGAAACATCCAACTAGCCGCAGAAAAGTAAGAAAGAAGTTCCACAGCCCCCTTACAGATGGATTTTTTGGATATGTAAAATCATGGAAGATGATTTTACCGTCAGGCTTGAGATGTGCCACACAATTTTTTACAAGTATTTCCGGGTCACAATATTTTGGCAGATATGATGCGGTAATGCAATCAAACTTTGAATCCAGTTTAAATTCTTCCGCATCGTCAAGAATGAATGAGATGTTGTCAAACGAATTTGAATTTTTCTTTGCCACATCGAGATAACTTTTGGTGATGTCAATGCCTACTATCTTTGCATTAGGAAATTTTTCTGCAATTTTTCTAGTAAGAATACCTGTGCCACACGCAAGATCCAAGAAAGAATTTCCATTAGAAATTTGCTGTAATATCTTTTTTTTCCAATATTTGTCCTTACCTAACGTTCCATACGAAACAACACCATCATACGTTGTTCCAGTTTCGTCAAAAAATTTGGGTACAAGGTTCTTTGCCGATTCTGCCAACATTATATATCATGCATCAAGTAATTTAAAGAATAATGATAAATGAAAAAATTCAGAACGTACTATTAAGGTTAGAAAAGGACATTAATTATGAGAACAGTCACAGAGATGAAATATTTCCACAAGAAAGAATGAATTGCATATCAAAAAATATTGGGATGTTTTACAACATTATGCTAAAATCCATAAACGCCAAAAAAATTCTTGAGATAGGCATGTCCGTAGGCTATTCTGGACTCTGGTTTGCCGACGCAGTGATGTCAAACACCCAATCCGATGGTCAAATTATCACAATTGACAGGGAGAGATTCAAGATAGATAACGCAAAGAAGAATTTTGAGGAGGCTGGAGTAAGCTCACTAATCAAAATTAGAGATGGCGATGCCAGAAAAGTTCTGCACGATATAAAAGAGGAGTTTGGAAAAAATTATTTTGATTTTATTTTTATTGATGCAGATAAGGAAAGTTATATAGAATATTTTGATCTTTGCCTGCCACTAGTAAGAAAGGGTGGGATGATAGGTGCTGATAATATTCTGCTCCCGGAAAGGTTCAATGAAATGATGGTAGATTATTTATCTCATGTTAGGAGTAATCCAAATGTTCAGTCAGTTACTATACCAATTGATAATGGTGAGGAAATAACGATCAAATTATCATAGTTAAATTATGATTTTTTAACTCCCAGCGTTCTATTTTTCAGTCGTAGATAGCTGTTATGACATTTTCTACATCTCGTTGCAGCCAAAGAGTTTCTTGCGCCACAATTAAAACATATTTTCATATGAAGTCGTGCCTTTTGCGCAATCTGTTTTTTTTCAGGATCTGTTACTGGCATTGTTAAACCACTAAAACTCCAATGTATAAACTATTTTTTCTTTAACTTACCAGCTAATAATATAGGCACTTCTATCGGTCTCTTTGCAACTGGGATATTGGCTTTTGAGAACATAGATATTTTAGATTCAGCTGATCCATAATTTCCCATAACTATTGCACCAGCATGACCCATTATTTTTTCTTTTGGAGCCTTCCTTCCAGCTATATACCCAACAACTGGCTTTTTGAAACCAATCTTAATAATATGCTCAGCTAGGGTTTCTTCCGCCTGACCACCAATTTCGCCAACAATTACCACTCCTTCAAGTCCTGGTTCATCCTTCACCATATCAAAAGCATCAGTCATTCTGGTTCCATTAATTGGATCTCCTCCTATTCCAAGGGTAAAAATTTGACCAAACCCCGATGTGGTCAAATTATTAGAAATTTCATAAAGCAGTGTTCCACTTTTTGATAGAACTGCAATATTGCCATGCATAAATGGGCTTGCTGGCATTATCCCAATTTTAATGAGACCTGGTATTATCACTCCAGGAGTATTTGGTCCAATCATAATTGCATTGTTTTGCTTAGCAATTTCAATAGCTTGCATGGTATCACGAACTGGAATATGCTCTGGGATTGCAATAAGAAGCTTGATCCCAGCTTCAAAGGCTTCCCTAGCAGCTTCCAAAAAGAATTTTGCAGGAACAAAAACAATAGAGATCTTTGCTTTGCTTGCGGTAACAGCCTCTTTCATAGTTTCATAAATTGGAACATCCTGAAATTTTTGACCTCCTTTTCCGGGTGTAACACCAGCTGCAATATTTGTACCATATTCTAGCATTAATTTAGTATGCACAGAACCAAATTTTCCCGTGATGCCTTGAACTATAACTGGCTGCTTTTCATAACTTCCGTCCGCATTCTTTTTCCCTCTTAATAATTCAAAAATATCAGCCAGTTTTTGTCACTTCCATTACAACTCCATTAATTGCCTGTTCAACAGACGTAAACATTTTTGTTTTTGTGTCTTTCAACATTTCTTTTGATTTTTCTGATTCTGCTCCCATTAATCTTGTATAAACTGGAAGATCAATCAATTTGTTATCATATGCTTTGATAAATGCAGAAGCAACTATTGTTGTTTTAACAATTCCACCATAAAGATTTACTAGTATAGCTTTAACATTCTTCATTTTGCTAATCAAAGTTAGAGCTTCATAAACTGATTCTTTGGTTGCACCTCCTCCAACATCAAGAAAGCATGCAGGTTTTCCACCATTGTCAGCTAGCATATCAAATGTGGACATAACCAATCCAGCACCATTTCCAATTACAGCAATATTACCGTCTAATTCTACTAATGAGAATCCACTTTTCTCTGCTTTTTCTTCTAATTCGGTTTGTTCTCTATATTTCAAGAGTTCCTCATGCCTAAAATTAGAACTATCATCAGTCATCATTTTACCATCAAGTGCGAGCATAGAGCCATCTTTAAGAATAACAAGTGGATTAATTTCTACTAGTTCTGCCTCCTTTTCCACAGTTAATTTTGATAATCTTTGTAATACATCAACAAAATATGGTATAGATTTTTCATCTAGGCCAATATCCTTTGCCACTTTTTCCGCATTTTTTTTTGAAACATCACCCAAACCAACTTCTTGTATAACTTGGTTTTTTACCGATTCTATCTCAACTCCGCCTTCAGCTGAAGAAATAACAGTATAGCATCTTTTACTTCTATTCAAAAATATAGACAGGTAGATTTCTTTTTCATATTCAGTCATTTTTTCAAGAAGAATAGCACGAGTTTTTTCACCTTTGATTGCCATGTTTAAAACCTGTGGATATTTTAATTCCAATTCATCCTCATTGTGACATTTTTGTATTCCACCAGCCTTCCCACGCCCTCCTACAGGAACTTGTGCCTTTATAACAAACGGATATTCAATCTTTTTTGCATCTTCTCTTCCTCTTTCTATATCCTTTGAGGCAATACTTGGTGGAACTTTGATGCCATATTCTTTGAATAGTTCTTTGACCTGATATTCCAATAATCGCATAAAAAATATCAAAGTTAGAAGTTTATAATCGTAGCAGGTGGTTATCTACTTTAATTTATCTTCTAAAAGCTCAACTGTTTCTAGGAATAGATCTTTACTTTTTCTTAAGAGCCTATCAGGGAATTCTTCTAGCGTGAATACAAATTGCTGCTTAAACGTTGGAACTATCATTCCACCAGAGATGACTAGTTGCTCTATAATGTTATCTTTTACTAATGTACAGATTATCTCTTCATGAGAGTCATCCTTTTCCTCCATGGTCTGGCGGTAGAGAACAATAGGCGTATTTGTTTTTTCTACAATATTCGAGCCCTTTTTCAAAAGTTCCGTAAGATGGTGAAGCGACCAGGTATCAAGACTAATCTGCTTGACCATACATAGTCCATACACTTTTTGTATTTATGATCATTGTTCAGCTAAAAGCTACTCATTCTACTGAAATCTTGATTTTCTGACCATCAATATCATCATCTTTGTATTCTTTGCATGTATGTGTGAAATTCACTTGTTTGACTCTGACCAAAAATGCAAGTTCCTTGGTCTTGTCTTTTAACATGTCTAATGATTCTTGATCTAACTCCAAAACCGATGCGGTGTTTAGTATGTCAGTTGGGTTATAACCACGTTCCTTTCTTAGTGACTGCAATCTTCTCGCAAGATCTTTGACTAGACCTTTTGCCATTAGTTCTTCATTCCTTGTGGTAGAGATTATTCCTATGAGATTATTCCTTTTTGAGTATGCAAAACCCTCTTGAGTATCAAAATCTACGATGAAATCATCATTATCTAGAGAAATTTTGTTACCGTCAACATCAAATGTAAACGAGCCATTTTTATCCAGATTTTGGACTATTTCCTCTGGGTCTGTACTTGCAAAAATTTCTAGAAGTTTTCCCATTTGCTGTTTTGCTTTGGGTCCAATTCCCTTACGCTCAAGTTCTACTTTTGTGATAACCGGCAAGCCTGCCTTTTTCATTTCAAGTAATTCCGCTATGCCAACATGATTTTCTAACTCAATAATTTTGCATTCTTCTACATTTAATTGAGAACGTAACAGGTCAGATAACAGTTCTATTTTTTTGCGTTCTCCTTTTTCAACGCAGATTATTGCCTGGTTTAGTGGCCATCTTCTTTTCAATTTTGCCTTCATTCTTGCTGCTGCAGAAACAGAAACAGCGTCAATCATCAAGTCAAACGATTCTTCAATACTTTCATTAATTAAAGAGGAGACTGGCTTTGGCCATAATTCTAGGAGTATTGATTTTTTATGTTCAAATATTGTTTGATACAAGTATTCACTAGTAAATGGAGAAAATGGATGTATCAAGACATCTAAGTTTTTTAGTGCATTTGCTAGGATTGCGTAGATTACATGTCGTTTATCTTTCTTAGTTTCATCATCATCCCAAAGTTGTTGTTTTGTCATTGGGATGTAAATTTGACTCAACGAATTAATTAGAAAATCTTCAATAGCTTTTGCTGATTCATGGAATTTACAGTTTTTGTTTGATTCTGTACACATCTGAATTGTTTTTTGAAGCTTGGATAGTAACCAGACATCTACATGATCAAGTAAGCCATTGTTTTTTGCCCAATCAATAGTTGTTTTGTTGATGTCAAATTTGTCATACTCGCTATTCTGCTTAAAGTATAAATGAATATGAAAAAGTGTGCTTAAAATTTGGTATGGTCTTGACATTAGCTCCTTTGTACTAAAATTCAGAGTCTCAATCGGACTAGATTTCCACATGAAATAGAATCTTACAAGATCTACTGGATATTTGGCAAGTAGATCAGATGCATCGAGTACATTTCCAGTACTCTTACTCATCTTGTTACCTTTGTCATCAAGAACATGTCCCTGGAATAGAAATGAATTGTACGGCGAGGTATCTGTGTTATTTAAAATCACATTTTCTATTAATAGCGTGTATGCCCAACCGCGTGTCTGATCAATTCCTTCCGTAAAAAATGGAGCAGGTATAGTTTTTTTGTATTCATCATCACTTAATGATGCAAAGGGTGCTGCACCACTGTTGTGCCATGTGTCTAAAACAAATTTCTCACGCTGCATCTTCGCGTCGCATTTTTTACATTTGATAGAAACATTATCTATCCATGGTCTGTGTAGCTCAAAGTCAGGCCCATCAGGAAGATCATCCGCTGCATCAACAATTTCTTTTCTTGAGAATAACCTTTCAATATTTTTACATTTAGTACACTTCCAGATTGGTAATGGACACCCCCAGAATCTTTCTCTTGAAATACACCATGGATGTTTTTCTTTAATTATTTCCAAAAACCTGTTTTTCGGTTGTTCAAAAAAGTATTCTACATTTTTAGCTGCAGTGATTGCTTTGTCACCTAATTTATCCAGCATGTAAAAATATTCTCTTCTTGCTAGCCATACTAGATCCTTACCACATCTCCAACAAGATGGATAATCGTGGTTAATTGTACCAATTCTTATTAATGCGCCCTTTTGTTTCACAGATTCTACAACTTTCTCATCTGCATCACGGACAAACTGTCCTGAATATTGACCCGCACTATCTGTAAAGTTTACTCTATCGTCTATTGGACTGAATATGTCTACCTTTCTCTTAACTGCAATATTATAATCATCTTCTCCGTTTGCAGGAGACAGGTGCACCAAACCGCTACCTGTGTTTACATCAACAAAATTTTCAGATACCACTACATGGTAATTATCTTTTTTTGCAAGCTCTGCAAGTTCTGGAATCTGATCTAAGAGTGGGTGTATGTATTTTTTTCCTTCAAGCTCTGAACCAAGCACTGTCTTGAGAACTTGGTAGTCTTCTATTTTCTTCATTTGCATCAATTCTTCCAACCTAATTTTTCCTACAATCCAAATCTCATTTTCTACCTTAACTTCAACATATTCTTCCTTTGGGTTAGTACCAATCATTGCATCTGTTACAAGTGTGAATGGCATAGTTGTCCACACAATGAGAAATTTATCTTCATCTCTGAGCTTTACTTTGTAAAATAATGATGGATCAGACACCTTGTGATATCCTTGATTAACTTCAGAATGACTTAGTGATGTGAGGCATTGAGGACAATATGCTACTACTCTTTTCCCTTCTGTCAAAACTCCATTTTCATATGCACGTTTTAGTAATTTCCATTCCCTTTCAATAAATTCGTCCTTATACGTCCAGTATGCATTATCTTGATTTAGTGATACACCAAGATCTTTGTCTACTTGCATCCACTTTTTCCAATATTTTTTTATGGTTTTTTTACAACCAGCAACAAGATCCTTAATTTCTTGCTCCGTTCTATCTTCTTTTCTACCATTTTTAATTCCAAGTTCTTTTTCAGCTTGTAATTCAACTGGAAGACCCTGAGTATCCCAGCCCGCATTAAAAGTCACATTTTTTGAATCAAGTGTGTTAAATCTGTACCACAAGTCCTTGAAGACACGGCCCCTAAGGTGGCCTGCATGTGGTTCTCCATTTAACGTAGGCGGACCCTCAATGAACATAATTTTTTCTCGTTTATCTGCTGATTCATTAATCAGTTTTTGTAAATCCAGTTTTGAAAGATATTCTTTAGCGGTCTCTTCAATCTTTTTTAGATTAAACTCATTTACCAGTTCCATATATCGCTCTCGTGTGTTTATCTCTTATAACAGTAAGTAAGCTCTCTGACATAAGATGAATGAAAATGTTTGACACTGTTGCTCAGAAATTAAAGGATTCAAGGAAAATAGTTTTTGTAACTGGGGCAGGAATTTCTCAAGAAAGCGGCATTCCTACTTTTAGAGGAAAAGATGGTTACTGGAGAAGATATGACCCTATGAAACTTGCATCGATAGATGCATTCTATGATGATCCTAAGTTAGTTTGGGAGTGGTATGAGGATAGAAGGAAAAACATACTATCTGTAAAACCAAATGAAGGCCATTTTGCAATTTCTCAGATGGAAGAATTCAAGGACGTAGTAGTATTGACGCAAAATATTGATGGATTACACCAGCGTTCTGGAAGTACAAACATTTTAGAACTTCATGGGAGTATAATCCGAATCAAATGTACAGTTTGTGATTTTATTGACAACATAACTGAGAATTTTGAATCACTTCCACCCAAATGTAAATGTGGAAGTATGCTTAGGCCTGATGTTGTATGGTTTGGAGAACCTTTACCACAGAATATTTGGCAAAGTGCAATTAAAGAGGCAAGTATATGTGATGTGATGATTATTGTTGGCACGTCATTAGTTGTCTCACCCGCAAACACATTACCTGTATATGCAAAACAAAATGGTGCAATTTTGATTGAGGTAAATCCTGAAAAAACTGTTATGTCAAATGATATGACTCTTTCAATACAGGCAACTTCTGTGGGGGTATTACCAAAAATGCTTTCTATTTTTAAAAATGAATAGTTTCAATTTGTATTTTTTTACAAGATTAAGTCCCAAATAATATAATGAGGGATCAGCTTTTTGAGCAAGTAAGGAGTTTTAATTTTGTTGATTGGCTAGATTAGGGAATATATTGAATACCTGACATTTTATGGTAAGTAATTATACGGTTTATTATTTGCCTAAAATTGCTGGATGCCAATTAACATCAATAACTTAATCTTGGAATATATACCAGATAATAGAATTTCATATATTGGTTAATGTTCTTGTTATTGGCTCTGGTGGAAGAGAACATGCTATAGGCTGGAAACTTGGTCAAAGTGATGAGGTTGATACAGTTTTTTTTGCACCCGGAAATGGGGGAACATCAAATAATGTGCCAATTCCTGTGGATGGTTTAGATGATATTGTAAAATTTGCTTCTGAAAAGGATTGTTTTACTGTAGTTGGACCTGAGGCACCTCTTGCAATGGGTATTGTTGATATATTTAATGAAAAAGGCTTGAAGATATTTGGACCGACAAAAGATGCTGCACAGTTAGAATCAAGTAAGATTTGGGCAAAGAAGTTTATGAAGAGAAATAACATTCCTACTGCTGCATTTGAGGTGTTTAATGACGCAACAGCAGCAAAAGAATATGTTAATGAAACTGAACATAATGTTGTCGTAAAGGCTGATGGTCTAGCTGCAGGAAAGGGTGTGATTGTATGTAATAATAAAGATGAGGCTAAAGACGCCATTGATATGATGTTAGTAAATAAGAAATTTGGTGATGCAGGAACTAATATCATTATTGAAGATAGAATTGATGGTGTAGAGGCATCATACATTGCTTTGTCTGATGGCAAAAAAGTAATTCCAATGGCTACAAGTCAAGATCATAAACGAGTCTATGATGGTGATAATGGACCAAATACTGGCGGAATGGGTGCTTATTCACCAACACTAGCAATAGATGAGGTTCTTTCTCAAAAAATACAAGAAAAAATTATCGATAAAACAATTACATCATTGAGAAATGAAGGAATTACATTCAAAGGGTTTCTTTATGCTGGAATAATGCTGAAGGATGGTGAACCATATGTTCTTGAATATAATGTCAGGATGGGTGATCCTGAATGTCAACCAATCTTAATGCGTATGAATTCAGATCTCTTTCAATACTTGAAGGCATGTGTTAATGACACATTAGAAAAAATGCCTCCAATTTCATGGAAAAATAAATCTGCAGTTTGTGTTGTTTTAGCGTCAAAGGGCTATCCCGAATCTTATCCAAAGGGAGATGAAATTTCTGGTCTAGATTTAATGTATGATGATGCATATGTGTTTCATGCTGGGACAAAAAAACAAAATAAAAAAATTATTGCAAACGGTGGACGTGTTTTGGGCGTTACTGCATTAGGAGATACACTAGAATCAGCCATTAAAAGTGCGTACAGTGTAGCTGAAAAAATTTTCTGGGAAAATAAATACTCCAGGACTGACATTGGAAAAAAAGGCTTGACTTATCTATAAGATTTTATAATTTCGTTTTCTGTGACTATCCAATCAATCTTGATGTCATGCGTGTTACTAGGTACAGATTTTACAATTTGCTTTGAATAAGTTAACGATATTTTAACTGCATTAGTAGTAGATAGAAATTTGTCATAGTATCCATTTCCATATCCTAGTCTGGTTCCAGATTTTGATACTCCCACTGTAGGCACTAAAACACAATCAATCTTTTCAGCCTTCTTACAGCTATCTTTTGGTTCCATTATATCGAATCTTCCTTTTTCTAATTTTTCAAGACTGGTGATAGTGTAAAATTCTAGATTATCTCCTACAACCTTAGGGAGAAGTAAGTTCTTACCCTGTTCTAATATATCTAGCATTATACGATTAGTGTTAACCTCACTACCAATTGGGAAATAACTTGCAATATTTTGTGAGTCGTTAAACAAATCAATTTGTTTGAGGTTTTGGGATATCTTATCACTTGAAATTTCTCTTAGCTCAGCTGATGTTGCATCTCGTTTTTCGAGAAGATGCTTTCTAAGTGCAGCCTTTTGTATACTAACCGACAATTTCCTTGTTTAGCGATGCTGCTGTAACTGTATTTTTTAATAGCATGGCAACAGTCATAGGTCCCACACCTCCAGGAACAGGAGTTACCCACGATGCTTTTTGAATAATATCATCGAAATCAGCATCACCAACCAATTTACCTTCATGTCTTGAAATTGCAACGTCAATAACAACTGCATCTTGTTTTATCATATCTGATGTTAGTTTGAATTTTGTACGATCACCTACTGCAGTTATAATTATGTCAGCATTTTGGCAAATCCCCTTGAGATTTTTGGTTTTTGAATGGCATGTAATCACAGTAGCATTATTTTGTAGTAGTAAATTGTATAGTGGTTTTCCTATTAGATTACTTCTATTAATTATTACCACACTTTTTCCCTCAATACCAATCTTGTAATAGTAAAACATTTCCATTATTCCAGAAGGTGTGCATGGCTTCAAGATAGATTTTCCCATTGATAATAATCCCATATTTTGTGGTGTTAATCCATCAACATCTTTTATTGGGAATATGCTTGAAACAGTTGCAAATTCATCTAATTGATTTGGTAATGGTAATTGAACTAGAATTCCATGTACTTCTTTATCGCGATTTAGTTTATCAATAACATCGTTAAGTTGTTCTTGAGTTATTTCTGCAGATAATTTATAATCTTTAGTTTTAATTCCTACTACCTCACATGCCTTGTGTTTATTTTTTACATATGTTGTAGAGGCTGGGTTATCTCCCACTAGGATCGTGGCCAGACACGGAATTACATTTTCTGATTTTAATTTTTCAACTGCATTTTTTAAAATATTCTTGACTGCATTTGATACCTCAATACCATCTATTTTTTTTCCTATCATATGTGGCAATAGATGAGTTACTATTTAATTTAAGCCGAAATCAACTTTTCTATATTTTTCTTAAATTAGCCGCTTAAATAGAAATTTTGTAAATTTAGATTATGCTTAAATTGCGTTGCTCGCATTGTGCTGGAATTTTTTGTGGTACTAGATGTAATTGTAAATGCCACACTAAAGATTGGATAAAAAATTAGTCAAAGTTATTTCGTTTTAGTCTTGCGTTTTGTAACAGTCTTACGTTTTGCAGATGGTTTGCGTTTTGTAACAGTCTTACGTTTTGCAGATGGTTTGCGTTTTGTAACAGTCT
>JYMV01023904.1_pt1 | contig 26045 bp, 24 predicted proteins | sample 338911 | NCBI WGS metagenome assembly JYMV01 (sample SAMN03354496, study PRJNA234377) | hydrothermal vent metagenome | biome: Deep sea; feature: Hydrothermal plumes at the Eastern Lau Spreading Center, Western Pacific Ocean; material: Seawater | place: Tonga | collected 2009 | depth 2000 m m
CGTGGGTAATTATGACAATAATTTATTTGGTCTTTTGGAAGGCAAAAGCCGCCCGGGATTTTTTAAAGGTGTAACCACCGTTGTTGCAAAATTATTTGATATTGTTGAACCGACACATGCATTCTTTGGCAAGAAAGATTTTCAGCAGTTTTGCATCATAAAAAATATGGTTGAAGAATTAAACTATCCCATTCAGGTGGTACCCTGCCCCATAATTCGGGAAGAAAATGGATTGGCAATGAGCTCTCGAAATAAATATTTAACTAAGAATGAATTTTCAGTTGCCGCCACCATTTTTAAAGCCCTGGAAAATGGCAAAAAACTTTTAAAAGACGGTGAAATCAATGGTGAAAAATTAAAGCGTGAGATCACCCGGATTATCAAAAGTGAACCCCAATTTAAGATTGACTATGTTTCAGTGGCTAGTGGGGATACTCTTGAAGAATTTGAGGGTGAATTAAGTGGAGATATTCTAGTAAGTGTAGCGGTATTTTTAGGCAAAACCCGCCTCATTGATAATTTTACTTATTCCGCATCTGATTTATATAATTGCTAATTTACACTAATTATGGAGTGGATTAACTGTGTTAATCCAAGCATCAACACACTTCGACTGCCGCTCAATACAGGCCGTTGTTGCAGTCCAAATAAAATTTATTCTTTGTCTTCTAAAAGGTAATGGGTGCCAATACTCTCCCTAGCTTCAAGAGTTGCGGCAATTATTGCAATGGCAGTCTGAACTCCGTTTCTTAAGCCCACAATATTTGGAGTCAATTTAGCTTTCTGGTAAAAACTTTCAATTTCCGTTTGAAGATTCCGCATAATGGTACGTGCACGGTGGAGCCTTTGACGGGTACGAATTAATCCCACATAATTCCACATGGTATTTTTAATAGTGAGCCAATCCTGAGCAATAAGAGCTGGATCAATTTCTTCGAGTTCATCTACCCAGGGTTCAATTTCTGGGAAATGGTCATCTCCATCTCTAAAAATGGCTGCATCTTTTCCGGCATGGTATCCCCAGACCAAAGCTTCCAGTAAAGAAGTGCTTGCCAAACGGTTAGCTCCATGGACACCGGTACAGGCAACTTCACCCACTGCATACAAGCGCTTTACAGAAGTCCGGCCTTCCAGATTTACACCAATACCACCACAAATATAATGTGCAGCCGGCACCACGGGAATAGGCTCTTTAGTCATGTCAATTCCAGCATACAGACAGCCATTATAAATGGAGGGAAATCGGTTTTTAATCCAGTCACTATCCTTAAATGAAATATCCAAATACATGTAGGGAAGAGCTGTATCTAACATTTTTTGATGGATTCCTCGAGCAACAATATCACGTGGTGCTAAACTACCTTTTTCATGAATTTTCTGCATGAATTCATTTCCATGCCCATCAATTAAAATCCCCCCTTCACCCCTGACAGCTTCTGAAATTAAAAAGCGACCAGATCCGCTGAAAAGAGTTGTGGGATGAAATTGGATATACTGCAGGTTAAAACACCTGGCGCCAGCCCGCCAAGCCATGGCAATACCGTCTCCAATGGAATCTTCCGGATTGGTTGAGTGGAGAAAAATCTGTCCCAATCCCCCCGTTGCCAATATAGTTCTTTGGGCATAAAGTGAAGATACCTTTCCCGTATTATTATCCAACACCATTGCACCAAAACAAGCGGGTTTTTTGTAGATGTCGGTAGAAATTGTGGAGTGGTGCGATAAGGTTAATAGGTCAATAGCTGTATAATTGGTTATGATAGAAATATGGGGATGTTTTTCCAATTCACTCAATATGGCTGTTTGAATGGAATCGCCGGTTTTGTCTTTGCTATAAATAATACGAGATTCCGAATGTGCAGCTTCCCTGGTTCGACAAAGGGTATCATCATCTCCCATAGGTTGGCCAGTATCGAAAGCCACTTTAAATCGGTCAATGAGCAATTCTTTTACTAATTGGGGACCCTCATTACAGATTAAATCTACTGCATCAAGTGAGGAATGATTATTCCCAGCTTTAATGATATCATTCTTCAGTTTCTCTGGAGAATCAGTGCTGCTGTTATAGACAATTCCGCCTTGGGCTTTGGGCGTATTTCCACTTTTTAACTGGGGAGATTTGGTAATAATGGTTACATTTTTCCCCTCATCAGCTGCGGTAATTGCTGCCGTGGCGCCTGATAATCCACTGCCAATAACCAGTACATCTGTATTAATTGACAAACTCATGAAATGAAATCGAGCCGAATGTTTTTACTTACAGCCTGATGGGTCAGAGCCCCAATGGAAATAGCATTGATTCCCGTATCCAAATAAGGGTGGATGTTTTCTAAAGTGATTCCACCGGAGGCTTCGATAAACACATCTTCCCCATTTTGGGAAGCTCGAATAATAGATACAGCAGACCTGATGGTCTCAGGTTTCATATTATCCAATAAGAATCCGTCCACCCCTGTTTTTAAAGCCTCATGGATTTGATCAAAATTATCTACTTCAAGCTCCAAGGGTAAATGAATGCCTTTTTTTCTGGCAGATATTATGGCATTTGTTACGGAGCCTGCGGCAACTATATGATTATCTTTGATGAGAATTCCATCAGATAAATTGAGCCGATGATTGAAAGCTCCACCAATTGCAACTGCATATTTTTCAAATAAGCGTAATCCGGGAGTTGTTTTGCGGGTGTCTAAAATTTTGACATTAGAGGGTTTGGCAATTTCTGCATATTCATGAGAAAGTGTGGCAATTCCACATAGCCGTTGGATTAAGTTCAGCATGACCCTTTCACGAGAAAGTATTTCTCTGGCTGAACCGGTAACAACACCAATGACATCTCCTTTTGAGAGCATAGCACCATTTTTATGATTAATGGTAACCTGGCAATTTTGCCCAAAGCAATGGGGAATAATTTCACTCCCGGCAAAAACCAGTTTTTCTACGGCGTGGATTTCAGCAGTAATTTCAGAATTATCAGGAGTAGTACTCTCAGTAGTAATATCCCCATTTGGGATATCTTCCACTAAAAAATCAGCGATTTTGCCAATGATATATTCATCTGAGAGCTTTTTATGTTGGGGATATTCGATCAACTGAGCGCCAACATTCTTTCTAAAGGAGCCAGTGCCTGGAGTCTAAGCTCTTCCGATAAAATAATTTCGGGTTCCATGGTTTCGAGGGCAGTAACCATTTTCTCAATGGTGTTTAAGCGCATGTGAGGGCATTCGTTGCAGGCACAGCCATCATTTGAAGGCAGAGGGATGAAAGTCTTTTGGGGGCTCTCTTTTTCCATTTGGTGTATGACTCCTGGCTCCGTAGCTATAATAAATTTTTCGAGATTTGAATCATGAGCAAACTTTATAATAGACGTTGTGGAGCCAATATAGTCTGAATGACGCAGTATATTTTCGTCACATTCCGGATGTGCTAAAACCAATGCTTCGGGGTGCCGAGTCTTCAATCGGATGAGTTCTCTTTCTGAAAAAATTTCATGTACCTGGCAGGAGCCATCCCACAATAGCAAATCACGCCCAGTTTTTTTCTGTAAGTATGCCCCTAAATATTTATCAGGTGCGAAGATAATTTTTTCATCTTTCGGGAGACTGTTAATAATTTTTTCAGCGTTTGAGGAAGTGCAAATAATATCGGATGCCGCCTTTACCCCTGCTGAGCAATTAATGTAGGTAATAACCGTATGATCCGGATGAGAATCTACCCAAGCTTTAAACTTTTGAGGCGGTGCAGAATCTGCCAAAGAGCAGCCTGCATTTTTATCTGGTAAAATAACTTTTTTGTCCGGATTTAATATTTTGGCTGTTTCGCACATAAAATGAACACCGCAGAAAAGAATAACATCGGCATCTGTTTTCACTGCATATTGTGCCAGGGCAAGGCTGTCTCCCATGAAATCGGCAACATCCTGAATATCCGGATCTTGATAATAATGTGCCAAAATCACAGCATTACGCTCATTTTTTAATTTTTCTAATCTGGAGAAAATATCTGAAATCATTATTAAATATGGTTTTTATATCACCATAATTTAATTAGACAGGGTAATATTAATTTTAATTTAGATGCGGATCATCCATAAAAACACCGTCCACTCCCAGAAGCTGGGCTTTTATTAATTGCTTTTGCTTAGTTATTGTGAAAGTCATAATTGACATATTTTTTTTACGAATCCAATTTATCAAGTTTTTATCTAAATAATCAATATCGGCATGGAATCCATCTGGCCGGCAGATCCAAACCCAAAGGGGAGTATTTATAATAAACTGAGGACTATTTTTACTCCATAAAAAGGCTGTTAATATTTTAGGGTTTATTTTTTTTACTCGTCTGATAATAAACGGATTAAAACTGGATAGGATGCAATTATTTTCAAATCCATAGGCTTTGATTAAATCCAGAACATTTTTCTCAATTTTGGTATTTAAAATATGGGCAGATTTTATTTCAATATTGATGATAATTTTTTTATTGAGGATATCTAAAACATCGGTAAATAAGGGTATTTCATTTTGTTCATTACCATTTAATGAAATTTTCTGAATATCGGAATAGGGTAAGTTTTGGATTAATATTTTTTCACCGGAATTATTTTTTATAGCCCAATTATGATATACCACTAATTTTTTATCTGCTGAAAATTGTACATCCAGTTCCACGCCATCCATTCCGGTATCAATGGCTTTTTGGAAGGAATCCAGAGTATTTTCATGAGCGAGTGATGGTACTCCGCGGTGCCCAATTTTTAGGAGTTTTTTCCTTGAATAAAAATATGGATATACCGGCACCCAATTTTTTTTATAAATGGTAACGGTGATTAATAAAATTACTATTATAAGTATTTCTGCCCCAATCATTCACTGGTAAATTACAATTGGTTTAAAATGAAATTCGGTATGTTTTCAACTTGTTTTAAGTGGACTTAATACCCGAATTTTAGGGGTGAATTTTATAATATTGTTACCAGCATGAATAATCCAGCCGAAGAATCAACCGGTGAAATGTATATGACTAAAGACGATCTTTGGGAAAAATGCCTTTTATATATTAAGGATCGAATTCAAGAACAAGCGTTTCAAACATGGTTTGATGGCATTATTGCAACCAATTTAAATTCAGATGGAATTACGCTTCAAGTCCCCAATCAATTTCATTATGAGTGGTTGGAAACAAAATATCGTCACCTCATTGATAATGCTTTAAAGGAAAACGCAAGTCATCCTCTCATCGTAAATTATAGTGTAGTAATCAGCGATAAGAGCATTGATGAAATACCAACTTTAACTGCCAAGGAAAAGCCAGTTCCACAGGGATATCAAAGGAAATCTCAACTTAACTCCCGCTATATTTTCGAGAACTTTATTGAAGGTAAAAGTAACCAATTTGCTAAGGCTGCAGCATTATCAGTAGCAGATACACCAGGGCAAACACCTTATAATCCACTGCTTATTTATAGTAGTCCCGGTCTTGGGAAAACCCATCTATTACAAGCAATAGGAAATAAACTCATTAGGCAGAACGGGAATATGCGGGTGGTGTATCTAACCAGTGAAAAGTTTATGCTGGATTTTATCGGTTCTATTCAAAAGAATCGCTCAACAGAATTTACCAGTTCCTATAGAAATGTTGATATGTTATTGTTAGATGATGTTCAGTTTTTTCAATCCAAAGAACAGACTCAGGAACAATTTTTTCACTTATTTAATGATTTATTCCAAAAAGGGAAACAAATCGTATTAACAACAGACCGTCATCCAAGCGAGTTAAAAGGATTAAAAGAACGATTAATTTCCCGGTTTCAGTCCGGGCTTGTCGTGGATATTCAGCCACCTGATTTAGAAACAAGAATTGCAATCCTCATGAAAAAGGCTGAAGATGATGGGTTGGAAATTCCCTATGATGTAACCGAATTTATAGCTGAAGCAATAGTAGGAGATATACGTGCAATGGAAGGAGCGTTGGTAAAATTATTAGCGCTTTCATCTCTCCGGCGGGAAGATATTACAATGAACTTGGCGCAGCAGGTGTTGAAAAATCTGTTGGGAAAAAATTCCTTTACCGATTTATCCATAGATCAAATTGTTAAATATGTTTGTAGGGAAATGAAAGTTAGTGAACGACAAATGCTGGGAAAAGGTCGTACGATGGAAGTTGCCCTTGCTCGGCAATTGGCAATGTTTTTATCCAAGGAGTTAACCAGTGCATCCCTTGCAAATATTGGAATTCATATTGGCGGAAGAGATCATTCAACAGTCATTCACGCCTGTAAAAATATTGACAAAAAAGCAATAGCTGACAGTGAATTTCAAAGGAAAATCGATAGTATGAAAAGTGAAATATCTGGACAGAAATTGTCCAAAACTATGAAAGGAAATGCCTAATGGAAAAAATACTTATTATTGATGATGATGTACAATTAACAGAATTACTTATTGAGTTTTTAGGTTCGTATAAATATGATATTGTTGCAAAACATACTCCAGAGGAAGGATTAGATTATTTGGAGAAAAAAGAAGCGAATGTGATAATTCTAGATATAATGCTGCCGGGAATGGACGGCTTTCAAGTATTAAGAAAAATAAGGGAAAATTTATCCATTCCAGTGATTATGCTCACAGCGAGAGGAGAGGTAACTGACCGTATTGTTGGTTTAGAATTAGGCGCAGATGATTATTTACCAAAACCATTTGAACCCAGGGAATTACTTGCTCGAATTCAGTCTATTCTAAGACGTACACATTCATCCGCAGCAATAGTAGAAAATGTTCATTTTAAAGGGTTAAGCATAGATAAAAATAAGCAGGAAGTGTTGTTAGATAAAAAACCAGTTTCACTTTCAACAACAGAATATGAAGCCCTCTTATTATTTATTGAAAATTCAGGTGAAACATTGGACAGGGAATTTTTAGTTGAAAACCTGAGGGGTATATCCTGGCAGAGTTATGATCGTTCAGTTGACGTTTTAGTAAGTCGTTTGCGTGGAAAATTAGGTGAAACTCCCAATAAAACCAGGTTTATAAAGACAATCCACGGCGTGGGCTATAAATTTATCGGAGTGCCAAAGGATTAAACCCAATCTTCGATTTCGAAAAAGTCTATTTACCAGATTAGGCTTATTGGTTATTGTTTTTACAATATCCTTAACAGCAGTTTTGTACTACCAGTTCACATATTTTTTCACAACCCAGGATAGCATTTTTGATGCCCACGAAAACTATTTTTCTTCTCAAATGGTATATAATTGGGGGAACCCACCTGATACAAATCAAGTATTAAAAGAAATAAATAATCTGCACATGTGGTGCGGCATTTTTCGAAAGGAACAAGATGCCGCAGGCGCAACATATCCTGGAGAGGAATACTGGTCAAATCTACCCTCCAAAATTCTGCCGAAAGAATTTTACACCTGGACAATAAGTTCCGATTATGAAAACATGTATGACATTGAGATACCATTGGAGGTGTCCTTTGGTGACATAAGCAATATGCCTGTCACGGTAGTAAACAATGGTCATTATCTCTTCTACCTGGTTATTGATTACATCCCACCAAGTGAATTATATAATCTGGTATTTGCATTTATTTTAGCAATTCTATTTATAATTGGTTTATACTTATTTATCCGAAAGTATTTAAAGCCCGTTCAACTAATGAAAAATAGAATAAAGGCTCTCGAAGCAGGAGATTTAAAATCAAAAATTGATATTATTGGTGAAGATGAACTTGCAGATTTATCATATTCCATGAATAAATTAATCGAAGACATTAATACTTTATTGGAAAATAAACATCAATTACTCTTAGAGGTGAGTCATGAACTGCGCTCGCCCCTGGCACGGATGCAGTTATTAATCGCGATGATGCCGGATCATAAAAATCTAACCAAATTAAAGGAAGAGGTCGAGTTTTTAGAGGGAATGATTGGGAACCTATTATTATCGGACAGACTATCTTTGCCATATTCCAAATTAGATTTACAAAAATTTAGCACACAGGAAATTTTAGGGAAAGTTATGGATATGTTTCCCTCTACTCGTGACAGAGTTAAAATTGAAAACAAAATTCCCGATGAACACGTACTTATTGATGACACAAAATTTAGCCTGGCACTACGCAATTTATTGGATAATGCTTTTAAATACAGCAAATTAAAAGATAAAGCGGATATTGAATTAACGGTTGTACAAAACGGTTATATTGAATTTCAAGTAAAAGATTCAGGGATTGGTATTTCAAAAGAAGATATTAAAAAATTAACCCAGCCATTCTTTCAGGCAAATCAAACTGTTTCAACAAAGGGATTTGGTCTTGGTTTAACAATATGTAAAAAGATAATAGAGTCTCATAAAGGGCGCCTCTCTATAAAAAGTGAGCCAGAAAAGGGGTCTATTTTTATTTTACACCTGCCAAAAATATAATTATTGGTTTTTATAGTTATAAATTCTAAATTACACCCTAATAGTTAATAAAAATAAACGTCTTAATCGAGGATTTAATAATGCAAAAATCAAGTGTAAATAAAGTAATTCTAGTGGGTCATATCGGAAATAAACCAGAGGGTAGATATACTCCTTCAGGGACTTCTACGGCGACATTTTCTCTTGCAACAAACGAATCATGGATCGACAGTGAAAAAGAGAAAAAAGAACATACAGAATGGCATAATATTGTTGCCTGGAACAAATTAGCTGATTTTACTACTGAATATCTTCAAAAAGGTCAATTAATCTATATAGAAGGTAAACTTCAGACACGAACTTATAAGGATAAAAATGATGTTCAGCATTGGAAAACGGAAATCGTATCTAATGTTATTACACCTCTCGAGTGGAAAACAGCAGAAAAGAAAGAAAACGGTTCTGTGAAAGAAACTGCTGAAAAGGTATCTGAACCGGCGGGAGATGAAGATCTGCCGTTTTAACCTAATGTTACAAGTTGTTACAAAAATGTGACAATAATCATTGTTTTGTAAATACAAGTCGTTGTACCTTTTAACTAAGAAGGAGACTTTAATATGAAGACAATGAGTAAGGTTATATTAGTAACATTTATAGTTGGTGGACTTATTTTTGCCCGCACGGGGAAGAGTGATCCAAGAAGTGTGGAAAAAAATGCCCAGTCAAAAAGTAATCATTATTGGGTAAAAGATGTTTCCGATAATAGCGATGTTAAACTTGATCGGAAGCGTTCCCACAAAAGGAGACGGAAAATAAGGAAACCAGTTAAAGGTTTAAGATAAAAATATTATCTTTCCAATTTAAAAGGCGTCGGTTTAGACGCCTTTTTTATTATATTGTATAATCATGAAAAATCTACCAATTTTATTATCAATCTATAGTATTATTCTATTAACCGGCTGTGCCTCAACCTGTATGGAATATCGGTCGGCTACAACGGCAGCTCGGAGTGAAAAGAATTTACAACGAGCCGAAGAATGGGGGCTTAAAGCATTAGAATCACCCGAATGTGATCCGGTGAACGATGGAAGGGCACCATATTTTCTTGCAACGGAAGTTTATTTAAAACAGAAAAATTATATAAAAATGGCAGAAATGCTGGATATCGCTGAAGAAAGAAATACAGATCAATTGTTAGAAACCCCATTCAAATTAGGAGATATACCAGTTACAACAATAGGTGAGGGTGTAATAGCATACAGAGATCAAGAATGGGTAAAAATATTTAATAATGCAGTAGATTTAATTCAAAAAGATAAAATTGAAAAAGCCAAAGAGAAAATAGAAATAGCTATCCTTCTCCATCCTTCAAAAGGAGAAAATTATTCTACTTTAGCTGCCATTCATCTAAAAAATGAAGATATGGATGCGGCTCTTACCACAGCAAATAGAGGTCTCAAAGCAGATGATACAAATTCAATGTTGTATGAGCTTAAAGCGGATATTTCAGTACAAAAGAATGAATTAGATTCAGCAAGAGATTTATACTATAAATCCATAGAATATTCAGATGATCCAGGACCTATAATGCGGAAATTACTATTTGTTTATATTGATATGGGTGATAATGAAAAGGCGATCGATTATTCCAATGAACTCTTAGATAAATATCCCAATGATGCAAATTTATATTATAATGTAGGTGTACTTTATCAACGTATAGCAAAAGATATACAAGTACGTTCTAAAGAAAATTTCAATAAATTAAATGAAATGGATACTCCCTCTGAAGTATTGATTAATCAAGTATATGCAGAATTCAGGGAAGTTCGGAAGTATGCACATAATGCGAAAGATTATTTTTATGAGGCAAGCGATCTTGAACAAGATGAGAATTTAGATACAAAACACGCAATTTCTGAGATGAAATTAGCTATGAACCAAATGGATGATATTTTTATCCCATCTATCAGAAAAATAGCTAAAACAGCAGGAGTTGTTTTAGACTAAAAACGGGACTAAATCGCCCCGCCTTCTTTTCGTCCTAAACCTTGGTTAATAATTTAACCTATCCGCTTTCGTTTAATTAAATATTCTGACAATGCCATATCTAATGGTGAATCTGTAGAAAGCCGAACATAGTCAATATTTCTCTGTCGGCACATTGATTTCATATAATCACAAAACTGCTCCATACTTTTTTGATAATCTGACTGTATATGCCAAGGGTCAGTAATAATTTCTTCCCCCGATTCCATATCTCGAAAGCGCGTCCGTTGGGTGAAATCAAGCGTGAGCTCCTGGGGATCTAAAACATGAAAAACTACCACCTCGTGACCCTTATATCGAAAATGTTGTAAACCAGAAAGAATTTCATCCGGATCATCAAATAAATCAGATATGAGAATAATAAGCCCTCGTTTTTTAATAGCTTCTGCTGTTTTATGCAAAACGGGTGCAATTGTAGTTTCAGGGCCGGGTTTAATATTTTGCATTTTGGAGAGGATGATATTCAAATGACTTCTCTTTGACCTTGCAGGAATATTTACTCTAATTTCATCATCAAAAAGTGTTAAGCCAACGGCATCCTGTTGTTTTAACATAAGGTACCCAAGGGATGCAGCCAAAATTTGGGCATACTCCAATTTGGTAACGTTACCAGATTTATAGGTCATGGATAAACTCTGATCAATCAAAAGGTACGATTTCAGATTTGTTTCTTCTTCAAACTGTTTAATGAAATAGCGGTCTGTTTTCCCCCATAATTTCCAATCTACATGTCGAATTTCATCCCCGGCACCATAGGCACGATGTTCTGAAAATTCTACTGAGAATCCGTGGTAGGGACTTTTATGCAACCCAACTATGAATCCTTCCACTACAAATCGAGCTTTTAGTGATAAATTATTTAACCGGGAAATTATATCCGGGGTGAGGATATGACCGCTGGGCATTGGTTTTAGTTAGCCGATTCCAGTAGTTTTTCAAGAATATTATCCCGGCTGACACCATCTGCTTCAGCATTAAAATTGGGGATAATACGATGCCTGAGAACAGGATTCAGCATTTGCTGTACATCTGAAATATCGGGAGTCGTTCTACCATCTAAAAGGGCTTTTGCTTTCGCGCCTAAAATTAGGTACATACTGGCTCGGGGTCCTGCACCCCATTCTAACCATTCTTTGGTAACCTTTGAGGTTTGACCATTACTGGAGGATCGTGTACTTTTAACAAAATCCACGGCATATTCAATAACATTATCAGCAACCGGCACATTTCGTACCAACTCTTGATACGAAAAAAGATCTGCTGCTGACAACACAGGATTTACTTTTTCGACATCAGAACTTGTTACAGATTTAACTATGGAAACTTCCTCATCACGAGAAGGATAGGATATAAGAAGATTAAACATAAAACGATCTAACTGTGCTTCAGGCAGTGGATAGGTACCCTCCTGCTCTATTGGATTTTGTGTGGCTAATACGAAAAAGGGTTCTTCTAGTGTATAAGACGTACCGCCAGTTGTTACTTTATGTTCCTGCATTGATTCCAACAGAGCCGCCTGTGTTTTGGGTGGGGTTCTATTAATTTCATCTGCCAGAACAATATTTGCAAAAATAGGACCTTTAAAAAATTTAAATTCTCGTTTGCCCGTTCCGTGCTCTTCCTCTATTATTTCGGTTCCTGTTATATCGGACGGCATCAAATCCGGAGTAAATTGTATTCGGTTAAATGAGAGATCCATGGCATCAGCAAGTGTTTTAATGAGTAGCGTTTTAGCTAAACCTGGTACCCCCTCCAACAGGATGTGGCCTCGGCAGAGTAGCGATACAAACAGATGCTCTACAATTTCTTTTTGACCGATTATAACTTTTGCAATTTCCTGGAACAACTTTTCTTTATCGGCTTGTAATTTTTCTAATAACTGAATATTATCCATAATTTTCCTTTATATATTGGGGTTGAAATCTAACGGGGTCTTTCGAGCTCCACAATGAAAATTCACTTAATGACACATATTAATTGTTGTTAAATTTCAATTGAAATAATAACCGTTAAAAAACAGTTTAGGAATATATTTGGAAAAAATTTGTATTAAGGGGATGAATCAGGAAGAGCTCCAAACGCTGTGTGTTGATGCAGGGGAATCAAAATTCAGGGGTGGGCAGTTATTTGAATGGATGTATCGCCACGGTATATCCTCCTTTGACTCAATGTCAAATGTTAAAAAGTCATTTAGAGAACATTTGAATGAGCATTTTATAATTCAGACGCTCACAGTGGAAAATAAATTGCTATCCAAAGAGGATAAATCTGTTAAGATACTGTTTCGTACTCATGATAGCAATTTTATTGAAACGGTATCAATGGTTGATAAAAACCGGCATACCGTATGTCTTTCTTCCCAGGTTGGCTGTGCATTGGATTGCCATTTTTGTGCAACTGGAAAAATGGGATTAAAAAGAAACCTCAGCACGGGGGAAATTGTAGATCAGCTTATTTATGTAAGAGAATCTATTGATCAGCCTATTACCAATGTGGTTTTTATGGGAATGGGAGAGCCTTTCCATAATTACGATAATGTGTTAAATGCGTCAGATATTTTTCATTCACCCAAGGGCTTCAATTTGGCCTCCACTCGTATTACAATTTCAACGGTAGGTTTACTTCCTCAAATTAATCAATTTATTAAGGAAAAAAGACGGTATAAATTGGCTATTTCATTAAATGCTTCAAACGATAAAGTACGAACTGAAATAATGCCCATTAATAAAAAATGGTCAATCGTTGACCTCGTTAATGCGGGGAAAGAATATTCAAATCAAAAAAAACGGCTGGTCATGTTTGAATATGTTTTATTAAAAGGAATCAATGATTCAGAAGAAGATGCATTGGAGTTGGCTCGTTTATTACAAGGAATCCCCTGCAAAATTAATTTGATCCCCTATAATGAGATTGAAGGGAAGTATCAACGACCGGATGAATCTACAATTACTAAATTCTCTGAAATACTGCATAATTATAGAGATGAGTATCGAGTATTGGTAAGATGGAGTAAGGGGCAGGATATTGCAGCAGGATGTGGTCAATTAGCAGGACAGAATGGATGAATCTAAATTTCATTACCTCTCACATTTTAAATAAAATACCCGAGCCCCCACGAACATCTGTGATTTTAGGGTCTGGTTTGGGAGGTTTTGTTGATAGTTTGGATAAGACAATTTTCATCCCCTATTCAGAAATTCCAGACTATCCCTGTTCTACGGTATCTGGACATGAGGGTGAATGGGTTTTTGGTTACATCCACAACACACCAATTTTATGTGCAAGTGGTCGTTTTCATTTTTATGAGGGGTTTAATTTAGAGGAAGTAACCCTCCCCGTATCAGTAATTCACTCTCTTGGCTGTAAATCCCTAATTATTACAAATGCCGCCGGGTGTCTGAAGCATGATTGGCAAATTGGTAACTTTATGCTCATTTCTGGTTATTTAGATTATACTTATCTAAATGGGTCAGACCCTTTATCTGTGGTTTTGTTTGAGGAAGAACAAATCAACCAAAATATAAAAATTATTGCTGCTAAACTTGGAATCTCATTGCGGGAAGGAATTTATACTGGAGTATTGGGACCCAGTTTTGAAACATCTGCAGAAATTCAAGACATTATTTCATTAGGCGGAAATGCAGTGGGGATGTCCACATTACATGAAATTATGAAGGCAAATGAGTTGGGATTAAAGGTGGTTGGAATATCCTGTTTAACTAATTATGGTGCCGGAATGGAAGGCTCTTTATTATCTCATGAAGATGTACTTGAAACTTCAAGCCAGGTGAATGGGGATTTTTCGAGACTGCTCATAGAGATTGTGTAAAATTACAACTCCACCACTGTAATTCCAGCGCCGCCCTGATCTTCATTGGCAAAGTGGAAATTAGTCACGAACGATTGTTCCCTTAGAAATTCATGAATGGCTTCCATTAATGCACCGGTACCTTTACCGTGAAGAATATGAATAAAACCCATTCCTGAAACAAGGGCAGAATCAAGATGCTTTTCAGTTTCTCGTAGTGCTTCATCAACGCGCATTCCCCTTAAATCAATTTGGAGTTTTGCAACCGAAGATGTTTTACTAATGGATATATTTGTTTTAGTGTCCAAATCCGAATTTTCAGAGGGTTCTGCGACCTGAAGTTCTGCTAAATTTAGAGTAAGAGTAATCCCATTAACTTCTACCCGGACTCTATTTTTTTTATCAGGAAGATGAATTATTTTGCCTTTATTTTTTAGATGGGGAATATAAACAACACCTCCTTTTTTAACATCACCTTCCAGAAGTGGATTAATATTTTCCTCGCTTGTTTTATCCTGTTGCTGTAATTCTTCAAGTGTCTCTTGAAAATGTTCTTTTACCTTTTTAATGGTTTCTGTATCGGCTTGATTTGTACGGATTTCAGCAATAAGGTTCTCCGCATCCCGACGGGCAGATAAGATTATTTCTTCTGCTTCTAAAACAGCGTTGGACTTTGCTTTTTTATGGGCTTTATTAATTTCATTTTCTTTGCTGAATAATTGGGTTTCAATTTTTTCAAGTTTTTTTTCACGATGCTGCAAATCAATACGGAGGGATTCTGCTGCTAAGCGTTCTTTTTCCAGCTGTCCCAATATATTTTCAAGATTCACCGATCCATCTCCTACCAACTCCTTCGATCGATTAATAATATCATCACTCAGTCCCATTCGTTTTGAAATTTCCAATGCATAACTTGCGCCGGGGGTACCCAGCTGAAGTTCATAGGTAGGAGCCAGTGCCTCTGAATTGAAAATCATTCCCCCATTTATAATACCCTTTTCATCAGATGCCCACACTTTTAATGACCCCAAATGAGTGGTTGCAATAACCGTACAGTTTTTCTGTATTAAGGATTCCATGATTGCTCGGGACAAAGCTGCACCGGCATCTGGGTCTGTTCCTGTTCCCAATTCATCTAATAAAATGAGGGTGTTTTCATTGGCCTGCTCAACTATTGTAGCGAGATTCTGAATATGGGCTGAAAAAGTTGAGAGGTCATCCTCTATAGATTGCCGATCCCCAATATCTGCCATAAATTTTGTGTAAATGGGGAATTGAGCCTTATAAGCTGGAATAAATAATCCGCACTGTGCCATGAGTGCATATAAGCCAAGGCTTTTTAGTACCACCGTTTTACCCCCTGCATTCGGTCCGGATAAAAGCAAAATCTTTTCTTCATTTAGTTCTATATTTAAGGGGACAACCTCTTTCTCAGCCAAAGTGAAAAGGGGATTTTCAGCCTTATCTAATTTCAATTTTCCACTTTCATTCATATCTGGGCAAATAGCATTTATTTGATAGGCCAATTTCGCCATGGTATTGTGCTGATCAATATATTTTAAAATATTGAATGTTTCCTGAAGATCATTATAATATGGCTGAAAATAGGCAGTAAGCTCACGAAGTATGCGCTGTTTTTCTTCGGTAATGGCAAAGTGAAGTTCTGTTAAACGGTTATTTAATTCAATAATTTCCAAGGGTTCCACATAAGCAGTTTGTCCCGTTGAAGATTGATCCTGAATTATACCTTTAACCTTTCTCTTTTGACTGATCTTAAGGGGTAAAACAGATCGACCGTTCCGAAAAACTATTTGATCTCCACCCAGCCAATTTTCCTGTTTTGCTCGTAAAAAAACTTTCTGCATGGTATCTTTAATGCTTCCTTCAGCCTTAGAAATTGAACGAGTGAGTCGTTTTAATTCTGGACTAGCATCATTTCTAATTTGGAAACTGTCATCAAATACATTTTCAATTTCCGCTTGACATTTTTTTAAATTAATTAAATTTTTTCCATTTACATGCCAAAGAGGGAAATCACTTTTTATTAAATACCGTTTTATTCTAGATGATAAAAGTAATAATTGATACAATTCTCGAAAGTTTTCAGGGGTAAGTTGAAATCCGCCTATATTCAGTGAGTCAATCCAGTTTGAAATATCCGGGATTGTTTCTAAGGGAAGTGGATTTTTTCTTTGGAAAGCTGAAAGTAACTCATCACAATGGTCCTGAATATCAGAAATTTTCTGAATATTTATAGAGGGTGTTAGTTGAGTGAAAAAATCCTGATTAAGAAAACAGAGACAGTTATCCTTCAGCCAGGAACAAATAACATCAAAACCGGTATCCCTGTAAAATTCTGGGCTGCAAATTGAATCGTTTCGATTCATAAAAAGAAGTTTTACCTAAGGTTTATTTAATATTTTCTGCACATTTTTTTCAACAGAAATTTCTTTTATTTTTTCCTGAAATATTTCCAATTTATTATCCATAGGCATGGTTAAAATCACCAGCTCTTTTACATGGTCACAAATTTGGTACATGATAGATTCCCGTTCTAATTTCTGGCGAATGGTATCCTCTTGATCCAGTTTAATAGGGAGAGCTTGAATAATGAAAATGAGAAGGCTGACAATGAGGAATCCTTTAAGAAGTCCTAAAAGCAGCCCCAATAAGCGGTTTAACCAACCCAGTAATACCAACTCAATAAATTTCTGTAATATTTTTGCGATGATTGTGATAACTATTACCGAAACGACAAATACTCCCAGGTATGCCGCAGTAACCTGCAGGGTTTCACCATCAATATAAGGTTGAAGATAGGGTATGAGTAAATTATGAAATTTAGATGCTAGAATGAAGCCACCAACGAGACTGATGAGCCTCCCCATTTCCTCAATAAATCCATGACGAAAACCATTAAAAGTGAAAAATACCAGTATCAGACTTATTACAATATCAGGAGGTGTAATGGTCATGAACTTAGCTCCTCCTGGACAATTTTCTGAACTATTTTTCCATCTGCAGATCCGGCTAATTCTTGCATTGTCGCTCCCATAACCTTACCCATATCCAGCATTGATCCAGCTCCTGTATTTTTAACTATATTTTTCACTGTCTGTCTTATATGTTCTTCAGATAATTGTTCTGGTAAATATTTTTCTAAAAGTGTTAGCTCAAATGCTTCTTTTTCAGCCAGGTCATCCCTGCCGCCTTTTTGATATTGATCAATGGATTCCTTTAATTGTTTGGCAGCTGTTTTAAGTATTTTTAATGATTCCTCATTGGTTAATGTTTCCCCTTTATCAATTTGAGCGGCTTTAATTTTACCGATAATATTTCTCAAGCCCATCATTTCCGCCTTTTCTCCTGCTTTCATGGCTATTTTTAATTCTTCTTGTAATTGGTCAAGCATGATTTTTCCTTAGATGAATTGGCAGTAAATTTACAGGGGATGGGTAGATGAGCCCAATGGAAATAGCTCACCCTTATCTTGTATTTCCAATAAAAAGTTGTCTAAATTAACGGTCTAATGAAACACTGCATTTTTCAATTAATACGAGTAATAAACGGGAGAATTTATCAAAATTAAATGCACCTAAACGGGTGCATTTTTTGATTTACAGAAAAAATATATGAAGCAAACCTTAGAGCAACTCATTAAACTGCAGGAAATAGACCACCGTCTCCTTGAAATAAAGGAGCATATGGGAGATTTGCCCTTAACAGTAGAGTCTCAGGAATTGGAGGTAGCTTCTCTTCAATCAGAAAATGAGCAAAAACAAAATCGAATTGGAGAGATTGAAAAGGATATTCGTCATCATGAAGCTGAAATAGAAGATTTTACAACCAAGCTGGGAAAATATAAAGAGCAGCTTTTCTTGGTAAAATCAAATAAAGAATATGATGCCATTAGTCAGGAAATTGACCATATGAAAGCAACAATTACTGAATCTGAAGATGTGCAGCTTAAATTTGAAGAGGAAAAAACGGAATTTGAGGAAAATATTAAACTCAATACCAATAAAATTGCAACGACTTCTGATTCGTTAACCAGTAACCGTGCTGACCTGCAATCTGCATTAGCTGAAACAACTCAAGAGAAGGAAGAATTAGAATCAAATAGGTCTATAATATTTGACAAAATTGAGCCATCTCTTTTAAATGCCTATGAGACCTTAAGAAATGCACGGGATGGTGTGGGAATGGTAAGTATAATAGGTAAGGCGTGTGGTGGCTGTTATAGTCAGCTTCCCCCTCAAACCGTTATTGAAATAAAAGAGAATAATAAAATTATTACCTGTCCAAATTGTAGTGTATTGCAATTTTGGGATGGTGCAGAAGAATAATTGAGGTTGGTGAAATGGTCGCCCTTCCTCCAGTAGGCGGAGGGGAGGAAAGTCCGAACTCCGCAGGACAAGGCGCCTCTTAAGAGGAGGGTCTCGCTAATTGGTGAGAACGGCAAGTGCAGCAGAAAGTAAACATCTCAGTCTTGTATTGAGAAATAGGTGAAATGGTGGTGTAAGAGACCACCAGTATTTATGGAAACATGAATAGCTGGGTAAACCCCGCCTGGAGCAAGATCAAGCAATCCAGTGTAGTTCGCACGTTACGGATGGGTAGATCGCATGAACTCGATCGCGAGGTCGAGACCAGATGAATGACCATTATTCGGCAGCTGCCGGAAACAGAATTCGGCTTATGATCCAACCTCATACATTTTTATATGATTGAACCAGAATGGAAATTTAAATCAGTCAATGAAGACTGTGTCAATCAGGTAGCGGAGACTTTCAGTCTGCCACATACTATTGCACGGGTTATGAGTCTCAGAGGTATTAATTCGAGAGCAGAATCCAAAGATTTCTTTTATCCTGATATTAACCACATGCATGATCCCTTTCTCATGGCGGATATGGATAAGGCTGTGGAGCGGATATTAAGAGCAATTTCAGATAAGAAAACCATCCTCATTTTTGGTGATTATGATGTGGATGGCACTACCTCGGCTGCATTTCTAACACTGTTCTTCAGATCAATTAATGTAGAATCCCACTATTATATTCCCTGCCGGGAAAAAGAAGGGTATGGAATTTCCACACAAGGAATTGACTATGCAAAATATATAGGTGCTGATATTTTCATTTCCTGTGATTGTGGAATAAATGCCTTTGAAAAAGTTGCCTATGCCAATGAAAAAGAATTAGATGTAATCATCACCGATCATCATAAACCAGATAAAACGCTTCCTGATGCCTATGCAATTGTAAATCCAAATAGGTTTGATTGCACATATCCATTTAAGGGTTTATGTGGGGCAAGCGTGGCATTTAAATTGGCGCTGGCGATTTGCGAAAAAGGGGGATATGACCCTAGTTATGCCTGGGAAAACTCTGATGTTGTGACATTGGGAATTGCCGCCGATTTGGTACCAATCCAAGATGAAAATAGAATCATTGTTCGCCATGGCATCCAACAAATGAAAAAAAAGACCAATCTGGGTATAACGGCTCTTCAAAAAACAGGGGGATTATTAGGAAAAGAAATTACTGTAGGAAGGCTTGTTTTTTGGGTAGCGCCCAAAATTAATGCGGCTGGCAGATTGGGTGATGCATCCCGTGCTGTGAAACTCCTTACGACACAGAACCCTGTTTTAGCCAAAGAAATTGCAGAGGAATTAGAAGTAGAAAATAACCGGCGTAAAGATATCACCTTACAAATTACCAATGATGCCCTCTACATGGTTAAAACCAATTGTGATCTTGAAAATGAAAATGCCATCGTTTTGGGTCATAAAAATTGGCACGCAGGGGTAATAGGAATTGTTGCTTCACGCATCAAAGAAACATTTGCACGACCAGCTATTATCATGTCTCTAGATGATATTGAATGCAAAGGCTCCTGCAGGAGTATTGGGGGATTTGATATGGTGGATGCTCTGAGAGAATGTAAAGAATTCTTAACTGGATTTGGCGGTCACCCCATTGCAGCAGGGCTTTCAATGAATTCTGGTGATTTTAACTCATTTAAGAAAAAATTTATTCAAGTGGCAAACGACAAAATTTCAACGGATGATTTAATTCCCACAATTTATGTAGATTCAATATTAAATTTAGAAGAATTAAACAGTCGTATGATTAAGTTTTTAAATGCCATGGAACCTTATGGTCCTGGGAATATGCGTCCGGTTTTTGTGACCAATAATTTATCCATTGATGGTATCCCAAAATTGTTGGGAAGGGATCAGAATACATTAAAATTTTCCGTGAAACAAAATAAAACGCCATTTGAGTCCATCGGATTTAATATGGCTGAACATTATGAAAAACTCATACAGAATGCACCAATTGATATTGCCTATGTTGTGGGTGAGAATTATTGGAATGGACAAAGAACAATTCAACTTGAACTTAAAGATATTAAATTGAGTAAAAATTATGCCTAATCCATATATTTCCGGAACTGGATTTTATCTGCCCCCACGCATAGTTACAAACGATGAGCTTTCATCCTATATGGATACCACTGATGAGTGGATCCAAGAACGGACGGGTATAAAAGAGCGTCGCTATGTGGAAAAAGGAGTAGGTCCATCAGATTTGGCTATTCCGGCAACGGAGCAGGCTTTGAAAGCTGCCGGGCTAACCGTCAGTGATATAGATTTTATTATATTTGCAACATCAACACCAGACTTTTACGCTCCAGGATCTGGCTGTGTTCTGCAGGAAAAAATGGGTTTTAATGAAATTGGCGCCCTGGATATTCGGGTGCAATGTTCAGGCTTTATATATGGTTTGTCCATTGCTGAACAGTATATTCGAACCGGAAACTTCAAAAATATTCTGCTCATTGGGGCAGAGGTGCAGTCCACCGCAATGAATTTAACAGATGAAGGTAGAGATACTGCCATAATATTTGGAGATGGATCTGGCGCTGCCATAATTTCAGCTACGGAGGAGAATAAAGGAATTCTATCCACCCACATGCATTCAGAGGGGAAATATCTAAAAGAGTTGTGGTTAGAGGCACCAGCATCTAATGCCGGACATCCCAGAATCACCAGGGAAGTGTTAGATGAAGGAAAACAGTATTTAAAAATGAATGGGAAAGAAGTTTTCAGGCATGCGATCACCCGTTTTCCGGAAGTTATTAATGAAGCATTGGAAGCAAATAACCTCACATCAGAAAATATTAATTTGCTCATACCCCATCAGGCAAATCTCCGCATAACCCAAATGGTGCAGAAGAGATTGGGTTTGAGCAATGATCAAGTATTTTCTAATATCCATAAATATGGCAATACAACCGCAGCTACAATACCTATTGCCCTGGCAGAAGCCTTTAATGAAGGTAGAATTAAGGAGGGTGACATATTGGTTTTAGCTGCCTTTGGTGCTGGATTTACTTGGGCATCGGCAATAATGAAATGGTAATAACAAAAAAATAAATAGAGAAAAATGGAAGATTTATATTTTACAGAAGAGCATAAAATGCTCAGAGACATGGTTCGGGATTTTGCCAGAAATGAAGTTAAACCCCTTGCCCAGGAACTTGATGAGAAGGGAGGTTTCCCATATGAGTCCGTGAAAAAAATGGCTGAACTGGGACTCATGGGAATTCCCTGGGATGAAAAATATGGCGGTACGGGCATGGACACCATGGCATTGGTGATCGCCATTGAAGAAATTGGAAAGGTTTGCCCATCAACCAGCGCTACTATGATGGCGCACACCAGTTTGGGTACAGCACCCATTGCTATTTTTGGTACCGAAGAGCAAAAGGAACGCTATTTGCCAGGATTGGCTTCTGGAAAGAAAATAGGTGCATTCGGACTCACCGAGCCCAATGCGGGAAGTGATGCCGGAAATACCCAAACCCGTGCTGTTTTAAATGGTGATGAATATATTGTGAATGGTGAAAAAGCTTTTTGTACCAATGCCGGAGAAGCAGCAGTTATGATTTTTACTGCTGTAATGGTTGAGGATGGTGAAGAGAAGGGTATCAGCGCATTTGTTATAGATGCGGATACGGAAGGTATGTCTCTCAATCCTCCGGAAAAGAAAATGGGCTGGTGTGGTTCTGATACCCGTTCTGTATTTTTCAAGGACATGCACATTCCCAAGTCCGCTGTATTAGGCAATCCATCTAAGGGATTTAAACAATTTCTGAAAACACTAACCGGTGGTAGAATTACTATTGGGGCTTTGGGAATTGGAACCGCCCAGGGTGCCTTTGCCAGAGCTTTGGCATATTCACAAGAACGGGAAGCATTTGGAAAGCCCATCCATAAATTTCAGGGGGTATCCTTTAAATTATCAGATATGGCAACACAGATAGAAGCTGCCCGTCATTTGGTTTATTATGCCGCCTGGAAAAAGGATCGAGGTTTACCGGTAATTAAGGAGGCTGCAATGGCTAAACTATTTTCCAGTGAAACAGCCATGATGGTAACCACTGAAGCCATTCAGGTTTTGGGAGGCTATGGCTATATTAAAGAATACGATGTAGAACGCTTTTTTCGGGATGCCAAAATTTTGGAAATTGGGGAAGGAACCAGTGAAATTCAGCGCATGATTATTGCCAGGGAATTAATCAATTCTGTGCAACCCGTATGATAACTGTCAATTTGGAAAGTGATGGCGTTGATCTGCCTGAAATCGATGGTAATTGGATATCTGGAATTTGTGAAAATATCCTAACAGATTTTGAGCATTCAGAAGCAGCTTTAACAATTATTTTTTCCACCGATACAAAACTTAGAAAATTGAAAAAAGAGTATTTTTCTGTAGATATGTTAACGGATACAATATCATTCAATTTAGAAGATAAGGGTGAGGCTATCGATGGCGAAATTTATATCAGTTTAAAGAGAGTATCCGAAAATGCAAAAACTTTTGAGCAGGATTTTGACAAAGAATGTAAGCGAGTCATTATACACAGCGTTCTTCACTTATTAGGGTTTGACGATCAAACTTCAGAAGAAAAAACAAAAATGACTCAATTAGAAGATTATTATCTTTCAAGCACAATTAGTGCAGACCAAATCTAAGCAGTGGAATATATAATCATTTTTATTTTTCTGCTGATTCTATCGGCATTCTTTTCAGGAACGGAAACGGCTTATTTTCATATCCGTAAACATCGAAAAGAAACTCCGGAAAAAATAAAGTCAGTTTTAGATTCTCCTCAACGTCTGTTGGTATCGCTTTTAACAGGCAATACAATTGTCAATGTTTCCATCGCATCCTTGGCAGCCTATATCACTGCAGGTTTTGCAGATGATTATACCTGGAGCAAGTCAACGCTCATTTTAATGGAGGTGTTGGTAGTATCGGTTGTAGTATTAATTTTTGGGGAGATTTTGCCAAAAATGATTGCCATAAAATATTCCAAAGAATATGCTTTAAAAATGTACACTCCCCTAAAAATAATGATGTTCATTTTAAGTCCCATAGCGCAAGGGTTCAATGCTATTACCAATGTGGTAATTAAAATTATTCCCTTCAGAAAAGAAAAGATTTTTGATTCAGAAGAAGAGCTGAAAATTTTAGCAGAATTGGGGGAAGAAGAAGGAACTTTGCAGGAAGAGGAGTCAGATATGATTCAATCCATTTTCGACTTTAAGGAAAAAACAGTGGGTGAAATTATTACGCCCCGGGTGGATATTGTGTCATTAAAATCTGATGAAAGTATAGACAAGGCAATGGATATAATTGGAGAACGTCAATTTTCAAAAATCCCCATTTATATAGATACTATTGATAATATAAAGGGAATTCTATACGCCAAAGATATTATTCCCTACCTCATGGGTTCTCGCCCCAATGTTAATCTTCAAACTTTAGCACGACAGCCATTTTTTGTACCTGAAACCAAGCCCATTGATGATTTAATGGAAGAGTTTAAATTGCGAAAAACCAGCATTGCTATTGTGGTGGATGAGTGGGGTGGTACGGAGGGATTGGTCACTTTAGAGGATGTTGTGGAAGAGGTCATGGGTGAAATTCGTGATCCCTATGATCAGGAGGAGTCCAATGTATTGAAGCAATCCGATGGTAGTTTTATTGTGGAGGGTTCAATTACCATTTATGATTTAGAAGAAGAGACTGATATTGAATTTCCTGAAGACCGGGACTACGATACCCTGGGCGGATTTATTTTGGATATTTTAACAGACATTCCCCAAACGGGCGAACAGGTGGAATTTAATGATATGGTTTTCACCGTTCAAACGGTTGAGAATAACCGAATTGGTAAAATAAAAATTCAGATTAATTCTTGAAAGAAATCATTAATAAACAAGCCGCAATAAATTTTGATGAGCTCATTGAAGTCCTGCGCCGTTTACGGGCTCCCGATGGCTGTCCGTGGGATCGAGAACAGACATCTGAATCACTCGTACCCTATCTTTTAGAAGAAACCTATGAAATTATAGAAGCCATTGAAGGAGGGGATGCTGAAACTCTTAAGGAAGAATTAGGCGATTTAACCCTGCATATACTCTTTCAGGCTGAGCTTGCCCGGGAAGCAGGACAATTTGAAATTGCAGACTCTATTAAACATATTTCTGAAAAACTCATTCGTCGTCACCCCCACGTTTTTGATACACAAAATGGCAATCAGGATAGCGACCTCAATATGTCCTGGGAGAAAGCCAAACAGAAGGAAAAAAAACGGGAAAATTTATTAGATGGTGTTCCTAAAAAATTACCGGCATTAAACCGTGCCCGGCGAATTCAGGAAAAAGCCGCCAATGTGGGTTTTGATTGGAAGGATATTCAGCCCGTATGGGATAAGGTGGAAGAGGAGTTGGAAGAATTGAGGGAGGTGGTAGCCGAAAAAGATCCTGAACGAATAAAAGATGAAATGGGTGATGTATTATTTTCTCTGGTAAACTTGAGCCGCTTTTTGGATATAAGTGCAGAGGATGCCTTACGAATGACTATATCCAAATTTGAGCATAGGTTTGCCAAAGTAGAGAAAGAATTAAAGAAAAGAGGTAAAGAGTTCTCAGATTCCAATTTAGAAGAGATGGATGAAATTTGGAATGAGGTGAAAAAAAGTTCTATTTAATAAACTAGGCACTCATTTGGTACAAAAAAACCTCTCGTTTAGTGAGGGGAATTAAGGAGTACACCCGACAGGATTCGAACCTGTAACCACTGGAACCGAAATCCAGTGCTCTATCCAGTTGAGCCACGGGTGCAATAATTTAATAGCATCAACCAATAGATCATTTTATCATTAACAAACTTTGTGGAGGCGGCGGGAGTTGAACCCGCGTCCGAATAAATCGTTCAGTCAGCGTCTACATGTTTAGGCTGTGTTCAAGGTCTTGCCCGATGATTGTGAACAGCCTCAGTCCCACCGGACCAGCCTGTACCCCGAAGGGATCTTGACCAACACTACCAGGCGCAGAGTTGGAGCAGTTTACTTTTAATGATATCTCAGAAACAGGCGGTAAACGCGCCCGTTAAGAGATAGCTGCCGTCAATTAAGCGGCAGCAGCGTAGCCGTAATCGGCATTTAAGGTTGTTTCCCGGATGATTAAGGAGGTAAACCAGAAATCCTCCACATGCGGCTAAAAGGTCGAATAAACCCGTCGAAACCAAGACGCCCCCAAAGATGTCAAAAAGCATTAGACTAAATTTACAGTCAGTAATGGGTGCATTTTTATAAAAAACTATATCTTTTAATTGGACAGAATTCCATAAACCTAATAAATTTCCAAGCTGTATTCGAACTGGTATATTTAATTTTGATTATGTTAGATTACTCTGTTTGGA
>JYMV01022327.1_pt1 | contig 26042 bp, 22 predicted proteins | sample 338911 | NCBI WGS metagenome assembly JYMV01 (sample SAMN03354496, study PRJNA234377) | hydrothermal vent metagenome | biome: Deep sea; feature: Hydrothermal plumes at the Eastern Lau Spreading Center, Western Pacific Ocean; material: Seawater | place: Tonga | collected 2009 | depth 2000 m m
CGATAGGGCCTTCCCAGAAGCAGTCATCACGAAGCATGCCCTACCCCCCAGATAAGGGTAACAAATAGCAGGTAGAGGCTGGCTTTGCGCCTTAGTGCCTGCGCCTCCATGGATGTGGGTTTAGGGTGAGGGGGATGAGGATTGGGGTCTTCAAACTGGGCTGAAGGGCTGAGTGGAGAGGAAAGTTGGCGGCGAAGCGAGGCAAAACCCTCATCATCTCCTTGTTTATACAGCATTCGTGGGGGTAGGGCATGCTTCGTGATGACTGCTTCTGGGAAGGCCCTATCGACTCGGGGCCGATTCCCGAGTCTGGTGAACAATTCGACATTATTGTTGTCGGTGGCGGGCCGGGTGGAAGTGCGGCCGCGTTCTATGCGGCAGAGCGTGGTTTGAGGGTCCTGTTGCTCGAAAGACGGGTGTTTCCCGACACCAAGGTCTGCGGTGATGCAGTCGGTGGGCGTTCCTTGAGTTTTATCAAAGAGATGGGAATCAAGGAACGATTGGAAAGCGGTGCTCACTTCAGGGTGCTCGGTATCACTTTCTCCGACGGTAAGAACTTCATCGAGATTCCCTTGCCCGAGGATGAAATCGAAGCAAAGGAAGCAGGATATTCCATACCTCGTATCAGAACCGACTGGTTGTTGTTCAACCGGGCAACTGAAGTTGTGCGCGAGAATGGTGGTGCGGTGATTCAAGGTTTCCCGGTAAAGAAGGTACTCTATGATGATGGGCGGGGTGGTGATGACCCCGGGCCGGGTAGTGGTGATAGCCGCAGAATAATCGGTATCTCAGGGCTGCGCGGCGGGCGCGGGGGGGAAGAGTTGTCTTTCAGCGCACCATTTACCATCGGCGCCGGTGGCTACAATTGCCCGATCGCCAGAGGAATGGTCAAAGACACCTATGGTGAATCGATGTTGATGCGTAAGCACATGTGCGGGGGATTTCGTCAATACTGGCGTAATGTTGGGGGTTTTACCACCAATTCCGGAAATATTGAGATTCACTTCGTCGATAATATGGTGAACGGTTATTTCTGGATTTTCGGGGTCGGAGAAGGGGTCTGCAATGTCGGAATCGGGATGATAATGTCTGATATGGATAAGACCAAGAAGAAATTGAAAGCTCTGCAGCACGAGATTATCACCTCCCACCCTTCCTTTGTCGAAAGGTTTGCTGATGCGGAATTTGTCGAGGGTTCATCGAAGGGCTGGCAATTACCATTCGGCGACCCACGCAATAAGAAAGAGTTGGAATCATATCAACCGCGCCGTGCATTCATGGCCGGGGCGGTGTGCATCGGTGATGCCGCCAGCCTGGTCGATGGCTTCTCTGGTGAAGGCGTCTCGCATGCTTTCATCACCGGTAAAATGGCCGCTTTGGGTTTTGATAAGGAATCCCATGCCAAGGGTTTTCCGCTCACGGCCGGCGCCGCCTATCAACAGGAGTTATGGAAGACTCTAGGGCCGATTCTGACCAATTCCTACAAGATGCAGAAGTTGATACGCAGGAAGTGGCTGTTGCGGAGATTCTTGAAGAAGGCCAAGGTGAAGCCGGGTTTGCAGGATATGTTGTTAGAGGCATTGGCGAATAAGGAGGAGCAGGAGATGATTCACAATAAGTGGTTCATCGCTCGCCAAGTCTTTTTCTGAGGTGGATGATGTGACGCTGGATTCGGAATTATCGGTTGACCTCTCGGGAATCGAATGTGTTTTCCTCGACCTTGATGGTACCATTTATCATGGCAGAGACTTAATCCGGGGGGCGGGGGAGTTCCTTACCCGGCTCGAGCAAAAGGGGATTCGTAGATTCTTCCTCTCCAATAATTCGAGTCGCTCAGTAGAACAGTACGTCGGGAAGTTGCAGGGTTTGGGAATCCCGGCCACTGGGGATGAAATCCTTCTTTCAACTCACGACCTAATCGCTTGGCTTGCAGCCAAAGGTATCACTCAGACCTACTTGGTCGGTACTGAGGGCATGCGCTCTATGTTGGAATATGCCGGCCTCAGCACCCGCAGTGATGCCCCGCAATACGTCATTCTAGGCTATGATACTGAGATAACATATGATAAATTAGAAATGGCAAGTGTTCACCTTCACGCCGGCGTACCTCTAGTCGCCAGCCATCCCGATATTGTCTGCCCCGACCCGCGCGGTGGGTTGCCGGATACAGGTGCTTTCCTGGCTTTGTTCGAGGCTGCGACCGGGGTGGTGCCGGAGCACATCTGCGGTAAACCGAACCCGGGGATGATATTGCATAAGATCGAGGAATTGGGACTTCTTCCGAGCCAGTGTGTGATGTTCGGTGACCGTTTGTACACAGATATAGAAATGGCAAATCGCGCCGGGGTTCACGCCGTGTTGGTGCTTTCTGGTGAAGCCACTCAAGATGACTTGGATAATTGTCCGCAAAAACCTGATTTGGTGGTCAAATCTGTGGCTGAAATCCTACCCGGGGCCTGAGAATGTGGCTTGGAGCCAGACTGCATGAGGTTTGGCTGCAGCGCAAAAAATTCTCTCCTATCGGTCATCAGGTCGCCGGGCGAGAGGCCGAAGAACACCTGACGAAAATCATCTCTGCTGGAATAGAAGGAACTCACTGGCGAATGTGGGAGGGTCTGCGTATTCCCAACAAGGATGGCCGACGCCGGGAAGTTGATTGTATCGTGGTCGGTGGCGAAAAAGTGTTGATGATAGAGCAGAAACATTGGTCAGGTGAGATGGAAATAATCTCCGAGGGCGGGCGCGAGAAAGTGATTCAGCACCGCCGCAGTGGTGATAAGATGGACCACGGTGATGTTTTTGGAACTATTAAATTGAAAACCACCATTCTCCAATACCATCATGGTGCCAGTGAATTCTTCGCCGTGGAGATGCTTCCCTTCGTGATTTTCAGTAATCGCAATCTCGTCGTCCCGGACTCAGTCAAAGCCCGCGAAGATTGTTGGTCACTGGCAGATATTCTCGATTACCTGCCGAAGTCAGGGGGGGTTGACCCTTCCAAGGATGGGCTCAGCGTCCCGCATGCCGCCCTTGCCGCAACCCTTGACCGCTTGGGTTCGTGGGACACCTTACACCATTATGGTGGACAGCAAACCATTGGTGACATCTACTCGATCAGCGAAAATAGTGGCCACTTAGCCAGTCTCTTCAAACAACATCGTGAGAGAATCACAAAAATCAAGATCCTTGCTGACCGCTCGTTGTGGAAAGCGATAATCAAGCGCCCGACCTTAACCGCTGAATTATTTGATGAAGAAGGTATGTTCGAGGTCTGTGGAGTTGAACCGGGTGGATGCTTGAATTATCGCGGTGCCGGAAGTCGCCAGCGCAAGACCCTGGAATGGCGCCATATCGCCGGCATGGAATTGACCTCGAGAATCGTCGATGATGAGGATGGTGTGCCCCGCGCCCCAACCGATTATTCTAAACAGTGAGTGAGTTTCTCAAAGATTTCTCTTTGCTCTTGATGAATTGTGGCACTTGCTTACCACCTGTTTTCGGGTAAGGTTATCACCTACGACCTTACCGTGAGTTTGGGATTATTGTGAAATTGATGTGGGTATTGACCGGTGGAATCTTGCTTCTGGCTTCAGCATATTCGGGGTTGGTCGGCTATTCCGACAGCGGCAGCACCGATGTCGATGTGCCATCATGCACCTCGGCTGAATTACAAGACTTGGGAGGGGGAGTGAACTTCTGTGATAAGTCAATGATGATGGATTCTGAGATGCCGGTTCCTGATATGTTGCAGGCAGTAATCAGTATCGAGGTCGAAGCACAGTGGGATGTGCCCGATGTGTGGATCGGCGTGGTCGCCGATTCCGAGGCAGAAAAATGCACCGAGACCAGTGAAGGATTACTGCTGTGCGATACTGCAGATTTGGAATTCTTTGCCGGCGGGCCTGATGCCAATGGCTCATTGAATTGGGAAATCGGTGAAGGGACCTACCGCTTTGTCGCTGGAAGTTCAGCTGAAAGTTCAGGTAAGACCACCCATATCGAGTATTCCTACACCGTGCAGATGACGGTGTTGTTGGCCTCGGGTATCGGCAGTCTAGGGCTGTTGATGGTTGGATGGGGCATCAAGAGCGATTAGCCCGCGGTTTCTATCTCCTCGGGCGTGCGAGCATAGAAATCACCAGGAACGCGGCCATTAGCAGGAAAAATGCGCCGCCACGCTGCAGCAATTCCTCTGTGGATAACTCATCTGCTGTTTCCTCGCTTGTCGAATGGTCGTCGTCATGACTGTGCCCATCCTCCTCGTCGTGTTCGTCATCATGTCCTTCATCGTGGTCGTCGGCCTTGATTTCCAGACTCACATTGTGGGTCTCATCAGTGTTGGTGTAGTCAATAAGGTTGTAATTTCCGACGTAATCGGTGCTGTTTATCACAAAAATCCAAGCTACTCTACAATCTGAATCGTTTTCCCAATCACAGGTGCCATTGAGCGGGCCTGAACTGAATTCTCCGGCATCGGTGAAGTCACCGTCGCCGTTGCCGTCAAAACCGATGTAATGGGTGATGTTTTCGCGGGTATCCACATTCTTGTATTGCACGGTTGTGCCCACTTCCACAGATACTGAATCGGGTGAGTGCTCGCCAGCGCGGACAATTACTGTAAAGACAATTGGTGAGTCGGCGGCGGTGCTTGTGAGTGGGGTGAATGCGGTCAGCAGGATTACTGTGAATGCTAGCCATGTGCGCTTCATGGTACTACGCCGTCAGTGCGAGGATAAATAAAAACCGACAAGGTGGACGCGGCCGATGGACATTCGTGTGGTTGCCCTTGTGGCGCTGGTGGTGATGGGCGGTTCGATGCTCGGAGCTTATGCAATCCTCTCTGGGGATGAAGAGTCTGGGGTTGATGGAAGTTGGGGTGATGGTTTTCTCGACCCCTTGATTCAAACTGAAGAACATGACCACCGCAACTCCTCTGAACATAATATGTCGAGTGGAAATATCGCCTATGTGGATTTCAATAATCTGACCAATCCCGGTAATGCCGAAATCCAAGTAATGCCAGCCCCGGATGGCCGAACCTATGTCTATCAGGCGGGGTGGAGTGAGGTTCACATCATCGATGTGACCGACCCCTACAACACCTCGGTTGTAGGAGTGTACAACGACCCCAATACCCAGGTATTGGATGTGAAATATATCGAGTGGAATGGTGATGAGTACCTCATCTTACAGAATCAGTTGGTCGACCCGGGTTATGCTGACCCAAATGTCGGCAATTGGGATGACCCGGTGCAGGTCTCGGTCACCTTGATCGATGTCACCGATAAGGCAAATCCGCATTATGTCGATTCGTGGTATGATTTCGACCACCCCACCGGCCCGCACAACCTGTATACTCAGATGGTTGATGGGCAATGGTACCTGTTGGTGGCAAATCCTGATTATACCCAATGTGATATCGGCCAGGGTGATGCCTGTGGGGGTATCACCATCGCTCACCTCAACTTCGATGGTTTGCAGGGCCTGCCGCGAATCGTCAAGGTAGGGGAGGCTGAAGTTGCCTGGGATACCACCCGCGGGGGTTGGATCTACATCCACGATATGACAAGTCAGACCTGGCCCGGTACCGACCAGGCCGATGCAAGATATGGTCGCACCTACATCTATGGTGCCTACTGGGAGGCAGGTCTTCGCATCTTCGATATCTCCGATGTCCCCCATCCGGTCAACTCACCGTTGTTGTATCTGTTTCACGGCTCGACATGCCGCGCCAGCGGTGGAACCCAGGCGATGTGTAACTGGCGGGCGCCCGAAGTCGGTCATTGGGACGACTTCGCCGACCTTGACCGTGATGGTGAATTAGATAGTAGCCAGACAGGTAATGTGAATGGAGGTAGGGCTTCTTACATCCACTATGCCGAACCTTTTCCCGAGATGGTTGATACCAGCCACTTAGGTGGAGATGGAAGTATGCGCCACTTGACGACCTTGGCGGTGGAGGTGTTGAGCACCACCGAAGGAACCGGGATGGTGTATCTTCTCGATACCACTAATTACACAATGAATAACGGTAACCTTCACTTCCAGCCCTCACTATATTCGACTTGGGAAATTCCCACCGCCTGGGAGCACTGCTTCGGTGAAGACTGTGCCGATTATCCACTGGGTGAGGAATGGTTATTGTTCAGCCCGCACAACCTCGACAGCGTCTACTTCCCCACTAATGGTGATACTCTTCCAGATAACAGTCTCGGAGGGGGTTGGGATGGCCGGCTCTATATCGGTCATTATCACGGTGGGTTGTGGATTATCGATGTCGAGACTTTGATTGCCGCTGGACATAGTGGGCAGTCGAGAAACGACACCAATGTCGTGGCGACAATCGGTTTCTATCTGCCGCATGGAGGGGAATCTGGCGAGCCGATGGGTTCTGAATTCTATGACTTTGGCTGGATTCCGTTCATCTGGACGGCTGAGTATTATGGTGGCTATACCTACATGTCGGGAATTACCTCAGGTTTGTATATCACTCAACTAGATATTGACCAGCCCTATGAGAGTGTACTTCTCAATAATGGATAGTGAAACGAAGGCCACCGAAGGCTACTTTGTGTTGTAGTGATATTCGGCCTTCGTAAAGAGGATTATTCTTCGGGCTGTGGGGTGATGAATACGGTGCTGCCATCACGGTCGATGATTGGCAGGGTCAAGGCTGAAGTTGAGTCCATCATCACGTGTACCGGACAGAGGATGCCGCAGGCCGGGGCGAGGTAATCCTCTCCGGTCTCGGTCAGCACCAGACGGATACCGTGACCGGCTGGTAGAATCGCGTCAATACCTTGGAACTCCATCATCAGGAGTAATTCCTGACCGGGGAATACTGTTTGGGGGTCGTAGCCACCGGCGTGGTAGCGGATATCCATTGTCGCATGGCCTAGCCGCATGCCGGTCTCGGCATCCTGCATCTCGACGAATACCTGCCCGCCATCATAGGATGCATGAACCGTCATGTGCAGGGTGGCCAGGCCCGAGATGTGGATGTCCTCGTCCGCAGATAATGCCGGGCAATCGACGGTCGCGGTTTGCACTCCACCACCTAGAACGTTGATGCCGCCGACAAATTCACCGTTATTCTCGCAGGCATCGAAAGTGGTTATGATAGAGGTCGCATCTAGCGGTGGCCAAGTATCTTCAATTCGCCATTGGCCATCGTTGCGTTGTACCTGCACGTTGAGGTCGGGTTCAGGCCCGATGCCCTTGAGGTAATACTCAAGCCACTCAAATAAATCCTGAGCCCAGTCCCAGCGTGTCATGTTGTGGATTGCCTCCCCACCATAGCCACTATCCTGAGAATTGTGTTTGCTCCACTGGTCAGGGTAATTGTGCTCCCATTGACCAATCATCCCGCGTACTTCGTAGCCTTCGTCGATGTAAGTCTGATACCAATTAATACCAGATGGGCCGCCAAAGACCTGATGTGGGTCGACATTCCAATCCTGCAATCCCTGCACCCAATATATCGAGCCGTTATAGTTACCCAACGCCTTGTCGATATGACTGCGCTCATCGTAGTAATTGTGCATGTATGGGTCCATCTCACCACCTACATAGGTTATCGGCCCAGCAACGAATCCTTCGATTACGTCAGCGCATAGATTGTCGAGGTCGTCTTGGTCATAATCCAGGATTGAGCCACCGTAATTGCTGTGCATTACCTGACTGCGGGCTTCGGCTGAGCCGTTCTTGTACAGAAGAGGATGGAGGGCAGTGGTGCCGGAAATCGGAATGATGGTCTTCAAGTGTTCATTGGCTTGCGCCGCCGCCTCCCATGCGGTCGCACCTTCGTATGACTTGCCGTAAATCGCCACATTACCGTTCGACCACTCTTGGGTACCGAGCCATTCGACCGCACTATTGATGCTCAGTCCTTCACCATCACCGCGATAATCGAAACAGCCGGTGCTCTCCTCGGTGGCAAATACCGCCACCTGGGCGATTGCATAACCGTGTGAAATTAAGCTGTCGAACAGGAATTCGCCGCGCCCGGCGCCGATGATGTTGGTAGGATTGCTCTCACTTCCGGGTTGTCCGTAGGAGAAATATGGGCTGACGATGGCAACTACTGGGACTTTCTCACCTACCTCGGTATTGCTCGGGAGCCAATAGGAAAGGTGGACAGTGGCACTGTTTGGGCCGCCTTCCCAAACTCCTGAGGTGTCGACATCGATGGTCGCCTCTTGCACTTCGAGGGGAGTATGTGGGCCGAATTCAAAGACGTATGAATGAGTATGAGAGGTGTTCCAATCCAGTGTGTGGCGGTCGAATATCGAGGGATAGAATGAGGTTTCCTCCTCATTCAATTCATCCGGGGTGGCACCGAAGCATCCCGCTAGTGGAATGGCCAGGAATAGCCCGGCCATCATGAAGGTGGCTAGGCGGCGGCGCATGGTACTCTGTACCATGGGTTCGGTTTCAAATTACGGGTTTTAGCGGCAAGCCGCTGGGATAGGGTGAATTAACCAAGTCGGCGGGCCGGTTCATGCCCGGTAAGGTGTTGGTGACCGGGGCAGCCGGCTTCATCGGCAGTCATGTCGTTCGTGAACTATTGGCTGCTGGTCGGGTGGTGCGGGCAACAGCGAGGAAACCTGAGGCTGCCACCTTCCTTTCCAATCTCCCGGTCGGCCATGGTGGCTTGCTGGAAATCGTGGCGATGGAGTTACTCGACCCTGAATCTGTCGTCGTCGCCATCGCCGGCTGTGAAGAGGTGATTCACTGCGCTGCGGCACTCTATGTCGGCGCCAAAGATGCGCAACGCGATGTAGTCGATCCTTCAATTGAAGGAACAAGAAATCTAATTGCCGCTATCGAAGCAGATAGTGGGGTGAAAAGAATAGTTCACACTTCATCGGTCGCCGCTATCAGAGCGACCAACTTCCACACCGGACACACTTATTCAGCCGCAGATTGGTGTGATGATGCGACCCTCAAATCCAATGCTTATGGTTTGGCCAAGGCCGGCGCTGAGAGATTGATTCGCGACTGGTGGGAATCGCAGGACAAGGGTGAGAGGCCGCGTCTGGTGACCATCCATCCATCAATTGTCATCGGACCGATTCTAGCCAAAAGGCACCTCTCTGGTTCAATGGGTTTTGTTGACCATCTAGTGAAAGGAAAACTCCCGTTCGTACTCAAATCACATATTGAGATGGTTGATGTGAGAGATGTTGCCACTGCCCATGTCTCGGCGCTTACAAGGGGGATAGATGGTGGGCGGTACATCGTTCATGCCGGAGGTCTGTGGCATCGCGAGATGGCTAAGATTCTCAAGGATGAATTCCCACAACGGAAGTGGGCTCGCCGGCAATTACCCAAGTGGGCAACCTATGTGGTGGCGATTTTTCATTCCAAGATAACCATCGGCTGGGTGCGTAAGAATATCGGGTTGTGGTGTGATTTCGATGCGGGTGATACGGTTAAGGAATTGGAAATCACATGGCGGCCTTTGTCCGCCAGCATCATCGATGGTGCCGCATCCATCATAGATTAGGGTACTTTTTCACTCTATGAATGCGGCGTGAAGACTGTTAAGTAGTGGCAAATAGTGCCGGATGCATGAATGAAAATTCTGAAATTACCAATAAAATGCCTAGCGTCGTACTGATTTTGATAATGATATTATCATCTTTCGCCGCTCTAGCACCGACCCAGAATGCCAAAGCGGCGGGTGACGAGAGTTTGACTTTCGTCACTACGAATTTTGATTTGCACTACGATGTTGGTGAAGATATCGGATTCGGGTTTTTGGTAACTAATCCTGATTCTTCATTGAATTATGAAGCGTCGTGGCGCGTTTGTGACATCTGGGGTGATTTTGCTCCGGATTACAGTGACTGGGTTGACGGGGACTGTATAGAATATACGGGGCCTGATGGAAATCCAGTCGGTGGGGAAATTATTGTTCCTGCTGGCGTAGCTGATGGATATATTGTTGTTGCTACAATACCTGGAATAACCTCTGTAGATGATGGGAGTGGTGGGGTGAATGATTTTGACACTTTTGTGGTCGATCAATATGTTGTTGCAATCATGATGACTGTGTCGGGTGTGTCAATAGCAACTGCAAATAGCACCATTTTCTCAGTGGGTGACAGCGGTAACATGGATGTTGATTTAGAAATTGAAGGAGATATTATCGAAGGCCAGGATTATTCTTTTGATTGGGGTGCTGACAATCTTCACCAAATGGGGTCAGTATTTTATGATTTGAAATGGGAAGTTTTGGATGATATGTCAGTAGTTGAAGATTCGGGGGGCGATGCAATAGGTACTACTTTTAGCTGTGCATGGTCTCATTATTCCCACTCTTGTGGTAGGACGCCATGGATAGATGGTCCTGATATTTCTGGCCTTATGGCTGGAGATTACACTCTAGATGCATGGTTGGAGAGGGATGGTGTGCCAATAGGAACAGCGGCTTCTGAATACACCCATTCCTTCTCCGTTTTAGCGCCTCCCCTAACTGGGTTTGAAAATGTGACGATTAGCCTTATTGGTGCTGGACATTACCAACTAGGTGATACTGTAGAATTTGATTGGGGTGTTACAGATATGAATGATGATCCAAGTGTTATAACTTATGATTTTGAATGGCAGGTTTGTAAACTGGCGAATTACGGTTTTTCTTATTCAAATGATCACAGCAATTGGACCGATGGAGCATGTATTGAAGAAATTGATACTTCCCAATCTCCAAGTCTGACAAATGGTGGAGATGAGGCCCTTGATAATTCTGCTACAGGTGATTCTGGTTCTATTACGACCAATCCAATAAATCTCCCCCGTTGTGATTCTTATTCTTACGGGTGTGAATATGTTATTGCCGGAATGGTTCTGGTAAATGGTGTTGCAATCGCTTCCGCAAATAGCACCATTTTCTCCCTAGATTCTGTTTCGACCATTGAAATACATCAGTTAGATAGATCGGGTAACATTACAGTAGGACAGGATTTTTCGTTTAGTTGGTTTGCAAACAGAATGCATGAGAAGGGTTCAGTTGCCTATGATGTTCAGTGGGAGATACTAGATCTGGCCACGTCGCCTTCGTCTTCGACTGGCCATCAAGGAACTACTGCCATTTCTGGATTGGGTTGGACGGGAGCAAAGTACCACTCCGATGGGAGAACACAGAGCCATCCGGTTTACGGTGAAACTGTCTCAGGTCTAAGTGCTGGTGATTATGAGTTGCGTGTGTGGTTGCAAATGGATGGTGTTGATGACTATTCAAATGCAGAGGATACGCATGAATTCAGTGTTATCAGTGTGCCTTCTACTGGGAATGAGGCTGTGCAGGTTTCGGGACTTAAATCAAATTATGACATCGGAGAAGATGTTGATATTGATATTGCTATAAGTGGATTGCATCCCCAAACAACACCGAATTACAATCTTTCTTGGAAGGTTTGTAAACTCTCAACCGGAGATTTTTCAGGTGACTATTGGGGTAATTATCACGTCAACCACTTGATTAATGAAAATTGGGATCTTAGTGATTGGATTGATATGGAATGTGGGAACACGGATTGGCCTTTCTATATGCCCGAAGGTGCAATCGATGGTGAACCATCAACAATGATATATTCTGGCACATATTCTTACACCCTTGATGGGGCAACTACTGGTTTGGGGCCTGGTGAATATGTTATCGCTGCCATACTAGAAGTGAATGGGGCTATTGTGGCTTGGGATGATGATTATGATTACTTCTCAGTTGGTACTGCAGCCGAAGTTTATGTTGATTTGGAGAGGTCTGGAAATATTTTGGCGGACATGGATTACAATTTTGATTTTGGAGCCAGTGATGCTTTCTTCATGAGTGATGTGGGGTATGAATTGTTTTGGGTTGTTCGCAATGATATGACGGGTGTATCCGCGGGTTTTGGAAATTATGTGTTTTCTTCAATGTGGGATACTGGTGCGCAATCTGCAAGCATCCCTAGCGCAATGCTAAATTTTGGAGATTACACACTATATGTTTGGCTTGAGCGGGACGGGGTTGCTGATAGTAGTCCAGAAGCTGAGTTTGAGCATAGTTTCAGAGTGATTAATCCGGCACTAAACACCTTAGCAACTATTGATGTTCAGGTTGATGTAAATACTATTGGGTGGGGGCAAGGTACCGTTGTCGCTTATGATTTAGATAATGGTCAACTTTTCACTATGGGTTGGGCCGTGACTGATATGATGAACAATGTTATCGATAGTGGGGAGGATACCTGGATTGCTCCTCCAAATTCGAAGAGTTGGGTTTTGGACTTTAACCATGTTACAAACGGAAATTATTGTCTTAAGGTAAATCTCTATGCGGCACAAATATTGGTTCACATGCAAAATGATTGTTGGACTCAAGCCTCAACTGCCGACGCCGATTCCGATGGTGTGCTCGACGCTGATGACATGTGTCCCTACGACCCGGTGGTCGCCAACGATGCCAACGGCGACGGCTGTGAGGATGTCGATGACACCGATGGTGACGGTATGGATGATGACTGGGAGAATTTCTACAACACTGACCCCTATGTCGATGATGGTGCCGGTGACCTCGATGGTGATGGAGTGAGTAATTTGGACGAGTTCACCAATGGTACCAACCCAGCCAGTTCCGACACCGATGAGGATTTCGTCAACGACGGTGTCGATGTCTGTCCCCTTGTCTGGGGTGATATGGCCAACGGATGCCTTACCCCCATCAACCTGCCACCGATCTGCGACATCTACTTCTCGTTGGAGATGAATGGTATGGTTATCAGCGGCAGCGCGGCAATCCCGGCGATTCCGCCGATGATTCCTGGTGGCATCGGCCCTCAGGAGATTCAGGTGCCGGCAGGTACCTACTACATCATCGCGGTCTGTACCGACCCTGAGGGAGACATGGTGACTGCGACTATCAACGGGGTGACTATCGGTCCGGCCGCCACCGCCACAGTGGGAGCGGTGATCAATATCACTGAAAATGTAGAGGCGACCGTCGATGTAACTGTAACCTGGACCGATGGGGTAAATACCTTGACCGGGGCAATCAGCATCACCGTGGCCGGGGGAACGAATTTCGTCCCCGATGCTGATGGCGACGGCTATACCCCTGGATTCACCGCCGCCATAGGAGTGATGTCGCTGCTCGGTGCGGCGATAGCGATGCGCAGGCGAAGGCTTTGAGACATGACCCGCACCCCGGTGGGATGATGCGGGCGGCCGAAGTCTGGGGTGAGCGTTGGTCGACTTGTGAGTCATCCTTATCGCGGCGCTACATGGAAACTGTGGTTGCTAAACAGAGTCTGGTGATATTGGCCGCTGACCGTTACACCATGGCCGGCCTGTCAGAATTACTCGAGGAGGTTTCTGACCATGTCGTCGCCCTGAAGACCCATGTCGACCTGGTAGAAGATTGGTCAGCCTCGGCATGGTCTGAATTTGTCGACCGGGCGGCAGCGGCCGATATGCTGATTTTTGAAGACCGAAAACATGGGGATATTGGAAAAATCGCTCGTGACCAGATGGGGGGGGCCTACGATTCGCGCAACTGGGCCGACCTGATGACCGCCCACTTGATTTCAGGCCCTTCGGTGCTCGATGGCATGGCCGAAGCGTGGAAATCGGTTGGCCGCGAAGGTGGAGTCCTGTTATTGGCACAGATGAGTAGTGCTGGTAACTTGTTGGAGATTCCGGGTTATTCGGCCGCGGTGGTGGCGGTGGGTCAGCAGCACCCCGCCTGTTTCGGCTTCATCGGTAACGGTTCACGACCCGATGAATTGGCGCAACTTCGCCAGTTGGTCGGAGAGGGGAGGATGATATGGACCCCTGGAGTCAATATTGCTGTGGTGGATGGTGAATTGGGACAACGTTATGGATGCCCGCGCCAAGCGGTGATTTCTGGATCGGATGGGATAATTGTCGGGAGTGGAATCCATCGCGCTGAATCGCCGAGCGACGCGGCCAAAGCCTATGCTGAGATGTCCTGGCAAGCATTGCTTGAGAGGGGGGCTTGAGGTGTCGGCGGCCGCGTGGGCCTTCGTCGCCATCGGTTGCATTGGCCTGATTTGGGTGGTACTATGGCAGTTCAAGAAATGGAGTGAATTGGATGAGCGCCTAGCTCGTGCTGACCCAAGCCTTCTCGATGATGCGGCATTGAGTTCAGAAGAAGCGATTCAGGCCCCGGCGGGAAGTGTGATTCTACCCTATACTCTAGCGGTTGATATTCCGCTGCAAACTCCTCTCGCGGTCACTTCAACAACACAACAACCGTACCCACAACAGTACCCACAACAGATTACCACACCAGTCATCCACCAGCAAACGACTCAGCAACCACTCCCAGACGTCACCCCGGAGTTAACCTCGGAATCTATGCCCGCCACTCCGATTGCAGATGAGGATCTTAACTGAAATTTACAATATCGATGTACATCATGTACTCAGCCACACCTATACTTAGGCCAATGAGAAGGAGCAGTAATAATCCAAGTATTTTTTTACTTTTTTTACTGGATTTTTTGGATTTTGTACCACCAATTATATCGCCGAGCAGGGGTAAAGGTAATGGAAGGGGGAAGGGGGCGGGTAGCTCATCGCCTTCCTCGATTTTCTCAATCAGTATTTTGTCCGGGTATAATTGGTCGAGGTCGGCTAGGCCAGGGGCTTCTGGAACCGGGCCTATCACATCCTCCCATATCTCATCAATCATACTCTTGGTAACCGGTTTCTCAACCCAGGCAACTGCGCCGGCAGAGTGGGTGGCATCGGTGGCTAGTTGGCGCTGGCGGCGCGGTGCGGTGAAGAGGATCCGTGAGTCGCCGCCGTGCTCCCGCATTTCAAGAGCGGCTAGATGACCATCGAGGCTGGGGATGTCCAGTGACATCACTACTAGTTCGGGGTCATTGCGTATGTATTCGTCAACCGCCTGATCACCATCACTGCATTCGATGACGTGGAATTGGCGGTGGCGGAAGATTTCACTCATCCGCATTAACGCCATCTGGTTATTATCGACGATGAGAACTGTGGGTGAAGAATCGGGGTCGGCGTCGGAGATGAAACTCATAGCCCTCACCCCCTCGTGGTATCTCCTACTCTTGAAGGATATGGGTTATTCCGGCAAGCTTGATTTACTTTGGATTACTCTTCTTCGCCATCATTGACGATTTCTTCGGCTGGGCCATCGCGCGGGCTGGTGAAGGCTTGTTGGGTCTTCTCGGCCTCGTCGATTTTCGCCTCCATATCTTTCTTGGCTTGGGGAGCATTTACGAATTGCATCTGCAGTTCAGCGATGATGGCACTGAGTAATTTTGTTTCTTGCTCTTGTAAGTTTCCCTCAGTCTTCTCTTTCAGCATCTGAATCATATCAATTCCGGATTTTGCCTCTACCATATTCCATTGCCGATTGCCCTCGTGGTCAGGCATCATCCCCATGTGAACCATCGCCGTGCGCTGGAACATGTGGACTACGGTGAAGAATTGCGCCGACCTTTCATCATTGAAAATATCCTCGGACATGATAAGCGCCACCAACATGTCATTGATGAGTTCAACGGTTGTTTTTATTCGCCGAATCTATGCAAACAATTGGTCGAGAAGCCAGTTCGGCACAAATTGAATCAGGTCATCATAGCCCTGTCCGATGCCGGCCATCACGATTGGTCGGCCAGTGGCATGAGCGATAGAAAGGGCGGCTCCACCCTTGGCATCGGTATCGAGTTTGGTTAATACCGCGCCATCGAAGGCGAGCATTTTTTGGAATTCAACCGCTTGGTCGACGGCGTCGTTACCGGCCAATGCGTCGCCGATGAATAGCACTAAGTGGGGTTTGATGACGCGGTGTACTTTTTCTAATTCGGCCATTAGATTGATCTTATTCTGCATTCTCCCAGCGGTATCTATCAGCACTACGTGGGCACCACGTGCCCGCCCACTCTCAACCGCATCTCGTGCGATGGCGGCTGAGTCGCCACCGCGCTGACTTGAGATGCACCTTATTCCAAGACGGGTGCAGTGTAGTTCAAGTTGTTCGATTGCACCGGCCCGGAAGGTGTCGGCGGCGGCGGCAATCACAGTATGTCCTTGCTGTTTCATGCGGTGGGCAATCTTGGCTACGGTGGTGGTTTTACCAGTTCCATTAACTCCGACCAACATGATGATGACAGGGGTGTCGCCGTTTTTCACCATCTCATCGACGGTCGCATTGAAATCCCAATAATCGGATTTTAGGATGGTTTGCAGGGCTCGCTTGAGGCTGGCCTCGAGGACTTTTTCGAGTTTGGCGCCTTTGCGTAGGCGATTACCGAGTAATTCTCGCCTTAGTGCCCCCATTACCGCAGTGGTGGCTAAGGATGAGATGTCGGATTCCAATAATAGCCATTCCAGTTCATCCATGAGTTTATCGAAGGCCGCACCCTGCTTGATGACCTTGCCGCCAGATTCAACCACCCCGCCACCGAGGTCGATTTCTATGCTCTTCCCGAATTCATCATCGGTATGTTTTGTACCACTGGAACCGCGCGGCGCAGCTTCGACCTTGACTAGTTGCCGCCCGGTGGTCGAGCGCATCATCTGCAGATTAACCCGTGAACCCTTCGGTTTGGTTTGTGAAGATGGATGGTTTTTAGCCTTGATTTCTTCTTGCCGCCGCGACTCTTTCTTCAATCGCTTACGCTCTTTTTTTGAGATTGTGACGGGGAGGGGGGTGGCATCATCATCGTCATCATCCCATTCATCCCAATCGTCTCCATCAGCTGAGATTGCCGAAGTATCTACAGTGGCTGACGTGGTGTCTTGAGCGGCTTCCGCCAAATCTTCAGGGTCTTCAAAGTCGTCCCACTCATCGGCGTCGGTGCCTGTTGTGTCCTCAGCCTCAGTTGCAGCGGCTGCTTCGGTTAGGTCAGTTGGTTGTTGGTCGTGAAGTTGTGCCGCCGCGGCCAAAGCCACTTGAGCTTCTACTGAATCTTCGGCAGCAATAAGGTCGGATTCATCGGTCTCTGCCGCCACCTCGTGAATCCGCTTGCGAAATCGGTCGAACAGCCCCATCATCTCACCTTCAATCGTCAAGTGTCAACTCGCCACCAAAACCGCGTCGGCGGGCTGTTTTAGGTTGTTTTTTCTGGTCGGAGACGGTGTCCTTGTCGCCCTCAGTGGTTATTTCGGAGCTGTTATCCTCAGATAAAGGCGGCATTGTAACGCCGACCTCGGCCACGCCGGAACCGGTCATCTTCTGCGCCGCTAGGTTGAACTCGGCGCTCATTTCGTTGATTTTCTCGGTGATGGTTTCTGCTTCAGCATTCAATTCGGTGATGATGATGCCGAGGTCGGTGATTCGGGTACGGATTATTTCGGCAGCATCATCGGGGTTTTTCTCGGCGAAGATACCGCTGCCGATGTCGATCACTGCGGTTGTGTTGGCCTCGACCGTGGTTGGAAGGTGTACACCTGAGCCGATTGGAATCATCACTTTGTTTTCTTTATTGTCACTTTGCGCTGATTCTGCGGTAGTGGATAGCCGAGACATTGTGAGAAGACTGGTTTCGACGTCACCAGCCTCGGCCTGGACAATTTCTAATCGTGAAACTTGATCTTGTAATTGTTCTAGCCGTTGACGATTGAGGTCTATCATTCGTGCCATGTTCTTCAGTTCTTCTTCGGGCATGGATCTCTCTCCTCTGATTGTGAGCAGAGAAGCCCCTCGTGGGGTGGTGCTCACTCCTCCTCTTTGGGTAGCGCCTCTTGGGCCGGGGATTCCTTAGTAGGTAGTGGTTCCATGGTCGCCAGTTGTTCACGGAAATAGTCGATTACCTGGGCTTCTCTAGACTCGCGGGGGTCGATTTTGTCGCATGAATTGATTTCAATCTTGCGTCGCTTAGCCTTGTGGCGGCTGCCTATTATCGAGTATACACGGTGCTCTGCGTCGGCCGTATCTGCGGCTATGACATCCAATGTGAACTGCTGTCGAACCTTTCCCATCGGGACTGTTCCTTCCACTCGGTATGCATCCATGGCGGCGGCGACCTGCCACTTACCCTTAAACGCGCCGTCGCGCAAACGGTATGCTGTCCAGCACTGGCTTCCGCTTACCGTGGTGATTTTAGGCTGAAAAATGGGGTCGATATTGAAATCTCAGGGGGGTTAGGTAAAGGGTGGTCGTGGCGGGCGAAGAGACGCGGCTAAAGGAGGAGGATGTATCGCCCCTATATGCGCCGACAAGTTGGTAGCAAGCAACTGGGTTTAGCCTTGGTCGCATTGCTGGTCGCCAATTTGGTCGGTAGTGTCGCAAGTGTTGAACTGCTGAAACCAGATGATGATTCGGGAGGTGACCGGAGTGGGATTGGGGAGGAATATGTATTGGTCATCGGCCGTGCGTGGACAGTGGCTGAATGGTCGTCTCTATACTCATATGATATCAGTCCACTACGACAATTGAGTTTTGACAGCCTCTTGGTTTGGCAACCGCTCGGGGCCGGTCCTGTGGAGTGGTCGGGAGGTCATTCGGCCGAACCTGCCGAATGGAAGGCGGGGCTGGACTCGACATTTCCACTCCCGGGTCAATCGATATTGGTCATCCTTGAACCTCGCTTGCCTCACGATGCCGGGAATCAATTGGTGAATGATTTGCAACGACTCGGATTGCAACCGAGTGATTTGCCCGATGATATGGGCGCGAGCGCTTTACCAATCACAATAGAAGCGGTGTGGCCGTCGGTCGGGAAAAGTACCCTCCTCGATGAATTGTTGGCGCTCCAGGGGGTGTTCTGGGTCGAGCCGGTATTAGAGGCAGGTTTGAGAAATGAGGTTTCTTCTGCGATCTTGCAGGATGGGGAGGTATTGAGCCACCCGTTGTGGGAATTGGGATTGGCGGGCGAGGGTATCGTGGTGGGAATAGCTGATACTGGTTTGGACCGTGACCATTCTTGTTTCAGAAATGCGAGCCTCGCCTATGGCTTCGGTGCCGAGGAGGATAATGTCTCTGCGACCCCAGGAATCAATCATCGCAAACTGTTACTGCTCAACGAAACCTATGATGATTGGGATGACCCGGGTGATGTTGATGGCCGCCATGGAAGCCATACAGCCGGCACATTATCGTGTTATGACATCGATTCATTCCTCGCCACGCTGAATGGAGATTGGGATAATGCCACTCCGGGAATCATGACTGCGATGGCTTATGATTCTCGATTGGTGGTTCAGGACTTGGTCGGCCCCTCCGGGTGGATGGAGCCGCCGATGGACACATTATTGTGGGAGAATTCCCGCAATGGGGGAATCATTCATTCCGACTCTTGGGGAGATGCGACCACATCATACACCCTTCGCTCACATAATCTCGATGCGTGGATGCGAGAGAACCCATGGTCATTGGTTTTCGTCGCACCGGGAAATAATGGTGGCCTAGTGTTAGAACCCGCCAATGCTCGCTCGGTGGTCTCTGTCGGTGCAAGTGCAAGAGATAATTCTACCACTGTGTATTCTCAGTCGAGCCATGGTCCGCTCGAAGATGGTCGCCGGGGCATCCTCATCTTGGCTCCGGGAATGGGGATAATCTCAGCGCAGAGCGACGGAGTACACGATTCTGCTAACGGTGGAGCACGTACAAGTTCAGGTACTTCGATGGCAACACCGATGGCAGCTTCGACCACGGCATTGATTCAGCAGATGATTGAAGATGGTTGGATTTCACGCGCAGGTGATAATCGCTCAATTGTCAATAGCAGTGGGATTATTCCTGGTTGGTCCTCGTATGAGGGTGTGGGTAATATTTCACTCGGTGATGGTTTCACCCCCTCCAACAATCTCCTGCGGGCCTTGCTGACCCTGTCGGCTGAACCGTTGGTCGGCGGCCACCATAAAGGGTTGGATTTGGGATCTTTTCCCGATGAGATGCAGGGTTGGGGTCGGCCAAACCTCAGCCGTCTGCTCGACGCGGATTCGGTCAATTCATCTTTGGTCGGAGATTTTTTGGGCACCGAAGGGTATGTCCCAGCAGAAAATATCTGGATTTGGGATGGTTTTGCCAGTGATGGTGATTGGGTTTCGGCACTGAGTGCGCGAGTTGATTCGCCGAAAATTGGTGGCCCATTGGCAAAATTATCCTACAGTGAATGGACCGGTGAGGGTTTGGCGGGACCGTTCTTAGCCAGTGGTGAAGAGGCGTCGTGGCAATTGGAAAGGGTGATTGGGGAAGATCTTGATCTTCGTCTCTCCTGGTCACCCAAGCCTGCTCCGGGACCGGTAGATGATTTGCAATTGGTGGTGGTGATGGGAGATGGGCGTTTTGTCGTCGGTGATTATTTCAATGATAGTGGCTATAGTAATCTCTTCGTCGAACCGGCTTTCCTCAACACTTTGGTCGGTAATAATGAGTCGACTGTCGGGATTAGGATTCCCGCCGATCTGCTCGGTGATTCGCTTTGGGTTGAGGTGAGAGTAAGAGCGAGAAATGTTACCATCGGTAATTTCACTGGAGGGTTGGGTATTGATGGTGACAGGGTTGGATTTGCCTTGGCTGCCAGGGGGTTGGTTCGAGAGTCATTGGATGAGGATGAGGATGGAGTTGCTGATTTCGTCGATTCGTGCACGGATACCGCCATCGATGATGTGGTTGATACGCAAGGTTGTTCGCCATCGCAACTCGATGGGGATGGTGACGGGGTGAGTGATGCTGATGATCTGTGCGTCGGTTTTGATGATTTGCTCGACTTGGATTTGGATGGTATTCCCGATGATTGTGATTCCATAATCGATAGTGATGGTGATGCTGTGGCTGACCACACCGACCAGTGCCCGACCACACCCCACGGGGATGTGGTCGATGCGGTTGGGTGCTGGCCCTACTCTCCAGTGGTATTCCTCGCTCTCTCTCCCGGCGACGACACCTATACTGACATTCTTCCTCTAGATTTCAGTTTGAGTGATGCTGACAGGAATATCAGTGTGGTCAGCACTTACCTTCGCTCCACTGATGGGTTAAAAGAAATCCAAGTATGGGAAACACGGGTTGATGGTGGTGGTGAATTACATTCCACTAATTTAGATATATGGGGTTTCTGGGCTTTTTTTGCGCCCGCTGATGCTGGTGGGGGTGTAAATACGGCTGATGTAGAAGAGGTGGTCACGGTCGTTGTCGTGTGGGTGGTGGTTGAATTGGATATCGATGGTGATACAGTTGCTAATACCACTTTCCTCTCCACCAACATCACATTGGTATTGGGTGGGTTTGGCGAAGGGAGCACCGGTGGTGAAGGTGGTGCTATGGATAGTGGGTCCTCCTCCTTGCCGGGAAAAATCACTTGGCCTTTATTGGCACTTTTAATCCTGGTCATCGCCTACGCGATTGCGGCAATCTCGATGCGGCGTAATGATATTCGCGGTGGCGATGATGGAAGTTTGCAAGGACCCTATTGTGAAGCAGAGTGATATTGCGTATCCCACCCTTAGCACCACCATCACCTTCAAGCATAGAAGTTGTATGGCTCACTCTGCGCGAGAGTGTATAAAGAGGGATGAAAATGGGCGATAGATTGTATATAGGAATTGATTTGGGGACTTTCCAGTCTACCATCACATCGAGTGCTGGTGGGTTGGATACAATGGAAACCGTAGTCGGAAAACCGAAAGACCCGGTGGCCCGTAATTTCCTCGGTCGTGATGTGCTGTTCGGGGCCGATGCGTTGAAGAACAAATTAGCGTGTAATTTATTCCGTCCAATGGCAGCTGGCGTCGCCCAGGATGATGAGGCGAATCTCGCCGCGGCAAAGGCCTTCGTCACTCATCTCATCGACACGGTCGATCCAGAGGAGTATGACGAGGTCTTCGGAGTGATTTGTAGTCCTTCGCACATTACTTTCACTGATAAATCAAACCTCGTCGCCACACTGCGCGGTCAGGTAAATGCCATTATGGTGGTTTCCGTGCCTTTTGCGACCGCCTTTGGTTTGGATGAGATTGGTGGCAGTATTGTCGTCGACATCGGTGCCGGGACTACAGACATCGCCCGTATCTACGGCACTTTCCCATCCGAGGATGATGAGGATACTCTGAGTCATGCCGGTGATTGGATTGATGAGCAACTGATGGATCTTATCGAGAAGAAGTATACTGGGGCTCAGTTGACCAAGGATATGACCCGCGGGATGAAAGAAAAGTATTCCTATGTCGGTGACGAAGACCGAGAATGTATGGTCGAGTTATCGGTCGAAGGTAAGAAGCAGGTCGTCGATATCGGCGATTTGGTGAGGGAATCATGTGAGTCGGCAATGCCCTATATCGTCTCGGGAATCAAGGCTGTGGTAGCAACTGCCGACCCTGAATATCAACCGATTTTACGAAACAATATCATTATCAGCGGTGGAGGCTCCCTAATTGATGGGGTCGCCGGTCGAATCGCCGATGAATTATCCGATATAGGAGATGTCAATGTGTGGTGCTGTGATGACCCGATTACCCAGGTCGCCACCGGCGCTCTGAAATTGGCTGAAGTTATGCCTGATGAGCAGTATACCTCGATTAATTGAGGTTTCTCGACCATTTTGGTCAGGTCTGCAACCGAGCGAATTATGGCCGCTACACGGTAAAGGTTCAAGAATGGTACAAGGCCGATGCGTAGCGATAGCATGACGCTTGGTACCGCTGCGACCCCAGGAGACGGTGATGATTCCCTTGGTGGGAATGACCGTTCTGCCCTCGAGGGGATGTTGAAATCGTATAGTTCAGAGCAACTCGTCGACGAGGTTTTGGTTGCGTGGGATGAGTTGTCGGCACGCAACGATGACTTGGTTTCGACCAAACAGCGGTTGCGAATTCTGGAATTGGACTTGGCCGAGCGCGAAGACGGGGTCGCTCCGGAAGTAATGATGCTACAGGAAGCTGAAGAGGGGTTGCGGGAGCGTGATGCGCGAATTGTCCATATCGAGAGAATGCTCGAGGATGCTCGGGTGGAAATTGAGGAGCACGATGCCTCTGCGAGTGTAGAGGAAATGGAAGGTATCGAGGTTGAAAATAACCAGTTGAGAAATCTCACCGAAGACCAGAATAGTGTCATCTCTGAAATGGAGGGTAAGGTTGAGCAATTGGTCGAGGCTTTGGACCGAGCTGCTCAGGCTGGCTTGACCAGTGTGACTGCTGATGAAGTTCGCGCCTTGAAAGCACAACTCGACCAGAGGTCTGGAGAGTTGGAGGCGGAGTCGGCGGCCAATGCCGCACTTGAGGAAGAGCGACAACGGTTGCGAGATATTGCCGACCGCCTTCGTGGCCTGCTCGACCAGCGCGACAAGCGTTTGGGAGAATTGGAAGAACAGTTGGAGCGGGTGCTCCAAGGTCCTCGCAGTGTCAGCGCCGAGCACGATTACCTAGTCGAACAGATTGAGGAGTTGAAACGTCGATTACTTGAAAGAAACCGTGAGTATGAAGCTCTGCGTCGGCGTGAGCGTCGGCTCCATAATGATGTCTTTGAGCGCGATGAGCGGGTCAGTCAGATGCAATTGACTATGACTGATCTTGAAGCTGCCCTACAAGACCGCACCTCTGAGTTAAAGGAATTGGAAAAGCAGTTTGAGCAGTCGAATTATGAGTTGGATGCGGCCCGCCGCAGTGAGCGTACCCGTGAAGTTGTCGGCCGAGTCTTCGCTGATTCCCTAGAATTGTCTCGTGACCATGAAAAACGCCAAGATAAGCGCGAGGAATATGCTGCTGCCCCAGATGTTGAGCGGAAAATCACCAGCCCATCACTAGATGATATGACTACCTTGGCCAGTGGTGAGGAGATCGAGTTAGATGTTGATGAAACTGAGATTGATACCTCAGATGCGGTCGATGTAGGTGATAGTCGTCCACACTCACCTGGTGGTCATGCCGACCCTGGTGTTTACGATGATGATTGAGTCATCGTCGTAATCAGGTCACTTAGTTTGTTTCTCAAATCAGATAAGTCATGGCAATTCTCAGTTAAAGTCCCGGTTACAATCCAGTTCGCTCCGGCCGCCGCCGCCGCGTGCGCCGCATCACCATCTGAGATACCCCCGCCTACGAAGATGGTCAGGCCACTGACCGCAGCCGCGCTGGATATCAATTCCGGAGAAACCGGCACATGGGCACCACTCCCGGCTTCGAGATAAAATAATTTGAAACCGAACATTGCCGCACAGTGTGCCCATCCCGTTACCCCTATAGTGTCGCTTGCTTGAATGAGGGTGGCCTTTCCGACCTGCCCCACCTTACCCCCCGGTGCACAGACCAAGTAGCCGGTAGGAAGGGTTTCGATGGAAAATTCTGCAATCTTGGTGGCGCCTTGCTGCTGCTCGCCGACTAGAAATTCACGGCTTTCACTATTCATCAACATCATGAAAGTTATCGCGTCGGCAGCTGGAGATAATGCATGTGCCCCACTAGGAAATAGCACCACTGGAATATTCCAATCGACCTCGCTTTCCACATTAGCATCCTGGCTCTCGGCCCATATTCGTAACTCGAGCGCTTCTTGAATTGCTTGAACGGTAGCATGTACCTGCTCATCGGGGGTCTCGGTCGAGCCGCCGACCATGACTAATTTGCTTCCTGCCTCAATTGCTATTTGCGCACGATTGGCAGCAACTTCAGGGGATTGGTTGGCTGGGTCGATTAGGGTAGCGTGGCGCGGCCCTGAGGATTGGGAGGTGATGTAATCGATAACTGTCGCATGGGTTTGTGGTCGCATTTGTCCTCACCCGGCGCTCTATTAAGTGGTTTATCAAAGAATAGGGAAGATAATCATGCTTGTTTTTTGAATTTGGTGGCTTTCTCGATACCACGAGATATTGCCGCATCAATGGATATGTTTCGGTGGTCAGCGCTTCGGTTGGCTGAAATGATTTCAAGCCATCCATTAGGATGTTGTGGTTCGCATGTTGCGCCCCTCATCCAACATTCAATAGTCCCATCGGCTCTTGGGAAAGCCAACCTCTCACCATCCCACCCTGGGTGAGTCCACTCCTTGGGTATCCTCAGGGGGCTTGCTATCGCCCCACTCCATTGAATCAGATCTGTACGGATTTTTCTACCAAGAACATTTCTCCCTCCTTCGTGCCCGCTGTTACCACCTAGGCCGGGTAGTATATCTGTAAATGGTTGATCACCAAGGCAGTCATAGAAATATTTGGCTGAAAAGAACTGTGGGTTTCCATGACCGGCACCTTTCATTTCGATGGTTTTACCTTGTTGACCTTCTCGCCAACCGATGATTCTAGTTTTCACGCGGATATCAACTCCGGCTTCACCAGCCCTTTGGGAGAGTAATTTCTCTAACCATTCCAAGCGTAAACCCCAACCCCCTGGGTGTTCTTGTAATTGGAGTTGGTCTGGTGGATTTATCTTGGCAATCCAATCATATGTCGATTGTTGATTTACATAACCAATTCCATTTACTGGGTCGCCAATCTCTTGCCGTGCATCGATAAGAATCACCTTCTCTCCTGTGAAGGATAAGGTTAGTGCACAGGCCAAACCCTCCAATCCAGCCCCAGCAACTAGATGTGAATATTGCATTATTGATTCCCCCTCACTACTCTATTATGTTGAATGGTTAGGGGAAATTGGCTTAATTGATAATGCAAATACCGGGCAAGCAGGAATACAAAAATTACAATGGGTGCATTTTTTTTCTTCGACGATCGCTAATCTGTCGATTAAGGTGAGGGCATCAACCGGACACATTGCGATACAAGCTGCACATCCAAAGCATCGGTCATCATCGACCAGAAAGATATGACCCTCCTTGCGTGCCATGTTCATCCGAAGGGGTTGGTTTTTGAATGGTTATCCCTCTCCATGAGAAATTGATTTGTGATGATAATAGTGTGTTTTCATTTTTCTGGTGTGTGGAAATTCGGTTTTTATGTGATAATCATTGATTTATCTTTCTTTTTTGAACTAATTTTATGCAGTGGAAATGATATTGGTTATTTTTTTATTATTTTAGGTGATTAGTTGAAGACCCGTTGATTTCCGATGGAATTATTTTTTATTGGTAAAAAATATTGGTGATTGATTATATTGGCTAAAATTAGTTCAAA
>JYMV01029185.1_pt1 | contig 26031 bp, 29 predicted proteins | sample 338911 | NCBI WGS metagenome assembly JYMV01 (sample SAMN03354496, study PRJNA234377) | hydrothermal vent metagenome | biome: Deep sea; feature: Hydrothermal plumes at the Eastern Lau Spreading Center, Western Pacific Ocean; material: Seawater | place: Tonga | collected 2009 | depth 2000 m m
GAGGTAGGCAAGGTGGGGCAAGGAACCAAGTGTCATGCAGGCAATGAAACAGAAGCTGGAGAAGATGGAAGGTGTTGAGAAATGTTGAGGTCTTGTTAATAGATGTTAACCATTAATATTAATTATGTGGAGAGAAACCAGGTGGAGGTAATACAAAAATATCTCCAATGGCATTATGAATAGGAACAACCAGCTCATCTTTCATCGCAATATCAAAGCATCCTATTGTTACAAGATTGAACTCCCGAATCCTCCTTTAGTAAAGACGACTGTTCGTATTCAAAAACATCTCGAATGGTGTGCTGGAAGTGATCATGATACACCATAATTGAGATAGTGCTAATGAGGTAAATTTCGGAGCGAATAATGGGCCAAAAATGGGCCACTTGAAGGCAAATAAGTTAGGGGTTGTAACCACAAGGGTTAGGTGGGTGTTGTATATGGAACTTGCGATAAGTTTTAACTATAATCTATTAACCCCTTCCGCTTTTCCAACCGCTTCAAGTATTGCTCACGTTCCTCACCACCATAGGGAAGACGAAGTACTCCGATTCCATTTCGTTTGATGAACGAATCTGCAAGCGGAACATCAACCATTTCCCCGAACATTGGAAGCGATCCTTTCAACGCTAACTTGCTGATATATTGCCTCGACAAGCCCCAACGCCTAGCAAACTGGGATTGAGTTAATAAGTCGTCTTCTATTGATTTGTCCACTTATATAATAAGGAAAGTCTAGCTGTTTTTCGCCGCCACGTACCCGCTTTGCTCATATCCTAGGAAGTACCTTTTTTATTTAAACAACCCACTCTTGATGTTAACGCAAGATATATGTCAGTTCAGAACTTGTTTTTCTCTTACATAGTGTCTGAGGTCATCCCGTCTTCTTCAGTGATCATCTGGATCTCATCGGTTTCTTTATCTGCCAAAATGAGGTAGGAGTCGGTCGTGAGAAATTTTTCGATATCACTGATAAGAACTTTCGAGTCGTTCATAATTTTTTCAGAACCTACCTGCCCGATTTTTTTAGATAACTCCATCAGACGATTGACAAAGAGTTGGGACTTCGCAATTGTTTTAATTATCTGATCAAACTCCAGTTTGCGATTGAGGTTGCTCTCAGCGAATCTGGCGTATGTGATTAGTCTTTCAGCTTCCTCCACGATGTGCCCGATATTTATGAGTTCTTCCATGACCACCTGTTCCCCTTTAGCTTTGAGTTCGGAAACAAGCATCTGAGCAACCCCTTCAAGAGGTACCCCATTTTGCGTCGCACATAAATGATTCAATCGGGAAATCAGGACTGTGATCTTAGAATCTAGCTTGAGAGTTACCGAAGTGTGGTTGACCTTAAAATGGGATTGATCGAAAATTCCATAAATGCCGCCTCGATCTTTGATTTCTCCAACCTTAGTTTCCAGAGGATGAAGTAACGTAGTGCAAGACGGAGTATCCACCGCACCCACTTCACTCCGGAAAATTAAAATGATAAAAAAGAACTGTATGAGAATAAGGAAAGGATTAAGGAGTTTCATTGATCGAGCCTCTTGACAATTGGCTAAAGCCATAGTTGTCTCGCCTCTTAAAGTTTTCTTTCGCATTATACCCTTAGTATTAAAAACATAGTAGGTATGGGACCTATAAAATAGTATCATTAGGGTACTGAGTAGGGTACAGGGTCTCAAATACCTTAAGTCCTTTTTGAATATAGTAGTTAGGGTCTGTTTGATGAGTGGCGTTTGCGATGCTAGGAGTAAAAGGTACTTTGTGGTCACAGGTATCATTCGTGGTACCGTATCTAGTATCACTATGGTACCTATTTTTGATTTAAGATTCTCACGTTTGCAACCTACTCTCTCCCACCAATTATCTTTTGTGATACCTAAACCACAAATATCCTTCGGGCGAAACTTTTTTATGAACTCTTCCTTCGAGATTTGAGTTATATTTAGAGTTGTATCAATTTACCTCAACTTAGAAATGGTGGAGGGAGCACTTATGTATAAAACAACGAAATATTTTTTTCTTTCAAGGTTGATAGTGATTAGTCTAGTGATGGGAAGCATTCTAGTCTTTAACACGACATACGCAGAATCCATTTTCGAATATCCGACACCGACTACTGAGAGCAGTCCGGCAGGGTTAGATTTCGATTCAAAAGGTAACCTTTGGTTTGCAGAAATCAACGGAAATAAAATCGGAAAGTTAACGCCAAGCGAGGTGGCGCCAGGAACATCAAAAGGAATAGTTGAGTATGAACTCCCCCATAAAAACAGTAAGCCTCAATACCTCATGGTTTCCCGTGATGATACTGTCTGGTTTAGCGAAATGGGCGGTAATCGTATCGGACGGTTAGACCCCGCTTCAAAAAAAATACAGGAATATGATATTCCCACCCCCAATAGTGAACCGCATAATTTGTTTGAGTCGAAAGACGGGATGATCTGGTTTACAGAGTTCGAAGCTAACAAAATTGGTAGGCTTGATCCAAAAACGGGAGAGATTCGGGAATTCTCGGTTAATGAGGGCCACCCACATGATTTAGTAGTTGACGATGAATACGTCTGGTACACGCAGGGGGGGAAATTTTGGGCTAGGGTTTTTTCGAATAAGATTGGATTTCTGGAATTGGAATCTGGTAAAGTCGGGGAAATTTTGATTCCCCCAGATAAATCGGTTCCGCACGGGATGTTTCTTGCGTCAGACAACACCATCTGGTTTACCCAGTTTTTTGCAAATAAAATTTCGCGACTAGATTTTTCCGAGGGATTTCCGCCAAAGGTTATTAGTTATCAGATTCCAGGAAAAAGAACGGGGGCTCATGATCTGGTAGTTGATTATGATAAACAGTTAGTCTGGTTTGTGGCAAACCACAAAGATAGTATCGGTAAGCTAGATTTAACTGAGGGCGAGCCGGGAACTTCTAAGGGAATCCAGCTGTTCACATTGCCGACCAAGGGTGCGCACCCCAGCAACCTTGTGCTAGACAAGGAAGGTAATGTCTGGTTCACTGAAATGGGAATGTATTTCAGGGGAAAGTACCAAAATAAAATAGGCACATTAGTACCCTGAATTTGAGATTTAAGGAGTTACAAAGGCGGGAATTTACTTTGGACGAAGAAGTCAGAAGTTCAAATCTTCTCATCTTGACCTTTTAAAATAATGGGTTACGGTTTAGGCCGTAGCCCATTATTTGTCTGAGGTGAAAGAGTAGAATAATATTCAGCCAAAACCTTTAAGGATGGCCCTTATTCCATCCACAATGATCAACCAATCCAGCTTAATCAAATCCCAAACTGAGTTTTTTTGATACTGTTCCAGGTACTGTTCATCTGTTGAGTAATTAAGAATGGTATCGCCCCCACTCTTTGCCAGGTTAGCAGGAAAACAGAAAACTCCCGCCTTCAAAATCAGTCTTGGAGGAAAAGAATTAACTTCATAATTCACAGGCAAGGGCCTCGGACCCACAACAGACATCTGACCCGTTAGAATATTCACTACCTGCCCAAGTTCGTCGAGATAAAATTTTTTCATAAATCTTCCCGTATAACTCAGACTGGTTGGATCACGATGTAAATAGTTGAAGGAGGGTTCCTTTTTAAAGTCTGCAGACTCTCGGATATATTTTTGCCGAGCACGTTCTCTGAATAAGTTTATTTTATACATATCAAATTCCCTCCCCATGGAAAAGCGGGGCTCGGTTATGAAAAGTGGGCCAAAATCCCAACGCAAGACTTTCTCAATGAAAATGGTCAAACAAAAGACCGTCAAGGCGGGGATCCAAACCGGACTCAGTATAACGATAACCCCCAAGTCCATGGTTCTCTTGACCAACCGTTTAACGGCTGCATCTGCTTCATCAACATGCTCGGCTGGATTACCCTCAATGAGAACGGGGTTACCCCAAGCAACCATTCTCCATTGAACGCCACCCCCGATTTCTAGGAAAGGAGTGATCCCATTTCCGGCGACTAGAATCAAAACAACGAGGAAAATCGTCAACTGATTGAAAAGTTTCATGTTCATCCACCTGAAGTTTGCTCCGTATTATACCCCCAGAGTTCACTTAAAAAAAATCGTGGAAATCTCGTGGCGCAGATACACTTTCTACGCAATAAAATCGATTAAAAATCTCAAGTGTTTATAAATAATAGATTTCTAAGGAAGGTCGGAATTTCAAATCTTCTCATCCCGACCAAAAATACAAAGGGTGCGGGTTTTTCCCGTCCCCTGTTTTTAGTTAAAAAGCGTAGCCTAAAAACTGTTAACCCCCCACTTTCTTCCCCTGATGATATTTGTTCAACTTGTTGCACATACTTAACAAGGATTGAGTAAATGGAAAATTTGATGAATACTACTGAATCAGATTTTTAATATAAACTATTGAAAGTATTGACTTTAAATAATAAGTCCTATAAAGTTCGGAGATCAAAGGGTCTTAAATGGTTTTAAATAAGGAGTAGAAAAAATGCATGTTATTTACTGGTTAGTGCTTATATTAGGTATTTCGATAGTTGGTATGGGATTGGCGTTTGCGAATACTTATATAAGAAATGAAGAGATGAAAAACGATATGATTGACAAGGCTTATATGTGGAAAGCAAAACAGGAGAAAATTGCAATCCAACAAGAGGAGGAAAGATTGAAGGAGGTTGATGCGAATAGAGAGAAGATTCGACCTGCTCATCTTGCGCGAAGCTTTAGGGCTGCATAACCAAGTGAAAAAATGAAGAACTTTCCCAAGTCAGGGTAACCGCAGGTCGGAAATTCAAACCTTCTCATTCTGAACAATAAACACAAAGAGTATGGGTTTTCCGTGACCCATTTTTTTGGTCAAAAGAGTGGTAAAAAAATTATTAACCCGCTTTGCAATCTTCTCAAAAACATCAATCCTATTACTAGAAAAATTCAAACTTACGAATGGACTCGACTATGGCTGAGGTAGAACGGGCGCTGATAAACTTTTGCTGATCATACCCCTGGACCATGTCCCAAGCCTGCTCAGAATATTTTTCAACCAGAGGAAGAGCCACATCATCCAGCATCCACTGCCCGTGGCGAATATCCTCTTCAACGTGAACAGTCCAATAGCTGATACCCTTCTCTCCCATCTTCAGGCGCTTACCAGCCATTTTCATATTCTGAAAAGCGGCAGGAACAGAAACTTCGGTATACAACAAACCGCCAACATAATGTAAAAATTTTTTCTTGCGCTCGGAAAGGAAAAAGCTATGGTTGATGTTGGCCAGCACTTCCCACGGTACAATATCAAAATAAGCTTCCGGACTGGAATCCATACCACATTCGTCTAACATGGCTGCAAAATGAGTAGAATGCTTTCTGGACAACTTGCCACTACCATATTCTTCCCATAAGATCCGGGTCAGCATCGTCTGCACCTCGTTCCCCACACCCCCCAGCATACGTGAAAGCTGGCTTGCTTCTACCAAGCCATCTAGGGAAGAGATCGCGAGCAAGCGCTGGTACCCAGCTTTTGTTATTTCGTTGCGTATGAACAATCCGTCAGGAGAAGGCGCAGGCTGTAGATCTTCTTTTACGCGATCACGGAGAGCCTCGCTAAGATTGCCGGGGTTCTGCTGAGCAAAATTATTTTTTTCCCAGTCCTGCCAGGCATTTTCAATTTTCAAGCGTAATAAAAAAATAAAAGTGGAATCTTCATTGGCATAATTTTCCAACTCGTCATACCAAAATAGCTTCAAACGGTTGATACGATAAAGAAGCCTTTGTAAAAATAGGTGGGCATGAGTGCATCCTTCATCATTTTTAAAAGCATTAAATAAGGATACTTCCAATTTCGAATTAATTTTTTCTAGCTTTCTGGGGTTTTCGGCAATGACTTGATCCAAGTTATCAACACTTAATAACTCTGCAAGCTCGTCCTCCAATTTTTGATATGAAAAATCAAGTACTGTTGAGTCTGTTTTTGAATTAAAATTCATGAAGTTTGGCAGTAAAAGGTTAGAATCAGGACCTATGGATTTTCTGAAAATCAGAGCCCAAACACATCTCAACAGCGTGGGAAACGTTGCCTCGCAGTAGTTATCAAAAATTATAAATAAAGATGTAAAAAATTAAGTACGCATCATAACAAAAACCAACTAAAAGGGTCAAATCAGCCAGGCAGAAAAAGGGGTTGCAATCTTGTTTAAAATAGAAAACCTAAAATCCACAACAGAATATTTTTCGCCTGAGAAACAATTTGCTGATAGCGTCAATGCAGGGCTTTCACTGAAAAATAAACGTTTACCATCATGGCTGATCTTTGACAGCGTAGGAAGTAAACTTTTCAAAAAGATAACTGAACTCGCAGACTATCTTCCTGCCGCATGTGAATTTGAAATTATCCGCAACCATAAAGATGAAATTGCAAAACTCATCACCAGCGATACCTTCAACCTCATCGAACTGGGTTCAGGCGATGGATGCAAGACCCAGATTCTTATTGAACATTTGCTTAATAAGAAACTTGACTTTCATTACTTTCCCATTGATATCTCCAGTGGAGCAGTTACAAATCTGGTTCGGTCATTGGAAGACAGGCACTCTAACACATCCCTGAAAGTCACCGGATTAACTGGAGATTATTTTGACGGCCTAGAAGCTGTCACACAAAACGTCCAAAACCTCGTCCTCTTTCTCGGAGTCAGCCTGAATAATATGGATCTGGACATGGGCAGCGCTTTTCTTAAACGCCTGAGCCAAACTCTGGGATCCAACGATTATTTACTGACCGGGTTTGACCTTATGAAAAACCCTAAATTGCTTTATTCTGCCTACAACGATCCACTTTTTGAAAAATTCAACCTCCACTTGCTCGACCGCATTAATCAAGAACTGGGCGCCGATTTTAACAAAGAGCTCTTTGCACAACAGGGCCAATTCAACCCCAATACCCGCGCTGTCGAAAGTTATCTTTATAGCACGCGTGACCAGACCGTACACATCAAGGCTTTAAACAAGAACTTTCACCTCAAAGCCTGGGAAGCGATACAGACCGAACAGTCTTTTAAATACACCCTTGAAGAAATAGAAAACTTGGCCATTGCAAACGGATTCGAAATCGTGGAGCATTTATTTGATTCCCGAAAGTATTTTGTGGATTCAGTTTGGCAGGTGAAACACTAAAACAGACCATCGGCATTAGCATCCAAAACCAATTAGTAGCAAGGAGTGTCACGCGAAGAGAAAACCCAAGTCTGATTTAGCTATAGCTAAAAACAAAAACACGCCAGAAAAAAATAAATGAAATGGACTGCCAGGTTAAAAAATGACCCAAGTTTTTCATGGGAAATGGTGCTTCTTATCTGTATTTACGGAGCCTATGCGGTATTAAATATCTGCCGGACAACAGTAGTCATATCGAGCCCTGCCATGCTTGATGATCCGGAATTGGGGCTCAATAAAACCATGTGGGGTGCTATTCTTGGATGGGGAACGGCCGGAACACTTGTCGGCAAGCTTACAACCGGAATATTGGCTGACCGATTTGGAGGACGTAGAGTGTTCCTCATTTCCATTGGCTTTTGTATGCTGGCTACAGGAATATTTGGCATAGTTTCGAAAGTTTTTTTCTTCTCCATTGCATTTTTCATTGCCATGCTTGCAAAGTCCGCAGGTTGGCCTTGCATGGCAAACCTAATCAGGAGCTGGTTTCCAAAGGGTTGGCGTGGAAGAATCTGGGGTGTTCTTTCCTCCAGTTCGATGTCAAGTTCACTTTTTACATCTCTTGTAATGGGAAGCTTACTACTCGTGATATCTTGGCGTTGGGTAGTCGCTTCATCCTTACCTATAGCAGGAATACTTTCTATAGTATTATTTTTCTACCTCAAACAATCTCCCACTGATGTCGGACTGCAAGCTATGCCATCTGTCGATGGAGATGATGACAGCGATAATCCTAAAAATTCTCACCACCTTGATAATGCAACTCTAGGTGAGGCTCTAACAAGTTTCATCAAGAGTTCAAGGTTTTGGCTAATTTGTATCAGTATTATGTGTTTGACCATTCTCATGGCTTTTCAAAACTTTTTACCTATATATCTTAAAGAAGTTTTTCGTCTTTCCTCGGGAAAGGCAGGAATTGCATCCTCAGTATTCCCGTTAGGTTCAATGTTTTCCGTGATTATAGGAGGCTTTATCTTTGATAAACTTACTAAGAAAAAACGGATGTTTGTCCTCGGTGGGATGATGGCTTTGGCAACTGGATGTATCGTCATTCTATTATTTTTACCAAAATCACATATGCAAGAAAGCTCTGTACTTTGGGTGGCTCTATCAGCAATCATGATTTATGGTTTGATGATTGCACCCTGTTATTTAATACCAATGAGTGTGTTTTCCTTGGATTTTGGTGGTAAACACTGTGGTGTTCTTGTAGGTATAATCGACGCTGCAGGATATCTGGCTTCTATGATATTTGAATTTTGGGGAGGTGCAGTTGCGGATAGAATTGATGGTTGGCAACAATTCCTTTGTATTATACTCAATGTCTCGATTATTGGGACAATCACGCTAGTTCTATTTCTTTTTATCGACCATCGTTTGCTACGCTTTAACATAACTCACAAACCTGAAAAGTGATAGAATAGCGACCTAGTGTAAGCTTAGTACTAAGGGTTTTAAAAGCCCCATAAAATATTAAATTTAAAGCTCCTAAACGATTTATTAACTAGTTCGAGGCGCATGGATCGGAAGTTCAAGTATTTTCATCCTGACTATATAAGATTGAATGGGTTACGGGTTTTCCGTAGCCCATTTCATTATGCGGAATAAGATATCTAAAAAATGAGGGTAGTTAGAGTCCTTAAAGCTAATTAAAAGATCCTATTAAATATTAATCTTTCGGAGAAGGCAACATGGCATCTAAATGGAGTATTGAAAATGTATCTAATATAAAAATGTTAATAAATATGGTCGAGGCGGCTGGGGGAGTAGATGAGGATGAAAATATATTTTTCCCAGTAGAAAAAACTGAGCACGGTCTTCTTAAAGTTTCAAAAAATAAATTACTAGAACACGCATCTGATGGAATGAGTATTTCCGATTTGTATAAAAAACTTTTAGAACAAGTAGATAGTTCCGAATGGTCTAATGTTTCCTTTGATTTACAAATACCTCGTTCTGTACCTGATCCAATCGATGAAGAGGGCCCTTTAACCTAATGAATAAGGAGGTTATGAAGAAAATATTTTTGGGGGGGGGGATATGAAAAATGAACTTAACCTTCGTCGTGCTCTTCTTATTGGAAAAGACATCAGCGGTGCTAATCTGCGCAACGCTGATCTTCAGGGAGTCAATCTTAAGGGATTCGATTTTTCCTCGAAGGATTTGACAGGTTCCAATTTAAGTGAGGCTTCTCTTGCAGCTTCAAATTTCAACACAGCCATTTTGCGTAATGCAAATCTAAGTGGCGCAAAAATGGATGGGTTTAGGGACCGCAATAACAACCTTTCTGTCGTCAGCATGATAAATAGCGATCTGCAGGGAGCTGACTTAAGTAGTATAAACCTTAGACATGCAGATCTCACCGGCGCTAATCTTACAAATGCCAACCTCAAGGGAGCAATTCTGGGAAGTGCTTGTCTTAGAGATGCCATTTTATGCAGTGCAAATTTGGAGGGCGCTGACCTTTCTAAAGTTTTCTTTGCAGGCTCAGACTTGACGGAGGCCAATCTTAATAAGACCCACTGTCAGGGAACAAAATTTAACGGTGCTATATTGCGCGGATGTACATTTCAGAATGCTAACCTCAAAAAAGTCGATCTTAGTAGCCTTGATCTCCGTAGAGTCGACTTTAGCGAAGCTGATCTTAGGAAAACGGATCTACGAAAATCCGACTTACGGGAGGCAAGGCTTTTTAAGACAGACCTTCGTAATACCATTCTTTCCGAAGCCAACCTTTCGTCAGCGTATCTTTCGTCGGCATTGATGCAGGATACCGATTTACAATGGGCAAACCTCGATAATGCGGTCTTGCGCTATTCAGTTAACTTAACACCCGCCCAAATACAATCAGCAAAGATCAACCGAGGCACCAAAGTTCCTCACTACTTGAAGATTCGCTGGATTTCGGAAATCGATTTTCACTGTAAAGAAAAGACAGAGGGCTAAAGGTGAAGCTATAGCTATAATATTAAGTCAACCAAAATAAAAAATAGTTTAAAAAAATGAATAGGAGTAGTTTATGAGTTTAGTTTTATTTTTGGGTTATCTAGCAGGTTTTTTAACCACAATATCACTTGTACCCCAAGTGATAAAGATGTGGAAGACAAAGTCAGCAGATGATTTTTCTCTAGCAATGCTTTTAATTTGGTGTGCCGGAATTTCTTGTTGGACAACTTATGGAATTCTAATTAACGCTAAACCAATAATTTTTTGGAATTTAAGTACCCTGCTTTTGGCAGGAGCCATCTTGGCAATGAAAATCAAATTTACGGGTAACTGCTCTCAAGAACCTAAACCAATGGCCACAAAAAAAATACTCGTTAGTGAAAATAGATTTCAGAAATCCAAAGACTTAAAAGACTGGGGCGTTTAAAATTACATGCCAACAGGTTCACTTTTAAAGTTAGCGCTTCTTAATCTCCATCACAATAACGTCTGAATCGGAGATCATAAGAGACGAGACCACCCTCAGCAAATAGAATTCGGACAAAATGCAAGCAGTTGTCAGATTTAGGATTTTGCAAGAAGAACCATCGATCATACCAGTATCCTTGGAGCCCATTGCAAGAGGCTTTGTTAAATCAAGACTAGAAGGAATATCAGTTTATGTTTTTTTATTTTCTTTTTTTCTTCTTTCAGAAATATTGTCTTTTAATCTATTTTCACCCGCCTTAAAACTAGGAAATGGCTTGCCTCTGCCATCTGGAACATGAGATCTTTTGTGGCTGTACCCCACTGGATTTCCCATGGAGTCTTTTGTCTCCGATGAAAGTTCTTCTTTTATTATTTCTTTAGCCATTACACTATCACCTTTATTTAAAACACTAACATAATCTACAAGCGCATATATAAGCGAACCAGAGCTGCTAAGTTTCAGCCTATTATTCTAAATTTCTACAAGATCATTTTACTAAATGTAAAAAATACATCAAACCTAACCTCTGTCTGTAACAGAATATTCTTAATTATATCTCATGTGTTAATCAACGTAATAAGCAATAGCTAATATCCAACTTGCAGCAATAAGTAGTTTAATTATCAACCTGATTTTCATCGCACAAAATCATAGGGGAAATCTTCAAGTCTCATCATACATAATCACTTGAACAGGACATGCATTAGCGGCATCCTTAATTTTTTCCTCTAATCCTGAATAGTTCGCCCCTTCTATTACTGTGGCCCCTACATCCTTAATTTTAAAGACCTCTGGGCAGTTTCCTTCTGACATACCACATGAAATACAGCCTTCCTCAATCCACACACGTGTAATACCCATTTCTCTCAAGCCCCATATAGGTTAACAAAATAGACCCGTATAATTGGTCTAATTTTCATGCTGAAATTGTATCGCATCCGCCACCCAAATTGTTTAGCATAAAATAGTCCGATTTTCACAAATAATTGAAATATGAATCGTCTAATATTCAAATTAAAAGAGTAAGTGATAAACTTTATTCAAAATTAAATTAAGAATCGAATATTAGCATAAGTTAATTAGGTCTTAAAAGAATATAACCAATACTTAAAAACTCGAGAATACTTTAATGCTGAAACATAAACTAGCACTATTAAAAAAAATTTCTACGCCATTCATCTTTTTCTTTATTTTAGTGAATGGTTGCTCGGGGACTAAACCCCTATCGATTGGACAGTTTGCTAAGTGCCCGGACAAACCAAACTGTATCTCCTCGAAGAGCTCCAATAGCCTTCGCATGTTTCCCCCACTAAAGTATCAAGGGACTCAATTAAAGGCTAAAAATAACTTATTAATAGCTTTAGAGTCGATGCCAAGAGCCCGGGTATCAATGAATACAGGTGAGTTTTTACATATTGAGTTTACTTCAAAAATATTTCGATTTATTGATGATGTCGAATTCTATTTTGACGAACCAGGGGTCATACATTTTCGATCTGCTTCACGTATTGGTCATTCGGACATGGGGGTTAATAGAGATAGAATGGAAGAAATAGAACGTCTTTTTATCAAAGCTTCCCAAGACAACAATTAACTTCTATCAGTGAAAATGTGGTATGAATGACTAAACATACATTTTTAGTTAGCAATTGATTTCATATATATAAATCTATCAATTTAAAAGAATAAGGATGATACATCCATGACAGAGATTGATAAAAACGATTTGCCAATGCTACAGGAGTCAAAAAAAAATCTCAGTTCTAAGAATCTAAGTCATTCCAATCTTGATGGAATAGATTTTAGTTTTGGTAACTTTATATCAACTAACTTTAAAGAGGCGAGTTTAAAAAATGCTAATTTTACTTCAGCAAAACTTGACTCAGCTGATTTCACAAAAACAGATCTAAGTTGTACTAATTTTAGTTCCGCCAAACTTTTTAAAGCAATACTTTTTCAAGCCAACCTTTCAGAAGCAAATTTCACAGAGTCTGACTTAATGGGGGCTAATCTTTCCGCTGCAAATTTATCCAATGTCAACCTCAGTCGTTGTTCATTAATTGAAGCCAACTTGATTGATTCAGACCTTACAGGGGCTAACCTCAAAGAGGCGAAATTAGTAGGTCGTTTCACACGTGAGGGTTATTTTAGTCGAGGTGCCAATTTGACTAGATGTATTTTAAAAGGGGCGGATTTAACCGGAGCTGATTGTCATGGGGCCGATATTCCTGACACCGATCTTCGAGAAGCCAATCTATCCAATGCTAATTTAATCGAAGCTGACCTAAGACGAGCCAATCTGAGCGGCGCAAACTTAACAGGGGCGAACTTGAACGAAGCTAACCTTCGCAAAACCATCCTGGCGGGTGCTAATTTTAAAGACGCGACTCTTTCGGAAACTAAATTGACAGGGGTAGACCTGAGTCAGGCTATCAACCTTTCTCCTGAAGAGGTTACTTCGGCAATCATTGATAAAAAAACCAAAATCCCTGATTATCTTGAAATAGTATGGATTTCAGACGAAGCACATGAATGCAAAGCACGCTCATAAAATTAAATCTAGTCTACCCTCATTACTTCTTTTAATCTTGGAATAAAATTAAGAATATTATTTTTTTTTAGTTGCTGGGCTAGCGGGATAATTGTTTTGAGCAAAGGAGAGATAGTTTCTTTTCTCCCCGTAAAAAATACTAGTGGAATCATGGAAAAACTTGGCAATAGAATTCGTTTGGGATCATTTTGGCTTTGCGCAATTTTAATTCGATTTTTTAATATTCCAATCCCTCTATCCATTACAATCCTCAAGCCTTTATACTTACATGTACCGATAGGTTCTAGAACCTCTGGTTTTATTTCACCATCTGGAAAATTCTGTAACGCCTTTTCAAACCAATTGATCGCCACTGACCACTCCCCTTTCCTCCAATATGAAATCCCTATGATGGCACGCAACATACCCTGCCCTTTCTTATCTCCGAGTCGTTCACTAATGGATAGGGCATCCTGATAAAATTTCATAGCTTTTTTCAACTGTGACATCTCCCAATAAACACATCCAATATTAACTAAAGCTACAACCTGATGATCAAGGTTAGATTTTTCGTTTGAAAGATCCAAGGCTTGCCTGGCGTAAATTAAAGCTTTTTGGTATTGGCGCTTGGATTGAAATAAATCTCCTAATTCATATAGTTTTTGAAGTTGCCCAGGAGTGTCAGAAGATTCTCTTAATATTTTAAGAGAATCTTCTAAAATAATTGGATCTAAGTCGTTCATAGAATAGTTTTTCAAAACTACAGGCTATTATAAAGTAACTCGAACTTGAAACACCTATGCTGACTAATTAGAAGACACCTTTAAGTCTTGACTCAATTGAACTAATGATTGTCCGTATTTTTTAAGAAATTCGGGAAAAATTTCGGGATATAAGCAATAGGATAGTATTTCAATTGAATCTAGAATACGGGGACCCGGGCGGTTAAAATAAGCATTACCGTCTGCAATAAATATATTATTATTCTTATACGCCTTCCAATTTTCAAGCGGGAGATTCTTATTAATCATTTCCAATTCCTGTAAAGTTTGTTCTAATTTATACCCGCAGGGCTTTACAATAACCACATCAGGATTAATTTCATTCAGGTTTTCTCGAGTCACCGTGCGAGCTTTTTCACCTGGAGCCGCCATCAAGCAACTTCCTCCAGCAATTTCTATCATCTCAGGAATCCAAAGACCTCCGATCATTACAGGACCATACCATTCTATTGTTAAAACAGACCGTTTTACCGATGAAGGAACAGGAATTTTATTAGCAATATAATTAATACGTTGATCGACATCCATTTTAAATGCTTCATAAGCTGGCATCGCATCTAACTCGCGAGCAACCTTTCGGACGTCTTCCCAGATATCGTTTAAATTCTGTGGCCGTAAGGAAATTATTTTTGTGTCCGAATTCAATACTTTGTTGCAGGCTTCTACTACCTGGCTAAATGAAACTGCGCAAACGTCGCATAAATCTTGCGTAATTAAGTAGTCAGGCCTGAGAGTTTTAAGCAACTCAAGATCCAAATCATAAATAGAGAGTGATTTTTTTAATAGAGTTTCTACCTTATGGTGGATATTTTCGCTACTATCATGTTTACCAATGCTAGATGAAGTTAGCTTTGGAAGACCTGCAATTGAAGCAGGAAAATCACATTCATGTGAAATCCCTACTAATTTTTTTTCTAACCCCAATGCGCAAACGATTTCCGTTGCCGAAGGTAATAAAGTTGCTATGTTCATATTTCACTTTTTTTATTGTTTTTAAAAGTTATTAATACCAAGTTTCTAAGGAAATAAAATGATTAATTAATAGCTGTCTTAATAAATAGTTTATTCTAAACTATGGTCTCTGTCCGTATAAAATTATCATAGCTCCTGCTATACAAATAATTGCACCTGAAATATCCCATTTGTCTGGATGTTGCCCCTCAATTAACCAAAGCTATATCAAAGAGGCTACTATATAAACACTGCCATAGGCCGCAAAAGTCCTGCCTGCAAATATTGCCTCAATACGGGTAAGCAATATAGGAAAAATCAAAAGGGCAATAGTTCCTGGAAGAATCCAATACACAGTCTTTCCTAACCTCAACCACGACCAAAATGCAAAACAACCTGCAATCTCTGCGATTGCAGCAGCAGTATAATAAACAAATATATTCATGTTAATTTGCTCCACAAGGAATTAAATATTTTTCAAATATCCTTATTATAAGATTTTAGTTAAAATGCCAGAAACTATTTCCCGGTGGGAAACTAATTATCTTAAAGGAAGCAGCATCGATTAAAAGGTCGTTAATACAAAGAGTATTTGGCATTTGGCGAGTCTACTTCTATGAGGCACATTCAAATTGATGACATTCTGGTGATGGTGTACATTCTTAACAAGGGTAAAATGACTGGGATTGTTATGAAGTAAAGCAGTCTCGTTATAGCCCTATAGATATGGGCTCTAGTGAAAGACTCACTGGAACTTAATGATTTTATATGACTGAAAAAATATGCCCCCAAAACATTATAGTTTCAAAGTCAAAGGTGTATTGGTAAATGAAAATGACAAGTCAGAAGATGACTTCAGTATCTTCATAACTGCAATGGATGACAACCATGCTGTCATGCTTGTGCGGGAGCATCTTAAAAATCACGCTCCTAAGGGTACGTCTATAATCAAGGGGATCGAAAAAAGGAATTCGTAATGATATCGGAAAAACCGCGCAAGAAAAAAAATAAGACTTCTCCACGTTATTCAACTTAATTTTATAAGTTTTTGCAATTTTAATAAAAAATGCCTCCTAAAAAAATTACCACACAAAGTGACTATAAAACTCTTCAACTAAAACCTGGTGCATCTCTCGATAGCATTAAAAAGTCCTACAAGACACTTGTTAAAATATGGCATCCTGATCTTTTCCCATCGAACCAACCAAAAGCTCAAGAAAAAGCTAATAAGATGTTCCGGCTTATAAATGAATCCTATAGCCGATTGGTCAAACACCACGAAGAATCCTCGCAGAATGATTATTCGAGAGTTTATCAAGAACCATCATTCGATGAATATCACCGGGAATCAACGAACTGGGAAAACGATGAAGTAGCACCCACCCAGACTGTTGAAATGGTCGATCAGAAATGGCCCGATGGAACGAAATATGAGGGGATGACACTGGGTGGAAAGTTTCATGGTCGTGGTATTTATACCTATCCAAATGGTGACGTATATGCAGGTGAATTTCGTTTTGGGAAAATACAGGGTGAGGGACAATTTACCTTTACGAATGGCGATAAATATATTGGCTCGGTGTCCGAAAATACAATGCACGGCAAAGGGAAGATAACATTTGCTACCGGAGGACATTATGTAGGTTATTTTTCTAAAAACCAATATCACGGAGAAGGCCTATTAGCAACTCCTGAAAAAATTTGCCACGGATCTTGGAACCGAGGAATATTTATGGATTAAATTACATTTTTTAAATTAGATAATTTTTTCAAAATTAAGAGGGGATAAATTACTAAAATGACTGGCCCTAAAAAAGAAAGTTTATCCGCTTACAGGTAAGGCGGTTAACCAGCATCGTAAAACAGCAAGGAAAGTATGAGTTGTTAGAGGAAGCTCTAAAAAAAGATCTTACCCTGCTTGATATTAAAGATATTTCCACTGGCGGTTTACGCATAGAATCAGAAGATGAATTCATAAAAGGTACATCCTTTGAGCTAACAATACCAAAGATTAAAAAACTCGATAGGGCAATAGTAAAATGCGAGGTCACACGCTCAGAGTTTAACGATGGTAATTATATCTATGATGTTGGTTTGAGATTCATACCTGCAAATACTGATTACCTAAAAGAATTGATAGAACTTCTCAAAACTAGTTAGACGTAATTTTGGTTAGAAAATATTACTGCGAATCAAAATGCAACATCCCTCCCTGACACAAAAAATTTAGACATTCTATAAAACTAAATGGATTGAAAGTCAACCTCTCCCTCTCCGACCATTATTCAATGGGTTACGATTTAAGCCGTAGCCCATTTGGATATGTTTACTAAGTTGTTGGTACTCCAAAATCTAACCAATCCTCGCTGCCGTCCCCCCCGAAGCTTGATTGATCAAGCCTCTTAAACCTTTTATTTAAAAGGGTTTTTAATTCATCTCTCAAGACATAAGCTAAATCCTCGATAAGAAAGTAGAGAAACTTTCAATAGGAGAAACATCATGTTTTATAAACTAGAACCAAGACCAAAAAATGCTAGTTGTCCTTATTGTAAGTCAACCGAAACATTTATTTCCCTCTATAAAGACAGTCGCTATTGCAACAACTGCGACCGAACTTATAATAAGTCAGATGAAATTCGCTTAACGCAGAAAAAAGGAGATGAAAAACTACATATGCGAGTTTCTGTTTATTAAAACTACCCACTTATTTCATTGACAGGAACGCTGACACACGCTTGGATAAAACCGGGGGTAAACCAAGACCTAATCAATAGATCAGAGAAAGCAATAACTTACGGTTTGAATAGCCATCATTTCTTAACTTACGTCGCGAAATAATGAGTAAACCTCGCTCTAATAAGCAAGAACTGCGACTCAATAGCGGCATTCGAAAATAAACCTCAAATCCTAATGTAGCAATCTGGCTTTACATGTGATAGGATTGTCTCAGGTTGACTTTTAATGGTTGCGACGCACAGTTTTGATTTACCAACCAGCCTTGGTTGGTTTTTTTTTGCCCTGAAAACCTGCTTCGAAAAATGTAAGTAAATGTCACCCCAAATTCAAAAAAATCGGGAAGCTATATTCAAAATGACTTGAAAAGCTTTCCCGAGTTATCAACAGGAGAATATTAGAATGACAGCAGGTACTGTAAAGTGGTTTAACGAAAGTAAGGGTTATGGTTTTATTGAGTCAGAGGATGGAGAGGACTGCTTTGTTCATTTTTCGGAGATTCAAAGTGAAGGATTCAAAACTCTAAATGAAGGTCAGAGCGTAGAATTTGAAAAATCAATGGGCCAGAAGGGCCCGCAGGCATCTAATGTAAGACCTAAATAAACCGATCTAAACAAACTTCACCGGTAGGGGAAACCCCTTACCGGCTTTTTCCTAATAAAAGCAGGTGGCATAGTTATGAACGAAGTAAAAATTTATGACAAGTCGGGCAGCCTTAAAAAAATAATTTCGTCTAAAGAATTAAAAAAAAGGGCTGATATGTTAATCACGAATCCTATGCAATATAGAAAGACAAATAGGAAACCCTCTTCACTCAAACCCACCTAAGTTTGATCAAATGGCATAAAACTACGGCATTGCTTGAGAGGCAAATATACATGAGGTTCAGACTTTCCCCTCACCCTCAAAACCTTTGAATTCTTAAGAACACCTTGCAGCAAACGGCTCTTATCTAATCGCATTGGCGTAATCAGCTCTAACAACTCTTGTGTTACGCAACCTCCTTTAACGGACTTGGTTTAACAGTTACCTCATAATCAAATTTTTTAATATTTTCCCAATACTTTTTATAGCATTCTTCATGACTTGAGGATGTTAGGATAATGTTTCTTCCGCCACCCGTATTATCCCATTTAAACATTTGAGCCTCTCCGCATTCGGGACAAATATTAGATCTGTTTGGCGCCTCTCCAAAAAGTTTTGCTGAACTAAATTTTGCAAGCATACCAAGTCCTCTTTAAATTTATTTTCCGTGATCAGTTACAAACTTATTTTCTTTTTGAAAACTAAAATTTCCTCGGACAAGGTTTCCAGAACGTGTTACGGAATCGACTACTTCGTAGAGATGTAGCACATCCCTTTCGCTGGTAACCGCGATATCACCTGATCCGTACTGAAAACTTTCATAACACAAGCTATTAGTAAGTTTTGGCTCCATCGTGCTCTGATCCCTTAGATTTATAACCATGCCCAATATTGACTCTATATTACAGGGAACTCTAGTTATAGTCAACCTTTTCAATAACTTATATGAAAAACCGCCTAGCATTAAGATAGATTGCCCACACCCAGCTGACTTTAATGGGTTTAATTTAAACGATAATTTAGTTTTTTTATTTTATTCTTGCTAATAAACCATTATTTTAGTCAAGAGAAGGCTCCGATTTAACTTAAACTATGAGTAAGGAGAAAATAAATGAATGCGCTAGCACGATATTTGTTGGTATTTTTACTTGGCTGGTCAGGAGCTGTATGGACTTACTCAGATCTGATTTACAAAACAAGTAAGACACCGGAAAAGACTGAAACGCAGAAAAACACAAACGACCTTTCTTTACCCGATGCGCTAAAACCACAGCCCACAGTAAACAGTGAGCCCATCTCTCAAAACGCAGAAGAAGGTCCTTCAGCAACAACTCTCAACAACACACAACCAATCGAAGAGCAGAGCATGAGCCAGTAGAAAAATCTAGGTATATTAGGTATATAGAGAAGGGGAATATTGATGGGAACTTTTATGAAATATTTATTTCAAACCAATAATAATTTTTCGTATTGGGTACCTCGAGTGATGTTGGGTTGCGTGATGTTTCCTCATGGAGCTCAAAAACTTCTTGGATGGTTTGGTGGGTTTGGGTTTACCAATTCGATGACTTATTTTACTCAAACAGCGGGTTTGCCTTGGGCAGTCGCGTTTTTGATTATCATGGGAGAATCATTCGGTTCGCTAGGATTGATCTTAGGTTTTTTTACTAGATTATCCGCATTTGGATTAATTTGTATAATGCTGGGCGCTATTATAACCGTTCACATTCCCAATGGTTTTTTTATGAACTGGTTTGGCAAACAAGCGGGAGAGGGTTTTGAGTATCACCTGTTGGTCATCGGAATTAGTATTCCACTTCTGATTAATGGTGGAGGGAAATATTCTGTGGATGGCTTAATAAACAAATTTTTTCGATAGAACCAACAAACCTCTACCAGACCACGCTTGAGTTAATATCAGGCCTGTGCATTACGCACTTGATGTTTTTTCAACATTCCGTTTTCTTTAAATTATAGTGTCCAAAATATTCTTTTGAAGTTGCTTTATAACCTTGGATTTTCCCTTGTTAATACTCTCTTTTAACTCTTCTTCAAAAGATTTTTGAACTTTTTTATCTCTTCTCTTCCAGATATTCAAAGTGTATTTATCGTTATGATTTTCAGGGATTCTCATAGCAATGCCTCTTTACTTTGGTTATATAAAGTTTATCGATAATTTAGCCATTTTACTTTAAAAAAAAAGCCTATTTGTGGATATTTTTTAATTAACGACTCTGCAATAGAAAACTGATAAACCACTGTTTTATTGAAATATTAATGGTTTTTCACCCAATTTTTGGTATAATCAGTGGCGGAATTATATTTATAATAAAAACAGGGAAATAATAACAATTTGAACGTTACCTGTTTATTTAAAACCGGGAATTATCATAGGGAAAAGTTATGGCCATAATTTACAAAGTTAGCCGACTTTGGACAGTTATTTTGCCCACTGTACTACTAGCAGCAACGTTTCAATATGCCCATCAGTTGAATGCGATTATTAATTCAATTGGGGATATGGGCTTCAAAAAGACCGCAACCATAATGGTTATATCCTTTCTTGCCATTTGGTCGCTTCTTTATCTAGGCGCCATCTTTTTTGTCAGAATTCTGAAATGGGTTTGGCGTGGTACAACAACCAGGATAGAAAAACCAAACATTCCGCGCAGCAGAGAGCTAGAGCAGCACACAAAAAACAGTATCGAGTACCACGATGTAAAAGAACAGGAAAACTTGTTTCGGCTTGATTTACAAGATGAACCAATAGATGCCACCCATGAAGAAAGACGTCAGGAAAACAGGGTGTCCAAATAAAGTGGCATAATACAAGTAAAGATGGCCCTTCCAAAGCTATAAAATGATTGAGAAAATTTTAAAAAATGATGACGAGTGGCGGCAGCAATTATCCCCAGATCAGTTTAAAATATGCCGAAAAAAGGGAACTGAACCAGCATTCAGCGGAAACTATTGGAATACCAAAGAAACCGGCATTTACCAGTGTATATGCTGTGGCAACGAACTGTTCGATTCAAGCTCAAAGTTTGACTCTGGCACAGGCTGGCCGAGCTTTTATCAAGCCATAAACTCAGAGCAAGTCGCAACCAAAGAAGATAGTTCCCTCTTTATGAAGAGGACAGAAGTACTGTGTAACAAATGCGACTCGCACCTGGGCCATGTCTTTCCTGATGGCCCCCAACCAACCGGATTGCGTTTCTGCATCAACTCAGCATCACTTGAGTTAAAAAAAAACAGCTAATCCTCTTCCAAATACAACACACCCTTAATCTCCAACAAGAAACAATAAAATAGCTAACCTCTTCGATTGCTAGAGTGAATTGCATGCATACTCTGCGAGTTCATAATCAAGCTAAAGTATAAAGCAATACCTTCCGATAAGGGTTGGGAATGGATTCTGATATACGATACAGCGATTAATCAAAGAATGAGGGGAAATTATGGAAGATTTCAAATTTGCAACGCCTATCTCTATCCACGAAAACAAAAATAGGCATCTCAATCGACTTCAAAAGCATCTTGTAGAATCAATCATGGCATCAATTTGCGGAGCATCCATCCCTGCGGTCGTTTTTTATTTCTTCATCTGATTCTAAAAGAGTATTATCCAAACCACTAAATACCCTCATCGAAAAAGCAACCCTCCCCTCATATTTTTTCAAAACAACCATATTACATGGTCTCTGTGTTCAGCTTCAAACATCTAATAACTCCATTCATCATTTAATGCGCTTCATTCCAGTTTTTTCCCCAACCTATATCAACAACAAGGGGAACGGAAAGTGTGCAAGCTCCTTCCATTTCTTTGCGTACTAAAGATTCTATTTCTTTTTTCTCCCGAACCGGACATTCAAAAACCAATTCATCGTGAACTTGTAAAATCATCTTTGAATTTAATTTCATTTTTTTTAGATTTCTAGAAAGTCGAATCATGGCTACCTTAATAAGGTCGGCAGCACTACCCTGAATTGGAGAGTTAATGGCAATCCTTTCGGCACTTTCCCTGACCTGCCTATTATCACTTTTAAGATCAGGTAAGTATCTTCGGCGGTTAAACATAGTCAGTGTGTAACCGCATTCACGAGCCTCTGCAATCGTGTTATCCATAAAATCCCTAACCTTGCTGTATAGTAAAAAATACTGATCAATGAAATCCTTAGCATCTTTCCGGCTAATATTAAGCTGACGAGAAAGCCCAAAAGCACTGAGACCGTAAATAATTCCAAAATTAACAGCTTTAGCCATACGTCGTGAGTTTTCATCAACCTTATCAAGTGAACTCCCAAAAATATCTGCTGCTGTTCGTGCATGAATATCCTCGCCCTTATCAAAAGCATCTTTCAACGCCCTATCTTTTGATAGGTGAGCGAGGAGTCGCAACTCAATTTGAGAATAATCCGCGGATAAAAGCATATTGTCCCCCTCAGCAGTAAACGCTTTACGGATTTCCTTTCCCATATCAGACCGTATTGGTATATTTTGAAGATTAGGCTTGCTACTGCTCAAACGTCCAGTTGCGGCAACCGTCTGATTAAAAGAAGTGTGAACTCGTCCTGTATTTTTAAAAATCTCCCCAGGAAGGGCATCCACGTAAGTTGACTTGAGTTTAGCTAACTGGCGGTAGGAAAGAATCTGCTTGGGGAGTTTGTGCTCTGCAACCAATAGTTCAAGCACAGACACATCCGTGGAATATCCTGTCTTTGTTTTTTTGATGACCGGTAGCTTTAGCTTTTCAAACAATATTACAGAAAGTTGCTTAGGCGAATTTATATTAAACTCTTCACCGGCAAGCACATATATATCCTTTTCTAAACGAAGTAGCTGTTTGTCTATTTTACTTGAAAGTTCCGTCAAATGTTTTCTATCAACATAAACACCATTTAATTCAATTTCCGCAAGAACTTCTAGTAAGGGTAATTCAATTTCCTTGTACAATTTGAGCGTACTATCTTTAAGCTGAGGTTGAAGTTTCCCTTTAAGCCTCCAGGTCATATCAGAATCCTCGGCAGCGTATTCTGTCGCGCGATTAACTTCAACTTCGTCAAAACCAATTTCCCTATTCCCAGTACCTACTATCTCTTTATATGTTAAATTTTTGTGCCCAAAGTACTCCATAGTCAGCGAATCTAATCCATGCCCTCGACTAGATGGGTTAAGAAGATAAGACGCAATCATCGTGTCAAAATCTACACCATCTAAGGCAATACCTTCATTGGCCATAACGATAAGATCATATTTAATATTATGACCGCACTTTTTAATCCTATTATCTTCGAAAATGGGTTTTAGTTTTTCACAGACCATTTTAAATTCTAATTGATCGGGAGATCCCAGATATCTATGAACCAAAGGGAGATAACAGGCATTGCCCTCCTCAAATGAAAATGAAATACCAACCATCCTCGCCCAGACTGGCCGCTTATTTGTAGTTTCGACGTCAAATACGAAAGATTTTTTCTTTACCAAGGATTTTATAAGGTCGTTGAATGATTTTTCAGTCAGGATAGTTTTATAACCTGAGCGATCAATCTTGAGAGAGTTAGTCACTTCACCCTGCATTCCTTCAAGGAAGGATACAAACTCAAATTCCTCGAACATTTTTTTAAGTTTAGCGCTGTCAATTTTACCTGGTTTCATTAAATCCGAATTGAATTCCAAGTCCATTTCAGTATCAATAGAAACAAGTTCACGACTCATAAAAGCATTCTCCTTATCGTGCTCCAATTTCTCTTTAACTTTTTTCTTTTCAACCTCATTAATCTGTTTGTAGAGAGATTCTATAGAGCCAAATTTTTGAATTAATTCGGCCGCTATTTTTGGACCAATTCCCGCCACCCCTGGAATATGGTCACTGGAATCACCCATCAAACCCATTACCTCGACAACTTTGTCTGCCTGTACACCAAATTTTTCTACGACTTCTTTATCCATGAACTTCTTGTTTTTCATGGTATCTAGCATATAAACATTGGGTGATATCAGTTGCATCATATCTTTGTCGCCACTGACTATAACGACCTCCAGTTCTTCCTGTGTTCCCTTTTTAGCCAGCGTTCCGATGATGTCATCAGCTTCAAACCCAGGTCGACGTACACTAGACAGTCCATATGCTTGCACAAGGGGTTCAAAATAAGGAAATTGTTTGGCAAGTTCTTCTGGAGGCGCTTCCCGATTAGCCTTATAATCCGGATATATCTTGTGGCGGAATGTTTTATCGGGGCTGTCAAATGCAACGACAAGATAATCCGGCTTTTCCTCACGAATTACTTTTTGCAACATATTTATAAACCCGTACAGCGCATTTGTCGGGAAACCTTTGGATGTGGAGAGTTGTCGCACGCCAAAAAAAGCACGAAATATGTAAGAAGAACCGTCTACCAAGTAAAATGTTTTACGTTTGGGCATAAACTAAAACTTTAAAAACTATTGTGATTCAGCAAACATCAAACCACAATCAAATTAAACGCATAAAATTCAGTGACTTGGATTGCTGGGCAAACAGAGTTATGCTAATATAAAATCACTTAACTGATCCCTTAGGGCTTTTAAAAATATATAGTTAAAACACTATGGCCAACGACAAGAGTATCTTGAAAAGCAGAGAAATTCAAGATCGTGCACTTTTAAAAACAGCCAAGCGCGTTTTAAAAGTTGAAAGCGATGCAGTGGCTTCCTTAGCTAGGCGCATTGGGACAGATTTCTCAAAAACAGTCCATGCATTAAGCGATGGAAATGGACGCTTAATCATCACAGGAATGGGAAAGTCAGGATTAATTGGTCAAAAAATTGCTGCAACTATGTCCAGCGTTGGATTATCCACAGTTTATATGCACGCTGCAGAGGCAATTCATGGTGACTTGGGTCTAATTTCCAAAAATGAGACTATCATTGCATTGTCCAACAGCGGAGAGACCGAGGAAATTATAAAACTCCTCCCAACCCTCAAACGTCTTAATTGCACACTGATAGCCATAACGGGAAACCTTAAGTCCACATTAGCATTACGTAGTGACTTTGTTCTTGATGTTGGCGTCAAAGAAGAAGCTGGGGGAAATGGGCTTCTTCCGACCTCAAGTACTACGGCTATGATGGCTATGGGAGATGCACTAGTGATCGCATACCTTGAATTACATGGATTCAAAGACGAAGTTTTTGCACGCAACCATCCAGGTGGGAGCCTTGGGCGAAAAATGCTGACTACCATTGGAGATTTAATGCATACTGGAGAGCAAGTACCCGTCGTTTACGAAAATTCTGATTTCTCAGTCATTATTTCAGAAATGACTCAAAAGAGACTTGGCGTCACTTTGATTGTAGACAAAAAGAAACAGCTCAAAGGAATTATCACTGATGGTGATCTGCGTCGGATGATTGAATGCAAAAAAGATATCTTAAAAATTCGTGCACGAGATCTATCTGATAGTTTTCCAAAATGGCTAGAACAAAACCATTTGGCCACAAAAGCAGTACAACTTATGGAAAAATATTCGATTACCTCGGTAGTTGTCAGCGCAAATGGGAAAAAAATTGATGGAATTATTCATCTACATGATCTCCTCAAAGCAGGAATTATTTAACATCGTAAGCGTTGAAAAACTGCAGGCCTTCACATCTAAACTCCATAATGCAAATCACAAAATACTCAATTTTTGAGCAACCGAGCCAAACCTTATGACAGGCAGCGAACTTAGAAATAAATTTTTAGATTACTTTGAAAATAAGAAACACACACGAATTCAAAGTTGTCCTCTCGCCCCCCTAGGAAAATATTTTTGAATTGGACCATGCCAGCATTCGTAAATAATAGACTTGGGTCGTTACGGGGGACGAGA
>JYMV01023668.1_pt1 | contig 26029 bp, 25 predicted proteins | sample 338911 | NCBI WGS metagenome assembly JYMV01 (sample SAMN03354496, study PRJNA234377) | hydrothermal vent metagenome | biome: Deep sea; feature: Hydrothermal plumes at the Eastern Lau Spreading Center, Western Pacific Ocean; material: Seawater | place: Tonga | collected 2009 | depth 2000 m m
CGTACTTTTACGCAGAGAAACATCAATGAGATGGAAACGCTGAATCACCGGATTAGAGCAAGTATCTGGCGCAGTGCGCTTCGGTTAGGCAGCAGCATGGTTAGGGCTTCGCCTCGTATTGTGATTGATGTTGATTCCATGGAGAGATATTGATTTGCGTAGAGATGAAGTTCTTGCACTCAAAGAGGGAGATGATGTAAAAGTTGAAAATGACGATTGGGTCTTGATTAATTACAATGGAAGGATTGAAGGTAAGGAATTTGATGACTCAAAAGCAAATGACATGCAATTCGCAATTGGTGGTTCAGATTTGGTGGAATTTCATTCCGGCCTTCTGGGAATGTCATCCGGAGATGAAAAGAAAGTGGAGATAGAACTTCCGGATCGTTTTGGTGAAAACGCGGGCAAAAAAGCAAATTTTATAATTAAATTAACAGAAATATCTTTTGTTAAAAGACCTGAGTTGGACGAAAGTTTTTTTGAGAAATACGGAGTTGTTGATGAAGCTGAATTAAAAGAAAATGTTGGTTTAACAATAATTTCGCGAAAAACCGCTGAACTTAAAAGTGAGTATCGCATAGCTGTTCGTACTCAACTATCAGATTTATATGATGAATTTGATTTGCCTGAAGAATTGATGGAATTCGAAAAGGAACAGGTTCAAAAAGAATTGGAAAAGATATCCGCGGAAAAAGAAATAACGGAGGAAGAAAAAGAAAAAAAACGACAAGAAGGTTATGAAAACGCAAAAAAGGATTTGAGGATGAAATTCATTCTTGACTCGATCAGTGAGCATGAGAAAATGAATTTTGATGAAAATGAAGCTGCTCGCGAATTTGTAGGTTTGGCACAAATTACGGGACAATCTCCAGACAAACTGATTCAAACGCCATTTGGACGGGATATGTATCAGCGTATTATTATCCGCAAACAAGGCGACTCAATTCTTGACAGAGTGGTTGCACGGGTGTTCGGTGATTTAATTGAAGAGATTTCCTCTGAAGCTCATGAACATGTGCACGATGAAAATTGTGAGCATGATCATACTTAAAATTCGAAAATATTTTATAAATTCCAATATATTATCTAGTTATCCATGTCACTGATACCAATGGTTGTTGAGCAAAATAGTCGGGGCGAACGCGCTTACGACATTTATTCTCGACTGCTCAAAGACCGCATTATTTTTCTTGGTTCACCAATTGACGACAATGTCGCAAACGTGATGATCGCGCAATTTTTATTTTTGGAAGCAGAGGACCCTGACAATGACATTTCACTTTATTTAAACTGTCCAGGTGGTTTAGTTACTTCAGGAATGGCAATTTATGATACAATTCAATACTTGAAACCGGATGTGCAGACTATTTGCATTGGACAGGCAACCAGTATGGGTGCTGTTTTATTGGCCGCTGGAGCATCCGGAAAAAGACAGGCCTTGCCACACGCAAGAATTATGATTCATCAAATGATGGGTGGTTTTTCCGGACAAGCCGAAGATATTGATATTCAGGCAAAAGAAATTATCAAAATGACAGACGTGCTAAACGGAATCTTAGCACATCACACGGGACACAAGATTGAAAAAATAGCAGAAGATACACAACGTGATTATTACTTTTCAAGTCAGGAAGCCTTGGAATATGGCATTATAGACGAAGTGATGCAAAACAGAAAACTAAAAGCAGTCTAAAAAATTACGCTTATGAATACCGTTAAAGAGGCACTCTTACGTTGCTCATTCTGTGGAAAAACGCAGGACGAGGTAAAGAAAATAATTGCAGGTCCAACCGTCTATATTTGCGACGAGTGCATTGACCTCTGCAATGAAATCATGGAAGAGGAATATCAGAATGAGCATCCTGATGAATTGCAGCAGGGACTGCTTAAACCTGCAGAAATAAAAGAAGTTCTTGATAATTATGTTATTGGGCAGGAACAATCAAAAAAAGTACTCGCGGTAGCGGTTCACAATCACTACAAGCGAATAAGCGCGAATTTTGATAATTCTGATGTTGAACTGCAAAAAAGTAATATTTTGTTAATCGGTCCTACCGGAACAGGTAAGACTTTGTTGGCACAAACCCTGGCCAGGATATTAAATGTGCCTTTTGCAGTGGCTGACGCAACCTCTTTGACTGAGGCGGGTTATGTAGGTGAAGATGTTGAAAATATAGTGCTAAAACTTTTGCAGGCGGCTGATTATGATATAGAACGTGCTGAACAGGGAATTATTTATATTGATGAAATTGATAAAATTACCAGAAAAAGTGAAAACGTCTCGATCACACGTGATGTTTCCGGTGAGGGCGTACAGCAGGCACTGTTGAAAATAATCGAAGGCACTGTCGCAAATATACCTCCCCAGGGTGGACGTAAGCATCCTCATCAAGAAACAATGCAGGTTAATACGGAAAACGTTCTTTTCATTTGCGGTGGTGCTTTTACCGATCTTGATGACATAATAAAGAGACGTATCGGCCGAAATGCAATCGGTTTTGGCGCAAATGTTCACAAGAAAACCAGGAGTGATAAAATTCTGGCTCAACTTGAGCCTGAAGATTTACTCAAATATGGTTTAATTCCTGAATTCATTGGACGTTTACCAGTAATTGCAACCCTGCATGATTTGGAAGTCGATCATTTGGTGCAAATTTTACAAGAACCAAAAAATGCCTTGATACGTCAGTACGAAAAAATGTTTGAGCTTGAAAATGTAAAACTGACTTTTAAAAAAGACGCCGTTCGTACTCTTGCAAAAGAAGCGATCAAGAGGAAAACTGGAGCGCGTGGTTTACGATCAATCATCGAAAATTATTTGCTGGATATCATGTATGAAATACCTTCTGATCCGGACATTTGCGAAGTTGAGATCAGTAAAGAAACCATTTTGCAGAAGGCTAAACCAAAGCTGACCAGAAACCCTTCCAGCAGTATTCCACAAGCCAAAGCCAGCTAATTCTTCTGGCGAAAAAAGTTTATAACCTTCCAGCTATTACAACAAATATGGAAAAATTTGATGTATATGGCGTCTGCAATCCATTGATTGATTTGCTGAGTCATATTCCGGATTCATTTTTGAAAAAACGTGGAATCGAAAAAAATATTATGCATCTTATTTCTATTGCGGAACAACAGGAATTGTTGTTGGCACTTGCAGCAGAACATTTGTCGGTTGAATTTGCTGCTGGAGGTTCCGGTGCAAATTCAATGATCGGCATAGCTCAACTTGGTGGACGTACTGCATTCAGTGGTAAAATCGGCAGGGATGAGCATGGAAAAATTTACCGGGAAAAACTCGAAGACCTGGGTGTCAGTGCACGTCTTGGCGAAGGAGATGGTAGCACAGGCAGTAGTTTGGTTTTAGTCAGTGATGATGGTGCCCGCACAATGAATACCTATCTGGGAATGAGTCAGGAATTACAGGCTCCAGATATTGATCCTGAAATCATTAAATCATCAAAATACCTCTATCTTACAGGATATTTGTGGGACACGGAGTCTCAGAAAAAAGCTGTTCGTACTGCTTTGGATGAAGCCAAAAAAAGTAATACAAAAGTAGCTTTAAGCCTTTCTGATCCTTTTTGCGTCACCCGTCATAAAGCTGATTTTAAAAATCTGCTGCAAGGTTATGTCAGTATGGTTTTCTGCAATCAGGAAGAAGCATTCACTCTGTTGGATATTAATGTTACACAGGAAGCGGTTGAGATACTTTCAAAATGGACTGAAACAGTTGTGTTGACTTTAGGTGCAAACGGTGCGTTGATTTCACACATTGGGCAAACTTATTACATCGATCCGCTGGCGATTAGTGTGGAAGATACAACAGGTGCAGGCGATGCTTTTTCGGCAGGTTTCCTCTACGGAATGACGCACAATTTGTCTCCACTGGACAGTGGCCGAATCGGTGCCACTCTAGCAGGAGCCGTGATTGAACAAACCGGTCCACGTTATCAAGGACACGCCCACACGTTGATTCGTGAAAGACTTGGTATAATGCTTTGAAAGTTACATTACTCTACTGTTTGAGTTAATTTTGTCATCCAGAACTTATGTAAGTGAAATTATACAATATCAGCACTTTATCAGATCTCTCCCTTCGGTCATGATGACATGTCGTAGTTCATAATATCAGTATCTTATAAGAATTCATGACTCATGGGAACTTTAAAATTTGTTTACTTAAAACTGTTTGCTTCCAATGGAACTTCTTGCCCCAGCCGGAAACTTAGATAAATTGAAAACAGCTGTTTTGTACGGTGCAGACGCTGTTTATCTTGCAGGTCAAAAATTCAGTTTACGTGGTGCATCTGATAATTTTTCTGAAACAGAATTACTGGAAGGAGTGACTTTTGCGAAGCAAAATAACTGCAAAACTTACGTTACTCTAAACGCGTTTTTGCATGACAGGGATCTAGAGGAACTTCCGGAATATGTCCGGTTTTTAGCACAGTGCGGAGTGGATGCAGTGATTGTTTCTGATTTGGGCGTCATGACCGTTGTTCAGCAAAATTCAGCATTGCCGGTGCATCTTTCCACTCAGGCGTCATGCTTGAATGTTTTTTCCGCAAAAGTCTGGAAAAGCCTTGGAGCAAAAAGATTGGTTTTGGGTCGGGAAGTTTCTCTCGAGGAAGCAGGGAGAATCAGGAAGGAAGCCGATATTGAAGTTGAACTTTTTATTCACGGGTCGATGTGCATGTCTTATTCCGGAAACTGCACCATCTCCAACTACACTGCCGGACGTGACAGCAATCGCGGCGGTTGCATCCAAAGCTGTCGTTTTTCATACTCCGCAATTCCGGATTCATCAGATATTGCAGATGACTTTCCGGAAAAACTCCCAAGCTCATTGCTGAGTTCTAAGGACTTAAGCGGGATGGAGTTGCTTCCCAAGTTTATCAAAACGGGTATAGACAGCATTAAAGTGGAAGGCAGAATGAAAAGTTCTTTGTATGCTGCCACTACCACCAGCGCCTATTCACGTGCGTTAAAATGGTGTAACTCTACATCCAGGCAGGTATGGCCGGAGAAGTTGAAAGAGTTTTCCGGAATGCTGGAAAAAATTCCGCACCGAGGGTACACAGAAGGCTCACTGTTAAAAAAACCGGATTCGGAGAGTGTTTATCAAGGTGAGAGAAATAGTAGAAATTCCGGTTATGAAATTGCGGGAACCATAATGCAAGTCGAGCACGGAAAATCTTTCACTCTGTTGACACAAAATTCGTTTGACAGTGGAAGCACTTTGGAAATTTTGACTTTTGATGGAAACGTGATTGAAGTTTCCACTCAGGAAATGAAGTCAATGTCCGGACTTCCGGTTAAACGGGCTAATCCCAGCCGTCTTTTACGATTTCCATATCCGGAGCTGAATACAATTTCTCCGGAAGGTTTTGCTAAATCCGGGATTAGCCCTTTAAATGTGGTGCGCTTGAAAATTAATTCAGTAAAAAAAATGAATTGTTAATTTGCAGTTTCTTTAGAGAAATACTCCTCGGAAAAAGAAAAAGAAGAAAATGGACAGAAGTGCTCCTACTGGGAGCGTTATGACCCATGACATGAATATCCCGCCGATTACTCGCAAATCCAAAGCTCCAATTCCTCGGGCCAGTCCTACTCCCACCACAGCACCTACTGCAATATGCGTAGTGGAAACCGGAATTCCTGTTCGGGAAGCTAGAACAACTGTAGCAGCTGCTGCTAGTTCTGCGGAAAAACCGCGAGTAGGTACAAGTTCGGTAATTTTTGTGCCGATGGTTTGTATCACACGATAACCAAATGTCGCCAGGCCGAGAATAATTCCGCAACCGCCTACGACTAAGATCCAAAGCGGAAGCGCCGATTTTTGAGCCATTTCTCCCCCACTTTGAACAACGCTGACAACTGCTGCCATTGGCCCAATACCGTTTGCAACATCATTTGAACCATGAGCAAAGGCCATTGCGCATGCTGTGAAGAGCATCATTACTCCAAATATTTTTTCTATTTGCGTGAATTGGTCATGCACACTTTCTGCTTCCTTCATTCTTAATCTGTCGATTAAGAAACGACCTATCAAAGCTATGATGCTGCCGAAAGCGAGCGCAACCAGGAAACTCTGTGGAATATTGAGTTCGATTTCAAGATGTTTCAGACCCTTGAACAGAGTTACAAGTGAAATCAGGAATCCTACGAAAAAAATGTACAATGGTGCATAACGTTGAGCATTGCGAAACGGTCTGTCTGTGTCAAGAATGAATCGCTGAATACTGCGCATTATTAAAAAAGAGAAGGTTCCTCCAACCATGGGGGAAACCACCCAGCTGATGACAATGGTTCCGATTTTCGACCAGTTTACGGCATCCACTCCTATACCAACCATGGCAAATCCTACTATTGCCCCGATGATGCTGTGTGTGGTAGAGACAGGCCATCCCATCCAACTTGCGACCGTCAGCCAAAGTGCTGCAGCCAGTAGGGAAGAGAGCATTCCCCAGACGAGGATTTCAGGGTTACCCAGGATAGGTGTGGGATCAATGATGCCTTTTCGGATGGTTTTGGTGACATTTCCTCCAGCAATAAAAGCACCTGAAAATTCGAAAATTGCTGCGATGATAATTGCCTGCTTGATACTGATCGCTCCTGATCCTACTGAAGTTCCCATTGCATTGGCAACATCATTTGCTCCAATCCCCCAAGTCATGTAAAGACCAAGCACAACGGCCAGTGTAATAAATACCGAACCGTATTCAATAAGCATGTTGCTCCCAGGTTTTAAATGCGGAAAAGCGTGGCATTTGTTAAGACTAATTATGGGCTATCATTAAACGTAAACGGCTGCCTGTTTTTTTAGAATAATCGGCCAGATCTCCGATCCATTCGAAAACTTCATACCAGAACACAACATCGACAGGTTTCATTTTGTCTTCAACTGCAAACATTTTACGCACAAGCGCATCTTCTAAATCATCTGCTTCTGTTTCCGCACTTGAAACCTGATCTATCATTCCCAGTAATTTAGTAATTTCATGCCGTCCAAATCCTGATTCAAGTACATCCCCAAATTCCTGAGAAAGGCCCTGAGCCATATAACAGACACTCTGAGCTTTTTCTACAAACTGAATAACTTCCTGGCTAAGTTCAGCCGGCAGGCGCATTCTTCTAAGGGTCAATAAATTTACAATGTCCTGTGCTACATCCGCAATAGTATCCTGCATATCCAGCATTTCCAACAAATCCCGACGATTTATCGGCATGAAAATATTTATGGAAAGATGATTGCGGACTTCGTTTTTGATAGAATCTGCCTCTTCTTCCGCGAGGGTCACCTGTCGCTGAATTTCTTCTGCCTTTGAAAAATCCTGCTGATTTAAGGCCTCAAAAAATTCTTTAAGTGGATCAATGCTTTCAATCACTTTGTCCATGTGATCTCTCAAAGGCTTAAATGGTGACTTGGCAAACATGGAACTGATATTGATCATAAAATCTCCTTAATCTACAATATACGTGTTTGCAAAATGGTCACTCCCCATTTCCACCGTTTGTTTGAAATCCACCACTATGAAGGTGCTGATCTTTGCGAGCTTCTTCCAAATCTGATTTAATCATTTCTTCGATCATTTGCTGCAAATCACATGTCGGATTCCAACCCAGTTTTTCTCTGGCTTTACTTGCATCACCAATCAACAAATCGACCTCAGTCGGCCGGAAATAAGCTGAATCAATTGAAACAACTATTTTTCCGTTTTTAGCATCTGTGCCAACTTCATCAACACTGCTTCCGGACCATTCCAGGGTAACTCCAACCTGTGCAAACGCGCGTTCAGTAAATTCCCGGATTGTAGTGGTGACTCCGGTTGCAAGCACGAAGTCTTCCGGCTTTTCCTGTTGGAGCATTTTCCACATACCTTCTACAAAATCGCCGGCATGACCCCAGTCACGTTTAGCATCAAGATTGCCTAGGTAAACTCTTTCCTGTGTTCCCATTGAAATTCGGGCTGCAGCACGGGTTATTTTTCTGGTTACAAATGTCTCACCACGAATCGGTGATTCGTGATTGAACAGAATACCGTTGCAGGCGTACAGATTGTAAGCTTCACGATAGTTGATCGTGATCCAGTAACCGTAAAGTTTGGCCACAGCATAAGGCGAACGAGGATAAAATGGAGTGTTTTCGTTTTGAGGAACTTCCTGAGCCATCCCGTAAAGTTCACTTGTTGAAGCCTGATAAAACCGGGTTTTATCCACCAAACCCAAAAGCCGAATTGCTTCCAAAATCCTTAAAGTCCCCAGGCCATCTGCATTTGCAGTGTATTCAGGTGTTTCAAAAGAAACATGAACATGACTTTGAGCTGCCAAATTGTATATCTCATCCGGCTGTACTTCCTGAATAATCCTGATAAGATTGGTGGAATCGGTCAAGTCACCATGATGCAAAATAAAATTTCGCTTGTTGACATGCGGATCCTGATACAAATGGTCAATCCGTCCTGTATTAAAACTTGAGGAACGCCTTTTCAGGCCATGAACTATATAATCTTTTTTGAGTAAAAGTTCCGCAAGATAAGCTCCGTCTTGACCGGTGATTCCGGTGATAAATGCTACTTTTTTCATCTTTAATTAAATGTTTAGAAAGTTTTTGTGTGTATTCCTAAGACTGTGAACCGGATGCAAGTTCAGCAGCATGAACATTTTTAAGAGCAAGGCTGACACGATCCAAACCAGCTTGTAGTTCCTCGTTTGAAATATTCAGCGGCGGTAAAAACCTCAGCACATCGGGTCCCGCGACCAGTACCAATACTCCGTAATTCTGACAGGCCGTGACCATGGCAGGTGCTTTGTTTTTCCATGCTTTTGAAAGCACTGCACCAATCATCATTCCACGTCCGCGAATGTTTTCGAACAAACTTAATTCGTTGTTGAGTGACTCAAGGTGCTTTCTAATGATTGCTCCTTTTCGTACTACACCAGACAACATTTCCGGAGTATTTATTTTCATGAACGCAGCTCGTGCGACAGCTGTAACAATCGGGTTCCCTCCGAATGTAGTGCCGTGGTCTCCGGGTTTAAAGCATTGCGCGACTTTTTCTGTGCAAAGCATTGCACCAATAGGGAGTCCACCGCCCAACGCCTTGGCCATAGTGACAATGTCCGGAATCAGTTTCGGTACAGTTGCTTTCAGTGGCTCAGGACTTTCCTTTTGGGCCTGCGCTTCAGTATCATCCCACTGGTAGCCAAATAATTTTCCGGTACGCCCCATTCCACTTTGTATTTCATCAAAAATCAAGAGCGCGTTGTGTTGATCACAAAGATTTCTTAAATGAAGTAAAAATCCTGATTTTGCGGTATTAACCCCGCCTTCTCCCTGAATCGGTTCTATCATTACTGCGCAAGTTTGAGAACCGATCATTGCTGTTGCTGCCTCAAAATCATTAAATGGACAGTAACGAAATCCTTCCGGTAGCGGCTCAAATCCTTGTTGATATTTAGGTTGCGCAGTGGCGGTGACGGTGGCAAGCGTTCGGCCATGGAACGAACCTTCAAATGTCAGGATCTCACGTTTTTCAGGAGGATGAATCAAGCTTGATGATTTGCGTGCAAGCTTAATTGCCGCCTCATTTGCTTCTGCTCCGGAATTGCAGAAAAAAACACGATCCGCAAATGTTGCTTCCACTAAACTTTCAGCCAGTTTTATGGCCGGTTCAGTGAGATACAAATTTGTTGTATGCCAAAGTTTTCCGGATTGTTCAGTCAAGGCATGCATTAGTTCCGGATCCTGATGCCCTAGACTGTTGACAGAAATACCAGCGCCGAAATCAATGTATTCATTGCCGTCCCTGTCCCAGACTTTTGCTCCTTTACTACGAGTTAATATCAGGTTGGGAGCATAGGTTGGCAAAAAAACCCGTTGCGCGGTTGCTAACATTTCGGCGGTTGTGAGTTCTTCATTATGCTCTCGTTTTGTGTTATGGGCATTCACCGCATTACTTTCATTTACGGTTACAGTTTTCGCGGCTGAAATTTTTTCTGAAACAACATCTCCAAAATTCACTAATCGTTCACGATTTGCCATGCAGAATTCAACAAATCCATGCTCACTTACGGCTAGACGAATCATTCTTGGTAAGGCCTGATATAAGCGCCGAAATGCTGTGCGCATCAAAACTTCGTTTTGCAGGGCACCGGTCGGCAGGGCACCAAGTTTTTCCCTGATTAGTTTTCGGATTCGTGGAAGCTGGTCTTCTAGCAACATAGTGTGTTAGCTGATGGTTTCTTTAGTGTTTTTTTGTGCCTAAACAAAAGCTGTTTCTATAGTTTTTTGCCCTGGATAAAATTGGTTTTTAATACTAACTCATTTTGTTGATTAATTCAATCCTGACAGGGCATAAATCTGCATGACTTTAACAAACTGAAACAAATCCCAACTTGCCTGTTAAACCAACTATTTGATAAAATCATTTCGGTAAAAATAATAATCCAACTTACTAATTTTCTAAGGGATCAAATCTTGACAATCCTCAATATTCTCAAAAGATGCGTTATCCACCATCCAAAAAAATACTCTTCTCAACTGTTTTATTGGGTATCATAACTGTTCCGAGCCTGTTTTATATTGAAAAAGATCCCAGTCCTCATCTTTTACCACCCAGTCATCCTGTCCGTGTAGCGATGCAGCAGCTTCGTGAAGATTACACCGGTACCAATCCTGGTGTGTTCATCATGCTGGAAGCAAAGGATACTATTTTCAAAATTTCTACTCTGGAGCGTATCCAGCGTTTGACTGATGCAATCGAAAATCTGAAGTTATTGTCACCGGAAGATTTGGCTGATCTAAGTCAAATGGCAGAAAAGTTATCCGCAGAAGCAGGTGAACAGTTCCGTAAAATCCTTCCAAACGAAGTCGAAGAACTCGATGACATGTTTTGGCTGGAATTTGCAGGAATTCGGGAATCACTCGAACAAAATTCATTGTGGCTACCGGAATGGGATGACTTGATCCGGAATATAGAAGTTCGTGCCGCTCCGGTTGTGGAAGTACTTTCGATGTCGAATACTGATGATATTGTCGGTACAGATGATGGATTGGAAATTTCTCCAATTCTTGCGGAAATTCCTCAAACTTCCGCAGAGATGAAAAGTTTGCGCGCTCAAGTATTAGGTAACGAATTGTTCCGGAACTACCTTTCCAGCGAAGACGGACGACGTACCGGTATTTTTGTTGAATTGGCAACAAATGAAGATGATTCAGAAAATCTGTACGCAATTTATCAAGCACTGGAAAGAGTTTTTGAGGATAATCCAGGAGAAGATGTACATTACATCGCCGGGTTCCCAATAGTCGCCGCCACTTTGCGTACGGTGATTGATCAGGACACTAAGCGCTTCTTTCCTTTTGTGGCTCTGCTGGCCATCTTTTTCCTCTGGCTGACTTTCAGGAGGCCGAGTGGGGTTGCGGTCCCCATGCTGGTAGTTGGGTTTTCGATCTTGTTCACGCTGGCAATCATGGTTATTTTTGAGGTTCCGTTAAACAGCATCACATCTGCATTGCCGGTTTTTCTGATTTCGATTGGTGTAGCAGACGGTATTCACATGTTTTCCGAATATCGTGACAATCGTCTGGAAGGGCAACCCCGTGAAAAAGCTGTTTCGATGATGCTGGAAAAACTGGCTCTTCCGGTAACAATGACCTCGTTTACAACCGCAGTCGGTTTCTTTTCTCTCACAGTCAGTGATATTGTGCCGATTTTGACCTTTGGAATTTTTGTGGCAATTGGAACTTTGCTGGCAATGGTACTTTCACTGGTATTTATACCCGCATTGCTGATGCTGCTTCCGGAAAAGGAATCAGTGGCAGTAGGCGACACAGCAATAAATAATAGCAAAATCAGTAGAGTACATCAGGTGAATTTCATGGATCACCTGTTCCAAAAGTTTCTTGAGGGCATAACAGCCTGGGTTCTCAGCAATGCACGAATGATTTTGCTTGGAGCATTAGTGATTACCGGATTTTCTGTTTATGGACTTTTACAATTGAAAGTGGAAAGCAGTCTGGAAAGTTATTTCAAAGCAAACGCACCTTTTGTGGTAGCAAATAAGGCCATGGAAAAAATGTCGGGCAGTCGCACGATCAACATTGTTATTACAAAAAATGGAGAAGATGAACCATGGAAAAACCCTGAAAATTTAAAGCTCGTTGAAAATTTTCAGAATTATCTGATGCAGGAACAAAGAGTCAAACGTACATTCTCACTTGTTGATTTGATCAAACGTATCAGCTATGCGTTTAACGAGAATCGTGCGGAATTCAATCGTCTGCCAGAATCTGTTGAATTGCTTGAAAGTGAAGTAACATTTGATGAAAACGGTCAAACTGGAAAACGCATCGTTAAGCACGAAGTCCACGGTAGGGATTTGGTCGCACAATATCTGGTGCTTTATGAAAATTCAGGCGGAGATGTGCTATCAGATGTGGTTGACAGTGAGTACAGGAAATTAAACTTGGCTGTTACAATCAGTTCCAGCTCGACGAGTGAGGAAGAAAAACTTCTGCAGCGTATCGAAGATTATGCAGCACGGCAATTCCCGCCTGATTTCAGCATGATTTCAGCGGGAATGGTTCCGATTAATGTGGCTACCAGCACTGAGGTTGTATCGAGTCAAATTCTTAGTTTGAGTGGTTCTTTACTGGCCGTATTCTTGATGCTCGTTTTGATTTTCCGCTCCGTTTACCGGGGAGTGTTGGGGATGATTCCACTAGCATTTACAGTACTGTTCAATTTTGGTGTTATGGGTTTTTTCGGTGTTCATCTGGATATTGGCACAGCTCTCGTAAGCAGCATTGTGATTGGCATTGGTGTTGATTACAGCATTCATTATCTGTCCCGTATGTTCAGTGAAATAGCTCAAGGTACTGAACTCCTGGATGCCATTGCTAAAACAGTCAAACGCAGCGGCAAAGCCATCACGGCGAATGCAGTAACAGTCGGATTTGGTTTTTTGGCGCTAAGTGTATCAGAATTTTTGCCATTGGTAACCCTGAGCTGGATGATCTGGCTCACCTTAAATATCAGTGCTTTAGCAACAATGATTTTACTGCCTGCACTGGCGGTGACATTACCCAATGTTTTGAAACTTAAACCGGCAATAACTGAGAACTAATTTAAAGCAAAAGCAAAAAAAGTATGTCAAATTCATTAAATACTTTTCACCGGCTGCAGGAAAATCTCAACCAAATAGTTCTAGGACAGGAACGTCTCATAGAACGACTGTTGATTGTCCTGCTGGCAGACGGTCATCTTCTGGTGGAAGGAGCTCCAGGACTTGCCAAAACACGGGCCATAAAAGCTCTTGGAGAAAAAATTGATGGAGATTTTCATCGTATTCAATTCACTCCGGATTTGTTGCCTGCGGATGTGACCGGTACTGAAATTTACCGTCCCCAAGATGGAAGTTTTCATTTTCAGGCAGGACCTGTTTTTCATAATTTGGTGCTGGCTGATGAAATTAATCGTGCGCCGGCAAAAGTCCAATCTGCTCTTTTGGAAGCCATGGGCGAGCGTCAGGTAACAGTTGGTGCCGAAACATATCCTCTTCCGGACTTGTTTTTGGTAATGGCAACACAAAATCCAATTGAACAGGAAGGTACTTATCCGCTTCCGGAAGCACAGCTTGACCGTTTTTTGCTGCATGTTTTGATTGATTATCCATCAGTAGAAAACGAGTTGGAAATAATGCGCCTCGTACGCAGTGAGGCGTTGAGTCAATTGAACAATGCAAATAGAAAAAAATCTACAATATCAGCTGTCAATCGAGAAAAAACCTCCATACAAAAAATTACTGCAGAAGATATTTTTGCCGCAAGAAATGAAGTTTTGAAAACCTACATGTCTCCCGAAATCGAAAGGTATCTGGTTGAAATAATTGCAGCCACCAGGACACCTGAAAGGTACAGTGATGAACTGGCGCGCCTGCTAACATGGGGTGCAAGTCCTCGAGCATCGTTGGCCCTTGACCGCTGTGCCCGTGCCCGTGCCTGGTTGCGTGAACGAGATTTTGTCACTCCGGAAGATTTGCAGGATTTGACTGGTGATGTACTGCGTCACAGAATTATTGAAAGTTATGAAGCTGAAGCGGATGGAATTACTCCGGATGACATCATAAGTAAAATACTTGCTCTTGTTCCAGTTCCGTAGTTGTGTTTGAGCACTTCCCTGATGAGTGACTGACCCTCAGCAGACACATTTTTTTGTGATTAATTTTGCGTTGTAATTCAGCGTTTTATCTTGCTCCAGTTAAAACGATTTGTGTTCACATGAACTTTAGTTTTTTCTCAATTCACTCGTAAATTAGACTTGGATGAATAATTCAAAACAAAAAAACGGAGTTTGGCTTGGGAAAATGGAACTGCCCGAATTGTACCGGCTCGCAAATAAGAAAGTACACGTTACGGCTTCTCTAAACACCGGTACTCTCGGTGGTCCATATTTAACTAGGCTTAAGGGTAGAGGAATGGAATTTGCGGAAGCACGTCCTTATCAGCCCGGAGATGATGTTCGCCATATCGACTGGCGGGTGACTGCACGAACAGGCCGGACACATACAAAATTGTTCAGGGAGGAACGTGAACGTCCGGTAATGCTGGTCCTGGATCAGGCACGCCCGATGTTTTTTGGTTCACGCCAAAGATTAAAATCAGTCCAAGCCGCACGTTTTGCAGCATTGTTGGGATGGAGAGCACTATTAAGGGGGGATCGCGTTGGTGGTGTTTTATTTTCAGAAAAAATGCATCGTGAGTTTCGTCCAAGGAGTGACCGTCGTCATTATTTGCGTTTATTGTCAAATATCATGACTGAGCATAATCGTGTAGTTGACAGCATGAATCAGGAAGAGTGGAATTTCGAAAATAAGTTTTTGTTTGCGGAAGCCTTGAGGCGAGTGCGCCACGTGGTTCAGCCCGGAAGTTTAGTCTATGTTTTTAGTGATTTTTACGGATTTGAAGGAGAATGCAGGAAACACCTGTTTCAACTTTCTAAACAAAATCATGTGAAAGCATATTTAGTCATAGATCCTCTGGAAAAAGAAGCTCCATCTGCCGGACGCTATGCTATGAGTGACGGTAATAAAACTGCCTGGATTAACACCGGAAATAAACAAACACGGCAAATCTATGCTTCCACTTTTGATGATCAGCTAAAACGTTTAGCTGCAGAATTAAGGATTTGCAGAGTCAGTTTGGAGGTGCTGAGTACGGTTGACGATGTGTCCCTGATTTAAGAATTGTACTTAATAACACTTGGCAGTTAAAATAAAACTGGATTTAAGCTGTAGTGTAGTAAATGAATAATCATTTAGCTGTTCTTTCGTAATTAGAAAATGCCTGCCGAAAATCCTCTTTCAAACTTGAAGGACATTCATCTTCCTCCAGCAGTATCTTTTTGGCCTCCTGCACCCGGATGGTGGTTTTTAACAATTCTGTTTGTTTTGCTTACGTTTTTTTGCTGCCGATGGTTATGGAGAAGGCATAAGCGTCAAAGACCAAAAACTGATGCATTACTAAATCTAAAAACTCTGCAAAATCAATATAATAAAAATAATAATGCGTTAGCAACGCTGCGGAATTTATCACAATTACTGCGCCGTGCCGCACTGTCATTTTATAAACAGGAAGAGGTAGCCTCACTGCATGGACTAGCATGGTTGGAGTTTCTCGACAAAACGGGACAAACTATGGAATTTACTCAAGGCGCAGGTAAAATTTTCGGTACACAGGTTTATCAGCAGAAGCCGGATTTTGAACTGGATACTTTGTTTTTACTGGTTAAAAAATGGGTGACAGAGTGTCCGCAATTTCCTTGAACATCTAATACGGAAAATGTTTTTATTTGAAAATGGCGCTTTTGAATTTATTTGGCCATTGTGCGCTTTGTTCTGGCCACTGCCGCTTTTTGCACGGTTGCTTGCACCACATGAGCGTCATGCTCAGGCTCTTCGTGTACCCTTTTTTCAACGTATTGCGGATTTGCCTCAAGCCGGATTGTCCAGGTCAAAAAACACAAAAACACTGATTGCTGCCGGATTTGTCTATAGTTTAATTGTCCTTGCGGCAATGCGGCCACAATGGGTGGGTGAACCGGTTGAATTGCCTGTTTCCGGACGAAGTGTGATGCTTGCGGTTGATCTTTCAGGAAGCATGAAAGAAAAAGATCTGGAGTTGAATGGTGAGGCTGTGACACGGCTTGCAGTAGTTAAATCTGTCTTGCGTCCCTTTATTGAACGCCGTAAGGGCGATCGTCTGGGGCTGATTTTGTTTGGTGATCAGGCATATCTTCAAACTCCACTGACTTTTGATCGCAAGACTTTGGCGCAAATGCTTGAAGAAGCAGAATTGGGAATTGCCGGACAGCGCACTGCAATTGGAAACGCAATCGGACTCGCCGTAAAAAGAATGAAAGATCTTCCGGACAGTGAAAAAGTGTTGGTTCTACTCACAGATGGCCAGAACACCGCTGGAGAGGTTTCTCCGGAAGATGCGGGACGTATGGCAAAAGAGACCGGATTACGAATTCATACAATTGGTGTTGGTGCAGATGAGGCGTGGGTGAGAACTTATTTTGGTAAGCAAAAAATTAATCCGTCTGCAGAACTTGATGAAGCCATGCTGCAAGCATTAGCCGGTCTTACAGGAGGCAGTTATTTTCGGGCACGAAGTACCGATGAACTGGAAACAATTTATGCCCTGATTGATAAAATTGAACCTGTTGAAAAAGAAAAAGAAGTATTCCGTCCACGACAGGCGCTGTTTGTATGGCCACTTGGTCTTGGAGTATTAACGCTCGGAATTTGGGTTGTAGTTTTAATTGTTCGTAATTAATAATTTATTGATATTATTGAATTATATACCAAAAATATTTTGTTGAGTGAATTTCATTTTTTGCGTCCTCTGTGGCTGTTGGCCCTGCCTTTACTCTGGTGGCTGGTGTTTCGTTTACTTGGCAAATGGAGGAGTAAAGGAAATTGGGAAGAAACGGTTGAGCCACATTTGCTGGAGTTTCTGGCGACTTGGCCCGGCAAGCAAAAAACAAGATTACTTCCGTGGATTATGTGTTTTGCGGGAACTTTGATTTTTCTGGCATTGTCAGGTCCTGTCTGGAAAAAAATTCCACAACCGCTGCTGAAAAAATCGCATGAAAGGGTGCTGGTTCTAGATTTGTCTTATTCAATGCTGGCAACTGACATAAAACCGACTCGAATTGATCGTGCGCGTTTTAAATTGGAAGACTTGTTAAAACGTTTTGTCGAAGGTGAAACAGCGCTAATTGCTTATGCGGGAGAAGCATTTGTGATCAGTCCATTGACACATGATCCTGCCACAATTGTAGCGCTTCTTCCGGGGTTACGGCCCAATATCATGCCTGTTCCAGGAAGTCGTTCGGACCTTGCTATTGAACTTGCAGCGGATTTGTTGAACCGCAGTAATGGCGGAAATGGTCATATTATCTGGGTTACAGATGGAATTGAAGGAGCCGATTATTCTGCGCTTGAAAATGCTGTGGGCTGGAACCGTCTGTCAATCATCGCGGTTGGAACGGAATCCGGCTCGCCTATTGCTTTGTCTGGAGGAGGTTTTTTAAAAGATAAAAACGGAGCAATTGTTTTTTCAAAACTGAGAACTAAACCTTTAGAGAAATTGGCCAGGCATTCTCAGGGTGCATTCACAGTTTTGAGTTTGGATGATCAGGATGTTAATAAAATAATTGAAACAGAAACTGTTGCTGCGGACTTTGTAGAAGATAAGCAGCAGAGGACTACAGACAGGTGGAATGAAGAAGGTCCATTGCTGTTGTTGCTAGCACTACCACTGTGTGCATTACTTTTTCGACGTGGACTATTGCTTTCCTGGAGCTTATTGGTATTGTCAGGAGTCACAACCATGCCAAATTCCGTAAAGGCTTTTAGCTGGGATGATTTATGGCTGAGACCGGATCAGCAGGCGGAAAAACTGTTTCAGCAAGGTGAGACTAAAGTTGCCTCTCAACTTTTTGAAAATCCTGAATGGAAAGGTACTGCGGCCTATCGATCAGGTGACTATGAAAATGCAATTGAACAATTTTCACAAAAGAATCGTCCACTTGCAAATTTCAATCGTGGAAATTCACTGGCGTTTGCAGGGCGTCTAGAAGATGCGCTGGAGGCTTATCAGCAGGTTTTGGCAGAAAGTCCGCAACATGAAGATGCTCAGTTCAATCGTGATTTGATAGTAAAATTATTGAAAGAAGAACAGCAAAATCAACAGAAAAAAGAGAAAGAAGGCAGGTGGCAAAATATCAAACAGAGAGAAAAGGATGATTCGGCAGCAGCAAAAGATGGACAAAATACGCAAACTGAACAGGAATCATCAGCTGAAAAAAATGATTCCAGCAATCAGCAATCTTCTGAGTTACAAAAAAATAATTCAGTAAAACAATCAATTGCAGATGTTGATGACATGATCGAAAATACTGAAAATACTGATTCAGTTAAAAATGAGGGTGAAGAGAAAAAAGTTAATAAATCCGCAGAACAAAAAATTGCCTCAAATAATAACCGGGATTTGACTCCGGAGGCGCAGTCAAAACAACAGGTACTTGAACAGTGGCTCAGGAAAATTCCTGATGATCCGGGACGTTTGTTACGTAACAAAATGCAGTTGGAATTTAAACGCCGTGGAAAACAAAGAATACAGAATGAACAATATTGGTAAAGGATGAGAAAATTACTTTATTTTGGAATATTGATCTTGTCTGCTAATACCTGCTGGGGAGAAGTCTCCGCATGGGTTGAAAATAATCCTGTGGTTGTAGGTGAGATGTTCCGGCTGCACGTTGAAGCAAAAAATATGGATGATGCGGAAGAACCGGATTTAAGTGCAATTCGCGGTTTGCAGGTCTTGAATCGAAGTGTGCAAAATCGAACTTCCATAGTCGGAACTTCGATTACACGTACAGTGAGTTGGACTTATGTTTTGCTTGCACCATCTTCCGGCAACTATCTAATTCCTGCCCTGCGTGTTGGCAGTGAACTAACATCCCCGATTACATTGAAGGCAGTCGATTCTGTCCAAAATGCGCAGCAGAAAGTTGTACGCCTGGAAGTTGATGTAACTCCAGGAAAAGTTTATCCGCAACAACAGGTTCTTGTCCGTTTAAGGATTATTCGAACAGGTGTTCAACTCGAAAATGAATCGTTGACTCCATTTGAAATTGCTGGAGCACAAATAGAAAAGCTGAACCAGATTTCTTTCCAAAGCCTCAAAAACGGGAAAAGAAAACTGATAACTGAAATATCCTACGTTTTGCTTCCGGAAAAAAGTGGGACAATTGTGCTGCCGCAGGTTCGTTATCAGGGAGATGAAATCCGTGGTGGAAATTCATCCGGAAACTTTGGGAATTTCGGAAGTTTTGGAAATTTCGGAAATCTTTTTCAAAAAAGGGGCCGCAGAATATTCAGCACCAGCGAGTCACAAACAATTGAAGTAAAGCCTTTGCCTTCTGGTTTCAAAGGCTGGTGGCTGCCTGCAAATAACTTGAAAATTAAGGAAAGGTGGCAGCCAGATCCACCTGTATTCAGGGTTGGAGAACCACTTACTCGTACACTGGTTATTTCCGCGAATGGAGTCTATGGAAACCAAATTCCGGAATTGTCGTTTGAATTTCCGGAGAATATCAAATCTTATGCTGATCAAGCTCTGATTGAAACTGAGCAGACACCGGAAGGTCTTAAAGGAATCCGTATTGAAAAATGGGTGCATATACCAAGTCAGTCGGGAAAATATGAGCTTCCCAAAATTTCTGTAGGATGGTGGGATGTGACGAAAGATAAGTTCCGGACTACGGTTCTTCCTGCAAGAGTAATTGATGTTCTTCCTGCTTCCGGAAGTTTTCCGGAAAATTATGCGACTGTAGAAACTAAACTGGCAAAACCGGAAACACTGAAGACAGCCGTTACAGTTTCACAGGAATTATTGCAGGCATACAAACAAACAAATTTCTGGCAAGTTCTTGCAATCGGTTTTGCTTTGCTTTGGGCAGGAACAATGTTGTTATGGTATTTGAATAAAAATGATAAAAGATTCAAAAGCCAAAACACTGAAAATAATACTAAACAAAATCAAAAACTTGAAATTAGAGATGCAACAATAAAAGTTGAAAAGGCTCTGCGTTCCGGAACTCCGGAGACTATTCAAGCTTCACTTTTAAAATGGGGTGGTTCCGTCTGGAATGAAGATCCACCGCAAGGATTGGAACAAATTGGAGAAAGGCTGCCGGAATTAAAAAATGGTATCAAAGTTCTAAATTCTGTACTCTATGGTGAACTACAGAAAGAAGATTCTTTGGAAGAATTACAAAATAATTTTTGTAAACTGTCGTTAATTAAAAAGAATGATAACAATGACAAGCAATTTCAGCTTTCACCACTGTATCCGGAGTCAAAATGATTGAATATTTAAGTAGTTATATCAATAAAATAATAAATGTCACTTTATTACAATCAGGTATAACTGAAGCGGTGGTTGATGCGTTGGTTCGTGGATGCTTAATTTTACTGGTACTTTGCCTGAGCTGGTTTGGATATAAAATCGCACAGGGACCTTTAAATAGAGTGTTGGAACGATTATCAGGTTTAACGAATCAACAGTGGGACGATGTTTTAGTGGAAAAACATGTATTTCAACGACTGCTTAACTTCGTTCCATTGATCCTGATTTATGTTCTGACTACACCAATTTTGGCTGGAACCCAGCTGCTTCCCTTGAGTCAAACCTTGATCAGTGTATTATTTTTAATTGCCGGCATGCTGACGGTGGATTCTTTGCTTAATGCACTGATGGCAATTTATGCGAATTCTGCCATTTCCAAGGAAGTCTCGATCACCCCTTTTGTGCAAGTACTTAAGCTTGGACTATATTTTGTGACGGGAATCTTACTTTTGTCCCTTTTGCTGCAAAAAACACCACTCTATTTTTTGAGTGGTTTAGGAGCATTGACTGCAGTTTTGATGTTTGTCTTTAAAGATATATTAATGGGTTTTGTTGCAGGAATTCAGTTAATTGCGAATAAAATGGTAGCTCCAAAAGATTGGATAGAAATGCCGAAATATGGAGCTGACGGCGATGTAATAGAAATCACACTTACTACGGTAAAAGTGCAGAATTTTGACAACACAATTACTACAATCCCAACTTACGCACTGATCAATGAGTCGTTTAAAAATTGGCGGAACATGAATTTGTCTGGTGGCAGACGAATCAAAAGATATGTAAACATTGACCTCAGCAGTATTAAGTTTTGTGATAGTGAAATGCTGGAACACTTCAAATGTATCCAGCTTATTAGTAAGGATATACAAGATCGACAAGATGAAATTAAAGCGCATAATTTGGAACATAATGTGGACGTAAGCACACTCGTTAATGGAAGGCGGTTGACTAATATTGGTGTTTTCAGGTCATATGTGGAAGCTTATCTCAGGCAGCATCCTATGATTCATAATGATATGACATTCCTGATTCGTCAGCTCTCTCCACGTGAAAATGGTTTGCCGATAGAAATATATGTGTTTTGTAAAGATACTAACTGGACAATATATGAAGCTGTTCAAGCTGATATATTTGATCATATTTTGGCTGTTGTTCCGGAATTTAATTTGCGTGTATTTCAAGAACCTTCTGGTTCAGATTTTCAGAAAATTATAATTTGATCAAATAGTATATTTACAATGTTTTATCTTAAATATGAAATGATTATGTATAAACATATTATGTATATTAATAATTTATACAAATTATTAGAAAAAATTAAAAAAAGTATATTTGAACAATTCATAACATTCTACTAATATAAAAATTATGGCTTGGATTAAAGTGATATCTCAAGCAGAAGCCACAGGTCTTCTGAAAAAACAATATGACGCAGCGCTGAAACGTGCCTCAAAGATATGGAATATAGTTAGTATCATGGGTTTGAACCCTCATGCAATGCGGGATTCAATGAGATTTTATAAAACAATTATGTTTGGTGAATCTCCTCTTTCACGTTCTCAACGGGAAATGCTGGCAACAGTTGTCTCTTCAGTCAATAACTGTACATATTGAATTAGGGCACATGCAAACGACCTCCGTGTTGAGGTTGCAACAGAGATTGATGATCCAAACGCTGCCGATGAACTTGTCAGCAAAATCGCAATGGATTGGAAAACAGCGGAACTTAATTCTGCAGATCAGGGGCTTTGTGCCTTTGCTGAGAAGTTAACACTAACTCCGGACGGGATGTCAAAAATTGATATACAAAACCTGGAGGTATTAGGGTTCAGTCAAACCGCTGTTCATGATGCAGTTCAGGTTATTGGCTATTTTAATTACATTAACAGAGTTGCTGAAGCTCTCAATATTGACTTGGAACAGCATGTACGTGCATGGGAGAAATAGTAGTGGTTAATATATTGACAACCTAATTTAAGAAAGTTCTGGATTAAAATAAAATAGTTTGAAATTATATAATATATAATTTATAATAATATTATGTATAAAAAATAATGGCTAAATACAATAACCTGACATGTTTGATTGCAGACGATTACAGTACTGCCCGTCGCATCATAAAAAACGCTCTAAAAGAGTTGGGGTTTTCTTGTCTTGAGGCAGAAGATGGTGAAGAAGCTCTGGCCATTATTTTGCAGACTCCTTTAAATTTAGTGATTGCGGATGTTAAGATGCCCAAAAAGGATGGTCTCGAATTATTGGAAGATATTAGAGATGATAATAATTTAAAGGATATTCCGGTCATACTGACAATGATTGAGCCCCTCGAAGAATTGGTTAATGAAGCTGAAGAACTTGGAATGAACGATTATCTTATTAAACCTTTTGATGTTTTTACGTTGGCAAAAGTGTTAGATAAGGTAATTGTTACGGAAGGAGGAGAGACTTTGTAGGTGGAGATGGAACAAGCCCCAAGAATTCGCTGCGCAAAATGTAAATACTACCAAGTAACATGGGATGCTGAAAAACCTTTTGGGTGCAGCAAGTTAGGATTTAAGTCGCGGATGGAGCCATCAGCCTACGTTGTTCAGGTATCAGGTGATATTTGCCACAGTTTTGCAGCTAAAACAGCTCGAAAGTAAAGAGAGTTTCAGATTGCTTTTTCACCTGTTTCACCGGTACGGATCCGGATGACCTGCTCCAGGTTGGAGACAAATATTTTGCCGTCACCTATTCTTCCAGTTTTAGCGGCAGATTGAATGGCATCGACTGCTTTATCCAAATCATCATCACTGACGACAATTTCAATTTTAACTTTTGGAAGAAAATCAACAATATATTCTGCTCCACGGTATAATTCCGTATGACCTTTTTGTCTTCCAAAGCCTTTTACTTCCATAACAGTAAGTCCATGAATACCGGCAAGACCAAGGTTTTCTTTTACTTCTTCAAGTTTGAACGGCTTGATAATAGCTTCAATTTTTTTCATTAAAATTTCCTATATTAAAATATGGTTGAGGCAGAATACACTAAAATTATGGGGCTTTTTGAGTCACATTTGCAAGTAAAAAAATTGTCTTCACCAGGAACGGTTCGACTTTACCTGCATTCAATACAAATGTTTTTTAGTTTTTGTGATAAATTTAAACAACAATTAGCACTTCCAGAACAGTGGGAAATTGGGAATGTAGGTGTCAGGGAACTGGAAGCTTTTCTGCAGCATCAAATGGATATAAAGCAATGGCAACGAAGTACCCTGGTAACTTGTGTTAGTGGAATAAAAAGTTTTCTGGAGTTTTTAACAGAATCGCAACAACTACCGAGTAACCCCATTCAGCATTTTAAGTTGCCGCGTGATCTGACTGAGATCGGTCAACAACGCTTTGATGTAAAACAAATTAGAAAACTATTTCAGCACACACCGCATAATTCTTTGCAAGGTTATCAGCAGCGCCTGCTTCTTGAATTAATATACGGGTTAGGTATGCCTCTCTCAAAAATTGTAAATATAAAATCCGCAACACCTGAACTTGATGATGGACGGGTGCGGTTTTATTTTAAACATTCAAGATTTCGCGATTACCCCTTCAGTCCACCAGCCCTGAAAGTTCTAAAATCATACTTAAAATTAATAGACAGTATAGAAGGTCATTCCACTTTCTGGATCAATCAAAAAGCTAAAATATTAACATCCGGACAACTGCAAAATCTTCTCAATAAATATTTTGAGGCGCATGATTTGCCTGCAATTAATGCCAACGAATTGCGTGATTTATCGGTACAGCATTTTTCCCAAGGTGGTGCGGATGTTCGTTCTCTGCAAGCTCTAAGACAATTTAAACAACTGAGAAGATTACAGGCACTCAGTGAATTAAATTTTAGTCATTTACAAAGTAAATTTAAACAAAAACATGTGAGAAATACTATGTTCTGGGAAGACGAATAACCGCCGTTAAAGAATTTTAAATAGTTTATGGTATTTCTCTCATGTCCATAGTTTAGTGTGAAAATAAGCTGCTTTCCCATCCTCCATTTTTATCTCCATATCCATGAATCAGCAATTCTACCATGCTTGGAAGCATGGCCTGAGCCTTATTGTTCAATTCATTGACTGTAGTGCCAGAAGTTAATGGTGGCCGATTGTCCATCATTTCACTGAGTTTTCGATAGATCTGAATTAATTCTAAAACATCGTTGGCCGCGTATTCGAGTTGTTTGCTGCTTAAGTTATTTTGTGCCCAATTAGTCTGCTGCTGATCTTTGTTAAGATTGTGTCCTAATAATTCCTGACTCAGATCTTTTAATCCATGACCTTGTGTATAAGTACGAATGAGTTTGCTCATTACTTTAGTGCAGCGAAATGGAGTAACTTCAATCTTCATTGACGTTTTAAAGAACGCCACATCACTTAAGGCAAAATGAAAAATCTTGATTACATTTGGATCAGTTAATAAACGTTTCAAATTAGGCGCTACTTGTTTTGTATCAGGTTTCACCAGGCTCACATTTTTTTTGTCATCACAAATCTGTACCAAACAGATTTCGTCTCTGAAAAGTCGAAGACCATGTAATTCTGTATCAATGGCAATTTCTGGTTCTGCTAAATACATTTCAAGTAATTTGTCTGAAATGTCTGAGTTTAAAGTATATGTCATGTATTTATGAGTTTTATGTATTTTTATGAATGGAAAACAAGATTATTGCAATTTTTATAAAAGTATGTTTTTTTCTTCTAAAATTATATGTTCGATTTGTGTCATTATCAAACATATAATTTATCACCAAAATAGCTGGATAGGATGAGTATTTTGCTGAATTCGAAAAATACCCTCAAATTCATTAAATTTTTCTCATCGGTCAGAAAATGAATACTCAGATCTACACCTGATGGCTATAATAAACTTAATCACCCCTATTGCAAGTGTAAATATTTACTTTTTGCCTGGAGTGTCAGAATGGCTATTTTGAGGTTGCAACTAATCCCATTCCGGAAATATGAGTCAGCCATGGCAACACCAAAGTCAAGCCAAGTCCAATTTTGGCAAGTGTCTGACTTTGCACATGTAAGCTGGAAAAAGCTTCCCTGACTGAAATTTCATTCCAGGTTTTGGTATTCAACACCATGCTTTCCATCTCAGGAACTAGCTTTAGTGCTAACCATAACCAAATTACGTTTCCAGATAATAGTATGATTTCACAAAGGATTACAATAATACGGTGCTGGTGCCAGTATTTACGGATATAAAATTGTTCTAAAATAGTTATCAGCAAAAAGGCCCCGGCAACTATTGGAAAATATTGGATAAAGAAAAGGGTAAATAGTGTCCCTGCATAAGAATATGCGTATTGAGCAATTTCCGGAGAAACTGTTAAAGGCATTGTAGTAAAGGCTAATGGAGCTAAAATAGGTCCACTTATTAACATACCTCCAATAATTGTGCTCCAAGCTAACCAGAAGAAATAAATTTGAAATGATTTTAGTGTCTTAGTCATTAGTTTTTAATTTATAATTACATAATATATTTATATAGTATTATT
>JYMV01044644.1_pt1 | contig 26022 bp, 21 predicted proteins | sample 338911 | NCBI WGS metagenome assembly JYMV01 (sample SAMN03354496, study PRJNA234377) | hydrothermal vent metagenome | biome: Deep sea; feature: Hydrothermal plumes at the Eastern Lau Spreading Center, Western Pacific Ocean; material: Seawater | place: Tonga | collected 2009 | depth 2000 m m
TCTTTAGACGAGACCACTTCAACACCCAGCTTCTGAGTCAGGGCCTCACGAGCCAGCTCTGGCAGCGGCTTTACCGGAACAAGCCTGTTACTGAGCGAGGAACGCCTGGCTTTGGCATAAAGGCCTCGCCCGAACTTGATCAGAACCTCCTCCCGCACCAGCTCACGCAGGGCTCGACCAACCTGGTCCCGATCAGACAGATCACTAAAATCAGCGGGCACAAAGACCACGCCAGCATTCCGACTTATTCTGTATTTTACCTTTGATTTCAGTGAGTTAAGCGCCATGTCTACTCCAGCCAGTACAGCACCGGCATGCAATTATGAATCGCCACCAGTTCTCTAGACACTTCCCTGCCGTTCTTGGTAACGCCTTTCATACTCTACCGGCGACAGACCCCATCCGGTCCACGATGTTATTGCTGACCGGGTGGCCATTGCTGTGCCGCGTGCAGCACTCGCAGGATTCGCACCGTGAAAACGTCATGCGAGTAAACGATGATGTAGTTCGACCAAACCACCATTTCCCGCGTGCCTGGCACCCGCCCGGGGCGGTACGCCTTGGGATTCTCGGGGAGCGTCGCGGCTTTCGCCTCAATGTCGTCTTTCAGGCATTAAGCCGCGTCAGGATTGTCCTCGACGATGTATTCCACGATGGCCAACAGGTCGGCGAGCGCCCAGGCTGTCCATTCCAATTCAGGCACGGCGTTTCCTGTCGATCAGGGCTTGCACGTCAGCCATGGCCTGGTCGTGCGGAACGCCGGGGCGAGTGTCGGCCAGCGCTTCCAATACCTTTTCACGGAACCAGGTATCGTGAGCGGCGGGGTCCATCGTCAGGCCGGCCGGCAGCCCGCCGTCCTTCGTGATCCGGGTCAGCAGGATGCGCACGGCATCGGATACCGTGAGACCGACACTGGCCAGCGTTTCGGTGGCGTCCGCTTTGAGCTTTTTATCAACGCGGACGTGGAGCATCGAGGTTTGAGTGGCCATGGCTTGCCCTCCTGTGGTGGATCCCGCCATTTTGTATCTCAAATGAGATACGGTCAATACAGGCGGTCAGCCCGTAGGCCTCCCCTTCCAGTGGACGGCGGCTGGCGGGCGGACGGGCCAGACAGTGGCGGATTTCGACCAACTGGGGCCCGGCTGGATACGTTTCGTCGACGGCCGCCCTGCCCGACTCAGTCGCATCGCGCTACCTAACCTGGGTGGTGCAAGATCATGGGCCGACCGACGGGAGAGGCATTGACGGCGAAACCACCGGGGCAGTCCACTTCAGAAGGCGTCTGTTAGGTCAGGCCTGAACTATAAAAATTATTCCACCCCCAATGCCTTGAACACTGCATCAACCGGATCAGAATAGAAACTCACCTGATATTTTGAAAACAGCTCAGCAGGCACCGCCGGAATATCCTTGGCATTAGCCATGGGGAGCAAAACCTTCTTCGCGCCTGCATCCATGCCCACCTGCAGCGCCTCCGCCATATTCTCAGCGGGAATAATGTTTCCGCCCAGGCTCATGTCGCCCAGTACGATCATCTGGTTCTGAGTTGGCCGTTTCATGGTGGCAGAGCAGTAGGCAATAAATGACGCCAGCGTCATCTGCTTTGATGGGCCAGTGTTGTGGAGCTCCACCATGTGCAGATGCAGGTCGAAGTCACTGGCCTTAGTCATCGTGCTTACGCGATTCACATTCGCCTTGAAGTAGTCGTGAGCGACTTTCAGGCCTTCTTTTGCCGCAGTGCTGGAACCTAAACCTGAGGTGTTGAGCTTGCCATTCCCTGCTGTCGCCTGGGTCTCCAGCCGGTACAAGCCCAGGTGACCGCTGGTGGCGCCAGTCGCAACGGTATAAACGGTCCCGGGCTTAGGCTGACCTTCTGGAATCAGCCCTCCGCCACCTTGCTCCTTCACACTGACGTATTGCTCTTCCAGCGTTTCCGCATCGATGTAGGAAAAGTGCACATCGAAGAATTCCATCCCGCCAATCTTCTTGAGCTGTTCCTTCACCCGCCGGCGCACCTCAAGCGCATACTGCAAACAACGTTCCACAGCAGCCTTGTCGTAATCGCCATGGGGGTACAGCAGCTTCAACAAGCCAGACACTGTGCGCCGGACTGCGATGGTGTCGCGCTGATTCAGGTTATTACCGAGCTTGTAGTACTGGTCGATGGCATCGGAGAAAGTGCGCTTGCGCATCTCGCGCATGTACTCCGCCAGATAGTCAACGATCAGACCATACTGGTTGGTGAAGAACTCAGGCCGCATCTTGGGGATTTCCCACCCCGGCACATAGGCATGGAAGCGGTCGAAGAAGGCCGAGTCGATCATGGCCTCCGGGAATGGCGACAGCAGATGGCTGGTTTTCACCAGTGTTTCAACGGAGTGATTGATGTTGCCGACAAACACCATGCTGGCACTGGCGGAGATGGAATCACGACCACGGGCAAAGGAGCCTGAGGCCATATAGTCCTTCATGATCTGCACGCCATCCTTGTCTTTGAAGGAGATCCCGGCCACTTCGTCAAACGCCACCACATCCCACATTCCCACCAGCCCCACCTGCCGGCGTGACATGTTGTAGAACAGGTTTGCAACGGTGGTCTGCCCACCGGACACCAGAATACTGTTCGGGCTGCATTCCTTGTAAACGTGGCTTTTACCGGTACCACGCGGGCCCAGCTCACAAACGTTGTAGTTGTTCTCCACAAACGGAATCAAGCGCGCGAGCAAGTGCCACTTCACGCGGGTATCAAAATGTGCAGGCTCCATACCGGTTGAGCGCAGCAGCACATCCAGCCACTCATCCTCGGTAAACTGTTGCCGTGCCTCCATCAGGGCATTCATATCCATATTCGGCATCTGGATGGGCTTCAGTTCCTTGATGGTGAACGGCGAACTACTCTGGCCATCCTCGTAATCGTACTTGATGGAGATAATTGACCAGATCCCGCCGACCAGCAGCTTTTCGTAGTCATGAACCTGGCGGCTGTCAATATTGGCGTTATTGATACCCAGATTGGAGAGAATGGCTTCGTACTGGTCTTTCTTCTCGTTAAGGCGAACCGTCACCTTGTCGATGATCTTGAAATTGCCACTCTCGCGGATACGGGCCTTGATCTTCTCTGCCTCATCGGGCCGCACATAGTTCTGTGACAGCACCTGCTTGACCCGATCCATGCCCTCGGCAATCTGCTCTTCATCCGCGGAGGAACAGTACATGCCCAGCAGGTACTCCAGCACATACACCGGCACGTTGGCGCCTTCTTTCAAGCGCTTGGTCAGATCCTTGCGGACAATCTTGCCGGGAAAGTGCTCGACCAGCTTTGCGTCCAGATCCAGCGCGGTATCCGTCTCGTTTTGCATGTCAGAAGTCGAAGTCATTCTCTATTGCCAAGTCGATGCGCACCGGAATGCGCTGAAGTTCGATCTCGCTCTCAGCGTCGCTGAGCACCAGAAAGTGGTCATTGCCGGGCTTCACCGCCTGAGCGGCCAGGCTCAGGGACACTTTGCTTTGCCGCTCACCCAGCTCGGCGGCATCACTGTCCAGGTTCAACAGCTCCCGGGATGAAACACTATCTCCGTGCTGATTCACCAATTCAATGGTGATCGTTGTCGCCAGCACCTTTTCACTTACCGGCTCTGTCTGCAGCAAGGTAAAGACATGATAGTTGGTCGTGATGCGATGTTGCTGGCCCAATACATTCACGCCAACTTTGGAAACACGGGTACTTTCTGCAGACCTGCCGTACCTCTGGCGGATCTCGATGATCGGCACGGCCACCTCCTGCAGAGCCGCACCACCGTGAACAAAGCGCGCCCCACCGACAAAGTGGAACCGCCCCACACCACGGGGAAGCCAGAACTGGGTATCACAGCCCGTGCCTGCGGTGACGGCCGTTTTGCCATGATGGGCGTACTCGGCCTCGCCCAGGTCATTCCCAACCAGATAGCGTTTCTTGGCGGTTATGGTCCCGGCAGGCTTGCTGGCCATGGCGCTCTTTTCCAGCGCATCGGGTGGGGTTTCACGGAACAGGAAGCCATGATCCGCCGTCACCGTAATCGCTGTCGCACTGGCATTATTCACCAGCCGTGACACCAGGTCCGCCAGTTCATTGATCGCCTGGCGGCAGGCGATCCAGGTGCTCGATTCTGTACTGGCGGAATCCCCCACTGCATCGATGGTGTTGTGGTAGATATAAATCACACGGTGCGGCCTGACGAAATCCCGCAGGGCCTGTTTGCCCATATTCGCCAGGGTTTCTGCCTTCACCGCAGTGCCGCCGACAGCCCCTAAAATTTTGTTGCGGTTATCCAGGCCCTCGGAGGAACGACCATCCACATCCACCGAGCCTTTGCCATTGTAAGTCAGGCTCTTGTGCGGCAGCAGGCTAGCCATGCCCAGTTTGGTATAACTGGGCAGCACACCCAGCTGGCTACGCAGGATGGCATCAATCCGCTCGCGACCATTGATCCGGGACTTCAGCTCATCGGCCACCTCATAGCGCAGCGCATCGCTGATAATGACAAACATGCGGCGCTCGTCGCCTTTTGCCAGGTAGGGCGCCACCACTTTCTGGTAGAAGTTCTGCTGATTGACGACGCCCTCCAGCCTCCACTTCTCCAGCAAACCATTCTGCAGATGCCCATCCCAATGGGTGGACAGCTTGTTCAGGTAGCGATTGAGGTAGGCCGCCTCCACCTGATCAGCCAGGGGGGCAATGGCATCCGGGAAGCGGGCAGACACCACATCCGCTGCCTCGTGGAACAGGCGATAGAACTGATCAATTTCGAACAGAGACTCGGTATAAGCGGTATACGCCTGCTCCGGGCTAGTGAAGCCAAAATGCTGGGCGCGGGTTTCAATGGCCTCAAACAGATCGGTCGCCGATAACAGCGCCTGATAATACCCCCGCCAAATACTGCGCTTACCCACCTCTGTATCAGGATAGCGGTCACTCACCCAATAACTGGCCAGGCGGCTATTCACCGTGCGGCGCACATCGGCCATCACACTGCTGGCCATATTCCCCAGCAGCTGATCGCGAAGCGCATTGGCAACAATTCGCTCCAGATCCACAAAGGTCGCGCAATTCGCCACTTCGGCGGGGGTCAGGCCAGAGAGATGATGGGCGAGCTGCAGATCATTGGACAACCGGGCAGACAGTGAATCGTAATCTTTCTGCCGCGCCGTCGAATCCCGCCATTGGGACAACAGCACCGCCACGTTGCCGGCTTTCGCTTGCGGCAGCGCAAGCTTGATCAAGCCGCTCGGCAAAGGCTTTTTCAGGCCCCGGCCAAGATCAGTCACCAACAGCCGGGGAATGAACCGTGCCAAGCTGGGCGCGTCATCCCGGTAGCCGAAATGCCGCTCAAGCACGGCCCAGGCGAACGGTTCCAGGCCATACTTGACCAGGTTCTGCCACAAAGGGGAGTCATCAAAGGCCACGCCCTCGTCGAGCTGAGCCACGTCACAGAGCAAATCCAGCAGCAGCGTAAAAGGATCCGCCGAGCCACTTCGGGACAGCACAGCCCAGATCTTGGCATCGATATCCCGCTCCATATCGTCGGCATGCAGCAGGCTGGCCAAACGCGCGGTGCGGTCTTTACTGGCAAAAAAACGGGCACGGTCTTTCAGGTAGTGGCGCAGGCTGGCATGTTGCAGCCCCAAGTCCTGCTGCAGCATTGAGGTGGCATCGGCGGCAAACGGCTCGGCATAAAGGCGAATATCCAGCAACCAGTCCTGCTCCGGGTCAGGTGCTTGCTGGCCTTCGTACAGCACAAAGGGGCTCGCTGGCGACTCCAGCTCAATCTGTCGCTTCACGGCCAGTGCCGGGGTATCACCCAGGGAGATCACGTCAGCCCCACCGAGTGAAAGGTCAGCCACGGCATCGGCAAATTCGCCGTCAGGATCAGACCACCAGACAATCCGGTTGCCTGCCTGCAGCAGCTTGGCCAATCCCTTCTCTATCCGCTCTATGGCACTTGTTCCGCTCACTCAAGCGTCTCCGTCAAAATTCGCATCATACCCCAGCGTGTCACTGATAACCTGCCGACAAAATCAGGTCATATTGAGCTAGTCTACAGAACCGCCCCCACAAGAGAACCCGATCATCGTGCGCACAATCAACTCTCTTTCACCGGTCATTAACCCTCACCCTCAGCCCTACTCGTCCTCATTCTCAAGCTCCTCAAACGCCGCCTTCATCGTAGGATTCTTACGGGTCAGCTTCTTCACCGTCACGTCCTGCGCCTTGTCGTTTGCCAATCGAAGATTCCGATCCGTGCTCATCAGCGCGTCCTTGGTCTTTTGCAGGTGGTTGATGGATTTGTCGATCTCATCAATGGCTGTCTGGAATTTCCGGGACGCCACATCATAGTTCTTGGCAAACGCCGTTTTGAATTTATCCAGATCACTCTCAAAGTTGGTGATATCGATGTTCTGGGCTTTGACCAGCGCCAGCTCCTGCTTGTACTCCAGGGAATTCATGGCGGCATTGCGCAGTAGCGTGATCATGGGAATGAAAAACTGGGGACGGATCACATACATCTTGGGGTAACGGTGGAAGACGTCGACAATGCCAGAGTTATAGAGGTCACTGTCGGGTTCCAGCAGCGATACCAGGATGGCGTATTCACAAGCCTTCTCGTTGCGATCCTTGTCCAGCTCCTTGAGAAAGTCTTCGTTTTTCTTCTTGGTCGCGGTGGTATCGCTCTCGTTCTTCATCTCGAACATGATCGAGACGATGGGCGTATCGTTCTCGTCAACGTCGCGGAAGATGTAGTCACCCTTGCTGCCGGAGCTGGCGTCGTTGTCCTTCTCAAAGTAAGCCCGAGGGAACGCCGTCGAGCGAATCCGGTTAAACTCGGTTTCGCAGTGCTGCTCCAGGGTCTCGCCCACCATCTTGGTGGACAGCCGCGCCTTCATGTCCCGCAGGCGCTCGATGGCATCGTCCCGGTCTTTGATCTGAGTCTCGTATTTGTCCTTGAGTGATCGCTCCGCAGCCTGCTTTTCCAGCTCAGCCTGGCTCAGCTTGTGCTGTAGCTGGTCACGCTCCCTTTCCACCACAGAGACAGCCTGGGTAATGGCGAGCTGCTTGCTGGTATCCGTCGCATCAAGCTTGGATTTCAGCTCCTGAATTTCCTGGTTCAGGCGCGCTTCAATCAACTGGGTGGCCGATTCGTTATCGCTCTTGGCCTGCTTGAGATCACTCAACAGGGAATCGCGCTCTTTCTCGACCACTTTCAGCGCTTCTGAGATGGCGAGTTTTTGAGCCACCTCGCCGGCCTCCAGCTTGGACTTCAGTTCCTGGATCTCTTTCTCCTTGGCCGCCTCCGCCTTTTGCATTTCGCTCTGGGCCTGATGCCTTGCCAGAGCCAGCGCGCTATCTTTTTCTTTTTCGGCCAACGCGAGGCGTTCCTGCAGCTGCTCCTCGAAAGCATGATCGCGAACCTGCTTGAGGATATCCGCGTAACCAGCCTCGTCGATTTTGAAGGCCTTGCTGCAGTGGGGACAGATAATTTCATTCATGTCAAATTCCTTTTCAACCTGAATAGGTGGACATCCAGTTCAGCGCCTTTTTCATGTATACGCCTGAAGACATGTGTGGCTAACTGAATAGAGGCAGTGATGTCGTAGGGGTGAGCATTAGCCTTATCAAAAGCGTATCGACTATGTGCGAAGTAATTCGAGCATTCAGTCAAATCAAGATCAAAGTCCCTCGATTGTACATATTCATCTTGAATCAAGCCTCTGATACCCGGGCTCAAATTTAAAAAGAGTGCCTTTAAATCATGCCCCCAGAGACTTGAGGATGGATAACTATTTGAAAGTAAAGACCTGTCACTTAATGAGCCGGATTTAGGCGGATCAACCTCGGGAGAAAGGGCCTTGAATGCCAATTCCATGAAAAAACAATAATTACAAATCAGAGCATGCGGAAACATAGACAATTCTGATGCCTCCTGTGCTGCCTCCGCTAAATTATAAAATTGCTTAGCATGACTAAAGATTCTTGCGGACATAAATTTAATCTCAAATGGTTAGCTTCTTATTCTTGGTCTCCAGAACTGGAATCCGGTTATTTCTGATGCAATCTGGTCAATAAACTGATCTGATGCATGCTCAATAAATTCCGATATTAGCCAGTTAGCACTTCCGCAAAGGTGACGATCCAAACCACTGGGGTCATACCTGGACAACTCACTAAAACGATGCATTGCTGCGAAAACAACAGTCAGGCCATGTCTTTCCGCAGGGGCATTATTTGCCGCATCTTTCTTCAAGTACCAAAGATCTCTATTCCCGGTTATTGGCACGATCAGGCGACGTGTAGATGAGTGATAATTAGAAAGACGGGAAAGCGCCCGCTCCTTCTTCAGTTTGTTTGCTTGACCTTGATACCACCTGAATCGCTTCTTCCTTCGTACAAGTGTTTTTCCTTGTCTCTCAAAATACTCAAAAGAACTTGGCAGGTGACGAAGAATGCGTCCATCTGCATACCGAGGAGCCACCTCTGCCTGAAACCACGCCTCGCTGGTATCTGAATGACTAACATAGCAGGCCTGCTCTATGGGTATAAAAAGCTCAGGTGCCGAAGTAAAGGTATGACGAAACGCTCGATGCACAAATGGTACGTTCCAAAGGAGATCCTTTAGTGTGTATTTTTGCGAAACTGTACTTTCACCAAGATAGGAGCATAACGCTGGCAATACACCCCCACCTTTAAATTCTACAATCTCATTTGCCAAAGAGGTTTTTGCAGACTGAGGGCGATCACCAGTGACGCCGTGGTTCTCACTATGTTGAGCAGACCGAACCACCAGCAAGGCTTTTGTAGCATTCAGAAACGAGTAGTAGAGGGATAACGGCGCACTCTCCACTGGCATTTGCTTGGCTGCTTCTGAGAACCGTCGAGCTTGCATCCAGTACGCAAGGGCTTCAGATTTTTTCTGCCGTTTAAGCCATAACTCTACAAACAGCCATGGATCATTACTTAAAACTGCCTCGGCAGAAAAGTCTGGATTTCTGATTGCCTTGTGCATCCAGACCCGCTTGGTTCCTATTTTTAGGTTTTCGCCTTGCATAATGATTCAGCCCACCTATTTTTTACCGGTCACAGCCTTCACCTCAGCCAGCAAATCACCAAACTTGCCGTAGTTGACCTTCACGCCATCATCAAGATCCAGGGTGATGCGCTGGTCGGCGTAGTGGCGGAGGCTTTCGTCGAAGCGGCGGAGTTCGTCGAGTTGTTTGATGAGTTTGTCTTTTTGCTTTTGGAAGCGTTTTTGCTCGGCACTGGAGGTGGAGGCCTGGATGTCCTGCTCCAGGTTATCGATGCGGGCTTGCATACGGGACTGGAGGGGCACCACGTATTCCATGCGCATGCGGGAGAGTGTGCCGGCGTTGTAGCGGTGCAGGTACACGAGGGCTTCGAAGGCTTTGTGTTTGCCGGAGCTGAACAGCCAGTAAATGGGCCGTTTTTTGTAGGTTTGCAGGTGGTCTTTGTAGAAGCCCTTGCTGAGGTAGCGGCGAATGGTGTCGTCGGCAGATTCGCTGGCTTTGCTGCCCAGAGATTCGGCAAGCCAGGCCATGTTTTCGGCTTCGGTGCTTTCGCCCCAGACGACCCGGACGAATTCGCGGATGCGGTTGGCGCCGTCGTCATCGAACCAGGCTTCGTCGGTGATGGGGACGATGCCGTCGTCGTCGGCTGGGAAAGTTTCGTAGCGGCTGGGGTCGAAGCCTTCATTGCCGGCATGGGCGTAGATCAGGCCGGGGGCGTCGAGGCTGTAGCGGCCCATCATGCAGCCGATGGCATAGGACACCATTTCGGACGTAGCATCACTGCGGCTTGGTTTCCGCAGTGTGATGTGCTCATCGGTCACTACCGATTCGATCTCACTTCCAATTCCGTAGGCTGAAAGTATCGCGCTGTTGATGCTTTCGTCCCGCGATTTCACCTCCATAGTTCGATTTCGGGACGAAAGTTCATAATTCCCCCAGCTCGCTGAAATAGATCCTTCTTCGGCACAGGCAACAAGCGGATTGCCGGCGAAATTCAAAGACCGTTCGTTCTCATTCCAGTCGGCAACATGGTCACTTATTTGCCCTAAAGCTGCCTGTTCAATTTCCTTCCTACACTTCTCAAGACGGCTTCGGACAAATGGAATATTCGCGATGTCTCTTGGTTGAATTTCAATCGTAGGATTCAACACCTTTACGAGGTAAGCGGTGAAAGACGAGGACAAAAGGGCCAACACCAGACTTCGGTCTTCTGCTCTTGGAATGGAGAACGAGCCCTTAACGTCAAACAGGCAACCGGAATCGGTGAATCTGACCCCGAAATAGGAAGAACTCGTGGCTGTCCAGGTAATCCCCGTCTGGAAGTAGTACCGCTCATTGGAAATTTTCCATCCAAGATTGTCCATGGACAACGCGGGATAACGTCGAAGGGTTTCCTCTTTAATTTCCGCGCCATCGTTCTTCCAATTGACGACGTAATCCAAGTTTCCGTACCAACGTCGGTACTCTCCTCCCTTTTGATAGGGAAACCATTTCGCGCCGGACTCAGCAGCAGTTGCCGCCGACGTTGCAGACACGCAGATCTTTTCAAAACTGACTTCGAACCAACGACGCAGAAACCTCTCGTTGTCACCGGTGCGCATGCCAATCAGTGGCTTGGATATCGCTCCCAGCAACTCACCTTCGACATATAGATGTCTCAGTTCAGGCGGAACCCAATACGCCACCGGGCTTCCCGGAATCTTCTTGAAATCATCCGGTTTGGCGGTCTTCAACCGGTCGTTCGGCACCGGGAACTGCGCCGGGACTCCAGCGTCGTTCAGGTCGTCGTTTTCGCAGTAGCTGAAGCTTCCGTCGAAACCGTTGATGTGTCGGTTCATGAAAATCGTTGCGGCGGTTCCGAAGGCGATACCCATAACGCCGTTACCCATGTGCACCATGCACGAGAGCGTTCGATCCTCCAGCAACCGCGTCCGCATATCCTCGAAGCTGGACAGGAACATCCAGCTTTGCATCGTCACCATGCTGTTGTAGCCAGCAGGTTTGCACCAACCGAAGCCACGTTCAATGAACATGGCGAACAGATCTGTCTTACTTGCCGGGAAGGTTCTCTTGGCCCACGGCTTTAGCTCGGCATTCATACCCTTGCCGCCCATATACGGCGGATTCGCCACCACCGCATCAAAAGCTTTCGCCAGCACTTCCGCCTGCGCCACCAGCCGCAGCAGCGTCTCCGCCGCATCCCGCCCCAGCATATCGCCGCCATCGCGCACGGCATCCAGATTCCGCCGCAAGTCCGGCAAAGCGCTCACCAACTCGTCGGGAATCTGAATCAGCGAGCCAAATGTCTTCGCCTGTTCGAAGGCCTCCACAAGCTGGCTCACAGCCACAGAATCAATCTGGGGCGCATTCAACGCACTGTGCAGATCCGCCACACTGCCTGCCTTCGCTTCCTGCAAGGCCAGCACATTCAACACCACTGGCTGCCCAAACAATCGCCGATCATCCGCCCGCGCTTTCATTAACAAGGCAAAGCCCGCGAGCTGGGCGGCGCGGTCGTCGATATCCAGCCCGTAGAGGTTCTTTTCCAGTATCAGCCGGGGGATGTCCTGCCGGCGGTACCCGCGTTCGAGATAAATGTCGCGCAACAGATCGTAGGCTTCCACCAGGATGTGGCCGGAGCCACAGGCCGGGTCGAGCAGCGTGAGAGATTCCGGGTTGAGGGTAGCGCCGTCCTCGTCGATGCGGGCCCGGATGAGCGCGTCGAGCTGGGCGTTGACCTCATCCGTCTGCTCGGCGGGCTGGATGTAGTACTCCCACTTCGTCGCGAGCGTGCTGGTGGGGTTGGCCATGAGCCACAGGCGGCCGAGGCTGTTCTGCACCAGGTATTTGACGATCCAGTTGGGGGTGAAGAGTTGGGTGGCGGCGGGGATGTCTTCGCTTTTCACCACCTTGCCGATGACCTGATCCTTCTTCTCGCTGATGTAGAACTGGTAGAGCCAGCCGATGATTTCGACGTCTTGCCAGTCTGCCTCATCGATGGCGGTGACCAGCTTGCCCAGTATGGAGTCAGTGCGCAGCAGGCCGTCGGGCAGCAGCAGCTCGGTGGCGTCGTCCAGCGATTCGAACAGGAAGGGCATGGCCTGGTGCAGGGCGTGGCACTGGGCCAACAGCACCTCACGGTACAGCTCTTCGTCTTTATTGCCCGCCAGTTTGAGCTCCAGCGCGACGGACTTATCCAGCCCCGGCAAGTCCAAGTCTGCAATATGGTCGAGAATCTCCGGCTGGGTGTGGCCGGTTGCTGTATTGGCAGGGTGACTGAGCACCCGATAGCCGTGATCCAGAAAGCCGTGCAGCTCCATATAACGGACGGCCACCAGGCGGTTGAACCAGGTATAGGCCATGGCCTCCATGACCTGCGCAAAGCCCTCGTCACGAATGCGGGCCTCAAGGGTAGTGCGCATTTGGCCGTAGGCTGCCGGGAAGGCACGACCATTGATCAGCAACGCGTCGCCCTGCTTTTCGACATTGGCCGGACTTTCCGGGTTCAGCCCCAGCAGCTCGGCGCGGCGCGTGACGGCAGCGATAAAATCGAGACGGGCCTGGGGGGCGTACTTCTTGAGTGCGGATTTATTCATGCTTTCGTTCACGTCCCAAATTTTTAGCGGATTTGCACCCGGCAGTCTTTTGCCAGTGCATCCATCATTTCTTTGCGAAGCTTTTCCAGGTATTGCTCGGCGCTTTCCGCATCTTCGATGTAGGTGCTGGTGAGCCGGCTGGCATGGATCGCTTTCACCGGTTTTACCGCTGGCACAGGCTCGACCGGATACTCGCCGGTTTCTTCCGCTACCTTTTTGGCTTTGGCCGAGATTTCGGCCAGTTTGTCTACCGCATCGTCCGCTGCATCGGTGGACTGGGTGGATAGCTGATGAAGGTGCGCCAGGCTGGTTTGTGTTTCTGCCCGTTGGCGCAGGGTTTGGAGCGGGTGCAGGCACTGGTTGCGGGTATCCGCATCGGCCTTGGCGGCATCCAGATCGGCGCTGACCCGTGCGATTTGGCTATCGATATAGTCCAGCGCATGGGTGCGTACCCTGGCGACCTCCGCGCTGTTCACCTGGTCGATTTTGCTGACCAGGGCTTCCACCTCTTGCAGCAGGCCAAAGGGCGAAGGCGCCGTGCGGATGGCTTCCAGCCGTTGCAGCGCGGTTTTGGCGCCGTTGTCTTTTTCCAGCGCGGGGCGGTTGGGGTCAAACTCGCGCAGGGCCTTGATCAGCTTGTCCCAGACCGGCTTCTGGTTGGTGAAGAAGTGGCCAAGCTCTTGATGGTTATCGGCGGTATCCAGCAGGTCATCCTTGTGGCTGGTGAATTGCTGAATGGCCGTAAAGCTGTCTGGCGCGGACAGTAGTTTGTCGCACAGGCCCAGGCCTTCATCCGCCAGGGACTTGCCGGGGTAGCCGGTGTTGCTGAGGGTGCTCCACTGCCTGAAATCCTGCTGCCAGGTTTGCAGGTGGCCCTTGATGGCCGCATAGAGGCGATCTTCATCTTCCGGGGGGAGTTTGCCGAAGATGTCGCGGGTGAGGTTTCTGGCTTGCTGAAGCTCACCACTGCCAATGGCTTTGCGGCGCTCGACCTCAATGGAGCGCCAGCGTGACGGCGGGTTGAGCTGCTCGTAGACCTTCTCGATAGGCAATACGGTTTGATTGAGCTTGAGGCTGAGTTCCCCAGCCCTGACCAGCCGGATAACCAGCAGAACGGTTTCCCATTCCGACCAGCCGTAGGGACGGCGGGCAAAGTGGGTGTTGGCCAGATCATGCAGAATGATTTGGCGGTGGCTGGCACTGGCCAGTTCGACGTATTGGTGCACTTCTTTCAGGGCGCGGGGGTTGACGGTCTCGCCTTCGCCCAGATCCAGGGCCAGCGTTGACGGATCATCCAGCAGAGCTTTGATCTCTGCCTGCGGATCCCCGGTGAGGTGTTCGATATAGGCCAGTTTGCCAAAGCTGTTGCGCACCAGGTCATGCAGGGCTTCATTGACGATGGCCTGGGCGGTTGAGGCTTTGAGATCTGGCTGGTGGCCGGCAGCAAACGCCACGGCGTTTTGTAGGAGCTTTTCCAGCGTCACTTTGAGGCGATCACGGCGCTGACGGTTTTCATCCGCACGGTCTTGCAGGATGCGCCTGGCGGTGGATGGCAGGCTGCCATCGGTGCGCTTCATCACGTATTTGTCAGTCTGGATGTATTGGCGCAGCTCGGTGGCCAGCTGGCTATCGTCTGGCAGGCGCAAAATGACCTGGCCGTCGCCGTCGGTGCTGCGCATCAGGGTTTTGTCGTCGCGCCATTCGTCGCGGTCGTCAATCAGCGGGGTGATGACCTGGAGGTTCAGCGCACCCTCATTGCGATTGCCGTAGGGATGTTGGTCACAGCTGAGGTTAAGGGCGAAGTCGTTGCCGTTGTCGGTAAAGCGGAATTTGCGCATACCGCCGAGCAGGTCTTCAAAAATCAGCTCGCCCAGCTTCTTTGCTTCTTCTGCGGCGGTGAGATCGACCGCTTTGATCTCGCGACTAATATCACGCTCTTCATTGGTGAGGAAAAAGAAGTTATCGCCGTTGCGGCTGACCAGGGTTTGCCCTTCCAGCCGCTGCAGACTTTCCTCGATTTGGGTGCGTAGGCCACGACGGTCGGCGTCGATCTGGTCGATAAACAGGGTAATGAGGTTATCCACATTGCCCGGGATCTCGTCCACATAGCGGATCAGGAACAGGGTTTGCAGCACATTGACATCAAAGTCCTGCAGCGAGGGGTTCTTTGCGGCATTTTCGATGGTGGATTTCACCACCCCTTCGAGAAAGCTTTCGATGGAGGGGTAAAAGCAGTACAGCGGCACCAGGATGCCTGGCTCCTGCCCTACCACCGCCTTGGCCGCGGATTGGAAGGCGTCCAGCAGGGAGCGCTCCCCGCGTGCCAGATGCAGGCCGGTGGCCCCAGCCTTGCGCACGGACTCAAAGATGCTTTGCACCAGGGTGAACTGGTATGGCGCAAAGGGGTACACCTCCGCGAATTCGTCTTCATCGGCGTAGGCCTTGAAGGTGCGCCCGGTGTTGGTGAAGCTGAGCTGGTTTTTGAGGATGTCCGCTTCTTTGCGGAATAGCTCGCGCAGGGTGGCTGCGGCTTCCGGGCGCTTTTTCAGCAAGCGCTTTTGGATGACTTCATCGACGTTGGCAGACGACAGCGACAGACGGGTGCGGAAGCGCCCCTGAATTTTGGAGAAGTCGTTGGCGCTGCTGGCTTTGAGCTGACCGACAACGGCGTCGATATCTTCCTGAGACGTGACGATGACCCAGGCGCGGCCATCGCAGATGGTCCCCAGGTTTTCAGTGATGGTTTGCAGGTTGAGCATCAGCTGGGTGTTGCCACCGATGAACTGACCGATTTCGTCCACCAGAAAGACGATGCGGTGTTGTTTGCCGCGATTGTCCAAGTATTCCTTGATCATCTTGCAGACGTTTTCGACCGAGAGCCAGTTGTCGAAGTCGCGCTCCAGGCGCTCCAGCCAGGCATCGGGATCGGATACCGCTTGCCCCATGGCTGCGCCATAGGCGGTGGCGACGGCATCAGAGTAGAAAGTGTAGCCGTCACGCTCATCCAACCACGGGGACCCTGCCGCTTTTTCGAATTCGGCCTTGAAGGTGTCGAACGCGGCTTTTTCTTCCAGCTCCTGCTCCAGGCGGGCCATATGAGGGTGATCCGGGCTGAAGCCACGCATTTCGTTGAAGACTTTCAGGAACACCTTGAGGATGGCATCACGGGAGTTATCCGCGTCGGCTTTACTGTCGATATTGAACAGCAGCACGTCGGTGTCACCGGTAATGGCGCGGGCAATGTCGCCCGCCAGCATGGGATCGGTGATTTTGTCCTCGAAGAAGTCCTGGGCTTTGCGGGTTTGCCCTTGCTGGCTCACCTGCCGATTGGCGAGCAGGTAGGAGAGGATTTTGATGAAGTGCGATTTACCGCTGCCGAAGAAGCCGGAGACCCAGACCCCCACATTGCCGCTGGCCTCAGCGGGGTTATCCAGGGCAGAGAGATAGCGCTCGAAGAAGCCGCGCAGGTGGCCATCCAGCTCTTTGGTGATGACGTATTCGTCGAGCTCCTGCCAGACGTTGGCATCGTCCTTTTGATCCGCCTTGATAACGCCGTTAATGCTGCGCTGGATGCTGCGCTCGAACATATCCCCTATCGGCATGCTTTATCTCCCTGTTTATATTCTGTTTTCAATCGACCAGCCGAAAGGCACGGTAATACGGGGTGTCGCTCAGCTGACCGAACAGGCGTAGCGACTGGCCGTCGTATTCGCCCGGAAAGAACAGCACCAGTGGCGTTAACCCGGTGTAAGGCTGCAAGACGTTGAGTAATTTGTGGGTGCGGATGATGGGATAGGCGCTGCCGATCCCATCGATCAGGTAGGCGTCGTACTTATCGACCGGCCATTTTGCGGTGATGAAATCGGCGACCTTTTCTGCTTTGAGCGGCCCTTTCAGCTGTTTCAGTAACGCTTCGCCACCCTTGGCGGCTTGCAGCTTCACGGCCTTGTCGTAGAAATTGCGCTCTTCGAGCATGTCGACCAACACCTGGAACAAGTGAACGCGGGCGACCTTGAGAGCTGGCTTGGCTTTAGCGAGCTGTGTCACCAGGAAGTCCACATGCTCCCGCACCTGCAACTCACTTTCTGCCGGGTAGTCGAAGGCATAAAACGGCACTTCGTTGCCCAGCCCCCGGTTTTCCCTGAATTTCTCTGAGGTCAGGGAGGGCAGTACTTTATTGAGTCGTTCGTCTAGACGGTTCACGCCGGCCTCCCTTTCAATGCGCGCAATCCATGGCTGACAGAATGTGGTTATGGCCATGTGTGGCCAGGTAATGGCGGACTTCTGGCAGTACACGCATATGCTGCAAAGATTTCGCTTTGTTCTTCGCCAGATACCCGGCTTCGGTCAGTATGCGGTAGGCATTCTGCCTAAGCTTGGTTTGGGTGCCTTCGGAGACCGCCGCCAGGTTGGCGTGTACGAGGGCCATGTCTGCGAAAAAACTACGCCAGATGCGATCTTCCAGACCGGGGCTCATTCGACGGTACTCGTCACGTAACGCGGTGCGCATGAACTCCGCCAGCAACGGCGAGAATTTCAGGGCACAGGCCAGGACGGCCTGGGTTGCAGTTGGGTGCTCTGCATTGGCGACAGTCTCCCAGAGCACCTCATCCATCGTTTCCAGCCGCATGCGGGCGATGTTGGCGTAGCTTTTGGCGGTATTAACCGTTTTCGCCTGAAGGACATTCTCTACCTCAACCGCCTGCCGCCACCGCTCTGCATCCGGGTGCTCCAGCAACAGACGCGCGACAGCCTGCGTTTCGGGAACGATCAACGATGCCTTGGTAAAATTGGCTAGCAATGGGGCTCCTTGTCGGGCTTGGCGTAGCGATAGTCGCAGAGGCCTAGAGCGACCTTGGCGGGATATCTCGCAAACTCCTGATTTCATTGGTATTTTAACATTTTTCTCAAGGATTGTAACCCGCTCTGAAAGGCATGCGCGGGGAGCTCTGGCGTGATCCCTTTCCCACCATTTTTGCAACATATCCCCTCTCACTTTTCGAGCTTACGGAGGTTCACGTATATGCGACCCAGCACGGTTGCCGCCTGGCGGTCGGCGGGGAAGGAGTGCATATGCTCTTCGAGCATGTCCACAGCGGCCTGCCGGCGACCTGCCCGGAACAGTTGCTCTGCTTGTTGAAGAATCGCGGTATTCATGATCAAGCCAGCCTTGGGCACTTCGCTTGACGCCATACCGACTTAGGGCAACCCATGTCCATCATCCTTCGTGTAAAACAACCGGATAACTCGCCGCGCCCCAGAGCGTACGAGGGTTATTCATCATCACTTCGATCACCACCGGCACCAGATCCGCCAGAATCGCCACGCAATCGCGGATCTGGTCGCGGTTAACGCGGCCGTTCCAGGTAGCGCCACCGTGGATGATCTGGTTGCGCAGGGTGTAGATGCGGCTGAAAACGATGGAGAGCACAGCCGGCGTGTTCTGCCGCGCCAGGGCGGCGTTGGCCGCCTTTTTGGCACCATCAAAGCTGCGCTTCCACTGGGCCTCGGTCAGGACACCTTTCTGGTGGTCCCAGAAACAGGAGAACACATAGGGGTTGTCCAGCAGCACGCGGATGGCGTTCGGGTAGGCTTCCCACACCAGCTCATCGAGGCGCTTTTCGCCATCCAGCTCGCAGAGCTTTTCCAGGAAGGCGTTGAAGGTGGCTTGTTCGTTGAGGTGAACGCGGTCGTCGATTTCCGTGGCGTAGGCGGCGTTGAAGGCGATCCACAGGAAGATAAAGCGGCTGTCCGGGTCGTCGTCCCGTTCGGCGCGGTCGAGCCAGCTCAGCGCGCGGTGCACACGCAGGGACAGATTGTCCGGGTAGCCATGACGCTCCCGGCGCTGTCGGGTTTTCAGGTTGTGGTGTCGGCTTTCCATGTTGCTGTCCCTTCTTAGCCATGCCGCCCCCAATCGCGGCCTGGCGGCGCCTCTCTGCGCGGGGCTTTTCGTTGTACGAGTGTGAACTTTATCACATACGTTGGTCCGAGCCAGTCCGGCATCTCCCACTTTCTTCGCGACAGGAACTGTCGCCCCCAGCATCCATACTCTCATTATCGCATCCGAGCCGAATCATGCTCCGCCACCGGCCGACGATGCCATCACCAAACAATAAACAACCGGGAAGGATAAGAACCATGCTCCACCATCCGAAGCGGAAGCCCCTCTCTCGCCACGGGGATTTCAGCACCACGGAACGAGCCATTGCATTCGGGATGACAATGAGAATGGGCGCCAAACGCCTCCACCGCCCAGGAGCCAACACCAACGCTGGCCAAGAAAGACCGCCCCTCTCTCCGTCTCTAAGCGCTATCTGGGGTGCGTTTCTTTATGAAGGATTGATGACATCGCGCCGCAACCCGGACCGGGCGCGGGATGTTCTTCTCCGCTGGAAAAACACCCGCATGGCGTTGATCACCCATAGCAGTGGTTACCTGGCACGAATTTGGAACCGCCTTCCCGCCAGCCTATTGCACCTCCCCGGCACCGATGGCGTTTTCGAAGAGGAAGTGGTGGCGCGGTTTGGTGAGCTACTGGGTTACCACTTGATTTTGAACGGAGGCCAGTTGCCGGACGACGACGAGGCGGATGCCGTGATTAGAGGTCTGATAGACGACTTTTTGAAGTCAGGCTCCGGGGGCGGGGTAAAGCAAAGATGAGCTTCCGCTCTCCCGAATGTATCCCGCATATTCAGCTCCCGCGACACGATTTGTCGCGGCACCATGGCACCATCGTCTTGCCGGTATCCCTTCCGCCACAAGACCAAGGCGGAACGGCAAGAGCGCAATTCTTGTGTGCTGGTTTTTTCGTATCGAAGCCGGTATAAATGTGACCCACGTCTCAGAAAGGACGTTATTAAAGAACAACAGGGATATCCATGAACATGGCTTCACCCTCAGACACCCTAGCTAGAATGCTGGTTCTCTATGCCTTGATTCCTCGCAATAACGTAGGCATCAGCACCGGCACTCTGGAAGAAAAACTGCGGGAACGGGGCTTCCGGATCAGCGGACGCTCGGTGCAGCGGGATCTCAAGAAACTCGCTCAGTATTTCCCAATAGGCTGCCACGACGAGCAAACCCCCTATCGCTGGTTCAAAGCCGAGAATACGGATCTTGATCGCCCCGAATTGGCTCAAAGTCCACCGGGCGCTCTTGCCTATTACCTGGTCGAGCAGCATCTGGACAGGCTGTTGCCTCAAAATGTGCTGGATTACCTGGCACCCCGATTCCGAACCGCCCGGCACTACCTGGAAGGTCTGAAGCAACACCCCATGCAGCAATGGAGCAAACGTGTGCGCAGCCTGCCCAACGGCAAGGCCTTGCTGCCCGCGACACTCCAACCCCAGGTCTGGGAGAGCGTCTCCACCGCCGTGGCGGAACAGAAGCAGCTGGCGGTGACCTACCTCAGCCGCAGCCAGTCCAAAGTCAACGAACTGACCCTCAATCCGGCGGGCCTAGTCAACCGCCACAGCATCACATATCTGATTGCCAACGTGGACGGCTACCAGGACCTGCGCCGCTTCGCCCTGCACCGCATCCAGCAAGCCAAAGTGCTGGACACCAGCTCCACCATCGGTGAGGACTTCGATATTGACGACTACATCGCCAGCGGCGCTCTCGGCTGGCAGTTGGGTGACCCGGAACAAACCACCCTCGTCGCGGACATCCGCCCTCAACTGGCCTGGCTACTCCAGGAGACCCCGCTCAGCGAAGACCAGACCATCAGTGATGAGGACAACGGCTGGCACCGGCTGACCGCCACTGTGAACAAGGATCAGGAAACTCTGTGGTGGATTTTGGGGTTGAACAGCCAGATTCGGGTTTGGGAGCCGGAGGAATGGGTGGTGGCGGTGAAAGATGCGCTGGCAGGAACAGCTCGGCTTTATTAAAAATACTATAAGTTTCTTGTTCAATTTCTTCAAGGGTAGTAACAATGGGAGCCCCCCAAATGAGTCAAACTGAATTTGAAAGCGCCTACTCCGATTCTGGTTTTTGGGAAAAGGTTAAAAAGTATGCCAAGATTGCAGGGGAAGGCGTCCTCGAACCCGGATTGAAATTATATTATGCAGCCCAAGACCCCGACACCCCCAAATGGGCAAAAGCAACAGTATATGGCGCTCTAGGTTATTTTATTTCTCCAATTGACGCGATTCCAGATGCTGTACCAATGCTTGGCTTTAGTGATGACCTTGGAGTGCTCGTCGCAGCAACTGCCGCCGTAGCAACCCACATCAAAGAGGAGCATGTTGAGAAAGCCAAAGGAACACTAAAGCGCTGGTTCAACTAGTTAATGAAAAAGGCAAAACATAAATGTTCTTCCCAGTCCCTAGGACCGACGCCGCCTTGAAAAGAGGCTCATCTCGGATTACCGGGAAAGGCGGCTTTGATCTTGAGAAAGAGGTAGTCGCAGTCCCGGTATCCATAAGCCATGCATTTGATGATCTTGATACGATTTTTCATACCCTCCGGTACGCTGGTGTTGAGATGGTGGACGGCACTCGCGAGAAGTTCAGTAGCCACTATACCCTTAGCAACAATAGGCCTCATGCCACCAGCATGGGGTCTTCACCGCTACTTACTGACCTCTCATTTTATAACGGCGGACACCAGAGCTATAATTTTTCGGTCTTTAAAAGAAGCAAATAATAATCTTGTGGGTACTCCAAAAGGGGGATAAATCGTGCTTGATAAAACTAAAAAGGGCCTAGGTGCAGCTCAAAAAACCGCAGGCAAACTCTACGACAAAGCAAGGGGTCTCGCTGAAGGAGCCTATGATAGCGTTCATGACAAGGTTACAGCGGAACCAGCCAAAACCCTCACATCATGGTGTTCTTGGTGCGGCACATATGGCGATCATGTTCTAAGCGTTAAACGGCTCGTCGGCCGCTCCACGTATGTCTGCCAAAACTGCAACCTAAATACTTTGCCATGCCGGTTCTGCGACAACATGGCCAAAGCTGTTTCAAAACCAGAAGTTTCAGAAGTATCCGAAAACAAAAAAGGCAGAATAACCCGGTTCCTTAAAGAGAACTGGGATGATGAACTTTGCGCGGAACATGACGGCAGCATCCCAAACTTCGAACGAGCCCACGATAAAATCAGAGAGCTTGGCGAGTTCAGACGCTTGATGGAACCGAAAAAGCGGAACCTATATAAACACGCCAAAAATGCCAGCATGGTAGTCGGCGGGGTAGCGGCCGTGGGCACTGGCGCCGCCGTAGTAGCTCCCGGTATAGCAGCGGCTCTGGGCTCCGCCGGCCTTCTGGGTGCTGCCAGTACAGGTACAGCGATTTCAAGTCTGAGCGGCGCTGCGCTGACAAGCGCCTCCTTGTCCGCCATCGGGCCAGCGGGACTTAGTATTATCACGGCGACCGGGGCTGGGCTGGGAGGGCGCGCCGGTTTTGGCATCGCCAATTCCTATCTTAAAGACATCCCGGACTATGACTTTTTTTACCGGCGCGCGCCCGCAAAAGACAGCGGCCACCGGATAGTGGTCATAAACGGCTTTATGACAGAGAACGATAAAGACGGCCACGACTGGTGCGAAGGCCTCGAAGACTACTCCGAGAATAGCGGGCTTTGGTATTTGTCCTGGGAATCCAAAACACTGCTTAAGCTGGGTAAGACGTTCTCAGGTACGGGAGGGCACTTGCTATCAGGGTCTGCGCTCGCCAAAGCGGCCGGATTTGCCTCAAAGCAAACCGCCAAAAGCCTATCCTTGTTTGGGCATGCTCTTACGGCGAGTCAGATCGCCAGCAATCCTTGGCACTCAGCGATGCTAAACGCCGAAAAAGCTGGCACCTTGCTGGCTGAAGCTATTAGCCGCACAGAGGGACAGACATTTACTCTCATGGGGCACTCTCTGGGTGCCCGCGTGGTTTTCTTTGCGCTGCTGGCACTGGCCACCAAAGATCCCGAGAAGCGCTTTGTTGACAAAGTTATTCTCATGGGTGGCGCGGTTGGGCGAACTGATGACGAATCCTGGGACGCAGCCGCGTCTGCGGTCTCAGAAGAGATTTATAACTGCTACTCCAATAGGGACCGAGTGCTTCAGCTTCTATATCAAGGTGCGAACGCAGGCCTTTCCAAGCCCGCTGGGCTCGGCCCCGCATCCTGCTCGGATGAATCAGTCCGGAACGTCGATTTTTCCGACCTCATCAACGGGCACAACGCTTGGAAGCCGAACCTGAAAGAAGTGCTCGGTCGGCTTCAGGTTAGCTAACTTCACCAGAACATGCGGGCACATTGCGTGCCATACCAGGGCGGCCTAGACTCCGCTTCACAAACTGAGTAGCCGGCCCCGGCTGAACGGGGCCGCTCAACTATCGAATCACCGGCGGGATCTGACCGATAAAGAAGATACCGCCGGTCCGATCCCCACTGGAGCCACGGCGATCAAACCCCATCCTGCGCAATCGCGATACCCTGCCCGGTCTGCCCATCATAGTGTTCACTCCCCTAAACTGAGACAGACCTGATTAGAGTTTTCTGGGAATATCACCATCACCAATTTATCCAGCCTTTTCTCTCACACCACCTAACCCACGAAAATTCCTGCTTATTGAGACCACGACACGTATTGTCGCCCCCCTTACGCACACTGCCCCGATATCAAATGCATTGCTAGACACGGAGAACACTATGCTCAAAAACATTCTAGCCGCCATCGGCCTGCTCGTGGTCTCCCGTAAGGGTTACGACTGGTATAAGGAATTTCAGGAGTTGAAGGCGAAAGCGGCTCAAGCCGATGCGCAACAGCAAGCAGTACACGGAGCGAACAACGATGCTTCCTCCTGAGCCTTATACCTATCATTGCCTAGACTGCGGCTGGCGTAAAACGCTGGCGCCGAAGTCCGATGGCTTGGGACCCGGCGATTTTTTCTCATGGTGTCCAAGTTGTCAAAGTGAGAATTTAGTGCGGGAATCGGCAACAAGAATAGAGCGGACTCTAGCGAAGTTTCGGCGGCGGCTGGGTCTATAGCCGTACTTCACACTCCTAATCGTTAGGTCCACGTTTGAAGTCCGAGGAACCCCGCGTTTCTATGTCCTGTGATACCAAGCCTTCAGCTTTGGGAGGCCCATGCAGCAACAGATATCCAAAGAAGGATCGCTGCGTCGCCAATTCTTTCAACCGCGCTCGTAATGCCTCGTCATTGCGCAGATAAACTTGGTAGCAATAGCTGGCCCGAGGAATGTCCGCCAGCCGGAAACCCGCCTGCATTGGGTGCAACTCCCGGCAAGGAATCAGCAAAGGCTTACAACACTTTGTTTTATATGGATATAATTCGAAGGCAGAAGGAAGGAGCAAAAACTAAAGATTGTGATCTTTAGCTAAACTTAAGAGATCTGTTCTGATAGCATATACCTCCGTCGAGAAACGAGAAGACTTTTATAGAGCACTGCCATGGGTAGCACAGATTTTGAAATAAGAGAGGCTCTGCACCGTAAAGTGCTGAGGGCCTACCATAGAAGCGACTCAACCATAATAATTGACGAGCTCGGTCTTGCGCATGGAAAAAACAGAATCGACGTTGCCGTGTTGAATGGCCACTTACACGGCTATGAGATCAAAAGTGCCAAAGACACTCTGACAAGACTTCCTGAACAGTTAAATCAGTACCGCAAAAGTCTTCAGAAGCTGACCGTAGTGGCAGCACCGAACCATATAAATGGCGTTTTATCTATTCTCCCCGAGTGGAGCGGCATAATCGAAGCACGAAAAGGGCCTAGAGGTGGTATCAGTTTTACCACTGTTAGAAAGGCTGCCATTAATCCAGAGGTTGATGGGGTAGCACTAGCTCATTTGCTATGGCGCAAGGAAGCTGTCGAGCTTCTTGCTAGATTTGGCGTATCCGAAAAAGAGCTAAATAAGCCGAGAAAACAACTCTATGAGATTATCGCCAATGAAACATCGCTAGCGGAGCTGGTTTCTTGGATAAAAGAAAAATTTATGGCGCGTGAAACTTGGAGAGCTGATCTACAACCTGCGTAATATGGTGACTTACTCCTACTTCTTTCCAGGTTTTCAATTGACCCGTTCCCTCAACTCCATGAAATGTATCGTATATACGCTTATCCCCTTCAGAATAGTCTCTCCCTTGATAATACCCTGATTCAATAATAGTTTTACAGTGACCAACCATTTGTTCATTATTTTCACGAAAATTACTTCCTTTCGAAATCAGCCAAGTATTTTCAGTAGTGTAGACAATTTTTCCTGCGGGTTTCAAACGCCGCATGTCCAAAGAAATAAATTCTGGTGTTTCGATTGTATAATCTCCAAAAGTAGGACTTCTGACTCCCGACAATTCTTTTAGCAATTGTTGATAGAGAAACCACTCATGCCTTACTTGCTCACCGCCTGGCTTCTTAATTTCGGATAAAATTAATGACGTTCCAACAATTGAGAATGATCTAAAGTCAGCAATATTTGAAATTCTTTTAATTGCCACAGAGAGAGCTTTTGCAAAAGCTGCATATGGCTCGAACGATTGCGGAACTTCTAAATCGATAACCAAATCCACATTTTGATAGTTTAAGCCCAAGTAGGCGACCAATTTTCGAATGTCCCCATCCAAGGTCGGGCTCATCAGGTGATGCATCTTGACCCGTATAGCAACCCCTTTATTGTCTACTGAGACAATAGACTTTATCGCGCTCAAATGGTCGTTATTATGAGAGATTTTCACTACGGGAACCGCATTTAACGATGCAGATCGCAAACTATCAAAGATATGCGTAACAACCAACGAGCCACTATCCATGGTGGCTCCTTCAAGACTCTCATGCAAATCTATGAGTGAATTCCTCTTCCCCCATTTTGCACTATAACGCTTAGCAAACGGCTCAATATGCTCTTGGACGGTCTTTTTGGGACGCTCTTCTTCAAAGTCATATTCAACAGGCGGCACGACTATAAGGGGTAACACAGCGTCTTTAACATGAGTTTTCAGTCGCATGAGCGCCTGATATTCTCCCTGCCTCCACTTTAATACTGGCAAATAGTCAAAAGATTTTTCCATCATCGTGCCTCTCCCAACAAAACGCGAACAGCGCCTTGGCCCACTAGATCAGTCAGAATTGTGTAATTATTTCTCTCTTTCCTAATTCTCCCGGCAACAATGCTCGGATGGATACCCAAATTACTAGCATCCATTAACACTGCCTCGCGCGTCATTGAGAATCGAGAAAGGCACAAATCCCACATGTCAGGATTGATTAATCGATCTAATGCAAACTGGTCTGCTTCTTTTTCCAAATCATCATCTTCTGCATTATCTTCTTCATCAAAGAAGTCCATATTAAGAGAATCGAACAAATGCAAAAAAACATGACCAAGTTCGTGCATCAGCACAAACCAGAAGTT
>JYMV01051789.1_pt1 | contig 26016 bp, 19 predicted proteins | sample 338911 | NCBI WGS metagenome assembly JYMV01 (sample SAMN03354496, study PRJNA234377) | hydrothermal vent metagenome | biome: Deep sea; feature: Hydrothermal plumes at the Eastern Lau Spreading Center, Western Pacific Ocean; material: Seawater | place: Tonga | collected 2009 | depth 2000 m m
TTGTTCGGGAGAACTTATCTTGGATAAAGAATTGTTGCACGAGGTGTTCCGACGCGAAATGAATGACAGGAAAATCCCTCTTAGCTTGGGCAAAACCTGTCCAGTGAAATGTACCTTCTGTTACGAAAAAGACACTGGTTATAGAACTACGTTTGACACCCCTCTGACCACTCAAGAAGACTGGGAATATATACTCAAGCAAATACAGGCGTACCCCACGGGAACAGAACACTGGGTTGTCGGTGGGAATGAGTATATGGAGTGGACCGATCTTTTTTTGCACCCCCGTGCTATGGATTGGTTGAATGAATTCCTGGATACCACGGATAAAAATATTACCCTGTTTACCGTCGGGTATACCCCCGCAAATGAGATCAATCGATTGGCAGAGAAATACCCAGGAAGGATTAACTTTGAGCTTTCGGTAATCACATTAGGGTCTTACAGAAAGCGCCTGATGCCCCATGGTCCTACAGTGGATCAGGTTTTAAAAATCCTGGATGGTCCGGCGGTTACCTCAGCGAATTTTTATTCGCTCGGGCCGGATACCATGTATGCCGATGCAATCAAAGTCTCACAAGTGAATAAGAAGTGTTTGCTTTGGATGGGGTGCCTTACCCCGCTAAAATACCTTGATCGAGATACCACCATGCTGATGAGACAAGGTAAAAAGTTTCTCCCTAGAGAAGCGAAAAAAATTTACGAGGCCAACCTACCCAATAGCACAATGATTCAGACGGAATCGGATATTACAGCCTTTTTGAACCGAAATAAAATTATTAAGACATTTGATGCTTGTGAGTTGGAAAAAAAAGACGCGGTGGTCATGGCTGGGAACGTATACAAGGTTATGAGTTTACTTCGAAAGAATCGAGCACGTTATTTGTATGTTCCTAACGATACGCTTGGTGGTGATTCCAATTGTAGTACTTTGCTTACTTTTGACGATGTTGGTAGAAGGTTAACCAACGAAAAGAGAGTATTCCTTCCCAAGGTTATTATGGAGGGTTCCTCTGGAGAAGAAAAAGATATTTCGGGAGTTACCTTTGACGAATTTAAGTCGCGGTTTCCAAACTGCAACTTCAAGGTTTTGCATAAGGTTAATTCTAAACTTTCTAATAAAAAATTGTACGAAAAAGGATACCTGAAAAATTATGTAGAAGATTATTTGGGGAATCCTCTGCATGAAAAATTTGAAGCGGTAGCTTTACCTAATTAGATCTAGACGCTAAAAATCACATAATAGAATTTGGAGAGATTATGCTGTATCGGTTGAAAGTGGTATTTGTTGATAATGAAGAAATAGTTTTTGAAAATACAGAAAAGCATGGTTTTAGTGACGATTTGGAGTTGTTTGAATTGACCACTATGGATGAGATTTTTGTGGTTCCAATTAAACAAATAAAATATATCTCGTGCGATTCGAAAATTTTCAAAAACAAATAGTTTTTTTGCGGCAAAGCAGGGCCTTCTTTTACTTTTATTTTTAGAGTTTTTCTATATTGAAATTTTAGCCCTCTTTAGCCACTGCTTTTCATTAAACCTTCCTTGAAAATGTTTCTCGAAGAGGATCTCGTTGCGATTTAATAGCTTGCCATCAACCAGGTAATGGTTGTTTGGTTTACGTGGGATTTCCTTTTGAGTGTTGCCAACCAGTTGATTTTTTATTTTCTGAGGTCGATTTTCTGATGGAGAATCAATGGGCTGAGTCGATTTGTCTGTTCCTTCTGGAAACATGAGGGCGGATAGCTCTTCTAAGCTAAGAATAAGGTTTACAACAGCCATTTCATTAATCAGGTCTTTAGATTTGAAATACTGAAGAACGTTCTCCACATCTGGCGATGAAACAATAGCCTTTAATATTGCTTCATTAAGTAGATCAAATTCTTTATCTTGAAATCCTTCAAATGCTTCCATTCCGTGGTTCTCCTTTGGTTTGGAATTAGTGCGTAAGGCTTAAGAAGCTTATCGGTTGTATATAGTTTAATGTTTAACAGCAAGACTTGTGCCAGACAAAAAAACACTTCTTTGGTCGCATTCATGTTTTTCAGGTGAGCGTTTAAATGTAATTAAATAAATGATTAATTTATTTTTTCGCTTAATGCTTCCAAATCGGAGTCTTATTTTTGGTTTGTGAATTTCGTCAAAAATTTAACACTGGTAGTGTGGAGTAGGTTGAGTTCTGCAGGTTATTAATTGATCTATTGTTGCTTACGTGGGCTTATGGTAACCTTGTTTTTGTTTCGATACTTGCTGGTGGTCAAGGTTTAAACTCAAAATACGCATTTATTTTAAACAGCATTTCCCTCTATGGCATTTCCTACCCATCGATACAGGCGTTTGCGTCAAAGCGAAGGCATTTTAAGAATGGTTCGAGAGACCTTTCTGTCTACCGATGATTTGATTGAGCCATTTTTTGTCTGTGAAGGGTCAGATGTGAGGCAGGAAATTTCCTCCATGCCGGGCGTGTGTCGTTTTTCAATCAAAAATTTGGTTTCTGAAGTTAAAGCGAGTTACGCATTGGGTATTCCAGCAGTGATTCTTTTTGGAATTCCAGATAAAAAAGATGACCTTGGTTCTGAAGCATACAACCCGAATGGGATTGTTCAGCGCGCTATAAGTGAAATTAAAAATGCTATTCCGGAAATAGTTATCATCACAGACGTTTGTATAGATGAGTACACAGACCATGGTCACTGCGGGATAGTTAATGATGGTAAAATCCTAAATGATGCCACTTTGGAAGTTTTATCAAAAATAGCTTTAACTCATGCAGAGGCTGGGGCTGATATTGTTGCTCCCTCGGATATGATGGATGGTCGGGTTCAAGCGATTCGTTCGACCTTAGACGGGACCGGTCATCATGAAACAATTATCATGTCCTATGCGGCTAAATATGCTTCGGCATTTTATGGGCCTTTTCGAGAAGCGGCGGACTCATCTCCTCAATTTGGGGATCGATGCTCGTACCAAATGGATCCTGCAAACGCATCTGAAGGTTTAAAAGAAGTTTTTCAAGATGTAGAAGAGGGTGCCGACATTATAATGGTAAAGCCAGCTCTTTCTTATTTGGATGTTATTTCCCGCGTGCGCCGTGAGATTAATATCCCGGTAGCGGCGTATAATGTAAGCGGTGAGTACTCAATGGTTAAAGCGGCTGCTCAAAAAGGCTGGATTGATGGTGAAAAAGTGATGATGGAAATTCTTTTAAGTATTAAAAGAGCTGGGGCGCAAATGATACTAAGTTATTTTTCAAGAGAAGCTGCAAAGTTTCTTGGTAGGTAAAGTTCAGGCCTGTTGTTTTTTAAATTATTTAATTTTTATCGTTAATGACTGATAGAAAAAACTATTTGATTGTTAATGCTATGCTTGACAACTCACTAGAGTAGAAGTTGTAAAAACTCACCTCAATTACCTTTAAGATAAAACCTGTCGCCTAAAACAATGGTTATTCGGTTGATGTCAAAATAAACAATGAAAGATTACATTCAAATAGAAAAAAATGATCATTCTAAAACGATAGCTAATCTAACTGTAAAATGAAATATCTAGTATTCTTCTAAATACCTCTCTGAATCAATCTTCAACCATAAGGTGAACCAGGTGAAGTTATCCAGTATTCAAAGACAGTGGTGGGTGGGTATTATGTTCTTTCTTCCCGTGGTAGTTCTTTTTCCCTTAGAATTTTATGGAAAAATTATTGAACGGGGGATAGGTAATTACCTTAAATGGCAGAATAATGCTCGCCCTCAATTGGGGAGGGTTTGGGATAAGGATCGACAAACCATTCTCGCTCAAACTAAAGTTCAGTCGATCCGGTCATTGCTCGATTCGAAGCAGGAGTCTGCTGAGGCGATTGATTCACTTAAAGCGTTATTTGAAAATACTGAACCGTCATTTCCGCTAGTGTTATCCCGAAAAAAATTCCTTGATCTCTATTACGACTTTCCTGGGCAGTGGTCGGCTCGAATAATTTCACCATTTGAGCTTATTTCTATCGATTCTAAATACAATTGGACAAGAGTTTTACTGAAACGTTTCGGGCGATGGTTTACCATCAGTTTTCTTGATTCTCATAATATTCCGGTTCATGAAGTGTTTGTGGCAACAGATGCGTTGAAAGAAGTACAGGCTACTCGTACTGTTAAACAGGGTAGCTTGGAAGATGTTGGGTTTAAAAAAGACCGGATATATTCTGTGGCAGTATTTCTTCCTCTTTTGCAAACGCTTGATCCAAAAACGCAGTACGCTGTTTTTCCTGATCCCAGGTGGTTTCTCTCCAAGGATTACAGTATCACCCGTATTGGTGTTCGAGAACTTGAATCCTCAAAAAAATCGTTACCCAGCCTCGAATTTGGTATTGAATATAATACGGACTACTACACAGGAGTCCTTTTAATTCCTGTTTTTCAAGAGATAGCCAATAATTTATTGTCCCAAATCGAAAGAACGAATTTCGATATATGGGGCGAAGAGTTTAGCGCCCTTGCAGTTCCTTCAATTGGAGACAACCCTTGATTCAAAACTTGATAGAGCGGATTGTTTTTTCTTTTTATGTATTAACGCTTTTGGGTGTTTTCGTCGGACTGGGGTCTTACTTCCTGTTCAGTCGAGACTTGCCTCAATTGCCAGATGACTTAAGAAAAATCAACCTTAGCCTTTCCACCGAAATTTATTCTGCAGATGGAGAAAGGCTCAAGGTTTTAGGCCAACGCTATCCCGTTCCTTTGGAAGATATTTCTCCAAATTTCACGAACGCCATCTTAGCAGCAGAAGACTCTAGTTTTTACGAGCATAAAGGGTTGGATCATCGAGCTTTGATGAGAGCGCTTTATATGAATATTCGTGAACGAAAAATATTGCAGGGTGGTAGCACCATTACTCAGCAACTGTCAAAAAACCTTTTTTTTTCTTTTGAAAGAAACTGGGTACGCAAAGTCAAGGAACTCTTAATCGCTTTCCAATTAGAAGCCACTTTCTCAAAAGAAAAAATTCTTGAGGCCTATTGCAACCAGATTTATTTTGGTAATGGGGCTTATGGCGTTGAAGAAGCCGCTCAAACCTATTTTAGAAAAAGGGCACGAGAGCTAACCGTTTTGCAAGGGGCACTCTTGGCTGGTTTGCCAAACTCACCAAATAACACGAATCCATTTAAAAATTACCAACGCTCCATGCGTAGAGCTGAATATATTTTAATAAGAATGGTTAAAGAACACCTGATTTCCGAAGAAGAAAAAAACGAGGCGTTATCTTCGTCGTTAGGATTGATTAGGCCAAGAAAAGATGATAACCCGAGTCGGTATTTTATTAATTATGTGCTTGCGAAACTGGAAGGTAAGTATGGAAAGGAGTTTGTTCACTTTGGGGGGTTGAAAGTATTTACCACCTTGGATACACGCCTTCAAGATTTTGCTCAGAAGTCAGCATTGTCTCATTTAGAAGCATTGGAAAGTAAGATGGTTCATGAAATTGCGAAAAAAAATTTGCAGGTAGGAATGGTGTCGATGGAAAACCAAAGTGGGGCTGTTCGGGTTATGCTTGGAGGTCGCAGTTACTCAGATAGCCAATTTAATCGAGCTGTTTCAAATAACCGGCTCCCTGGTTCATCATTTAAGCCGTTTGTTTATCTAACAGCAATGGAGAGAAACGGGTACAACCCTGCTTCTATAATTAAAGATGAACCTATTGCCATAGAAATTCCAGGTACCGATCCATGGGAACCTAAAAATTTTGGTGATAAATATGCGGGTGATATTATTTTAAAAAAGGCCATGATGAGGTCACTCAATGCTGTTTCGGTAAAATTAATTCAGGAGGTAACCCCAGAAGAGGTTATAAAAACAGCTCATCAGTTTGGTGTAACCAGTCCGCTTGGGAATAACCTATCGCTTGCACTCGGTACTTCAGGAGTTTCTCCTCTTGAGATGGCTTCGGCATACAGCACGATTGCAAATCTTGGTGTTTATAATGAACCTTATTTCATTGAACGCATTGAGGATTTTAAAGGGAGCCCGTTGTATGAAAACTTTTATCACGGGGTGCAGAACTATGCGTCTAAATCAATTTATCCACTGCTAAATATGATGCAGGGAGTGGTAGATGGTGGGACTGCTAGGATTATTAGACAGATGGGGTTCAAGCATCCTGCAGGAGGAAAAACAGGGACCACTAACAACTTTAAGGATTCTTGGTTTAATGGTTTCACCAAGACTTTTTCTACCTCGGTTTGGATTGGGTATGACGATAATGAGCCTATGATCGATCAGTCTAAGAACGGTCTGACTGGAGCTAGTGCCGCTGCTCCGATCTGGGCACTTTATATGGAACGGGCTCTGCAGGGAAAAAACCAGATTAAGTTTCCAATTCCCGAAGGGATTAAATTTGAAAAAGTAGATGTCCATACAGGAACTTTTGCAGACAATCAATCGACAGAGACAATGAATGTTGCAGTTAAGGAGGAGACGGTCATTTTACCTCGGGCCATTGAATCTATCCCCATAGAACAGGATCCTGCCGAGTCCTCTATAACTTCTGAGTTGACTAATGTACCAAACCCTTAAATACATTTTTGTTCGAATAGGGATTTCCTTATTCCTTTTACTCACGTTTGGATTTCTGACGCTTTATTTTGTTCATGAGGTAGCATTGCCAGGTGCTACTTTTGATGATTCTTTTATCCAGTGGGTAATTTTTTTCATATGCCTGTTTATGGGGGTGTTTGCTTATGGGGTAGTTGGTGAACAGAAATTCCATAATGCGATGCATAAACTAAAGAATATTCCAAGCTATTTGCAGTCAGATGAGGTTGTCGATGGGTTTCAAACGGTTCTTGATTTTACCTATTCCTCATATTTTTTGCCTGACAAGGGGAGGCGTTTACGTGATGGTGTTATTTTGAGATTTGCAAATTATCTATTGTTTGTTGGGCTTAAAGACAGTAGGGCTCAAAAAATTTATCTAAAGGCTTTTCTTTTGAGGCCTGAAAATTCATCTTACCGGGCCCCATTGCTTTCAGTTTTTAAAAAAGATGATGATTTGACAGACGAAGAAGTCGAACTGCTGCTTGTTATACTCAAGGCTGGAAACTACTGTGATAATGTTATAGTCAATAATTTAGCTTCTTTATTTTTACGAAAGCGTTTGTTTGAAAGTAAAACCGAGCCTATCTTTCTTGCTTCTTTAAAAAACAAAAGTGAGAATTCAAAAGAAATAGTGCGTCTTGTATTACCTCAGCTTTTAATAGCGAATCGATCGGACTCATTCGCAGTGAAATTTTATATTGAAGCCTATTTATTTGAATCACCCGAAGCATCTCAGGTTATTGAAATAATTTCTCGTGCGTATTGTGAAGGAACTTGGAAAGACGTTGATCAGACTCTTCATAAAAAATGCGAGGAAATATTTCAGGGCTTTGATCATAAATTTCGTGGCGATATGTTAAGAAGGACGGCAGAATCCAGCCTTTCAGGTAAAATTCACCAATTGAAGTTGCTCAATAAGAATGACCTGCGCTTATTACGGAAACTAAAGGTCAAAATGGGACTTTCCATGTCATTTTTTGACTTGCTCCCAAAAATAGGCACTAAATTTTTTGGTTTCACTCGAATACTCGCAAGCAAATTTCTTATTATTAGAACGTGGGTTTTTATTATGGTAGCAATATTTGTTATAAGCTTGGTTTATCGAGGTTGGCAGACTCAGAAAGAAATGACTGCTGAGGTCGAAGGTCAAGCCATAGATGGAAAAGAAAAAAAAATCGGTGGTCTTAAGGAACCAGAAATCCATACTTTTCAGGTAGCTGCGTTTTCCTCATCCAAACAAGCTCGTGGGTTCATTAATTTGCTTAAAAAAAATGGAGTGCGAGATGTTTATCAAGTAAAGACGAAAAAAAAATCCGGGGAAACTTGGTATAAGATTCGCGTTGGCCGCTTCGATTCAAAAGAAAACGCGCAAAGGTTTGCTAGTCAGTTGATTGAGCAAAAAACGATTAAAACTTATTTTCTAATTTCTCTACCTATAAGCTAGGCAGTATCGAATTTTTTAAAGGGTAACGGATTGTTGAATTTGAGGAGTGAATAATTTTTCAACTTTGTAAAAAAATATAGAATAGAATTTATATTATGGGTTGATTAGTTTCCGGCCCTTTTCTAATCCCTCGAGCGCTTGATTTTTTAATGATGGATATTTGCTTTAATGATGATAATGCGAAACAATTTATTTCTAGTCGAGAAATAGATTCTTTGCAAAAAAATGTTGACCATTTGCACGCTGATCTGGAGAACAAAACAGGGCGGGGAAGCGATTGCCTTGGGTGGCTGCATTTGCCTTCTCAGACGCCTTCTTCGTTATTCGATTCAATTCAGTCGACTCAAAATGAAATAAGAGAACAATGTGATGCATTTGTTTGTATTGGTATTGGTGGTTCCTACCTAGGAGCTCGAGCGGCCACCTCTTTTTTGAGTTCAGCTACTAATGAGATAAACACTCCTAAAATTTACTTTGCAGGGAACACTATCTGTTCGGATTATCATGCAGAACTTCTCCGGGTTTTGGAGGATAGGGAAGTTTGCGTTAACTTGATATCAAAATCGGGAACTACTCTCGAGTCGGCTATTGCATTCCGGCTACTACGAAGCTTTATGGAAAAAAAATATGGTAAAGAAGGGGCTCGCAGAAGAATTATCGTAACTACCGGATCGCAAAAAAATGTAATAAACGATTTGGCTAAGGAAGAGGGCTATCGATCTTTTTATATCCCAGACGATGTGGGGGGGCGTTTTTCAGTGCTTACCTTGGCTGGGTTATTGCCCATTGCCGTGGCCGGAATAGATATACGCGCACTGATGGATGGTGCTTTATTGGCAGAAAAAGAACTAACAAAATCTTCTGATTTATCGATAAATACAGCTTATCTTTATGCTGTTTACCGCCATTTATTGTTTCAAAAAGGTAAAAGCATAGAGCTGATGGCAGCATTTCATTCTTCTTTCGAGCATGTTTTGGAGTGGTGGAAGCAACTGGCCGGAGAGAGCGAAGGCAAAAACGGAAAAGGAATTTTCCCTTCTTCGGCTCATTATACAACCGATTTGCATTCGCTTGGGCAACGAGTTCAGGGGGGGACTCGCAACCTTTTTGAAACTTTTTTGTTGATAGAGAAGTCATCAAAAGTTATTGAAATTGAAAGGACTAATTACAATAGGGATGGCCTTGCCTACCTTGAAGGGAAATCACTGGATTTTATCAACGAGAAAGCGTACAAAGGTTCGGCGTCTGCTCATCTCGAAGGCGGGGTTCCCAACTTAGCTATAACTCTTAAAGAGCGTTCGCCGCATCATCTTGGGCAGCTATTTTATTTTTTTGAACGCGCGGTGGCTATGACAGGATACTTGTCCGAAGTCAACCCATTTGATCAACCTGGTGTTGAGCTTTATAAAAAAAAAATGTTTAGCTTGCTAAATAAACCTAATATCAAGAAAGGTAAATAAAATGACGACTGTCTCTGGCGAACTTGATGGTGTCATTCACGAGATTGCTTGTGTGGAACTTGGGGATGATAAGCCCGTGTTTCAATCAGATCCAACTATGGCTCAATTCAAAGAAACTGGAACAGAGCTTTGGATTGATACTGGCGATCTAGAGAAAGCTCGATCTATTTGGAAGTCAGAATTCACCGCACTTACTACCAATAATACGTTGGCAAACCAGGTAGTTCAAACTGGGGTGATGGATGAAGTCATCCACCAAACTATTTCTCGGTTGAATGAAGTGGCTTCAGGTTTGACGGAAGAAGAGCGGGTCACGGAAGTGGGGTTTGTTATTAATTGCCGCATTGCTCTGCGATTGGCTCAAGCTTTTAAAACCAAAGTGAGCATTGAATTGCACCCATCAATGTCAAGAAATATTGGGCGGACGCTAGATTATGCTCGACGCTACTACCGCATATGTCCGGAATATTTTATTATCAAGATTCCTTTGACGCCCGAAGGGTATCTGTCTGTTAGGACTCTACGCAAAGAGGGAATGCCGATCAATTTTACTCTTGGTTTTTCAGCCCGCCAAAACTATCTTGCAGCTCGATTATCAAATCCTGACTTTGTAAATGTATTTTTGGGGAGGCTTAATCAGGTGGTTACTGAAAACTCGGTAGGTGGAGGTGAGTTGGTTGGTGAGAAAGTGACACTGGCGACGCAAGAAGCTCTTCTTGACGCTCGAAAGCAGTACTCAGAAATCAGCACAAGACTTATCGGAGCTAGCATAAGGAGCGGGGAACAGGTTGCTTTTCTTGCCGGGCTGGATGTTATGACCATTCCTCCTGCTGCTATGGAGGAGTTTCTGGAAATGAAACATCTTGTCGGTTCCATAAAAAGTAATATCGGAAAAGATATTCAACCGGGGATTGACTTCAGCCATCCTCAGGGGTTTCGGTTTTCCAAATTGTGGGAAGTACCCGATACGTTCGTTCAGTTTGTAAATGAGCTTCTTGCCAATACTAATTTGGATTGCATGTCTGGAGAGAAGATGGAGTTGTTTTGCCGAGAGCGAAATGTTGACTTGTTTTACCCTTTTTCACCCGCACAACTTAAGAAAATACTCGATCTAGGGAAAATACCGGTACTGGACGAGTGGTCGCAGGAAATTGCCCTGGATGACCTTATGACCCAGTCTGCTTTACAATCTTTTTCTAAAGATCAAGCTGAATTGGATGATAGAATTAGATCCTTCTTGTGATGCTTAGGTGGCTTCAGAAATAATTTTCTTAATATTATAAGATTAGGTTTAGAGAGAAGCACCTTTACTCGGGGTAAACCTCCGATAGGGATGTTGCGATTTTCGTTCAATTGCTACTTTGTTGAAATGTGTATCGCTTGAAGTCACGATTGGTTATTTTTTTGATTCGAAAGTTTTTATGATTTGGTTTTGCGTTGCAGCATCTTCAATAAAATAGAGCGGGCTTATGATAAAAGTAAATAAAATAGTACTAGCATATTCCGGAGGGTTGGACACTTCGGTGATTATCAAGTGGCTCAAAGAGAAATACGATGCCGAAATTGTTGCGTTTGCTGCTGACCTTGGTCAAGGGCAGGAACTTGATTTTGTCCGCGAAAAAGCTATCGCAACGGGTGCAAGTGAAGTTTACATTGAAGACTTGAAAGAAGAGTTTGTTGGCGACTTTGTGTTTCCTATGCTTCGCGGCAACGCTTTTTATGAGGGGAATTACCTGCTAGGTACTTCAATCGCTCGTCCATTAATCGCCAAGGAACAAATCCGCATCGCAAAGAAATGTGGAGCTGATGGTGTTTCCCATGGTGCAACAGGAAAAGGAAACGATCAGGTTCGATTTGAATTGGCATACACCGACTTGAATCCTGACATTAAAATCATTGCACCGTGGCGGGAATGGGACTTGACCTCTAGGAGCGCTCTTATCGATTATGCCAGGGATCACGGGATACCGATTCCAGTGAGTAAAGACAAGCCTTACAGCATGGATCGTAATTTATTTCATGTTAGTTATGAGGGAGGGGATCTTGAAGATCCTTGGGTTGCGCCCAATGAAGATATGTTCATGCTAAGCGTCTCCCCTGAGTTTGCTCCGGATAAAGCAACGATGGTAGAGGTCGATTATGAAGAAGGAAACCCCGTCGCAGTAAACGGTGAGCGAATGAGTCCAGCAACCCTACTTGCTAAGTTGAATGAATTAGGCGGTAAGAATGGTATTGGACGAGTTGACATAGTAGAAAATAGGTTTGTAGGTATGAAGTCTCGTGGCGTTTATGAAACTCCCGGAGGTACAATTCTACATGCTGCTCATCGTGCAATTGAATCGATTACCATGGACCGAGAGGTTATGTTTTTACGTGACTCATTAATTTCTTCCTATGCCAGGATGATTTACAATGGGTTCTGGTATTCTCCGGAACGAGTTCTCCTTCAAAAGACGATTGATGAGTCTCAAAAAACAGTTACGGGAGTGGCTCGGCTCAAACTTTATAAAGGGAACTGCACAGTGGTGGGAAGAAAATCTAGCAAGTCACTTTATGACCAGAATGTGGTCACTTTTGAAGAAGGGGATGGTTATCGTCAAGATGATGCAGATGGATTCATTCGACTTAATGCGCTTCGATTAAAAATGTATTCCAAGACCTATAATTTAAAAATGGATAAAAACAAATAGGGTTGTTCAACTCTTCATTCAGTAATGAAATTTAAAGCCAGTCTTTTTTTTTGTGGAACGTTTTTCTTTTCTTTGTTTCTTTCTTTTGCATTGACTGTAGCAGAAGAGACCGATACAAAAAGATCCCCCCTTCTTAATCCTTTCTTAGAAGCTGAACATTTATATCATTCAGGTGATTTCGACAAAGCGCAACTTCTTTATCAAAATTTTCTTAATGGGAAACCGAGTGATGCTCGAGGTAATACAGCATTATATCGATTGGGTACTATTCATCAGAAAAATCGTTCTTTTGCGACGGCTCTGCGTTACTACAAGATGACCTTGCGTCGAATGCCGACTTTAGAATTATCTCATGATATGAAGTTTAGTCAGGCGCAATGCCTGTTTGAACTTGAGCAATATGATGAAGCGGAGACTCTGTTTGAAGAAATCACACTTTCTCACCCAGATGCGAACAAAAAATGGGAGGCTAGGATATACCTTGGAAGGTTGTACGAAAAACGTCTTGATTATCAAAGCGCCATTGAGAGGCTTAGGGTGATTTATTCTCAAAGTGAAGTAAAAACTGTACGAGATCAAGCTGAAGAATTAATCCGGTTGATTATTATAAAAAACCTGAGCAAGGTTATGCTGGTCAGACTTTCAAAAAAGTATTCTTCTGGATTTCCGTTAGATGAAATATTACTAAGGTTGATTTCGATTTATCGTAATGAACGGGACCTCGAACAATTACAAAAAATAATCTCCGACTTTTTACGATTATTCCCAGCGAATTCTGAACGTCTTGTAGTCGAGTCCACGCTAAAGCAAATTGAAGAAAACAAAGAAAATAAGTTGCGCCTTGGAGCAGTTTTGCCTTTGACTGGGGAAATGGCCTTGAATGGGCAACAGGTGCTTCAAGGCATTCAATTGGCAGTGAGCGAATTCAATTTAGCGCATCAAGGAGATTCGCTAGAAGTTACCATTAAAGACTCAGCATCTGCTCCTATAGGGCAGATGGTTGAAAAACTTGCTACTGACCCTAGCGTGATTGGAGTTGTGGGTCCCGTATTGAGTAATTTTGTAAGGAACGTGGTTCCTATTGCGGACAGGTATCACTTGGCTATGATAACACCTACTGCGTCTTCTTCTGAACTTGCGCAATTGAGTCCTTATATTTTTAGAAATGCTGCGACGCGTAAACTTCAAGGAAAATATGTTGCTGAATATGCTGTTAATAGTTTGGGTTTACGCAGATTTGTTGTCCTTCACCCTTTAGAGCAATTTGGCTTCGAGCTTAGAGATTCCTTTATTAAGGAGGTGGAATCTTTAGGAGGGGAAGTGATTTCGGTGATTTCTTATGAGCGTTCGCAAACTGATTTTAAAAAGCAAATTTATGAAATAGGTGGTATTGATGATGACAACCTTAAGAAATTGGTTAAGGATCAAGTGAAAAATAATACAGAGCCAAAGTCATTGGGGCAGAATGGCCCAATGACTCGGCCTTTGGTGGAAATGGGTCTTTGGTCAGGGGATGAAGTGCAGAATTTAAAAGTATCATTGGAGTTGAGCTATGACGCTATATTTTTACCCGGTTTTTACGATAAAGTCGGACTTATCGTTCCACAGTTAGTTTTTTACAATATAGATAACGCAACGCTGCTTGGCGCTAGTGGATGGAACTCTCCAGAATTGACTAAAATGACGGGGAAGCATATGCGAAAAGGATATTTTGTTGATGGTTTTTTTGTACAGTCAAAAAGACCTGAGGTGGTTCAGTTTGTGCGAGAATATAAAAATACTTTTAGAGATGGCCCCACAATATTATCTGCCCAGGCTTACGATGCTACAAAAATGCTAATCAAGACAATTCATTCGGGAGCAAAAAATCGCATTCAAGTAAAAAAAAGATTGTTGCAAATACGGGGTTTCCAAGGTGTTTCAGGGGAAGCCACCATTTTATCCACCGGTGAAGCAGAAAAAAAGTTATTCGCAATGAAGATCGTAAAAAAGAAAATAGTTGAGGCCAATTAACATGGGCGATGGACCTTTGGCTCGAACATAGTCACTTTTTTCATAAAGTTAAATGTATAAAATCAGGGGAGAAATGCACTAGAAGATTTTGTCTGTTATAACCGTTAGCTGTTTGTTTTGTTTGTTGGGAAGATTATCTTTTAAAAATATTTCAAAGTAACCCTTTGGATCTTCTGAGTTTGTAAGACTTCCCGTATCTGGATTGATCTTGATAAATACAGTTTCAGGTGTGACGGAAAAGTTGTAGATGGGTGTTTCGGCCAAGGCACTTTTCATGTAGTCTAGCCAGATTGGAAGCGCAGCGCGAGAGCCGGTTTCATTTCTTCCCAAGGGTTCAACATCGTCTTTTCCTACCCAAACCCCCGTCAGTAATTTCGGTGTATACCCCAAAAACCAGGCATCTATATAGTTGTTTGTTGTCCCCGTTTTTCCCGCAGTAGGTCGTCCGAGGGAGCGCACTTTTTTTGCGGTTCCCTCCTCAACAACACTTTGTAGAAGGCTTGTGATAATGTGAGCTACTCCGCTTGTAATAGGTTGCGTTTTGTTTTGATTTTCCCTAAATAACGTTTCTCCATTCCGATTTTCTATGTAGCGAATACCTTGAGATTTGACTCTTGTGCCATTATTTGCAAAAGCAGAGTAAGCCGAAACTAACTCATGTAGTGTGACACCTGATGAACCAAGGCCAATCGAAAGATTGCTTTCTAGGCGGCTATTTATTCCGAGATTCCTGGCCATTGCAATTACCGAACGTGTTCCAATTTTTTGAAGTAGTTTCACTGTAACGATGTTTCTTGAATGCGCCAATGCTTCACGTAAAGGTGTTGGCCCATAAAACTTTTGCTCAAAGTTTACCGGTTTCCATTTATCGAAGGAGTGGTCTTTTTCTTTAAAAATAATTGGTGAGTCTATAATAATACTCGCAGGAGAAAACCCTTTGCTTATGGCAGCGCCATAAACAATAGGTTTGAACGCAGATCCGGGTTGCCGAACTGCCTGCACGGCACGATTAAACTGACTTTTAGAAAAATCGTATCCACCTATCATGGCTTTGATATGTCCTGTGTCAGGCTCTATGCTGATTAAAGCGGCCTCTACCTCTGGTTCTTGTTCCAGTGATAATGACCAGAAAGAGCCTGATTCATGAACGCCCAGAACCCTGACCATTATTTCATCACCAGGATGGAGAGTTTTATCAATCCGGTTGATACTAGCCCACCGCCCATCTATCTTGACGTCGGGTTCTCTTGCCCAATTCATATCTTTTAATTCTATGACCCCTTCACCTTGACCAATTAAAATAGTGACGAGTTTTCTTTCTACTGATTTCACCAGTCCATGGATGATCGTTCCGGCTGTGGGGAGTGCCCCGTCTTTCAAGTTATTTATTTCTCGTAGGTTTTCCTGTAATACTGTTTCCGGTAGGGATATGTCCATTGTGCCTAATGGCCCACGGTAACCGTAGCGCTTGTCGGCATTATGAAGATTTTTTTTTGTTACGTTCTGAGCGACGATCTGTTTTTCAAGGTTAAGAGAGGTATAAACTTTTAGCCCGCTTTTATAAACTTCGTTGCGTCCATACATAGCCATCAATTGTTGACGTATGTATTCGACAAAATAGGGAGCCCTGTTAAGCATGTTTGTGACTTCACCAAGTTCGAATTCCTTCCTCATTGCTTGTTGGGCTTCATCGCGTTTGATAAAACCCTCTTGAGCCATTCGGCGTATGACGTGATTTCTCCTGGAACGAGCTCGCTTTGGGTTTCGATATGGAGAGTAGTTGTTTGGAGATTTTGGGAGTCCGGCAATTAGGGCAACTTCATCTAGGGTAAGCTTTTGCACATTTTTACCAAAATATGTGCGTGCGGCAGCTTCCACGCCATAACTACCATGACCATAATAAATCTGGTTCAAATACATCTCTAAAATTTCATCTTTTGTAAAGACCAGTTCCAATCGGACGGATAAAATAGCTTCTTTAATTTTTCGTATAATCGATCGCTCGCGAGAAAGAAAAAGTGTTTTGGATAACTGTTGAGTTATGGTGCTACCACCTTCTACGATGCGGCCAGCTTTTATATTGGTGAGAAAAGCACGAAAAATAGCCCTTAGGTCTATTCCCATATGGCTATAGAAATTTGCATCTTCGACTGCAAGAGCAGCTTGTTTTAGCTGGACTGGGATTTTTTTTAGAGGAACCAGTATCCTTTTTTCAAGATAAAGTTCGGCGATTAATTTATCTTGATCGGAATACATTAGGGTTACTGTGCTTGGCTCAAAACTTTTTAATACTCTTACGTCAGGCAAATCATCAGCGAATATATAGTAAATTACAAGTGTGCCAGTAAAGCCAATAAGTAAGATCACCATAAAGATAGAAAATGTTCCCATGAACAGCCACTTAAATAAACCACCTTTTCTTTTTTTTTGGGCTTTCTTTTTTTTCTTAGAAATTTTTTCTTTTTTAGTTCTGGCCATTATGGAATTTGGGGAGGGATTTGACTTTCTTCTAGCTCGATGAGTTCGATCCAGGTAGTTACGTTTTTGACGACAGGGTTAATTTTATTTCGGATTTCATTAAATCGGTCCAAACTTTCACGGGTATCTGGTTTTTGTTCCAGCGCTTTGTTATTAATGCGGTCCTTATCATCTTTTGATCTATGTATACATTTTTTATTGATCCAGAAACTTATCTCTTTTTCGGTTAGCCCTTTGGCTTTATGAGCAAACTCCTTATGGTCGGTATCTAGAAACTTCAAGATGATTTTATCAAGAGGGCACGGAAATATATAGTCGCCAAGCGTATTTGAGTTATACGCTCTTGCTTTATCTATCATACGGGGTACCATTACAAGGCCTTCCATCTTTATTTTTGGACTTCTGGGAATTGATTGGATGAGATTCATGTGAGGTCGAATTTTTAATTTATAGGAGAACCAAGTAGCAAGGCACCCAAAGTAATATGTGAGGTTTAGTCCAAGCGAACCCGGCTAAGTTTTTTTAAGTTTGCTGAAGACTTTATTGCTTTTGCGCCTTCAGATCCAATATGATTTCTAAACAAATCAAGGGTGGTAATATTGGAAAGGACTTCTGAGTTTGCAAGATGCATAGCCCCTTCCTCTCCTATTTCATTAAACTTCAAAACAAGTTGGTCGAGATTGGACCAGTTTGATGACTGAGAAATCAGTTTTGCCCCTTCAGCTGTAATCTTGTTCGACTTTAAATTCAATACTTTTAGCTGTGAAAGGTAAGGCGAATCGCATAGGGCGGCAACACCTTTGTCGGTGATTTCGTTGTCGCCTAGAATCAGGGTTGTGGCCCGGGATAATGCTTCAAGGTCGGAAAGGTGGGTTGCGCCATCATCACACAATTTCCTGTTTTCCAGATCAAGAGAGCCACTTTCATCTAAATTGCCTTGAACTAACTTTTCAACGTCAACTTTTCTCTCATCATTCATGGTGAGTTTTTAGAAAACATTCAATGTAAAGGATAATTATGATCTACTTAGAGGATTCCCATACTAAACCTTCTTTGAAATGGGGTCAATTATTACTCCCAGGTGGTAAAAACCTTTTAAACGTAGGTTTGAAATGCAGATAAGGCGTGTTATATTTGATCGGTATACAGATACTTTAAGAAGCAATAAAATGACTTAGTGGAGGACAAACGATAATGAAAAATATTCTTTCGATTTTAACGGTGTTAGCATTGTTTTTGGTTTCGACAACTGCCTTTGCTGCCGAGGGTCCAATGAAATTGCCTTCAGGTGCAAAACCAGAAGCAGTTAGCCATAACAAGGAAGGCATTGCTAGTTGGAACAAAAAGGATTATAAGGGTGCACTGATGCATTTTAGTGCGGCATCCAAAATTGACGGCTCTTCTGGAGAAATCCATTTTAACGAGGCGATTTGTTACGATAAAATCGGACAGCACGGAGTCGCGACGAAACATTTTGGAGTTGCCCTGAAACAAGCTGGAGGCAATACAAAACTTTTAAATTCGCCAATTTTAAAAGGTCATCTTGGCATGTGATTTTTGTTGTTTAAAACAGTAGTGCCCCTTGAGTGCGTTGTTGGAATAGAAATATAAAAGCAGTTCTTCATGGGGGCCGGTATGTGGCACCCTTTTTATTTGCGGTGGCAATTGAAAAACGAAGGGGACTACAAAAGCTTGTTGATTTATGCCTTATCTGATATCATTTTGTCACTTCCAAATTCATTGAGGAGATGTCTCTTATGATGGGCATTGGTTTTCCAGAGTTAATGATTATTCTAGTTATCATCATGATAATTTTTGGTGCCGGAAAGCTTCCAGAAATTGGTAGCGCATTTGGCAATAGCATTAAGAATTTTAAAAAGTCTATGAAAGATGCGGAAACCGAGGAACTAGAGTCTGGATCCCCTGAGGGTGAGCCAGCGTTGCCAGACTCAGGCACGACAGTAGAGGCGGCCAGTAAAACGCTAACGCCTGAAGAGGCAGCTGCGAAAAAAGAGGCTGAAATGATAGATGAAGTTGCTGATGGGATTTTAAAAAATAGGGTAGACCCTATAAGAACAGCTCATGATGGACTAGTTCAACAAAATGATGTTTTTACTAATTCATTGAGATCGACACCTGGTGGAAGAGGGCGTGACAGAGGAACCAGTCGCGATGTATTCTAGAATAAGGAGACGTTCGTTCTAGAACAGCAGTTTCCAACTTTAATTCTATTGAATCAAAAAGAATTGACCGCGAAGTGAAATTTTTCTTGGTATCTTATTTTGATTTTGCCGGATGAAAGGCAATACTCCAACCCATAGCAAGCCCAAAACAGACCCAAAGAAGCTCCTTGATGCGTCTTACGAATGAGACAGCTATCCCCAAGGTCCCTGGCATTCCCAAAGCTGTAAATATCAAGAGCAGCCCTCCTTCTTGCGCTCCAATACTTAAGGGGATGAAAAAACTCGCATTGCGAATTAATTGAGCCAGAGCCTCAATGAGCCACAAGTCTGCTAGGCTCAGATTGTAACCGAGAAAATACAGTGTCGCATACAGTTCTGCCAACCCAATCATCCAACCGACAAATGCGTATGATACCGAGATTACAGCTCGCAGCATATCCTGCTTGTAGTAAGAAGAAATGCCTTGATCTACTAGTTTGAGCTTATCCAAAAAAACATCCACTTTTTTCCCAAAGGGACGTTTGGAAGCCCATCGTGCTAATTTGCCTAAAGTTCCGGTGACTTGAAATATAAGAAAGAGAAAAATTAGTGTAGAGAGAATTGACATTGCAAGAAGACAGGCCATCTTCATCTTTTCAGAGATCATGTCGGACTGCATTGTGAAAAATATACCCGGGATAAAGAATAAAATAAGGGCAATGAGAAATGTGGTACGCGCTATTACCTGGGAGGTCATCCCCTGTTTTAGAGAGAGGCCGTATCTTTCTTTTAAAAGTTGGGCCTTGATGGGTTCCCCTCCTAGGGTCCCCAAGGGTGTGATGGTATTGTAGGCCTCGCCGATTTGTCGGATGCACCATAAACCCAACAAACTAAACTGTCTGGTCTCTTCTTGTTTGAAGTTGTTTTTCCAGGCAATGGTATCAACCCAAGTGACACTTCCATAAAGGATTAGAATTATTATAAAACCATAACCTAGCTTAGTGAGAAGATCAGTAACGGCCAACAAGTCAACGGTAGAAACGGCCCAGCCAAGCAATAAGCAACCAATTAATAAAAATATCAGTTTTAAAGTTTTCATCATCTTGCTAGGATTTTCGAGGCTAGCTTCAGGTAGGTTTAAAAAATAATCGAACAAAGTTGAAACACCATAACATAGGTTCCAACCGTAGCGTACGGGCGAGGGGTCAATCAGTTTCTGGTGAGTTACCTATCGCATTCTCCGCCGATCATGTTGAGCATATCAAAGGTTGGGACTATGTCAGCCAGCATGCCTCCCTTGCAAAGATCTGGGAGCGCTCCAGTCATAGTAAAACATGGGGGTCTGACTCGGCATTTCCAAGGTTTGCCTGATCCATCACTAACAATATAAAAACCGAGTTCTCCATTTGCAGCTTCCGTGGCATAGTAGACTTCTCCCACAGGTGGCTTGACACCGTCGATAACGACTTTAAAGTGGGCAATCATTTCCTCCATTTGTGAATAAACATCTTGTTTGGACGGAATACGAAGGTAAGGATTATCTGTATTGATGGGGCCTTCTGGCATATCCTTCATTGCCTGCTTAATAATTTTTAGGCTTTGATTGATTTCCTCCATCCTTACCAGGTAACGATCGAAGTTATCACCAGTTGTTCCAATTGGGATATCAAAGTCCAAGCGGTCATAAACCAAGTAAGGCTGTTTTTTTCTTATGTCGTAGTCGATGCCACAAGCCCTGAGGCAAGGACCAGTAAAGCCCCAAGAGATGGCATCTTCTTTAGAAATAGCGCCTGTATCGCGCATGCGGTCGAGAAAGATACGGTTTTTGGTGAGTAAATTATCTACATCTTCAAACAACTTATCAAGCTTCGGGTAGGTAGCTTCTAAGTCATTATTGAATCCAGGTGGTAGGTCACACATCAAACCACCGATACGGATATAATTGGATGTTAGTCTAGCCCCGCACACTTTTTCCAAGAGATCCCACACAAGTTCCCGTGCTTCTACAAAATATATAAAAGCAGTAAGCGCTCCAAGTTCCAAGGCAGCCGCTGCGATATTCGTATAGTGGTCTGAAATGCGGGCAAGTTCGTTTGTCACCACGCGAATGTATTTGCAGCGCTCAGTAACTTCTATGTCACACAACTTTTCGACTGCCAGAGCGTAACCAATATTGTTCATGATTGCTGAACAGTAATTCAAACGGTCTGTATAGGGAAAGACATTGGAGTAGGTAACACTCTCACACATTTTTTCAAATCCGCGGTGCAGATAGCCAACTTCTACTGTCATATCGACTACGGTTTCTCCGTCAAGGGTTAAGAGGAACTTGACTGTGCCATGAGTTGCCGGATGGGATGGCCCCATATTCAGGACCATGTGATCAGTATGTAAATTCTCTTTTAAGTCAGACATAGAGTCGTGCCAGTAGCAATAAAATTTTTTTCTATGGTTTTTAGTTAACTTGCTTTAGATATCCTAACTGAAACAGGTCCTTCTTCACCATTTCTAAGCATGTTGACCGGAACGTCTACCCAGTTTTTGGGAAGATATACCATGCCTTTTACTGTAACTGTGTTTATCAGTATGGGGACTTCTACCTTATGGGTACTTGACTCAATCACAATTCGATCGCCATCATTAACACCTAAGGCTTCCGCATCTTCGGAGTGTAGTTCTGCAACGCACTCTGGTCCAATGTCCGTTAATGCTTTGGCATATTGGGTATAGCTTCCAATGTGGAACATATGGTTATTGGAAACTAGTTGGTGAGGGAACTCTTCCTTTCGTTTTGTTACCTGCGGCGCATCTGAAATCTGAAAATAAGGGGTATGTTTAAATCCTTCCGGACTCCATTGTCTGGATTTTGTTCCAGGCAGTGTCCCCTTGTACATAGGAACTGTTTTTGAAATTTCTTCTTGAACCTCAGAAACTGAAGAACCCTTAAGTTTTTTTCCAAATACTTCTGCCAAATGAACAAAAATATCGTGGTCTGTACGTGATTGGTATTGTGGTGGTGTTGCTGGCATTACTTTTTGCACATGACGGGTCATGTTGGTAAATGAGCCTTCTTTTTCCACAGATGTTGTTGTGGGGAGAATTATATCGGCTAGCTTTGCAGTTTCGGTCATATAGACGTCTTGTACTACAAGAAATGGAACTATCTGTAGAGCATTTTTGATTTCAGCCCCTTTATAATAAGAGTGCACCGGGTCTTCGCCTGCGATGTGCAAAAACTTGATGGTTCCATTAGTGCAGTTTTTAAGCAGGTCACTAGCAGGATTGGTACTGCTAAACTGAAGAGAGTCGATGCCCCATTCGTTGGCTAGCGAGGATAGAGCACTGGAGTCTGTGACCGGTCGGTAGCCAGGTAGAAATTCTGGTGTGCAACCCATGTCATTAACGCCTTGTGAATTACAGTGCTCCCTTGGGGGAAAGATACTAATACTACCCTCAGCACCATAGTAGACGAGGATAGATAAATTAAGAAGAGCATTTAAAATATCCTCACCTTGCCCTGTGTCGAGTATGTCATTTCCAATAAGAAGATACCTATCTGCAGTGCGTCCAAACCTCTTTGCAGCACGTGTCAGCACTTCATCCGAAATCCCAGTTCCTTTTTGCGTAACTTCTGCTGTATATGAGGATAGGGACTGCACCATTTCATCATAATTTGGTACAGCAGATTTGATTTTATTTGAATCGACTATGCCTTGGTCGATCAAGATACGAGAAATTCGATTTACCACAGTCGCATCAGATCCTAGAGTATAGTTAAGGCGAATGTCTATGTTGGCCTCATTTTTCAAAATAACTTTACGCGGATTCGCGACAATAATATCGGTTCCAGTAAATATCGCTGCCTTACGAGCCGAATTACCGCCAACAGGATATTCTGACGGTAGATCGGAGTTGAACACAAAGATCACATCAGATTTATCCATTTCTGTTACTGGCTTTGAGTTGATACCATTTTCAAAGCATCGGATCATGAACTGATTGAGATAGGGGGCTCTCATATGGGTCAGGTTAGTGATTTGATTGGAGCCGTATATGCCGCGAAACAGTTTCTGAAAAAGGTAGTTTTCCTCGTTTGTTAACTTTTCCCCGCCGATGCCAGCGACAGTTTCAGGGCTACTTCGATTAATCGTTGCCTGAACACGCTCAACAATAGTTTTAATGGCTTCGTCCCAACTCACTTCCTTGAAAGTTCCACCAACATTCATAAGGGGGGATTGAACGCGGTTTTCATTATGAATGATGCCATGTCCAAAACGTCCCTTGGCACAAAGATTTCCTTCGTTGATTCCCAAATCATTCGTTTCATCACCAACAAAACGGGCCACCCTATTTTTCTTGGTTTCCACTTGAATTGTGCAACCCCAGGAACAGTAACCACAAGTGCTGTGTGTTGTTTCAAACAATGCGGCCAACCCACGCTCCTGCGATGACATGTCCATTAGTGCTCCGGTTGGACATACGGTAATGCATTGCCCACAGAACTCACAGTCCAGTGGCTCTTGGTTTGCTGTGCCGATCATGGTCTTCATACCTCTTTGATGAAAATCCAGTGCCTGAACACCTTGGATCTCATCGCAAGCTCGCACACACAAACCACACATAATACAACGGTTTAAATAAAACTCTATGAGTGGGTTTGATTTGTCACTTGGTTCGTTGCGGCGTTGAATTTCAAATCGCCCATTGGCTAACTGCAAAGCCTCTGTATTGTCCTGAAGAGGGCAGACTCCAGATTTGTCGCAGATTGGGCAGTCTAGTGGGTGTTCAACTAGAAGCATCTCTAGGCAGGCGCCATTGTAGCGGTCGGTTTCCTCAGTAGAGGTGAAAACTTCTATTCCCTCTGCAACGGGCTGAGTGCAGGAGTAAACTAGTTCTTTTTTTCCTTCAGGTGTTCGAATGTCTACCATGCATGTGCGGCAGGCAGCAAAGGGTTTGAGTTTTCGGTTATAGCAGAGATTTGTGACTTCAACACCATACTGTTTGGCAACTTCGATGATTACGGTGCCCTCTGGTGCAGATGCCTCTTCACCGTTTATTTTAAAGTGGACCGTTTTCTTGACGACCGTGCTCATTCGCTAGTTATCTCCTCAGCCTGTTGTTCGGGTTCGTCGTCTAATTTGTATGCGCCAAGCAACTCCAAAGTTTTGTCTGGGTCAATGGTTCCGTACGTATCCTCGCCCACGATGGCCATAGGCGCAGCACCACAGTTTCCAAGGCAAGAAGCAGTCTGTAAAGTGAAAAGCTTGGTTTCATCTGTATCACCTGGATGTATGTGATAAGTCTCATGAATTCTATTTGCAATGATATTAGCACCTTTAACGAAACAAGCTGTTCCATAGCACAGCTTAATTATGTATTTCCCAGGTTCGGTAATGAGTAAGCCAGGGTAAAAAGAAATCACTCCAAATATTTCAGCTCGAGTGATTTCTAGAGCTTGCATTAAAACCTGCATTGCTTTGTCAGGGAGGTATCGATAAACTCCTTGTACTTTCTGCAACATAGGGATCAGGTAGCGTCGGTTCCGGCTGGGAAAGCTGTCTAGTATCTCATGTACCGGGGCTAAATCTATTTCTTCTTCCTCGATAGTTTCTTGATTTGCTACTTCTCTGTCTTTAGCTTCCATAATCAATGAGACTCCTTGATTAAAAGAATGTTCTAAGCTTATTTTATGCTAAATCCCACCCGCCGCGGGAGGTGAGTCTAAGAACTTTTGAATCCTATAACTATTAAATTTTAAACTCTCGGCGCCACTTTGGGAATAATTAGAGGTGGAAGTATATAAGCTCGATTGTTTTACTGTCAACAGATTTGTTTATGGATAGGGGTTCTTGTAAATTGTTTGTACAACTCTTTGTAAAGTAAGATTATAGTGGTCATTTGTTTTAAGGTGTGTTGATGGGAAGTAAGTCGAATATTCAGGGGAAGCGTTGGGGAGCAATACCAAACCAATGCATTGGAAAGGTTACTTTGCCTGCGCTTAATTTGCCAGCGGGAGGTTAGAAAATTTTCGTATTATTTGATAGGGGATTGTAGGCTGTTGTATTAACGTATTTGTTAAGGAGTGACGATGATTTCAGGTTTGTCGTGCAATACGGAAGTTGCGGTGGTCAATATCTGATCCTGTTTTGGCGCGGTAACCTTCTGTAGATAGTTTTTCATTGTACTTAAACGGGTTCTTGCCTCCAAATAATTTGGATCGATTTGAAGCGTTTCTTCCAGCGTGACTATAGCTTCTTCGTAGCGTTTTAATTCACCATAAACCCACCCTAAGCTATAGTAAGCATCTGTGTTTTTTGGGTTAAGACGAATGGATTTTTTGAGAGAAACTAATGCCTCAATATATCTTTTTGACTCCATAAGAGCCCAACCAAGATTAAAGTGAACATCCGAGTTCTCAGGGTTTAATTTTATCACCTCACTGTATTCATCAACCGCATCCTGATAGCGACCCACAATTTCATACACTAAGGCTAGATTATAATGAGCTTTGAGATTATCGGATTCCCTCTTAACACCTTCTTCAAGGTATTGAATGGCTTGCTGGTGATCACCAAGACTTATATAGATTGATCCTAGGTTAATATAGGGAGCTATTAAGTTCGGGTCTCCCTGGATTGCTTTTTTAAAAAAATCAGCAGCCTTAGTATATTTTTTTAATTTCAAAAGACCCATGCCGATTTGGTTTTGGATGTTAGGATAGTCTGGGTTGTCGGTTGTTGTTTTGGCTAATAGAACAGACGCATCTTCAAACCGTCCCATTTTCATAAGGCTCAATCCGAGTGGAAAATAAGCTTTTGCAAGGCGGGCGTTCAAAACCAGCGCCTCTTGCAGGTGAATTATGGCTTGATCATATTGTTCTACTTCGGCGTAGGCTAATCCTAATGCTAAATAGGCATTGGAATCGATCTTATTGAGTCTAATAACGCGTGAAAGTGGTTCTATAGCGTTTTGGTACTGATTGAGTTGGTTATAAGCGTTTCCTAATTTATAATGGGCTTTCGAAAAGTCTGGTTTTAGGTTGATAGCTGTTTTTAGTGGGTCAATGGCTTTTTTGAACCGCTTTAGGTAAGCGAGTACGGAGCCCATTTGGAAGTAGGCTTCTGGAAACCTTGAATCAGACTCAATGGCCTTTTTAAACTTTTCCAATGCGTCCTCATGCCGGTCCAT